>Ga0247823_10004425_pt1 | contig 11274 bp, 8 predicted proteins | sample 13C_PalmiticAcid_2_FD_192426 | JGI IMG/M metagenome (GOLD analysis project Ga0247823, IMG submission 192426) | Soil microbial communities from agricultural site in Penn Yan, New York, United States - 13C_PalmiticAcid_Day30 | ecosystem: Environmental > Terrestrial > Soil > Agricultural land...
CCTCGGCCATGTCTTCAACGACGGCCCCAAACCGACGGGCAAGCGCTATTGCATGAACGGCGCCGCGCTCAGCTTCCGCCCCGCCTGACGCGATAGAGACGCGCCGCCGATCCCGGCGGCAATGCCACGGGTTCGAGCCAGCCGGGCACACGCCCCGCTGCCAGCTCCGCCGACAGGCCTTCCGGGAAATCCCTGGCGATGTTTTCCATCTCGGGCTGCCCCGGACAGACGAAGAGGTAATCGGCACGCGCCGCCGCGACGATCGGTTCGGCCTCGGCAGGCGCTGCGGCGAAGGTCCCGATCACGCGGTTCATCGCGGCATGGTTGCGATGATGACCCGTGGCGACGACGCTATGCGGCGTTGCGACGAGCAGCATCGGCCCGATGTCGATCCCCGACAGCACCAGCCCCGGCGCCTGCTGCCCGAATAGCGCCAGATCGGCGGGGGTCGGGCAGGGTGCGACCGGCGCTTTGGGCACGCGCGTCGCCGGGACGACCGCCGAAACCGCCGCCGTCGCGACTTGGCCGAGCACCGGCGGCACGACGAGCAGCACCGCGAGCGAGGTCGCAATCCGCGCCAGAGGCGCGTTTCGCGACTGGCCATGACGCCAGAGCGCCACCCCCGTCACCGCCAGCGCGGGCAAGGCATAGACATGGGTGACCGCGGTCGTCCGCGCGATCAGCAGCGACAGGACGCAGCTCGCGCCCAGCGCGATCAGCATCACCTCCCAGCGCGCTTTCGCGGGGCCGGGCGCGGTCTGGCGCCAGATGCGCCAGCACAGCGCAAGGCCGACAAGCGACGGTGCGATCAGCAGCGCCATCGCCGGCGCCGCCTGCCGCCAGACCGGCCGCCCTTCGAGCACATTCACATACCAATAGTCGCGCACCAGCGGTTCGAGCGCCCCGAACGGCCCCGCAAGGCACGCCGGATTCGACCAGGCGAACAGCGCCGCTCCCGCCGCCCCTGCGACCGCGATCAGCGCCAGCCGCATCCGCCAGTCGTCGCGCACCGGCGCGAGCCTTGCCCCGCCGAGCAGGATCAGCGCCGCCACGGCGGCACCGCTCTGGAACGGGCGCGACCAAGCGTCGCACCAGCCGCCCGCCACACCGTCGAGACCACGCGTCGCGAGCAACAGCAGCGGCGCGCCGAGCGCGAGCGTCGCGACGAAGGCCAGGAACCGCGCTCCCGCCGCTTCGTCGCGCAGCCAGGCGAATGCGAAGACCGCGCCGAACAGGATCAGATAGGGCAAGGCCTCGAGCGAGACGACGAGGTGGAGGCTGACCACCGCCCCCGCGAGCAGCCCGTGGCGCCGGTCGGCGGCGCCGAGCGCGATGGCGAGCAACAGCGTCGACAAGATCGTCTGCCAATTATGATGGTCGATACGCAGCGGCACGAAATAATGGAGGAAGGTCACCGTCGTCGCAGCGAGCAGCAGCCCGGTACCGACCACCGCGCGGTCGTCCGACAGCCGCCGCAGCACCATCGCGATCGCCATGAAAAACGGCAGCAGCAGCAAGGGCGGATAGAGCGCGACAACCCATTGTTCCGCCGCCGCGCGCCCGAGCAGCGGGGTGAGCATCAGCACCAACGCGCCGATCTGCGCGTCGATCAGCCGCGACCAGTGCATCAGGCCGCCCGCGGGCGGATTGATGCGATATTGCGTCGTGTCGAACCAGCCCTGCCCGGCGAGCAGGTCGCGCACCTGCACCAGCCGCAGCGCATCGTCGCCGTCGCGAAAGTCCATCGCTTGGATTGCCGGCCAGTAGATCACCAGCATGACCGCCATGACGCCAAAGGCCAGCGCGGTCGCGAGCCACAGGTCGCGGCGCAGGCTGGCGGGTCGGGGAGCGATGCCCATCGGGGTCAGCGCGCGGCGAAGACCAGGGTCTTGCGCAATATGTAGGTAGCGACGAACGACACGCCGATCGCCGCGAGCTTCGCCAGATTGGCGTCGAGCCCGGCGCGGTCGCCCGCCCAGACGATCGCCACGGTCAGCCCCAGCCCGACAAGGGCCGAGCCCAGGAACAGCCCCTTCTGTCGTACCCGGTCCATCCCCGCGGTCTGCGCACCCTCGACGAAAACGAGGCGCGAGGAGATAAGCCAGTGGATCACGATACCCGCGGCATAGCTGGCGGCGGCGGCCGCCGCCGGCTCCCAGCCGGCAAGCAGGAACAGGTTGAACAGCGCCATGTCGCCGGCGAGCGCCACCGCGCTCGCCCCGACATAACGCAGGAACACGACCTCCATCAGCCTGCGCGCGAAGGACGGAAGCGCAGCGATCACCGCTTACGCTGCCTTGGCCACGCGCGCGGGCACGTCGCGCACCGACGCCAGCGCCGCCTGCTCGCCCTCGGTGCCGCTCTCATGATATTCGGCGTCCTCGTTGACGCCCCAGATATCGTAGACCCGCTCGCCGGCGACGATGTTGCGCACCGTCAGCATCGCGGTCATCATCGCATGGTCCTGATTATTGTAGCGGTGCATGCCATTGCGCCCGACCATGTGCAGCGTCGGGTAACGCGCTTCCAGTTCATCGCGCATCGTCGCGACATGCGCCGCATAATCATCGTCATAGACCGGATAGGCCTTTTCCTGCCGCACCACCGCGCCACCGACGACATCCTTGGGGTCGCAGAGGCCGAGGATCTCCATCTCGCGCTTCGCGAGCTCGACCAGATCTGCGTCGCTCGACGCCCACAGCCCGTCGCCCTCGAAACAGAAATATTCGAGCCCGACGCAGGCGAGCTCGGGATCGGGCACCATTTCGGGCGACCAGCTGCGGAAATTCTGCACCCGGCCGACCTGCACCTTGCTGTCGTGGATATAGATCCAGTTGTCGGGGAACAGGTCCGCCGAGCGAATCTTGAGCGCGACGGTCAAAAAGTCCCGATACTTGAGGTTGGGCGCGGCGTTCAGCGCGCATGCCGGCAGCGGGTGGATGCGCGCCGCGAGCTCGCGCATCGGCGCCGAGCTGATGACATGGGCCGCGTCGATGACGACATCGCCGTCGGGCCCGTTGGCGGTCAGCCGCCAGCGGCCGCTGACCTGGTCCTGCGTCAATTGCTTGAAGCTGTGGCCCATCAGCACATGGTTGCCGCCCGCCTCGACATGCCCGCGCGCCGCGTCCCACATCATGCCCGGTCCCAGCCGCGGATAGCGGAAGGTTTCGAGCAGGGTCTTGGTCGCCATGCCGTCGTTGGGCGCCTTGTTGAGCCCTAGGCTGCGCTTCAGCCCGTCGAGCACTGCGGCGCCGAGGCTGAGCCCCTTGATGCGCTGCGCCGCCCAGTCGGCCGACATTTCGTCGCACGGCATGCCCCACACCTTCTCGGTATAGGTCTTGAAAAAGATCGAATAGAGCTTCCGCCCGAACTGGTTGATCGTCCAGTCCTCGAAACTGCGAACTTTCCTGTTCGGAAAGAGTTTCGCCTGCGCATAGCTCGCCATGCACAAAGTCGATCGCACGATGCCCAAATTCCACAGCGCCTCGAACGCGCGCAGCGGATAGGAATAGAATTTGCCCTCATAATAGATGCGACTCATCCGCGGGCGCTCGATAAAGTCGTTGGGAAGGATCTCGTTCCACAGGTCGACGACTTCGCGGCTCTTCGAAAAGAAGCGATGCCCGCCGATATCGAAACGAAAGCCTTCATGCTCGACGGTGCGGCTGATCCCGCCGACATAGACCGGGTCCTTCTCGATCACGGTGACCGAAAAGCCTTCCTTGGTCAGCAGATAGGCCGCGGTCAGGCCCGCCGGCCCAGCCCCGATGATCGCGACGTCGGCGCTGGTCGGACGCTGCTTCGAAACTTCGGACATTGATGGCTCCCCACGCCTCGGCATTTACACGCCTCCGCTGTGGGCAATCATGGCTAAGAAGTGGTTAACGTGCCGTTCGAAAATCGGAGGCGCGCGTCATGCCATCGGGAACCCCCGGCGCCTCGACACCCCGGCCGGTCATTCGGCAACTGCGGCCTTTTCTTCCACGCCGCGCTCGCGCAACTCGTTCATGTCGCGGTTGAGAAAATAGTTCAGCGCGGTCCGGATCGCGGCGATCGCCGCCAGCTTGCCGATATCGTCCCAGCTCGGCGCCAACGTCGTTTCGACGATGTCGGCGGCGAGCTGAAAGGTCAGCCCGGCGACGAGCCAGCGTCCGATCGCCAGCCAGGTCGACCGCAATTCATCTTCGGACGCCCTGATCAGCAACAGCCGCGTCAGCCCGATCGCGCCCTGCAGCGACCCGATCGCGATGGCGAGGATCGCGAGGACGTTGACGATCATCGCGACATTTTCGGCAAGCAGATGGATCATTTCTTCCATTTCGGCGACTCCCTTGGCGGTTTCGAGCACACCGCGTGGAGAGGCTCACGAACCGGCCACGCCCGCGCCGGGCGCCTAATCGGGCATCGTCGCCTCATTCGATGTGCTGCGCAAAGGCCAGATAGCGTTCGTGCAATTCATCCTCTTCGCTCGCGCTCAGGTTGCGTGCGGCGAGCTTGATGTCGACCCGTTCGATCTTGCCGCCGACGAAGGCGAAGGGCGGCTTATACTCGTTCGAGACCGGCGAGCCGCTGTCGGCGCCGACCCCGAAGGTGTCGATGCCGAACCGCCCCGCGACCGTGGCCTCGATCCGGCCGCGGCCGACCTCTTCGCCGTCGAGCAGAAGGACCGCCTCACCGCCCTTGCCCAATCCGCCGCCATCGTAAGCGAAGGCGAGTTCGACCACCGACTTGCCCTTGGGCAGTGGCTTGCTCGAGACGACATTGAGCCGGGTCTTCTCGAAGAAATTATAGTGGTAGACCGGCTTTCCATCGCGGATGTAGAGCGCATAGCCGGCCGAGCCCCCGCCGGCGGCGAGCAGCACGCCCTCGGCCTTGCCGGATAAATTGTCGACCGCGATCTTGATCGAATGCGAACGGTTCTTGGTGTTCGCCGCAGCGGTTTCGGGCAGGCGCGCCGCACCTTCATAGTAAGTGAATTCGGTGCGGTTGGGGTCGGCGCCCCCGGGTGAGGGCTTGGGTTCGGCGAGACGGCCCGAGCCGCGATCGTCCAGCGGATAGACGTGATACTTCTCGGCTTCCTCGTCGAATATCCGCTTCAGCTCCTCGACCTTCTCGGGATGCTGCGCGGCGAGGTCGTTCGCCTCGCTGAAGTCCTCGTCGATATTATAGAGCTCCCACTTGTCGTTGGCCCAATTGCCGGGGGCAAAGTCCTGCCGCCATGGAAACGTGTGCTGCGCGCACGCGACCCAGCCCTGGTCGTAGATCGCGCGGTTGGAGAAAATCTCGAAATACTGCCGTTCGCGCACCGCGTGCGCACCGGCGCTGGCAAAGGTCGGGCGGATCGAAACGCCGTCCATCGGCTTCTGCTCGACGCCGTTGACATGGCTGGGCGCGGGGATGGCCGCCGCGTCGAGCAAGGTCGGCACGATATCGATCAGGTGGCAGAATTGCGGGCGGATGCCGCCCTTGTCCTTGATCCCCTTCGGCCAGGAAATAACCATCGGATTGCGCGAGCCGCCGAAGTGCGAGGCGACCTGCTTGACCCACTGGAACGGCGCATTGCCGGCCCACGCCCAGCCGAGCGGATAATGCGGCTCGGTGTCGGGGCCGCCGATCCGGTCATAGGCCTCGAGATTTTCCTCGATCGACGAGGGGATGCCGTTGAGGTTCATCACCTCGTTGACCGTCCCGGTCATCCCGCCTTCGGACGAGGCGCCATTGTCGCCGACGATGTAGATGATGATCGTGTTGTCGGCGTCGGGCATCGCGCGCACGGCTTCGATCAGTCGGCCGCATTCGTGATCGGCGTAGGAGAGATAGCCGGCGAAATTCTCCATGAAGCGCGCGAACAGCTTCCGCTCGTCGTCCGACAGGCTGTCCCAGTCCTGCACCCAATCGGGCTTGGCGGTCAGCTCGGTACCCGGCGGGATGATGCCGGCGGCAAGCTGGCGCTGATAGGTCTCCTCGCGGACCTTTTCCCAGCCCTTGTCGAACTGGCCCTTGAACTTGTCGCGCCATTCGGCGGGCGCGTGGTGCGGCGCGTGCGCGGCGCCCGGCGCGAAATAGCAGAGGAAGGGTTTGTCGGGCGCGACCGACTTTGAATAGCGGATCCAGTTGATCGCGCGATCGGTCATGTCGGCCTGGAAATGATAGCCTTCCTCGGGCGAGCGGTCGGGCTCCACTGCGACGGTGTTCTCGAACAATACCGGATAATATTGGTGCGTCTCCCCGGCGATGAAGCCGTAGAAATAGTCGAAGCCCATGCCCGTCGGCCAGCGATCGAAGGGGCCGGCGACGCTGCTTTCCCAGTCGGGCGTGTTGTGGTTCTTGCCGAACCAGCTGGTGGCGTAGCCATTCTCCTTGAGGATGCGTCCGACGGTCGCGGTGGACAATGGCATCATGTTGTTATAGCTGGGGAATCCGGTCGCCCATTCTGAGAGGAAGCCGGTCCCGCAATTGTGATGGTTGCGCCCGGTGATCAGCGCCGCGCGCGAAGGTCCGCAGATTGCGGTGGTGTGGAAGCGGGTATATCGCAGGCCGTCGGCTGCGAGCTTATCGAGCACCGGGGTCGGCACCGGCCCGCCGAATGTGCTGGCCTGGCCGAAGCCGACGTCGTCGAGAAGGATCAGCACGACGTTCGGCGCCCCAGCAGGAGGCTTGGGCAGTTCGGGCCAGGCGCCTTCCGATTCCTGATAGGTCTTGCCGATCTTGCCGGCGAACGACGGACGGGGAAGCGGAAGCTTGCTGCGATCGATGTCGGTCATGGCATTCGATTCCTATCGTGTGAGTCCAAATTCTTCCGAACATTGCCGGGATCGCGACACCATCCAATCGGGGAAATCCCCGAGCCGCGGACCTCGTCGCGCTCGCCCGACCCCATCGCCTCAGACAACCCATCGCCCTCAGACAAGGCGCGTCGCGATGCTGACGAACAGCGCGATCCCCGCGACCGACATGATCAGCGCCATCACCAGCACCGGGCGCGCGAGCCGGAACATTTCGGCGCGCTGCAGGTCGCGCAGCGTCATCCAATAACCGATGGTGCCCAATATGATCGCGATGATCCCCAGCGAGACGAGGAACAGGCCGATCTGGCGCGGGCTTTCGGAGCGGGCGACACCGCTCTGGTCGGCAAGGCCGTCCATGAACTTGTAGATGGTGAAGCCGAAGCTGAGCATCGACAGCGAGGTGCGTATCCACGCCATCAGCGTGCGATCGGCGGCCATGATCGTCCGTTTCTCGCCCATGTCGGCGGGAAGATAGGGCGCACGCCCGGGCGCGGGCTCGCTGGTCATTCGACGATCCCCTTCGATCTCGCGGCCGAACGCCGCCGGCCGCCGCGAGGATGCAAAAGCGCGGCAGGTCAAACCATCGGGGTATTGCCGGTCGAACGGGGGGAAAAACCCTAGGGGGTAGCCGGCGGCCCGCGCGCGCTGTTGCCCTCGCCGGTGGCAGCCTCGCCCGCCGCCGCGACGTCGCGGCGGAGCGGCTTCAGCGCGAGCGTGCCGAGCCGGATGCGCGGCGTGGCCTTGCCGGGCGATGCACCGATCGCAAAGGCCCCATCGATGCGCAGCAGCTGCGCCGAATTTTTGGCGATCCGCACCGTGTAGCGGCCGTAAGCGACACTTTCGAAAAGGAAATATCCGTCGAACTCGGTCAAGGTCGTCGCGCGCACCCGCCCTTCGGCGTCGACAAGCTCGAGGCTCAGCCCCTCGATCGCATTGCCGCCGTCGCGGATGACCGTCCCCTCGATCTCGCCTGCCGCGGTCATCGGCAGCAGCACCTGCGTCGCGACGCCCGGACGCGGGGTAACCACCACCCCGGGCAGCGCGGGCTGGACATAGGGGTCGGGCAAGCTGCCCGCGTCGATGCCGATCATCACCGCGCGGAAGGGCTCGAGCCCGTCGACCGTCGCGCGCCCACCCTTGTCGGTCGCGGCATCGACAAAGGCGTTGCCCGCGGTGATCGGCACGTCGGGCAACGCCGCCTCGCCCGGCTGGCGTACCCCGTCGCCATTATCGTCCATCCACACCTCGGCCATCACCTGGCCGCGGCTCGCGAGCTTCTCGCTCGACACGCGCCAGCCGCCACCTTGCGGCCTGGGCCCGAAGCTGAACGCGAGCGCGAGCGACGCCGCGACCGAGCCGTCGCTCGCCACCTCGCCGAAACCAGTCAGCTGCAACTTGTTGAAACGGCGCGTATAACCCAGCCCCGCCCGCGCGCGATCGAGCCCCTTGTCATAGCCGAGTTCGGCGCGCCATTCGGCGTCGCCTCCCCCAGACTGACCAGCGCCGGCCCATTCGGCGATCACCGTCGCGCGCGAATCGGCGCTTGCGCCCGACAGCGCAAAGCGCGCCTCGCCGCGGAGACGCACGCGCCCGATGCGCGCATTGGCCAGCAGCGTCGCACTCAGATTGTCGGGCGGATCGGGACCGACCGGCACCTTGGTGCGTGTCCAGTCGAGCTGGCCGGTAAAGGTCAGCGCGCGGAAGCTCGCCGAGGCGCGCGCCGAGGCCTCGAGGCTCTGCACCCCCGAGGTCCGGTCGACCTGGCGGAGGTCGAGATGCAGCGGCAGCACGGTGCGCCCGAGCTTGACCGACTGGTCGATCGAAATCTGGTACAGGCCATTGATATTGTTGATGAAACGATCGGACACGAAGCCGCCGAAACCACGCATCGCATCGGCGCGCACATAGGTTTCACCGAACGCCGCGAGCCAGCTTGCCCGCACCGCCCCGCTCCGGTCGTCGGAATAGGCGCCCGACACCTCTAGCAGCGTCGGCCCGATCGAGCGGCGCAGCGCGACCTCGGCATAGTTGCGCCGGACATTCTCGATCATCAGGCTGTGCAGATAGCCCGCGACCGACGTGCGCGTGTCGAGCCCGCGTTCGAGGCCGAGCGTGCCGCGCCAGCCGCGGCGGAAGGTCTGGCGGCGGTCGCCGAATTCTATCAGGTCGGCATTTTCCTGTGCGAAGCCCGCCCAATAATAGGTCTGCTGCGGCGGGATCGAATCGAGCCCGACCTGCAACTGCTTGATCTCGCGCCTGATCTGCCCCTGCGGCCCATAGAGCACGATCTCGAAGCGGTTCGATCCATATTGCAGCGGCACGTCGAGAAACTCGTAACGCCCGTCGCCATTGGGGCTCGTGAAGGCGAGCAATTGCCCATTGCGATACAGCTCGGCGTCCCAGCCGGCGGGCAGGTCGCCACGGAAATCGGTCTTGTCGAACGCGTCGGGGCGCTCGACCGGGCGGTTGGTGAGCACCGCGCCGCGTCCCGGCGCCGATCCCGCGACGATCCCGGTCGAGAGCAGGCTGACATCGCCCGCCGCATAATGGGTCGCGCGCAGCGGCCCGAGCAGGTTGCCCGACGGATCGGTGCGATAGAGCCGCATGCGCAGACTGTCGGGCACGCCCTCATTATCCGACGACAATCGCGCGTCGAAACTCTGCCCGAGCACCTCGCCCGCGGCAAAGACCTCGTAGCGCGCCTGGACATAGGAGCCGCCGCGCTTGTCGTTGACCACCCCGGCCGAGGCGACGACGTCGACCGAGGGGGTCGCCCACGCCTGATAGGGCCTGGTCGCCTGCGGCAGGCTCGCAAGGTCGAAACTGCCCTGCGGGCGCAGCCCCGCACCGCGCGCGCGGCGTTCGGCGGCAAGCTGAAAGGGCAATTTCTCCTTCGAATCGATACGCAGCACCGCGTTCGACAGGTCGGGGACGAGCGGCAGTTCGAACCAGGTCGCGAGTTGCTTCACATCGACGCACCAGCCCGCCGCGGTGTCGCGGATCGCGGCCGTGCCGATCGTGTAGCTGCGGCTGCCCAGCCGCACCTCGCCCGCGTCGCGGTCGATCGTCAGCGCGCGGCGCTCGTCGAACACCCAGCCGGTTGCGCGGCGCAACTTCTTGTCGACGCGGATCGGCAGGTCGAGCGCGAGCACCATGTCGGCAAGATCGACGCACACACCTGTGGGGGTCTGGTAACCGCGCACCCCGTCGCCGAGCCGGTACTGCCCCGATCGCAGGTCGAACAGCCAGCTGTCGTCCTCATTGGGTTTCCAGCCGTCCGCGACCTCGGCTTTGTCAGCCGCGCGCGCGCCGGCGGGGACCATCCCCACCAGCGCCAGCCCGGCCGCAAGGACCGGGACAAATCGTGTCAGAAGCGCGCGAAGCATCGCTGCTTCCCGCCCGGCGCTCGCGCCCTAGCTCATTGCACCACCCGATCGGCCTCGTCGATCGCGCCGCCGCCGACCTCACGGTCCTCGGTGTAGCGGATGCGCACCGGGCCCTTGAGCTTCGCCGCGAGCTCGGCGGGCACGCGCAGCTGGACCTGGCGCTGGCCGACCTCGGGATAGACCGCAATGCCGCGCGCGAGCAGCAGGGGTTCAGCGACCCCCGGCCGCGTCACCTCGATGTCGCCATAGACCGAACGATTGCCCTTGCGCGTCAGGTCGAAGGCGAACGCCGGCCCGTCGACGGTATCGACCACCCGCGCCTCGCCGATGCTCGCCTCGGCACCCAGGTCGCCAACGCGCACGATCACCGGGATGGTGATGCCATAGATGGGGGTGAGCGCGATCGACACGTCGCCGCTGGTGGCGGGCTTGGCGGTATCGGTCGCCGGCGCCGCATCGGGTACTGCGCGGAACAGCATATGCGCGCGATATTCGCCCGGCGCCGTGCCCTCGGGCACGCGCACCCCGACGCGGATCACCTGCGGCTGGTTCGGCGGCAAGGTGACGCGGCGCGGGCTAAAGCTGATCATCGCGAGCGCGGCCTTTTCGGCCTCATTGGCATCGGCCTCGTCGATCTCGTCGAGCCCGCCCAAGGCGGTCATGCGCTTGATCTCGAGGCTGATGCGATAGGTCGCGGGTTCGGCGCCGATATTGTTGAGCACCACCTCGGTGCCGCGCGAGCCGTCGAGCACGATCCGCGTCGGCGCCACGAGCAAATCGCCCGCGGCATAGGCAGGCACCGCCGCCGCGCCGAGCACGACAGCAGAAAACAGGCCGAAGCCCTTCAAAAATCGCAACATGAAATGGTCCCCACCATTTAGGAAACCGGTCGGCCCACACCGTCCGGCAGTCGCATCCCTGTTGCGCCAACATGGTTGATATTTTGCTAACCATAGGGGATCTCGTCGCCCCCGCGCAGGCGGGGGCCGCTACCGGTTTACGCAGCCATGTCGCGGAATGGCCTCCAGCGGCCCCCGCCTGCGCGGGGGCGACGGCCTAAACGCAACCCGCACCACAAATAAAAGGCGATTGTATACATT
>Ga0247823_10004426_pt1 | contig 11274 bp, 11 predicted proteins | sample 13C_PalmiticAcid_2_FD_192426 | JGI IMG/M metagenome (GOLD analysis project Ga0247823, IMG submission 192426) | Soil microbial communities from agricultural site in Penn Yan, New York, United States - 13C_PalmiticAcid_Day30 | ecosystem: Environmental > Terrestrial > Soil > Agricultural land...
GCGGTGACCGAAGAGATCCTTGCAGTTCCCGGTAATCTTCAAGCAGTGGAACATCTTCTGACGCGGCGCCCGCCGCTGTTCCGCACCGCCCGGGCCGGGGCCATTATTGGCGCGGGCGGCGATCTTGCTGTCGAGACGGCCAGCGCCATCGCGGACATGGATCGCACCACCCTCGCAATCCAGGGACCGCCCGGTACGGGAAAAACCTATGTGAGCGCGCTTGCGATCGCCGACCTCGTCGGAGCGGGCAAACGCGTCGCCGTCTCTTCCAACAGCCACAAGGCGATCGGCAATCTGCTGAAGGCGGTCGCCGACCGTGTCCGCTCCGATGGACGCCGATGCGCGATCGTGCAGAAGACGTCGGACGATGGCGACGACGACGCGCATCCCGATATTGTCCTCGTCGCCGGCAACGATGCCCCGGAGATCGCGACGGCCGACGTCGTGGGGGCGACCGCGTGGCATTTCGCCCGCTATGGCGAGCCCGTCTTCGATTATCTGATCGTCGATGAGGCGGGACAGGTCTCGCTTGCAAATCTCCTCGCTATGGCGCGGGCGGCGCATAACATCGTGCTTGTCGGCGATCCGATGCAATTGCCGCAACCGCTGCAGGGAACCCATCCCGGCGTGAGCGGCCAGTCCTGCCTTGAATATGCGATCGACGGCCACCGGGCGATTCCGTCCGACCGGGGCATTTTCATGCCGGTGACCCGCCGCATGCATCCGGCGGTCTGCGACTATATCTCGGCGACCGTCTATGAGAGCAGACTGCGCGCCGACGAAGCGGCCGGACGGCAGATGCTCGTCGCGAGCGACGGCACGTCGCTGGTGGGTGCCGGCGTTCACGCCGTCGAACATTATCGATGCTCGCAAGTGAGTCACGAAGAGATCGAAGCGATCCGGACCCGAATCGACGCGCTCGCGGGCGCTTCATACCGTGACAGGGACGGCAATGAACGCGCGATAGGCCATGGCGATATCCTTATCGTCGCGCCTTATAATGCGCAGGTCAACGCGCTGCGCTCAGCCCTCCCCGCAGCGATCCGCGTCGGAACTGTCGACCGATTTCAAGGTCAGGAAGCGCCAGTCTGCCTCGTATCGATGACGACCTCGAGCGGAGATGAACTGCCCCGCGATATCGATTTCCTGTTCTCGCTCAATCGCATCAATGTCGCCGTGTCACGCGCGCAAGCCTCGGCGATGGTGTTCGCAAGCCCGCTTCTGCTCGAGACGCGATGCCGCACCGTCGAGGAGATGACCCTGGTCAATGCGCTGTGCGCCCTTTGTGAACATGGGGGTGACAGCTTCTGACGTCCTCATGTGCGAATCTCTTTTCAGACAGCTGATGGAGATTCGCACATGGCTCACTTGGATCATGAATTCCGATATATTGTCGACGTCGACGGCCAATTGATCGGCATCGACGACACATTCGTCGACGCTCCGTCGCTCCTCGCGAGGGCCGGTTGTTCTCCACATGCCCGACTGTCGCGCGTCGCCGGCGATCTCAGAATCCCCGTTCGCGCAGGCGAATATCTTCGCCTTTCGCCAACCGACGTGCTGTTTTTCGAAAGCGACGATCGTGCCGGACGGACCGGTTGCGGCCGGCTTGCAGCCTGAGGAAGATCGCATGCAGTTCACCCATTATAATCTCGGCCATATCGAGCGCGGCAGCGTCGTCGAGGTCACCTTGCAAGGCAGCGCCGCGAATGTACGGCTCATGGACGGCAGCAATTTCAGCAGCTACCGGTCCAACCGGTCGCACCGCTATGTCGGCGGCCTTGCCGAACGGTCACCGGTCCGGCTGCAAGTGCCCCATTCCGGAAGCTGGCATGTCGCGGTCGACATGCAGGGCCTCCGTGGCTCGGTGCGGTCCGGCGTCCGGGTCATCCCGGGCCGGGCACTGAAGCCGCTGCCGACGATCAACGAGGCCCCGCTTCGCTCGGTCCCGAGCCTGGTCCGCCCGTCCGAAGATGCACCGGAGGGCGAGGCTCCCGACGAGCGCCTGTTCGACGTGTTCATCTCGCATGCGTCGGAAGACAAGGACGAGATCGTCCGTCCGCTCGCCACCGCTTTGAAAGAGGCGGGTCTCTCGGTCTGGTACGACGAGTTCGAATTGAAGATCGGCGACAGCCTTCGCCGCAAGATCGATCGCGGCCTTGCCAGCAGCCGGTTCGGCATCGTCGTCCTGTCGCAGGCGTTTTTCGGCAAGGGTTGGCCGGAGTATGAGCTCGACGGGCTGGTCACGAAGGCCGTGTCGGGCGAGCAGATCCTGCTTCCGGTCTGGCATGGTGTCACCAAGCGCGAGGTCATCGGCTATTCGCCTTCGCTCGCCGACCGCCTTGCCCGGAGTACAGCGACGCACACGGTCGAGGAGATCGCCACGGAAATCGCCGGCGTGGTGCGGTCTCCCGCCGAAGCCTGATCAGATCACGGACAGCTTTGCTCCGGATCGGATCAGTCTCGCCCGGATCGCCGTCCGGCGGTGTGATAGCCGGTTTTTTTTACCCGATTATTCGGGACTTTGACAGAGGGAACGTCGGATGGGTTTGGCGTATGAGAATCTCGACGAGGTGACGCGCGATTTCATGGTTCGGGAGATCCGGATGGATATCGCCAGCGGCAACATCTATCTCAGCAATTATCTCAACGAGACGGGCTGCGCGAACTGGCCCGATATGCTGCTGGATGCGGCGACTGCCGGGACGGACGACGCGCTGGCGGACGCGATCCGCAGCGGCGGCTGCTTGAAGTCCAAGGTGGAACGGCGAAAGCCGAAGGGCGGCTATACGCTCGCGACTGTTCCCCACACGGCTCATGTGACCATGGGCGAAGGCGAGTTCAACCGCTATTATGCCCGCGGCCTTTGCGCCCGCGCGATCGACGCCGGCATATCCGCGCTCGAGGTCTATCGCGCCAAGACCGTCGGCGAACCGCGCGAAACATCGCAGGCGAAGGTAGGCACCCGTGTCGATCCGAAAGTCATTCTTGCCGACCTGAGGCAAACGCAAGGTGTTGAACCCGCTCTCGGCCTGCCTCCGGGCCCAAATTCCGGTCTGACGCTCCGCATTCCGTAAGTCATGTTGGCGCAGCGATTCGCCGATCCTGCTCAAACCGCTCGTTAATACTTTAGAGCAAAACGAAACTTTTTGTGAACACTTGCATTATATGCAAGTTAGGACCATATGGTCCGCGTGGGCTTGGCCCCGGGGTTTGCGTAGGCGAGCCGAAAACCAGAAAGGCCTGACCTAACGGTCAGGCCTTTCTTCTTTCCGGACAAGATCGAAGCAGCTGTATTTGACGCCCAGCGAGGCGCGATCCTGTTCGTCAACCATCGTATCGACGATGCGGCCCGCTTCGACCAGCTTCTCATAGGGCGGATAGCCATCCTCGTATCCGGCTTTTACGATCGGGTAGAGATAGAGGTCGGCGACTTGGATCAATGCCGACTTCTTCGTGAGACGGGTCGGATCGCCCAGGAGATGGGTCTTGAAGATATCCGCGCCGAGTTCGGAATAGTCCGCCGACGTTTGCTTGTCGAACGGCATGCCCTCCGCCTTCAACGACTTATGATAGCGAAGCAGGTTGCGATCCTCGTCCTTTCCCGCTTCTTCGTAAAAGATTTCGAGAGAGGCGCCCCGCGCGCGCGCAAATTTGAGGGCGCGCTCGACGACGATGGTATAGGCCGTCTTGCACATCAGCCACCGGTCATCGCCATATTTGTCACGGTAGCGCTGGTTGTAGCCGGGGCGATCGATGACACACGCCGTGCCTGCCACGGGGAGCGAGACAAGCAGCCGATCGAGTTCCTGATGAAAGCGCGCAGCGCGGCCCTCGTCGCGGCCGAGCCACGAGAATTCGCGACGCCGTCCCCGGATCTTTGTCGAGTGAAGCGGGTAATCGATCCCCCAGGAATCGACGAATGCGCGATGAAGGCCGATCGACCGCGCAAGATCCTCTTCATCGACGATGATCCCGCCGAGCGCGAACCAGTCCATCCGGTCGTTGCGGACCGGGTCCGGAACATGATCGGGCATGCGGACGCCGCTGTCGTCGATATAAAGTTGATATTTGGGCCGCGCGTTCTGCAAAACTCACCTGTCGTTTGTTCGAATATTGTTGCTTTACTGACCGCGCTGCCATTGCGCTATCGCCCTTCGGCGCTTCGGGCAAAATAATAATCGGCTCGGTTCGTCCGGCGGCCCTCGCCGTTCTACCGCAACATCGTCTCATATCCTGCGGCCCAGTCCTGATCGATCCTCATCCGGTAAATCTGGCTTCGGGCAGACCTGAGGAATTCGACAAAGGCGGCATCGCTCCCCTCCCGCAGCACCGATGCCCGCGAGAAATGATCGACGGGCCGGGTTTCGCTGGCCTTGATGTCGGCGATATCGCGAACGGCTGATCCAAATCCCAAAATCACCATGCTGCCGCCATCGTTCGGCCAGCCAAATTGACGTTCCGCCCGAAACATATCTTCGGCCAATCCCCGATGCGCGGAGCCGACGATCTCCCCCCCGGCAAAGGGGCCCATGAGCTTGCGGGTTTCGGCCGGCGTCACATAGGGAGCAAGCTTCCCATACAGCGCCAATTCAATACCTCCCCGTGCCAAGACCTCACCGCGCTGGGCGGCCTGTTCCATCCGGCTTTCGGAATCGAGCTTCTCGAACTGCTCGAGCGCGCGCGTGTCGAGCCTCGCCCAATAGGAAGAAATCTCTTCGGGCACATCCACATCGCCCTCGACGATGCCGCGCACGAACCTGACCAGCATGCGCTGGCGCGCAAATAAATTCGTCCCCTCATGGGCGATGCCCGCCCGTTTTCCGCCGCGCGGAAGACGCGGCAACAAGCGGCGCAACAGCATTAGCAGCTCGCTGAACTCGAGCGTCGACATCAATACGCCGAACAGCAACCCAGGATCGATTCCCGCCCCGACGGCTTCCGGTGTCGCCGCGACGAGGCCAAGCGCATCCGCCTCGATCTCGCCTATTACGCGCTTCCTCCTCGCGGGAATTTGAGCGACCATGCGGCTGCCATAGACGGCGAACCCGCGTGGCCGGCCCGTTTCGTCGAATTTCTGGACGATCTCGGGGAGCAGGAATCGCTCGCGTTTCGAGCCTGCGACAAAGTCCTCGGTCCGAAGATGTTAGAACTGCTCCGCGATCCAGCTTGCAAAAGGAAGCGCCTGCGACGCCCCGTCGTGCTGCAACAGATGCGCAAACTCATGCCCGGTGATAAAAGCCAGAACGAGCTCGGCCTTGAGAATGGCGGTCAGTCGCAGATCGAAATTCTTGGGTCGCTGCACAGTTTCGCCGCCCCCTGACGCGAGGCAATATTCGCGAAGGCGCGCATTGGCGCGCTCGCTCATCGCGGCAGCGAGCGGCAGGTCGCCGGCGTCGTATAGCGTCTCAGCGGCACGGATCAGAAATTCGCAATGCGAGAGGATCGGTCTTTCCGACCAGAAGTCCCGCGCCAGGAGGAGCTCGATGGCATTTGCCTGCTCGACATCGATAAAGGCGGCGCGGTCGCCGCCCGCACCGATCATCACGCTCGACCATTGCATCGTCGATATGGGGAAAAGATGTAGCGAATCCGCGCCTGCCGAATAGCCGGCCAAGCGTGCGCGGATGCGTTGGATGAGCGCGCGGTGGCTGGACCGGACATGCCCCGAAGGCGTACGCCTGAGCTGGCGCTTGATATCGCGCCACGCGTCGCGAGCGATCATTATTTGTCCGGTTGCCGATCGAGCAGTGCGAGCACGTCCTTGAGCTGCGAAGGCTTCAGATTCTTGAACCTGATCTTTTCGTCACCCTTCTCATATTCGAATTCGCCTCGTGACGTGACGATATAGGTAAGCGCCGCCGATACGATCGGAAGGATGACATCTTTGAGGTCTACAACCCATTGAACCAGTGTCGCGCCGTCGAAATTCTCGATCGTCACCGGCTCGGGCAGGTCATGCACCGGATCAATCGCCTCGGCGAGACGCAGATCCTGCCAGAGTGCCTTGAACGCGCGCGCATGATCGCTCGGCACAGCAATCCACACGACCGGGATGGCATCGCCCGTCATCTTCAATCCTTCCAATAGCTGTAGTTGAACAGCGCATCGAGCGCAGAAAAATCGGGAAGATCGAGCTCTTGGCGTAACCGGCTCGCCTCCTCCTTGAACCTCGCATATGTCGCGCCCGTCACATTGCGCTTCGTCGGATATTTCGGATAGCCGGTAAAGCCGGCGAGCTTCATCCCGGCAATACTATTCTGGTTCATGACCGGGAACCGGACCGGGTCGCGTGTATGCAGCATTTCGGTGATCGCGTTGATCCCAGCCCCCGGCACCTCGATCATCGCACCCGATAAAAGATCGAACAGCGTCGCCGGATCGTCGCTCGTGCTGCGACGAAGAGCGAGGACCGCAGCGCGCAGCTTGCCTCGATTATCGGCAATACGGGTCTTTGCGCGGTCCAGCCCTCCGGAATGCCAGGTGCGGATCAACACTTCATATTGGGCAAGAAATGCCGCCCGGGAGTTTCCCTTCGCATTGCCGAGTTCGGCCAGCCTGCGTGCTCCGCTGCGCAAGGATTTGCGGCGCATTTCATATTGCCGCTCGAAGCTTGCCTCGCCCTTTTCGCGGCGCATGGCCGCTAGCAGCTCGGCGAGCGTATCGATGCCGGGCCGCGGTTGGCGAAGCGAGCGCCGGATGCGGCGCTCGGCCAGCGCCATATGCGTGCGGTATATATCCCGCTCCTGCTCGTAGGCGTCGATCAAATCGTCGTTCGCCTCGACGATATCCTTCGCCTTCAGCCGTTTGGATATCCATTCGTCAAGGCGGCCCTCCCAATCGGCGGCCTGATTTCCGAGCAGCGCAGACATCTCATGATTGTCGCTAAGGCCGCCGGACGTGAGGTTCGCAGAGCCGATAATCATGCTCGCCCCTTCGGTTCCGTTGAAGAAATAGACTTTGGGGTGCAAGGTCGCAGGGGCTTCCTTGCGGCCCATATAAACAGCAACGCGCTTATCCTTGGGCGCGCTGTTTTTCAGGCGAAGAAGCGAGCGCAGCACCTCGGGCTCCGATTGATAAAAATCTATCCCGATCACAAATGTCGCCGCCATCCCGGCACCGATCCGCCCACTGAGCAGAGCCGAAATCGATTTCAGCCCGGATCGCTTTGCAAAGGCGATAATGAAGAGAGCCCGCTTGGCACGCTTCAATTCCGCCTCGATCGCCTCCTGATGATCCTCGCCCCGATTGTCGAGCAGCCGCATGCGGTCCGCTTTCGCCATATGCCCCATCCGATCAAATATTCGATCGGCTCGGCATAGCGAAACATTCCATTTACCGGAATGACCGTTTCATCCTCAACGAAGAGAGCGTGTCGATCATTCTTCTCAGAGCGTGAGCGGTTCGGAGCGCCGGATGATGAATACCTGCTACCGGTCCGCCGGTTGCGGCTCATTTTATGCTTGATACGCTCCCGCTTCACAAGGCTCGCTGCCGCACCGTCCGCCCCCATCAAGGTGACATAACTGCGCGTCTCTGCAGGCAGGCGGCTTTTGCCTACAAGTACCGAGGCATAGCGGGCCCGCCCCGCATTATAGGCCGCGAACAGGCCCGGATAGCCGAAGCGGCCGTGCTCCAGCGATCGCCGAGAAACTTAATGACCGCTTTTGGGTTTTGATGAACGCAGGCGGCAATGGCCGACATCAGGCGCGTTGCAGCCACTTTGTGCCATAAGCGATAATTTATCTTCACATTTTCGAATGTTCTGAGATCGCTATGAAGAGGAGCAACGGCATGTGCGGATATATCGCGGCTGACAACCTTTCTCTTCAGGCCCCGTGATAGCCGCCCAGCGCTTCCTCGAAATTCTCGATCGACCCGATGTTGTCTCGCGCGGGTGCTCCGGGAGCGACGGGAAACACCGCATCGATCCGCTGACGCAACGTGTCGTCCGCATCCCATTGCTTCGCCACTCGTGCTCGTTTCGCAACGGCCAGATCGGAATAAATGGCGGCCTTGATCCGGTCGAGACTCTCGCCGCTCAGAATGCCAGCATTCAATAGCTCTTCGCAGAGCTGGATCAATCCGACCGCAGTGGCGTGGGCGCGCAGACCGATCAAATCCAAAGTCTGGTGCCGCTCGCGGGCTGCGGCATCGCCTCTGGCTGAAGTAGTCATAATTCCTCTCCTTTGTCCCAACAACATTACGGGACGGCCAGGTTTGATCTACTGACCGACCGTCGAACATGGCCGAGCGCATGCTCATTATGCGAAATCGCTATCCAATTTTTCGGCTTCCTGCCCACAGGATGCGCGCGGGTGCCGGTACGCATTGGCAAAATGGATTGTTGGCCGCCGGGCGCATGAACGAGCTTCCGCGGTGAATGATCGCACCCTAATCGAAACCGCGAAAAACAACCTGCTCATCAAGCGCAACGCGCTCGCGCTCGAAATTATTGACTGCGGCATCGACATCGCGCCAGCCGATCGAGAGACCGCAGAATAACAGGGTATCGTCAGGCAGTCCGAGTTCGGCTTTAATCGTCCGGCCATAAACGCCCATATACTCTTGGGGGCAGCTATCCAGTCCCTCGCCGCGGAGAAGCAGCATGATGGTCTGCAGCCACATGCCGACATCCGACCATTGCGGCTCCTTCATCATTTTCGGAAAGTGACAAAGTAGCAGGACCGGAGCGCCGAAGCTCAGCAAATTGCCGCGCATGAATTCGGCGCGCTGCTTTTTTTGACCGCGCCCGATGCCCATTGAATTATACATCCGCGTTCCAAGCGAATGGAGCCGGTTTTGATATTTCTCGACCTTACCGGGTGCCGAAAAGTCGTACTCCATCGGGTCGTCCGGCGGACTGACAAGCAGACGCTCCTGAAGCGAGGAGAGTGGCTCACCGGTAAGGACGATCGCCTCCCAAGGCTGAAAATTGCACCCGGAAGGCGCCATGCGTGCCTGGTCTAGAATGCGTCGCATCGTTTCGAACGGGACGGGCTTGTCCGCGAATGCGCGGATCGTGCGGCGTGTCGCCACGGCTTCGGCAACATGCATCTGGCATCCCTCTATCGGCCCGATCGCCCCCAGGGGATCCGCACTGGAATTGGTCATCATGACCTCCATATTTTCGGTGGCGCCGGACGGAAATGCATCCGGCTTTAGCTGGGGCACTCCCGCATGCTGCACCTTGGCTGTAAAACATCAGCTCGACGAGTTTCTTGGGTCTCTGCCATCGAGCAACGAGCCACCAGCAAAGTTGTCGTTACCGCAGGTGAAGACCCAAGGCCGCGTCAGCGCATCGCATATTCTACCGGCAGCGATTTCAGGCCGTTCACGAACCAACTGTGCACCGACTTCGCCTCGCCGCTTGGCCGAACCCACTCGAGGCGAGCAATGAGCTGCTCGAAAAACTCTCGCATCTCGGTCCGGGCAAGATGCTGTCCGAGGCAGAAATGTCCACCGTAACCGAACGCGATTTGCGCGTTTGGCTTTCTCCGAACGTCGAACTCATCAGGCCGGTCGAACACATCCTCGTCGCGGTTTGCCGACGCGTAACAGAGCATCAGCCAGTCACCTTTCCGGATTTTACGGTCGCGCAGCTCAACATCTTCGCTTGCCGAGCGCATGAACGTTTTCACCGGCGTCGCCCAGCGGATCGACTCCTCGACGAACTGCGGGATCAGGGACGGATCGGCCCGAAGATCGTCCAAAAGTCCGGGAATATTCGCGAGCGCCCACATCGCTGTCGACACCGAATAGGATGTGGTGTCGTGTCCCGCGCTGGCGATGATCATATAGTAGCTCGCGGCTTCGCGAGCGCCGATGGGCTTGCCGTCGATTTCCGCCGTCGCGATCAGTGTCGCGAGATCGTCCTGCGGATTCGCGCGGCGATCGGCGCTGATTCCACCGAAAAACTCAGCAAATTCCGCGACCGTTGCCTGCACAGCGGCCGAGTAATGCCCATCGGTCGCATCCGCCATCACGCGCGCGACCTCTGGATCTTGCGGACCGAATAATTCCTGGGTCAGTCGCAACATCCGCGGATACTCTTCCGCAGGGACGCCGAGAATGTCCATGACGACATTGAGGGGATAGGCCAGGGCAACATCGCGTACGAAATCGCAATTGCCGTCGAGCGCCGCCATATGGTCGATCGACCGGCTGGCGATGGTCCTGATCGTATCGTCGCGCTGCCGCACGCTCTTGGCTGCAAACCACGCCTGTGTCAGACCGCGGTATTGGCGATGGTCCGTCCCGTCCATCTGGATCAGGGTCCGGGCGAGGTTCGGCGTGCCAGTGAGCCGCATGACGCGGCCGATGTGGTCGCGGTCACCGAGCGTGGTGGCGCGCTCGCCGCTCGGAAAGAGCGCATTGTTCCGGCTGATATACTGAATATCGGCATGCTTGGTGACGACCCAGAACGGATCGAACCCGTCGGGCGCCGCGATCCCCAGCGGATTATTTGCTCTGAGCCAGCGATAGGCGTCGTGAATGGCATCGGACGCATAGTCGGCCGGCGTCACGATCGTTTTGGCGATCGTGTCCGGAATGTGTTCTGTTGATGTTTCGGCCAGTGTATCGGTCATCATTCAAATCCTCCTGCGCGCCGCCCACGCACTATCCGTCCAATCTTCCGTGCGATCGCCATCAGCCTTTCGGGATGAAGATCGTCTTGGGCTGCGTGAACTCGAGTAAACCTTCGCGGCCATGCTCGGTGCCGACACCCGAATTCTTCGCTCCGGCGAAAGGAATATGCGGTGCGTTTTGCAGGATCTGATTGATCCACACCGTGCCGGTGTCGAGCCTGTCTGCGATCGAGACCGCGCCCTCGATATCGCCAGACCAGACCGACCCCGCGAGACCATATTCGGAATCATTGGCGCGCTCGATCACGTCGTCGACATTGCTGAACTTGAGCAGCGGCAGAATCGGTCCAAAGGCCTCTTCTTGGACGACGCGCGAATCCTCGGGCGGGTTGTCGACAAGGGTAAAGGGCACGAAATAACCCTCGTTCGGAACTTCGCTGCCCTCAAGGAGCGTCAACCCTTGCGCGCGGGCATCGTCCAGGAGCCCCCGCACGCGCCGATATTGTGGCTCATTCTGAATGGGGCCATACATGATGCCCTGCTGCGTTCCGTCGCCGACCGCCGCTTCGCGCGCGAGGGCGTGAAGCTTGTCGCGGACCTCGTCATAAATGGCTTCATGGATATAGAGGCGTTTGGTCGCGACGCAGATTTGCGAGCTGTTGAAGAAGGCTCCGGCGAACAATTG
>Ga0247823_10004427_pt1 | contig 11273 bp, 6 predicted proteins | sample 13C_PalmiticAcid_2_FD_192426 | JGI IMG/M metagenome (GOLD analysis project Ga0247823, IMG submission 192426) | Soil microbial communities from agricultural site in Penn Yan, New York, United States - 13C_PalmiticAcid_Day30 | ecosystem: Environmental > Terrestrial > Soil > Agricultural land...
TTCTCCAACCGCGGCGCGCCCACCAACCCGGGCAGCCGTGCGCCGGCCTGGCTGCTCACGCCCGCCGGCTTCGCCTGGTTGCTGGGCCTGGTGGCGCTGGCGGTGGCACTGGGGGCCTACCCCATCGTGCGCCGCCTCACCAAGCGACTGGAGACGTTGCAGAAGGGCGTGGAGCGCTGGGGCGCGGGCGATCTGTCGACCCGTCTGTCGGTGCACGGGCAGGACGAGGTGGCCTTCCTGGCCGAGCGCTTCAACGTCGCGGCCGAGCGGGTGCAGACGTTGCTGCAGTCGCACAAGCGGCTGCTGGCCAATGCCTCGCATGAGTTGCGCTCGCCTCTGGCGCGCATCCGCATGGGGCTGGCCTTGGTGGGCAACGACCCGGCGCACCAGGCGCAACGCACCGAGATTGCGCGCAATATCGACGAACTCGACCAGCTCATCGACGAGATCCTGCTGGCCAGCCGGCTCGACCTGAGCGACCCGTCCGACCCGGCCGCGCTGGGCCCGGAGGAAGAAGTGGACCTGCTGGGCCTGGCCGCCGAGGAGTGCGCGCGCGCCGAGGCCGAACTGGAGGTGGCGCCGCAAGCCGGCGCGGTGGTGGTGCACGGTCACGCCAGGCTGCTGCGCCGGGTGCTGCGCAACCTGCTGGAGAACGCGCGCCGCTATGGGCGCGGGACGGGCAAGGCCGACGCCGAGGTGCGGCTGAGCCTGTCCGTGCAGGGCAGCGGTCACGCACGCCGGGTCGTGGTGTCGGTGGACGACCACGGCCCGGGTGTGCCAGCCGAACTGCGCGAGCGCATCTTCGAGCCGTTCTACCGGTTGCCGGGCGCCAGCGAGCGCGAGGGCGGCGTCGGGCTGGGCCTGTCGCTGGTGCGCACGATCGTGGAGCGCCACCAGGGCACGGTGCGCTGCGAAGATCGTCCAGGTGGGGGTGCGCGGTTCGTGGTCACGCTGCCGGGCTGAGGGCCAAGGCGGCCGAACTTCCCCCAGATTGGGGATGTCGGCCGGCAGCGAGGCCCGACACAATCACCGGGTTGCTGTCACGACACCGTTTCAGAGCCAACCATATGCACATGGTGCATAGCTGAACCAGGCCCGAGACACCCGAATTGATCAGGTCTCCCAACGACGTCCTCTCGAGGACTTGCAAAAGCCACCGAAAGGTGGCTTTTTTTTTGCTCCGTTGTCAGGCGTGGGCCGCCGGGAGGGGGTCTTGTGGGCCACTGTGCAGCCAGTCGACGACGTCGCCAGTGGGCTGGTAGCCGTGCACCGCTTGTTGCAAGAGCTCACGGATGGCTTTCACGTCGTTGGCCAGCATGGCGGCTTCCAGTGTGTCGAGCAGGCCAAGCAGCGTGTCGGCGGGCAGCCGCGCCTCTTGCGCGCGCAGGATGCGCGGGTGCTGCGTGGGCAGCGGGTTGTCGCCGATCAACAGCTCCTCGTACAGCTTCTCGCCCGGGCGCAAGCCAGTGATTTCGATAGCGATCTGGCCCCAGGGCTGCTGCTCGTTCTTCAATTGCAGGCCCGAGAGCTCGATCATGCGCTGCGCCAGGTCCATGATGCGCACCGGCTCGCCCATGTCCAGTACGAAGACATCACCCCCTTCGGCCATGGCGCCGGCCTGGATGACGAGCTGCGCCGCTTCGGGAATGGTCATGAAGAAGCGCGTGATGTCCGGGTGCGTGACCGTGACCGGGCCGCCGGCGGCGATCTGATGGCGAAACAGCGGCACCACCGAGCCACTGGAGCCCAGCACGTTGCCGAAGCGCACCATGCTGAACGTGGTGGCGCCTTGCCGGGCCTCGGCCAAGGCCTGAAGGACCAGTTCGGCCAGGCGCTTGCTGGCACCCATGATGTTGGTGGGGCGCACGGCCTTGTCGGTGCTGATGAGCACCATGTGGTGCACACCGGCATCGAGCGCGGCGCGGGCCGTGACCCAAGTGCCCCAGACGTTGTTGCGCAGGCCCTGCACCGCGTTGTGTTCCACCAGCGGTACGTGCTTGTAGGCGGCGGCGTGGTACAGCGTGTGGGGTTGCCATGCCCGCAGGATCTGGCGCATGCGCTCCTCGTCCTGGACAGAGGCCAGCAAGGGCACGATCTCGATGGCGTCGGTATCGAGCTGGCGCAACAGTTCTTGGTGAATGGCGTAGAGCGCGTACTCACTCTGCTCGATGAGAAGCAGCGTGTGGGGCTGGAGAGCGGCGATCTGGCGGCACAGTTCGCTGCCGATGCTGCCGCCCGCGCCCGTCACGGCCACCACGCGGTCGCGGATGAGCTTGTCCAGCAGCGCGGCGTCGGGCGTCACAGCCTCTCGGCCCAGCAGGTCCTCGATGTCGAGTTCGCGCAGGTCGCTGAGGTTGACGCGGCCGGAGGCGAGGTCCGACATGCCCGGCAGGGTGCGCACGTGCAGCGGCAGGGTGCGCAGTGATTCGAGGATCTCGCGGCGGCGTTTCTGCGTGGTCGAGGGCAGGGCCAGCAGCACGTCGGTGGCGCCTATGGCGGCTACCAGCGCGTGCAGGCCCGTGGGGGGATAAACGTTGCGTCCGTCCAGGCTGTTGCCTTGCAGGGCGGGGTCGTCGTCGATGAAGCCGAGCAGGCGGTGCTCGCCGCTGCGCGCGAGCGCGGCAGCGAGCTGGCGGCCCGCGGATCCCGCGCCGTAGATCAGCACGCCCGGCAGTTCCTTGCGCGCGAGCACCTTGCGATAGAGGCCGCCGAGCCACGCCCGCACGAACAAGCGGCTCAGGCCGACGAAGATGAACAGCAGCAGCGGCTGGATCACGCCCACGGACCGCGGTACCCCGGGCACGCTGATGGCGGTGAACACCGTGGCGTAGAACAGGCCGTACAAAGCCATGGCCTGGCCCAGGCTGAGCATGGCGTTCCAGCCCGCGTAGCGGAAGATGGCGCGGTACAGGCCGAACCTGGCGAAGAGGGGAATGGCGATCGGCACGGAGCCGATCACGGCCCAGAGGTAGGGCATTTCCAGGCGCAGCCAGACCTCGAGGCGCAGGTACAGGGCGACCCAGACGGCGAGCACGCAGAGGGTCACGTCCACCGACACGGCGAGCGCGCGCTTGACCGGGCGCGGGATGTGCAGGAGGGTGCTGGCGATGCCTTCGTCGGTTGCCGGTGTGGTAGCGCCGGGGTGTGTCGGGCTCATGGACGACTTTCACCAGGGGCTTGCGCCTTCACGATGACCGGCGGTGTGGGCCAGCGCATTCGAGTCTGTCTCCCTGTCTTGTTGATATCAGTGCTGCACGCCTTCGCTGCGCAACACCTTCACCGCCGTGAGCCAGAGGATGCGCAGATCAAAAGCCAAGCTGCGTCGCTGAAGATACTCGATATCAAGTGCCACTTTCTGCGGGATCGGCAATTCGTCGCGGCCATTGATCTGGGCCCAGCCTGTGAGGCCGGGCACGAGCTCATGTACGCCCGCCTCGGTGCGCAGCGCGATGAGGTCGTCCTGGTTGAACAGCGCCGGGCGCGGCCCGACGAAACTCATGTCGCCCTTGAGAATGCTCCAGAGTTGTGGCAACTCGTCCAGACTGGTCTTGCGAAGAAGGGGGCCGATGGGCGTCAGCCAGCGCTTCGGATCGTCGAGCAAGTGCGTGGCCACGGCAGGGGTGTCGGTGCGCATGCTGCGGAACTTGGGCATGCGGAAGATGCGGTTGTGGCGGCCGACGCGGTCGCTCCAGTAAAGGGCGGGGCCGGGGGAGGTCAGGCGCACCGCCAGGGCAATGATGGCGATGGGCAGCAACAGCATCAGCGCGGCAGGAACGGCCAACGTGAGATCGAACAGCCGTTTGCTCATGACGACAGTCCCGCCACCGTTTGCCGCAAGGCATCGTCCACCGACAGTGGTGGCGTCCAGCCAAGGGTCTCCCGCGTGTGGGCAATGTCCACTTGCAGATTGCCCAGCAGGCGTTGTGCCACCTCACGCTGACCGAGCAGAGCGGCGCCGACCCGCAGGAGTGCTGGGGGCAGAGGCAACAGGCGGGCGGGCCGGCCCATGGCTTGCCCCAGGCGCCGCAGCAGTTCCGCCGTCGACAGGTCCTCACCATCGCTGACAAGGAAGGTCTGGTGGGCCGCGGCGGGGTGATCGATGCAGGTGACCAGCAGATCCACGAGGTTGTCGAGGGCGACGAGGCTGCGGCGGTTGTGCGTCACCGACCCCAGTGGCAAGGGCAATCCGCGTCGCACGGCGCGAACCATGGCTGCGAAGTTGGCCCTGACTCCAGGGCCATAGACGAGCGGTGGGCGCACGATGACGATCTCCATGCCGGAGGATGCGGCGATCTCGCGCAGGCCGTCTTCGGCTTCGCGCTTGGAGACGCCATAGGGATCCAGCGGCTGTGGGCGGTCGTCATGGCGGAAGGGCCGGCCGGGTGCCGTGCTCTCGCCATTGACCTTGACAGAACTGACGAACAGGAAACGTCGTACGCCCGCCGCGGCTGCCTGACGGGCCAGGTCGAGGGTGCCCTCGGTATTGACCGCGCGAAAGCTCTCCAGTGGGTCGGCGGCTGTTTCGCGCATGACATGCACGCGCGCAGCCAGGTGCACGACGCAGCGGCAGTCGGCCAACTGTGGTGACCAATCCACCGTTTGTGGCCCGCCCAGGCGCTCCTCGGCCTTCAAAAGGCTCTCTTCGCGTGTGGACAAGCGTGCTGCCAGCCTGGCGCCGACGAAGCCACGGGCGCCGGTCAGCAGTAGAGAGGGCAAGCGTGGGTCTCCGGGTGGGCCAGGGGCGGCGTTGCCGCGATGCCATGACGGCGTGGGCGCGGGCGAGCGACGCATTTTGCAGGATCGATGTGGTGACAAACCGACGACTGCCGGTCGAATAAACTGGCGCACCTTTCGCATGGCCCCTGCCGCCCGGCGAGTCCCGATGCCGCCAGGCTGTCACCACAGCGGCTTCTCCCCACGAATTCCCCCGATTCTCCTTACAGCCATATGAAAGTTTTGGTCGTGTTCGGTACGAGGCCAGAGGCCATCAAGATGGCGCCTGTGGTCAAGGCCCTGCAGGCCGATGGTCGGTACGACGTAAGACTTTGTGTTACGGCGCAACACCGCGCCATGCTCGATCAGGTGCTCAAGCTGTTCGATTTGCGGCCCGACGACGACCTCGATTTGATGAAGCCAGGCCAGGATCTGACCGACATCACCTCGAATGTGCTGCTGGGACTGCGTCCGGTGCTCAAGGCGTGGCGCCCCGACCGGGTGCTGGTGCATGGCGACACCACCACCACGCTGGCGGCGAGCCTCGCGGCGTACTACGAACGCATCGCCGTGGGCCACGTCGAGGCGGGCCTGCGCACGAACGATCGGTACGCGCCCTGGCCGGAGGAACTGAACCGGCACCTCACGGGCGCGCTGGCCAGCCATCATTTCGCGCCAACGCAGCGGGCCAGGGACAACCTGTTGCGTGAAGGTGTGGACGCATCGGCCATCCATGTCACTGGCAACACCGTCATTGACGCGCTGCTGGATGTGGTGGGGCGCATCGAGCGCGACGAAGGTTTGCGCCGCGAACTCGACGCCGGCTTGCCCGCGCTCGACCCGCAGCGGCGCCTGATCCTCGTGACCGGGCACCGTCGCGAGAACTTCGGCGAAGGCTTCGAGAACATCTGCCGCGCGTTGCGCGAGATCGCCACCACGCAGGACGTGGAAGTGGTGTACCCGGTGCACCTGAACCCGAACGTGCAAGAACCCGTTCGGCGCATCCTTTCGGGTTGCGACAGCGTGCACCTGATCGACCCGCTCGACTACCTTCCGTTCGTGCGCCTGATGAGCCGGGCCCATCTGGTGATTACCGACTCCGGTGGTATCCAGGAAGAGGCGCCGTCGCTCGGCAAGCCGGTGCTGGTGATGCGCGACACCACCGAACGCCCGGAAGCGGTGGACGCCGGCACTGTCCGCCTCGTGGGCACCGATGCCGGGCGCATCGTCGCGGAGGCCACGCGCCTGCTGACGGACGCCGGGCAATACCAGCAGATGTCCCGCGCCCACAACCCCTACGGCGACGGCCAGGCGGCCCGTCGCATCGCCGATCTTCTTCTGCCCTCTGCCACATGAACCCCACCTCTCCTTTCCAGACGGTTTCCCTCATCGGTCTCGGCTACATCGGCCTTCCCACGGCGGCGGTTCTGGCCAGTCGCGGGGTGCGCGTCATCGGCGTCGATGTGAACACCCATGCGGTGGAGACCATCAACAGTGGCGGCGTGCATATCGTCGAGCCCGACCTCGATGCGCTGGTCGGAGACGTGGTCCGCAGCGGGCTGCTGCGTGCGACGACGCGCCCGGAACCGTCGGATGCCTTCGTCATCGCCGTGCCCACGCCCTTTCGCGACCAGCACGTGCCCGACCTCAGCTACGTCGAAGCGGCTGCGCGCTCCATTGCGCCGGTGCTGCAGGCGGGCAACCTCGTGATCCTCGAATCCACCTCGCCGGTCGGCGCCACCGAGCAACTCGCCCAGTGGCTGGCCGAAGCCCGGCCCGACCTCACCTTCCCGCAGCAGGCTGGCGACGCGGCGCAGGTCCACGTGGCCTACTGTCCCGAGCGCGTGTTGCCGGGCAAGGTGCTCACGGAGCTGGTCGAGAACGACCGCGTGGTGGGCGGCCTCACGCCCGCGTGCGCGCGGCGCGCGGCCGAGCTGTACCGAGTGTTCGTCAAGGGCGAATGCCTGATCACCAACGCCCGCACGGCCGAGATGTGCAAGCTCACGGAAAACTCCTTCCGCGACGTCAACATCGCCTTCGCCAACGAGCTGTCCCTCATCTGTGATCGCCTGGACATCAACGTCTGGGAACTCGTCCGGTTGGCCAACCACCACCCGCGCGTGAACATTCTTCAGCCGGGTCCGGGTGTCGGCGGACACTGCATCGCGGTGGATCCGTGGTTCATCGTGCATTCCGCGCCAGAGCAGGCGCGCATGATCCGCACCGCGCGCGAAGTGAACGACGGCAAGCCGCACTTCGTGGCGGGGCGCATCGCCGAAGCCGCGTCGGCGCACGCCGAGCCGGTGATCGCCTGCCTGGGCCTGGCCTTCAAGCCCGACATCGATGACCTGCGCGAGAGCCCGGCGGTCGAGATCGTGCACATGCTGGCCCAACAGAAGATCGGCCGCCTGCTGGTGGTCGAGCCGCATGTGGAGCAACTGCCGCCCGAGTTGGCGAGTCTGCCCAACATCAGCCTGGTGTCGGCGCAAGAGGCGCTGGCCCAGGCCCAGGTGGTGGCCATGCTGGTCAACCATCGCGCCTTCTACGGCATCACCAAGGCGCAGCTGGGCGACAAGCGTGTCATCGACACGCGGGGGGTATGGCAGTGAAGCAGGTGCTGATCAAGGGCGGCACGGCCGTCGTCGAAGACGTGCCGAGTCCCGCCGTGGGCCGCCGTAACGTCCTGGTGCGGGTCACGCATTCCTGCATCAGCGTGGGAACGGAAATGGCCGGCATGCGCATGTCCGGCCTGCCGCTGTACCAGCGCGCACTCAAGCAGCCAGAAAACGTCAAGCGCGTGCTCGACATGATGCGCGACCAAGGCATCAAGCGCACGCTGGACCGTGTGCAGGGCAAGCTGTCGGCGGGCAGCGCCACAGGCTACTCTGCCTCGGGCGTGGTCATCGAAGTCGGCGACGAGGTGGAACGCTTTTCGGTTGGCGACCGCGTGGCCTGTGCCGGTGCCGGCGTGGCCAACCACGCCGAGATCATCGACGTACCGGTGAACCTCGCCGTGCCGTGCCCCGAGTCGCTGGGCAACGACATGGCCTCCACCGTCACCCTTGGCGCGATCGCCATGCAAGGTGTGCGGCGCGCTCAACCGACGCTGGGGGAAACTTTCGTCGTGGTGGGCCTGGGCATTCTGGGCCAGATCACGGCCCAGTTGCTCACGGCCAACGGTTGCCGCGTGATCGGTGTCGACCTTGATCCGCAGCGCGTGGACCTTGCGCTGGGTACGGGCATGGCGATCGGCATCAACCCCGCGACGGATTCCTACGTCGAGCGCGTGCTCAAGCACACCCAGGGCCTCGGCGCCGATGGTGTGATCATCACGGCGGCCACGCCCAGCAACGAGGTGATCAGCGAGGCGATGCAAGCCTGTCGCAAGAAGGGCCGCGTGGTGCTCGTCGGCGACGTCGGGCTGGACCTGAACCGGGCGGACTTCTACAAGAAGGAGCTGGACTTCCTCATCTCCTCGTCCTATGGGCCGGGTCGTTACGACCCCGTGTACGAAGAGGGCGGCCAGGACTACCCGCTGCCCTATGTGCGCTGGACTGAGAACCGCAACATGCAGGCCTATCTGGACCTGCTGGCCACGGGTCGCGTGCGGTTGGATCACCTCTGCGCCGAACCCTTCGCCATCGACCGTGCCGGCGAAGCCTACGAAGCGCTCAAGGCCGAGGGCCGCAAGCCGCTGCTGGTGCTGCTGGCCTACCCGGAGCGCGAAGGTCAACGTGGCACCCGCGTCGCCTTGCCGCGCGCCCGCGCGCAGTCCAGCACCATTCGCGTGGCGCTTGCGGGCGCCTCCAGCTTTGCGCAGGGCATGCACCTGCCCAACATGGTGAAGCTGCGTGACCGGTTCAGTCTGCGCGCCGTGATGAGCCGCACGGGCGCCAATGCCAAGGCGGTCGGCATGCAGTACGAGGCCGGTTACTGCACCACCCGCTTCGAGGATCTGCTGGAGGATCCCGAGGTCGACCTGGTGATGGTGACGACGCGCCACGACCTGCACGCCCCGATGGCGCTGCAGGCCCTGCGCGCCGGCAAGCACGTGTTCGTGGAAAAGCCGCTCGCCTTGCGCGAGGACGAAGTCGACGAGATCGAGCGCTTCTACGCCGAGCAGCCCGATGGTCCTTTGCTCATGGTGGGCTACAACCGCCGGTTCTCGCCTGCAGCCCAGGCCGTGGCGCGCGTGCTGGCCGGGCGCACGACGCCCATCCTGGCCAACTACCGCATGAACGCCGGCTTCATCCCGCCCGATCACTGGGTGCACGGTGCCGAGGGTGGCGGGCGCAACCTCGGTGAAGCCTGTCACATCTATGACCTCTTCAGCGCGCTCGTGGGTGAGCAGGCCGTGGTCGACGTGCAGGCCACGGCCGTGCACCCGCGCGGCGAGCCCTGGCGTCGCAACGACAACTTCGTGGCTACGATGCGCTACGCCGATGGCTCCGTCTGCACGCTGACCTACACCGCCATGGGGGAGAAGTCGCACCCCAAGGAGCGCATGGAGGTCTTCGCCGATGGCCGCGTGATCACGCTGGACGACTACAAGTCCGTCACCGTGCACGGTGGCAAGCACGCGGGCTGGTCCGCCCAGAGTGCCCAGAAAGGCCAGTACGAGGAGCTTGTGGCCCTCGCCCAAAGCCTTCGCGAGGGCAAGCCCTGGCCGATTTCGCTGGCTGACCAGTTGCAGACCTCACGCGTGGCACTGCGCATCGAACAACTGTTGAGCGCCTGATCGGCGCCCATCCCACGACAAGGTTTTCCCCATGTGCGGCATCACCGGCATCTTTTCCACCTCGTCCCGGCGCACGGCCGACCCCGGCGTGCTCACCGCGATGCGCGACAGCATGGTGCACCGTGGCCCCGATGGCGGCGAGGTCTGGCTCTCACCCGACCGCACCGTCGGGCTGGCTCACCGGCGTCTGTCCATCATCGACCTGTCCAATGCGGCCACGCAGCCCATGTGCAACGAGACCGGGTCGGTCTGGATCACCTTCAACGGCGAGATCTACAACCACGTTGAACTGCGCGCCGAGCTGCTGGGGCATGGCCACGCTTTCCGCACCGACCACTCCGATACCGAAGTGCTGGTGCACGGCTACGAGCAATGGGGTCTGGATGGCCTGCTCAAGCGCGTCGCGGGAGACTACGCCTTCGCGATCTGGGACGAGGAGAAGCAATTGCTGTCGCTCGCGCGCGACCGCATCGGCGTCAAGCCGCTGTATTTCCACGCCGGTAGCGAGCAGTTCCTGTTCGGTTCCGAGATCAAGGCCATCCTCGCCAATCCCGAGGTGCCGCGCGACGTCGAGCCGGTCGCGATGTACCACTACCTCAGCTTCCTCACCACGCCGGCGCCGCTGACCATGTTCCGCGGCATCTACAAGCTGCCGGCAGGCCATGCGATGACGGTGGACCGCTCGGGCGCGATCAAGGCCTGGCGCTACTGGGACGCCGTGCCGGGCCAGGGCATCGACCCGTCCGAGACGCAGGGCCTCTCCGAAGCCGCCACCGAGGACTTCTACGTACAGGGCATTCGCTCGCGCCTGGAGAAAGCCGTCGAGCGGCGCATGATGTCCGACGTCCCCTTCGGCGTGTTTCTCTCCGGTGGCATCGACTCTTCCACCAACGTGGCGCTGATGAGCCGGTTGATGGACCGTCCGGTGGACTCCTTCACCGTGGGCTTCAAGGACTACGCGCATCTCAACGAGCTCGAGTACGCCGACCAGGTGGCGCGCGAGTACAAGACCAACCACCACCAGATCCTCATCGACGAGAAGGACATGGTGGGCTACCTGGACCAGCTCATCCACCACCAGGACGAGCCGATCGCCGACTGGGTTTGCATTCCCCTGTATTTCGTCTCCAAGCTCACGCGCGACAACGGCGTCACCGTGATTCAGGTCGGCGAAGGCTCCGACGAGCAGTTCAGTGGTTATGCGAGCTACATGGGCTACCTGGAGCTGTACCACAAGTACTGGAAACCCTTTCGCAACTTCGTTCCCGGCCCGTTGCGCCACATGGTGGCCGGTGCGGCCAAGGCTGCCGCCAAAGTCCGTCCCGGTCTGTCGATATATGCCGACATCATCGACCGCGCCGCGCGCAACCGCGAGCACTTCTGGAGCGGTGCGACGGTGTTCTGGGACACCATGAAGCGTGAGCTGGTGCGCCCCGAGGCCGACTGGTCGGCCCAGGTGCCCGACGCCGTGCTCAACAGTGGTCTGCTGCCGCCGGGCTACCTCGAAACCGACACCTTCAACGTCATCTCTTCCTTCCTGGGGCCGTTCGACGCCGCGCACCCGGGCCAGGATGCGCTCACGCGCATGATCTACAACGAGTTCAAGCTTCGCCTGCCGGAGCTGCTGCTCATGCGCGTGGACAAGATCACCATGTCCGAGTCGCTGGAGGCGCGCGTGCCCTTCCTCGACCACGAACTTGTCGAGTTCTCCATGGACATTCCCGAGGCCTGGAAGACGCGCAACGGCGTGGCCAAGTACCTGCTCAAGAAAGCGGTCGAGGGCCTGATTCCCGACAACATCATCTACCGCAAGAAGATGGGC
>Ga0247823_10004428_pt1 | contig 11273 bp, 8 predicted proteins | sample 13C_PalmiticAcid_2_FD_192426 | JGI IMG/M metagenome (GOLD analysis project Ga0247823, IMG submission 192426) | Soil microbial communities from agricultural site in Penn Yan, New York, United States - 13C_PalmiticAcid_Day30 | ecosystem: Environmental > Terrestrial > Soil > Agricultural land...
TGGCCGGTTGGAACCGCTGCGCGGTAAAGTCACCCGGTCCTGACACCTGCGTATCGTCGAGCGCATTGTTGTGGCAGGTGCACGGGCCGGTTTCATTCGGCAGATAGAGGCTGATCGCCATGCGCGTGCGCGCGGGAACCGCGATTTTCAGCGTATCGCTGAGCAACGGCGCGCCGCGGGCGATCGTTGCGGCGCGTGCGCCGTCAAATGTCAGCGCGCGGCGCGTACTGGCTATTTCTTTGCCGTCATCGTCAAGGAAGACGATCTGCGCGCCACCGATCGCCAGCGGCGCAGCGCCGAAGGCATTGGTGAGGCGAACCCGCAGCGCGTCGCCGCCCGCCGAGAGGCGAACCACCTGCCGCAATGTCTGGTTCGAGAAGGATGGGGACTTGGGCCCGGGCGGAATCGAGCTTGTCGACCAGCTCGTGACCCATTTTGCCTGGGCGGCGGGGGCAAGCGCCGTGGCCACCACCGGAAGAAGCACACTGAGTATAGAATTTCTATAACAACGCATCACTTCCGCTCCCGAATATCTCTATTTATCAGTCAAATAAATGCCGGACTTCAATCAAGTTGGCGCGTTCGCGCCACCCAATTTACGGACGTCATGAAAAGAAACGGGGGCGGATCACGCGCAGCATGTCGGGAAAATCCGTCCCGAGATTGCGGATTCCGATGCCGAACAGCCTTTCGTAGATCAGCGGATCTTCGATGTTCCACGGCTGCACCTGAACAACGACCCCCTCGGCCGCCAGTTCGGACTGTACGTTCAGCATAAACTGGTCGCTCATGTTGAAGGCGCCGGTCCCTGGAACCGGCCGATAGTGCATGTGCACGATGTAGACGCCGTCGAAGCGCGAGGCGCGGAGCGAGTCCAGAACCGCATTGATTTCCGCCTGGCTACCCCCCATCCAGATCATCGTTTGCGACTTCGGCACGCGCCGGCGCCACTCCCTGATCAAATCGTGGCGGTTCGTCGTGAAGATCACCTGTTGCTCGACGCCATGGCGCTTCACCATGCCGGACAGGACATCGAGGTCGATGCTCTTATAGTCGAGGTGGAGGAACTTTCGCGGGTCCTTCGCCATAACCGCGAAAACCTCGTCGAGCGTCGGGATGCGCTGGCCCGGGAAGCCGCGGAATTCACCAACATCTACCGTCTTCAATTCGGCGAGGGTGAGCTCGTTCACCCGCTTGCTGCGGATTTCCTGGCGCGCGCCAGGAGCGGTTCGCGTCACGGTGTCGTCGTGGATGACGACGATGACGCCGTCCTTCGAGGTCCGAACATCCGCCTCCGGAACCATGTTGCGAGTCCATGTGTACTCGAAGGCTTCGATCGTGTTCTCGGGCTGGTGCATCCCGCCGCCACGGTGGATGGGGATCGGAAGAACCCCGCTCTTCGCGTACATCGCGGTGAGTTCGGCACGCAGGGCACGTTCGCCGGATGGAACCGATCGAGCCTGCGCAAACGCGGGCACGCCGGAGGCCAGCGCGAGACCACCCGCAGCCTTGATCAACTGGCGACGCTCAAACTTCATATCGGAAGAACCTTCAGAACAGAGGGACACGCGCAAAGAGACCTGCGGCAGAAGCTGCCGGCACCCGTTTCTGTCGAAGGGGCGCCGGCCGCATCCGAGGCGCGTCAGAACCTGAGCGTGTAGGTCAGGCTGTAAGAACGCCCGATCACGTCATAGACGGTGCTGGCGGCGTAGATCCCCGGCTCGCCGAACGCCATGTACGGCGGCATGGAGTCGGTCAGATTGTTCACGCTGAAATTCAGCATGTGCTTTCCGAAGCCATAGCGCACCGACAGATCGACATAGGTTCGCGAAGGTACGCTGTTGTCGTCATACTGCTCCTCCGTCCCCATATTGTCGCCCTTGCCCCCGTGCTGATAGCGGGTGCTCAACGCCACACCGAACTTGTCGATGTCGTAGGTGGCCATCAGATTTCCGCGAAACTTCGGATAATTATATTGGCCATCATAGAAGATGTCGCCCGCCGGAGCCCCCGGCGTCGTCTGGAAGGTGTGCTCGATCAAATAGGTTCCGGCGAACTTCAAACCGAGACGGCCCGGCCCGGCCTCGACCGCATAGTTCACGCCGACGTCGATACCTCTGGCGCGCATGCTCGCGATGTTGCCTTGCTGCGCATTCACAAAGAGAGGTGCGCCGGCTGGCAGTAGAATGCCATGCTGAGCGGTCGGGACATTGGGCGTCTGGTTTCGGCCCATTGCAGCGCAATACTGATTATCAACAGTCGGCAGATCGACGCACAGATTCATCATCTGCGTGTAGCTCAGCTGATAGATGATATCGTCGATCTTGATATCCCAATAGTCGACCGTCACGTCGAAGTTCCGGAGGAACCGCGGTTGCCACACCATGCCGACGGTCAGGCTGTTCGACGTCTCCGGCCGCAGATTGGGGTTACCGCCGGTGGTGACGTGCGGACCGGTCTTGATGTCGGGCAGCGGGGTGACGACACCAAGCGCACGACAATTGGCTGCGCGCGTCGGAGTCTTGCCGATGTCGCCGATTTCGCACGGGTCCGTGATCGACCCGATGGTCGTGTTGGTGACCATCGGCTCATAGAGTTCGCCGAAGTTCGGGGTTCGCACACTGCGCGACCGGACGGCGCGCAGGGCCAGGCCCTGAACCGGCTCCCAGATCGCACCCGCCTTCCACGCATGCGTGCCGCCAACGGTGCTGTAATCGGAATAGCGATAGGCCAGCTCGATATCGAAGCGATGAGCGAAGCTTCGATTGGCAAAGACCGGTACCGCCAGCTCCCCGAAGATCTCCCTGACGTCCGTTTCGACGTCCAGTTGCGATCGGGCGGTGGGGCCGCCGCCGTAGACCAGTTCGCCCGACAGGGCCAGCGGATCGTCCTCGTTCTTCAGCGTGTCCTTCCGGTATTCAACACCCAGCGCGAATTTCAGGTCACCGTCCGGCAAGCGGAACAATGACCCATTGATTTCCGCGCCAAGAGACTGCTGCGTGATGGTGCGGTATTCGTCCCGGTCTCCCAGAACATAGTCGAGCAGTTCCTGCGAAGGCGCATCCCGGCTGAAGATATTGAGCGGCACGCATCCCGCGGCGCGCGCAGCCAGATCGCGACACACGGGGGTGCCATTGGGGCCGGTGACCACGTCACGCGCCGCCAGCCAGCGGGATTTCAGCGGAACGTTGCCTTCGACGGCGTGGTCGTCAAACTGGCCGTACTGATAGAAGGCGCTCCAGTTGAGCGACGGGCCGAACTTGCCGCTAAACTCCGTGCCGAGCGTGAACGTCTCTCGCGTGTGCCGCTGGTCGCGCACCGGAAAATTGCCGTAGGTGCGATCGATGTTCAGGGACGTCAGGCCATATTGCTGCATCACCGCGCGGATCGAGCCTGGCAGAAACGGGTTGTCCAGATACGCCTTCGCGCTGCCCGCACCCATGAAGGTCGTGCGGGTGTCATCGCGATAATAGGTTCCCGCCCCGTCGTAATTGTTCCTCGAATAGCTGAAATAGCCCGCCCATGTCAGGTCGCTGGCGAGATCGAACTCGGCGCGCCCCATCGTGGAAATGGCCTCTTCCGCGCCGCGCAGCTGGTTCATGTCCGTCAGGTTCCGGCCGTCGCCGCCGCTGCCCAGCGCGAACTGGGTCGGCGCCCGGTCCATATAGATGTCATGGACCATCGGGCGGACCGTGCCGCCATTTTCCAGCATATAGCGGGTGTTGATGGCCTGTCCGTTGACCGTGCCGAGCCAGAAATTCGGCTCATAGGCGTAATAATGCTGACGGTAGTTCCAGACATGGACCCGGTCGGGGATCCCGTCGGCCGTGCCGGTATTGGCCAGATTTGGCAGCAGAAGCGGCTGCTGGGTCCAGTCGTAGCGGTCGTACATGAAGAGCGCGTCGGTCCAGGAATAGGTCGCACCGAAGGAAACGCGCCCCCGATCCTCTGCGAAGCTGAACCCGGTCGAGATCGAGGCCTGGCCCTGACCGGCATCTCCACGATCGGAAATGCCGCCCGTCAGCGAAATTGTGGTCTCTTCGATCTTCTTCTTGGTGATGATGTTGACCGCACCCGTCACCGCGTCCGCGCCATAGACGGCGGCGGCACCACCGGTGATGATCTCGACGCGATCGATCATGCCCAGCGGGATCGTGCCGATGTCGACCGCCGAGGAACGCGTCGAGCCGGACACGCGGCGCTTTCCGTCGATCAGCGTGAGCGAGCGGTTCGTACCGAGGTTTCGCAGGTTGATGAACCGGGCGCCGGAATCCTGGCCGCCGGAACCGCTGCTAAGGCTGGAACCGCCGAATCCGAGCGCCGGATTCTGTTGCAGGACGCTGTAGACATCATTGCCGTTGAAGCGGAGCGCGTCGTCCATATCGACCACGCTGACCGGCATCGGATTGACCAGATCCTCACGCGCGATGCGCGAGCCTGTTACGACGACTTCGGACGCTTCCTCGCTTGCGCCGGCCTGCGGCGCTTCGGTGGATTGCGCCAGGGCTGGCTGGCTGGCGGCCAACATGGCCAGCACGAGAGCGACCGGCGCGACACTTGTGTGAAGCGGACTATGCAACAGTGACATCGGAACCTCCCCAAGAATGTTATAATAGTTGCGAAGCAACATCACCGACGCTGCCCGGAATTTACGAACTATCGTTACACAATCACCAATGGCAACGTGTCCAATGAACTCTTGATCAGCAAATATTAGGCAAGACCCAATACGAATACTCTTATTCATTCACGTCACTTCCGCCATATTTTCTACAATCAGGCGGCGCTTATTAAGTGATATTATGACAATACTATTTCATGAATCGTTTTTTGATCACGGAATTACATTTCCGTCCGCTCCGAAGCGATGAACACATTCCGGATCGGCGTTGAATGCGATGTCCTGGCCGACGGCGACCTGAAGATTTTCCGACACGCGGGCGATCAGCTTGCCGCCGCCGCCAAGCTCCGCGTGGATCAGCGCCTCGCTGCCGAGATGCTCGATCGTGCGCACCACGCAGGGCAGCGCCCCGCCGGCCGCGACGGCAAGATGCTCCGGTCGGATACCGATCGTGGCCGCGCCATAGCGCTCGGCGTGGCGCCCGTTGAGGAAGTTCATCTGCGGCGAGCCGATGAACCCGGCGACGAACCGGTTGACCGGGCGGCGATAGACCTCCAGCGGCGCGCCGACCTGCTCGATCCGGCCCGCCCGCAGCACAACGATGTTGTCGGCCATCGTCATCGCTTCGCCCTGGTCATGGGTGACGTAGACGGCGGTGATGCCCAGCTCCTGCTGCAACCGGCGGATCTCGAACCGCATCTGCGTGCGCAGCGAGGCATCAAGGTTGGACAGCGGCTCGTCGAACAGAAACGCTTTGGGTTCCCGCACCAGCGCGCGACCGATAGCGACCCGCTGCCGCTGCCCGCCCGAAAGCGCGGCGGGCTTGCGGTCGAGCAGCTTGTCCAGATCGAGCATCTTTGCGACCCGCTCGACGCGCTGCGCGATCTCCGCCTTGGGCGTACCCTTCACCATGAGCGCGAAGCCAAGGTTTCCGCGCACGCTCATGTGCGGGTAGAGCGCATAGGACTGGAACACCATCGCCAGCCCGCGTGCGACCGGGGCGGTGTGCGCCATGTCGACGCCGTCGATCAGCAGCCGCCCCTCGTCGACGTCCTCCAGGCCCGCAATCAGGCGCAGCAGCGTCGTCTTCCCGCATCCCGACGGACCGACGAGAACGGTAAACTTGCCGTCCGGGATCACCAGGTCGATTTGGTCGGACGCCGCGTGATCGGCAAAGCGCTTGCTGACGCCCTCCAGGACAATAGCGCTCATCGGCAAGGAACTCGATTGATCATTTGACGGCTCCAAAGGTCAGGCCGCGGACGAGCTGGCGTTGGCACAGCCAGCCGATGACCAGGACCGGCGCAATCGACAGCATCGATGCCGCCGAAAGCTTGGCCCAGAACAGGCCCTCAGGGTTCGAAAAGGCCGCGACGAATGCGGTCAGCGGCGCGGCGTCGGTGGTGGTCAGGTTCAGCGACCAGAAGGATTCGTTCCACGCCAGGGTGAAGATCAGGAAGAAGCTCGAAGCGAGGCCCGGAAGCGCCATCGGGGCGAGAACCCGCAGGACTTCCTGCACGATCGACGCGCCATCCATGCGAGCAGCCTCGAGGATCTCGCCCGGCACCTCGTTGAAGTTGGCGTAGAGCATCCAGACGGCGATCGGCAGGTTCCCGGCCGTCAGCAGCAGGATCACGCCGAGCTGCGTATCGAGCAGCCCCCAGTCGCGATAGAAGAGGAAGATCGGGATCAGTACGCCGACCGCCGGCAACATCTTGGTCGAGAGCATCCACAAGAGGATGCCGCGCGTGTGCCGCGTCGGCGCAAACGCCATCGCCCAGGCCGCCGGCACCGCGAGCGCCATCACCAGCAACGACGAGCCGCCGGCGATGATCAGCGAGTTGCGCAGCGAATGGAGATAGTCGCCGTTTGCCAGCACCGAGCGATAGTTTTCGAGCGTCCAGTCGAAAACCAGGAAGCTCGGCGGGGAGGCGATCGCCTCAAGTTCCGATTTGAAGCTGGCGAGCAAAGCCCAGAGCAGCGGCGCGGCGATGGCCAGCGCAAGTACCCAGGTCAGCGTGCGCCGGGCGGCGGATGAAAGGCGGGTCCGTTGCATCATGCCTCCAGCGACCGGCCGACCAGCCGGACCATGACCAGAGCGAGAATGTTGGCGAAGATGACAGCGACGACACCCGCGGCAGACGCCACGCCGATGTCGTACTGAAGCATCACCTGCGAGTAGATGAGGAACGCCAGGTTGTTCGTCGTCCGGCCGCCGCCCGTGGTCACGTAGATTTCGGCGAACAGGCTGAGCAGGAAGATCGTCTCGATCATCACGACGATGGCGATCGGCCGCGCGAGATGCGGCAGCGTCAGATAGCGGAAGATCGCCCAGGAGGAGGCGCCATCCAGCTCGGCCGCCTCGCGTTGCTCGCGGTCGAACGACTGGAGCGACGTCAGAAGGACGAGGCACGCGAACGGCACCCACTGCCACGCGACGATGAGGCTGATCGACACCAGCGGCAACGCGGAGAACCAGTCCACCGCCCCGGCGCCAAAGACGCTCGATACCCACGCGAACAGGCCGGCGACCGGCTGCATCAGCAGGTTCTTCCAGATCAGCGCGGCAACCGGCGGCATCACGAAGAAGGGCGCAATGACGAGCAGCCGCAGCAGGCCGCGCCCGACGATCACCCGGTCGATCAGCATCGCCATGCCGAGGCCGACGAGGACGCTGATCGTCAGCACCAGTCCGTTGAGCAGCAGCGTGTTTCCGATCGCCGGAAGAAACCCCGGATCGGTGATCAGCCGGGCATAGTTCGTCGCGCCGACGAAGTCGTGCGACGTACTCGCCAGCAGGCGGTAATCGATCAGCGAATAATAGATCGTCGGCAGCAGCGGCAGGATCGCGCACACCACCAGCAGCAGGATCGCGGGTGCCATGAGGATCCGGGCCTGGAGGCGCAGATAGGTGCGCCCGTTGCCGGTCGAGATTGTGGACGTGCTCATTCGTAATATCCGGCAGCGGTCATCTGGCGGCGGGTCGCGGCCTGCGCCTCGGCAAGGGCATTCTCCGGCGAGACGCGGCCCGCGACCGCGGCGGCGAACTGCTGGCCGACCTCGGTGCCGATGCCCTGGAATTCGGGGATCGCGGCGTATTGGATGCCGACATACGGCACCGGCCGGATCGTCGGCGAACGGGGATTCGACTCGCTGATCGCCTGGAGCGTGATGTCGGCGAAGCGTGCCGCCTTGCGATATTCAGGATTGGTATAGAGCGACTTGCGCGTGCCCGGCGGGACGGCGAGCCAGCCCACGCGCTGGGCGATGAGGTTCTGATAGGCCGGTCCGGCCGCCCATTTGACGAACCTCTTCGCCGCGGCGACCTTCTTCGAGCTGCTCGGGATCGCAAGCGCCCAGGTCCACAGCCAGCTCGATGAGCGGCCGAGTCCCTGATCCGGCGCCAGGGCGAACCCGGTCTGATCCGCCACCGTCGACGACTGCGGATCGCTGAGGAACGGCGCGGCGACCGTTGCGTCGACCCAGATCGCGCACTTGCCCTGCGCGAAGAGCGCGAGGTTTTCGTTGAACGAGTTGGACGAGGCGCCGGGAGGGCCATAGTTGCGCAGCGCGCCCACATAGGTTCCGAACGCCTTGTTCCATTCGGGCGTGTCGAACTGCGGCTGCCACTTTTCGTCGAACAGGCGCGCGCCATAGGAATTCGCCATCGCGGTGATGAGCGGGACGTTCGCGCCCCACCCCGCCATGCCGCGCAGGCAGAGGCCGTAAACCCCCTCTGCCGGGCGATGCACCTTCACGGCGGCATCGATCAGGAATTCCCAGCTCGGGCGCTCCGGCATAACGACACCGGCTTTCCGGAACAGGTCGGTCCGGTACATGGTGATCGAGCTTTCGCCGTTGAACGGCGCGGCATATTGCGAGCCGCCATAACTCACGACGTCGCGCACGGGCTCGATGAGGTCGTCGGCGCGATAACCCGGACCAAGATCGTCGAGCCCGGTCAGCCATTTGCGGCCGGCCCAGACCGGCACCTCATAGGCGCCGATGGTGATGATGTCGTACTGCCCGCCCCGGATCGCGACGTCGGTCGTGACGCGCTGGCGAAGGACATTCTCTTCCAGCACCACCCATTTCAGGCGGATATCCGGATGCGCCTTTTCGAAGTCGCTGGTGAATTCCTTGAGGCGAATCATGTCGCCGTTGTTGACCGTCGCAACGGTCAGGATCGTGCGCTCATCCCCGTCGGCCGAACAACCGGCAAGCGCAAGCATCGCAATAGCGCTGCAAATGAATTGCCTGCCCCCCAGCATCCCACTCCACCTCGTCATCCCGCCTGATCGGCGCGTCTTTGTTCGATCGGAAGATGCGGGGCCAACCTGTCCGAATCCTGACAGGCTGAAAGAATTTTAGACAGGTTCCCGTCAGCTTTCGCCGCTATGGCCGGTGAATAAAAAGCCCACGAACGGAGGGGAGCAGATGATGGATTCGACTCTCGCCCGAACGCGGCGCGAAACTATACTCCACAGCCCTCCTGCACGTGCCGCGTCGCGCGCGGCATGGTGCTCCCGGTTCGAGCAAAAGCGATGCGTATCCTGCTGGTAGAAGACACTCGCGACGTGGGTGAAGGTATCGTCGAAAACATCGAACGCATGGGGCATTCGGTCGATTGGGCGCCCGACGGTGAAGCGGGCGACGAGTGGCTGCGGGAATCGACCTATCAACTCGTCGTGCTCGATCTGATGCTGCCCAAAATGGACGGTATCACGCTGCTCAAGCGCCTCCGCGAACGGCGCGACGGCACGCCGGTCCTGATCCTGACAGCGCGTTCGGGAATCGATGACCGAATCGACACGCTTGATCTGGGTGCCGACGATTATCTGGTGAAGCCTTTCGACTCCCGCGAGTTGCAGGCCCGTATCCGTTCGCTTCTGCGGCGGCATACGGGCGACCGGACGAACGAACTCAAATGCGGCGAACTCGTTTTCGACCGCAGCGCGCGCGTTGCGCGGATCGGCGACAAGGTCATCGGCCTGACGCGCCGCGAGTTATCGCTGCTCGAAATCTTCCTGGCGCGGCAGACTCAGGTCTTCAGCAAGGCCCAGTTGCTCGACCAGCTTTTCGGCTACAATGCCGAACTGAGTGAGAACAGCGTCGAGGTAATGATCGCACGACTGCGGCGCAAACTGGCCGGCGCGGGCGTCGAGATCACGACGCAGCGTGGAATTGGCTATCGCATGATCGCGGTATGAGCCGAACACCAAGGCCGTCGACGGTCGTACCGGATTCGATCTTTGGCCGCCTTCGGCTGCTGCTGACGGTCGTGTTCGCGCTCGGCGGGATCGCCGCGATGGTCGCCGCCTGGTTCTTTTCGACCGCCGCGGCCACCGACGCCTATGACCGGCTGCTCGTCAGTGCCGCCACCCAGATCAGCGGCGGGATCGGTATCGACCAAGGGCGCGTGGCAGTGCTGCCGCCTGATTCCGCGTTCGACACGCTGGCCCAGTCCGCCGGCGACCGCTTCTTCTTCGCGGTTCGCGGCCCGAGCGGCGAACTATTGACGGGATACGAGTCGCTGAACGTGGAGGGCAGCCGTCCGCACGACGGAACGCCTGCGCTGGATTATCGCGACTACGCCAGAGCAAAGATGCGCGTCGTCACGCTCCATCGTCTGGTGGCGTCGCCGACAATCAACGGATGGTGCAGCGTGGTCGTTGCCCAGACGCTAGACGCACGCAATCGCCTGGTTGCCCGCCTGATGGCGAAGATCGGCGGACTGATCATCTTCGTCGGGGCGCTGGGCTATATCGCCTCGCTCCAGGCGGCACGACGTGCGCTGTTGCCCTTCGACCGGATCGGGCGGGCGCTGGCCGAGCGCCGGAACCACGCGACCGAGCCGTTGGAGGTCGAAAGCCCACGCGAGACCCAACCGCTGGTCGAAGCCATCAACACGGCGTTCCGCCACCTCAACGAGCGCATGACGCGGCTGGAAGGCTTTGCGGGGATCGCCGCACACCAGATCCGCACGCCTCTGGCGGCAATCGGCGCGCAGACCGAATTGCTTCTTACAGACAAGACACAGGCCGCAAGGGCGGCACGCATCGACCGGATCAGGACGCACGTTTCAAAGCTCAGCCGCCTGACCAACCAGCTTCTCGGCCAGACGATGGTCAGCTATCGCGCCGGACGCATTCCGCATCAGCCGCTCTCGGTAATCGACCTCGTCCGGCAGGTGCTTCGCGATGCGGTCCCGGAATGGCTCGACCGCGATCTTCAGGTCGAGTTCGATGCGCCCCACGCCCCCGTTTTTGTCGAGGGCGACAAGCTCATGCTGCGTGAGGCGCTGGTCAATCTCGTAAGCAACGCAGTGACACACGGCGCAACCTCACTGCTCATCGTACGCGTGCGCGCCGAGGAAGACTGCGTCACCATCAGCGTCGCAGATGACGGCCCCGGGATCCCACCCGAACTGTGGGAAAGCGCCTCCCGCCCCTTTCATCTGCCGCGCGTCGAGCGGGATGGGGCAGGATTGGGCCTGTCGATCGTGGCGGACGCGGCACGCGGCCACGGCACGAAGCTGGCCTTCGCGACGAACGACGAGGGCCTCTTCATGATCAGCATGACGCTGCCGCGCGTGTTTCCCGCGGAGGAAGACGTATGAAGCGCGCCCTGATCATCGCGGTTCCACTAATAC
>Ga0247823_10004429_pt1 | contig 11271 bp, 9 predicted proteins | sample 13C_PalmiticAcid_2_FD_192426 | JGI IMG/M metagenome (GOLD analysis project Ga0247823, IMG submission 192426) | Soil microbial communities from agricultural site in Penn Yan, New York, United States - 13C_PalmiticAcid_Day30 | ecosystem: Environmental > Terrestrial > Soil > Agricultural land...
GGATGCCGTGGTCCGACGCGGCGATGCGGCGCCCGCGGTGTACGGCGTCAACACCGGGTTCGGCGCGCTCGCGGAGGTCCGCATCTCCGCGGCCCAAGTGGCGCGGCTGCAGCAGAACCTCGTGCGTTCGCACGCCGCCGGCGTCGGGGCGCCGCTCCCGCGCGACGCGGTGCGCGCGATGATGCTGCTGCGTGCCGCGGTGCTCGCGACGGGGCGCAGCGGTGCGCGGCTCGTCTGCTGCGAGCGGCTGTGCGAGCTGCTCGACGCGGGCATCCACCCGGTGATTCCCGCACGCGGGTCCGTCGGCGCATCCGGCGACCTCGCCCCCCTCGCCCACCTCGCCCTCGGGATGATCGGCGAGGGCGAGGTCGAATATCTCGGCGAGACGATGCCGGCGGCGGAGGCCCTGCGCCGCGCCGACCTCGAGCCGCTCGTGCTCGCGGCCAAGGAAGGCCTGACGCTGCTCAACGGCACGCAGCACATGACCGCGGTCGGTGGGCTCACGCTGCTCGACGCGGAGACGACGTGCAAGGTCGCCGACCTCGCGGGCGCGCTCTCGCTCGAGGCGCTCAAGGGCACCGTGCGCGCGTTCGATCCGCGCGTGGTCGGCGCGCGGCCGCATCCGGGACAGATCGTGGTCGCCGCGTTCCTGCGCGAGCTGCTCGCCGGCTCGGAGATCGCGGAGTCACACAAGGACTGCGGCAAGGTTCAGGATCCGTACTCGCTGCGCTGCATGCCGCAGGTGCACGGGGCGACGCGCGACATGCTCGCGTTCGCCCGCACCGTCCTCGAGCGCGAGGCGCGCAGCTCCACCGACAACCCGCTCGTGTTCGTCGACGGACCGGAGGGCGACGAGATGATCTCGGGTGGCAACTTCCACGGCCAGCCGGTCGCGATGGCGCTCGACGCCGCGGCGATCGCCGTCGCCGAGCTCGCGAACATCTCCGAGCGCCGCGTCGAGCAGCTGGTCAACCCGCATCTCTCGAGCGGGCTGCCGCCGTTCCTCGCGCCGGACTCCGGTCTCAACTCCGGCTTCATGATCGCGCAGGTCAGCGCCGCCGCGCTCGTCTCGGAGAACAAGGTGCTCGCGCATCCCGCGTCCGTCGACTCGATCCCGTCGAGCGCCGGCCGCGAGGACCACGTGTCGATGGGCGCGACCGCCGCGCTCAAGCTCGCCACGATCCATGACCATGTCCGCACCGTGCTCGCGATCGAGCTGCTGTGCGCGGCGCAGGGCCTCGATCTGCGCCGGCCGCTGCGCACGACGGCTCCGCTCGAGGCGGCGCACGCCGCGATCCGCGCGCGCGTCCCGGCGATGATGGTCGACCGCCCGCTCTCGCCCGATATCGCCGCGGTGCGCACGATGATCGACGATGGCTCGCTGCTCGCGTCCGTCGGCGTTCGCTAAGGCGCCGGTCAGCGACGCTTGACGTGCGGATGCGGACGCTCGGCTGGCGCGGGCTCGCGCGGCCTCAGCGCCTCGGCGATTTGATCTGGATCGAACTCGGTGGTCTGCGAGTTGCGCGCGACCTCGGCGAGCAGCGCCATCGTCATCGGATCCGAGATCGTGTCGACGCGTCCAGTCGCCGGACGCGGCGTGGGGGCGCTGCCCTGCGCGACCGTGTCGGGGGCATCGTCCACGGCCTCGACGATGTCCTCGAACGAGACCTCCGCGTCCGCGGGTCGGGTCGCCGCCGTCAGCTTGTCGAGCTGGCCGCGGTCGAACGTTCGCGTGGACTTCGAGTGTTTCGGGTCCTCGGCCATGTGCACCACAGCCTACCAATGATCGAGCCGATGAAGGACACGTCGCGAGAGATCCTCCCGGGAGCGCGGATCCACGTACGGCCTGGTCACGATGCCCTACGGGTCGGCTGCCCGGCCGCATACACCTCGCGCACGAGGCCCCCGGCGCTGCCGTAGCGGTAGGCGATGTCGGCGGGTTCCGTGCAGTCCCACACCACGAGGTCCGCGGCGCGGCCGGGCGCGAGCACGCCGGCCGTCGACTCACCCAGGGCGCGCGCCGCATGGCGGGTGACGCCGAGCCATGCTTCCTCGACGGTCATCGCGAAGTGGGTCGTCGCGAGCCACATCTGCACCGGCAGCACTTCGCAGTAGCTCGAGCCGGGGTTGAGGTCGCTCGCGATCGCCATCGGCACGCCGGCGGCGCGCAGCTGGGCGACGGGCGGTACGGGCAGGCGCAGCTGCACGCACGCCCCGGGCAGCATCACCGCGACCGTGCCCGCGCGCGCGAGCGCCGCGATGCCCGCCGCCGACACCTGCTCGAGGTGATCCGCGGACCACGCGCCGAGCTCGCCGAGCAGCTCCGCCGCGCCGAGATCCATGAACTGCCCCGCGTGCGCGCGCACCGCGAGCCCGGCCGCGCGCGCGGCGGCGAGGATCGCGCGCGCCTCCGCGAGCGTGTACGCACCGGTATCGCAGTAGATGTCGACGCTGGTCGCGAGCCGCTCGCGCGCGGCCGACGGGATCAACTGCTCGCACAGCTCGCGCACGTACGTCGCGCGATCACCCTCTCGCTCGGCGGGCACCAGGTGGGCGAGCAGCGTCGGCACCACGCGCGGTGCGCCGCGCGCCGCACTGCGGGCGATGCAGCGCAGCAACCGCAGCTCGCCCTCGACGGTGAGGTCATAGCCGGACTTCACCTCGACCGTCGTCGTGCCGTGCGCGAGCGCGATCGCGAGCCGCGCGTCGAGCAACGTGCACAGCTCGTCGTCGCTCGCCGCGCGCGTCGGCCCGAGCGTCGCCTGGATGCCGCCGCCCGCGGCCGCGATCTCGAGGTACGACTTGCCCGCCGCTCGCATCGCGAACTCGTTCGCGCGGTCGCCCGCGAAGATCGCGTGCGTGTGGCAGTCGACGAGCCCGGGGGTCACGAGCCGTCCCGCGACGTCGACCTCGTCCCTGCCCTGCGGCCGATCCACGTCGGCGCCGAGCCACGCGACCGTGCCGCCCTCGATCGCGATCGCACCGCGTTCGATCATCCCGAGGCCCTCGCGCGCCGGATCGCACGTCATGAGGCGCGCGTTGCGAATCACCAGGTCCATCCGGGCACCTTACTCGAAATGGGGACGGTCCCCTTCGGGACTATCGGCGCCGCGGGATGACGACGCCGCGCTCGTCGGCGGTGCGGATCGCCTCGTCGTAGCCGGCGTCGACGTGGCGGATGACGCCCATGCCAGGATCGCAGGTGAGCACGCGCTCGAGGCGCGTCGCGGCCGCGGGGGTGCCGTCGGCGACGACGACCATCCCCGCGTGCAGCGAGTAGCCGATGCCGACACCGCCGCCGTGGTGGAACGACACCCACGTGGCGCCGGCCGCGGTGTTGACGAGCGCGTTGAGGATCGCCCAGTCGGCCACCGCGTCGGTGCCGTCCTTCATGCCCTCGGTCTCGCGGTTGGGCGACGCGACCGAGCCGCAGTCGAGGTGGTCACGCCCGATCACGATCGGCGCCTTGACCTTGCCCGTGCGCACGAGCTCGTTGAAGCGCAGGCCCACGCGGTGGCGCTGGCCGTAACCGAGCCAGCAGATGCGCGCCGGCAGGCCCTGGAACGCGATCTTCTCTCGCGCGAGCTTCATCCAGCGATGCAGCATCGGGTCGTCGGCGATCTCGTCGAGCACGGCCTCGTCGGTGACGCGGATATCCTCGGGGTCGCCGGACAGCGCGGCCCATCGGAACGGGCCCTTGCCCTCGCAGAACAGCGGCCGGATGTAGGCCGGCACGAAGCCGGGGAACGCGAACGCCGCGTCGTGCGTCATGCCGCCGAGCTCCGCTTGCCCGCGGAGGTTGTTGCCGTAGTCGAACACGTGCGCCCCCGCGCGCTGCATCGCGACCATCGCCTCGACCTGCACGCGCATCGAAGCGCGCGCCCGCGCGATGTAGCCCTCGGGGTCACGCACCCGCAGCGCCGCGGCCTCGACGAGCGAGAGCCCCTGCGGGATGTAGCCGACGAGCGGATCGTGCGCCGACGTCTGATCGGTGACGAGGTCCGGCGTGACGCCGCGGCGCACCAGCTCCGCGTAGACGTCGGCCGCATTCGCGACCAGCGCGATCGAGCGCGCCTGCTTCGCGCGCTTGCACTCCTCGACCCGTCGCAGCGCGGTCTCGAGATCCGGCGCGACCTCGTCGAGGTAACGGGTCTCGATGCGGCGCTGCACGCGCGTGGGATCGATCTCGATGCCGAGGAAGACGCCACCCGCCATCGTCGCGGCGAGAGGCTGCGCGCCGCCCATGCCGCCGAGGCCACCCGACAGCACGAAGCGCCCGGCGAGGTCGGCCCCCGCGCCGTAGTGCACGCGCGCTGCGGCGGCGAACGTCTCGAACGTGCCCTGCACGATGCCTTGCGAGCCGATGTAGATCCACGAGCCCGCCGTCATCTGGCCGTACATCATGAGGCCGCGCTGCTCGAGCTCGCGGAAGTGCTCCCACGTGGCCCACTTGCCCACGAGGTTCGAGTTCGCGATCAGCACGCGCGGCGCATCCTCGTGCGTGCGAAACACGCCGACCGGGCGCCCCGACTGCACGAGCAGCGTGTGGTCGTTCTCGAGCCGGCGCAGCTCGCGCACGATCGCGTGGAAGTCGTCCCAGCTGCGGGCCGCCTTGCCGGTGCCCCCGTACACCACGAGATCCGCCGGTCGCTCGGCCACATCCGGATCCAGGTTGTTCATCAGCATCCGCAGCGCGGCCTCTTGCTGCCATCCCTTGCACGACAGCTCGCTTCCTCGGGGCGCGCGGATCGTCTCGCTCATGCGGACGGTCTATCACGCTGGGCGTATCCGCCGCAGACCGAGCCGAGCGTGATCTGGCGCAACTTCCGCCGCGGTTTCGCCTCGCTGACAGCCAGTCGCGCCGGCCGAGTGACGCGATGTCGCGATGTCGCGAGCCCTCCCGCATCATCACGGCGATTCACGGGGTTCCCGTGTGGCCCTGCGCTTGCTCACCCCGTGTGCATGCATCCCAGGTTGCGTCGCTACGCCGAGCCGCCTTCGCCTCGCCTGTTGCGCCATTTTCTGATCGGCGCCACCTTTGGGCTCGCGGCCCTGATCGGAGGTCACGCACTCTTCGAGGCGCTGGTGGGCACGCCGGAGGTCACGTGCTCGGTCGGGCACGACCACGCCAGGAGCGACCGGTGATCGAGCGAGGTCGCGTCACGATCGCTCGCGAGGTCCCAGGCACCGGCCCAAGCGACCGTGGCATCCGCGTCGCGTCCGCAGGGCCGGACCGCGAGCTCGGGACCCCCGACGACATTGTGTGGAGCACGCGATGACCCCGACGGGACTGACCCAGCTCTCGCGAAGCGCCCTGGTGCGCGTCTTTCTGCTCTATGCGGTGCTCGCCACCGCGATCGTCGCGTTCACCACGTTGTTGGCGCACCGCCGCGGCATGTCGCCGCATCACAACGAGCAACAGGCGCAGCGCGATCGGCCTGCGCACGGGAGGTGATCATGCGTCATGCCACGGATGGACATGGTTATCAGGCGCGCGTCTTGGCGACGCTCGGGCTGATGCTGGCCGGCATCACGGCCGCCGGTGCGACCCTGCTCGACGCGCTGGCGCGCTGACCCCGAGTCAGTGATCATCGTCTTCCATGGACGACGATGCTGCGATCGCCGCGCTGGCCATTCGCTACTTCAACGGCGAGGATCCAAACGCCCTCGATGCGGTGCTGAGTCGGCGCGCTACCGTGCACGCCTCGATCGGTGACGAGCTCGAGCTCGTGCAGCTCGAGGAAGAAGGCCTGCCGCGGCTGGCCACGGTGTTGCGCGAGCTTCGCGTCGCGTTCCCGGACGTTCGCTTCGCGCTCGGCGCGGTGCGCGTGGACGCTGACGACGTCAAGCTCGAGTGGACCGCCCGCGGTACGCATCGTGGCCCGCTGCTGCACGTCGCCGCGACCGAGCGGCCGGTCGAGCTCGCCGGACGCGCGCGCCTGCAACTCGCCGGTGGCAAGGTCACGGACCTGTGGTGGGACTTCGATCTCTATGGCGCGCTGCTGCAGCTCGGCGCGATCGGCGCGGAGCCCGGCGTCGGCGAACCGCGTGCGGTCGCGGTCGCGAAGGCGGCGGCCGCCGAGGTGCGCGCGGCGATCCTCGCGCGCCACACCGCCGTGGACGTGCTCGGCCCGACCGTCGCGTTTCACGGCCGCGTGCGCGTGTACCTGTCGCAGAGCTTCGACGACAAGACGTTCGCGTTCGTCGGCGCCGGTCGCGCCGGCGAGCTGTTCGCGTGCCTGGTCGAGCTGTTCGACGAGGTCGGCGAGCTGTCGCTCGACGACGGCATCTCGCAGGGCGCGACCACCACGTTCCGCGGCAAGCTGCGCGCGCGCCGCCGCCGCGACTTCTACTCGTATCGATTCCGCATGAGCCTGCGCGCCGGGGCCTCGCAGGTCACCGAGGCATGGATCGAGGTCACGCCGCCCGCCACCGTGATGGAGGTGATCCAATGAGCTTGGTCGAGACCCTCATGCCCTACAGCGTCGAAGGCTTCCTCGCGCCCGACGAGCTGGACCGCGTCGTCCAGCTGATGGACGCCTACAAGGCCTCGGTCAAGGCGACGCGGCTGCAGGCGGGTGCGACCGGCTTCAGCATCCACAAGAGCACCAACAAGAGCGTCGAGGAGGTCGTCGCTGCGTTCGAGCCCGCGGGTCGCCTCGAGGTCAACTGGGGTGACATCCCGCGCGAGGCGATCGACATCGTCGAGACCGCGTTCTTCCGGCGCATCGAGGACATCCGTCGCGCGTATCCGAGCGCGTACGGGCCGTATGGCTTCACGTACGTCGAGTACGGGCCGGATCAGTACTTCACCGCCCACGTCGACGGCGTGAGCACGACCCAGGTCGCCGGGTTCGGCGTCACGCTCACGAGCGACTTCGAAGGCGGCGAGTTCTGCGTCGAGACCTGCGGCTCGGGCCGCTTGTGGGCCGACGGCCCGGGCGGCAAGCCGATGGTCGCGCCCGGCGCCGACTCGCAATCGGCGTGGTACCGGGCCCTGCCCCGCACCACGTGGACCACCACCTGTGAGCGCGGCAAGGCGATCTTCTACGGCAGCGGTCTCACGCACAGCAGCAAGCCCGTGCGCAGCGGCGTGCTGCGCAAGCTGCTCGCGTTCATCTCGTCCGATCGCGGCTAAAAAAAACGGGGCGCCGTGAAGCGCCCCGTTCGATGACCGCGCCGAGTGGCGGCTCAGCCTTCGGACTTCTTGGCCTCGGTCGGGGCGGAGCCCACGTTGCCGATGCGCATGCCGTAGAACGACCGGTACGCGAAGAACATCGACACCACGAGCGAGAGGCCCGCGATCGCGTAACGGATGTAGTCGTACATCGGCTCGGGCGCCGACTTGCCCGGCTCGCCGAGCGCCTTGTTGTGCAGCTGGATCGCGAGGCCGACGGCGAGCACGCCGAACAGCGTCGTGAACTTGATGACCGGGTTGAGCGCGACCGACGACGTATCCTTGAACGGGTCGCCGACGGTGTCACCGACGACGGTCGCCGCGTGGAGGTCCGTGTTCTTCGCGCGCAGCTCCGTCTCGACGACCTTCTTCGCGTTGTCCCAGGCGCCGCCGGCGTTGGCCATGAAGATCGCCTGGTAGAGGCCGAACAGCGCCATCGAGATCAGGTAGCCGATGAAGAAGTACGGATCGAGGCACGCGAACGACAGGGTCGTGAAGAACACGACCATGAAGATGTTGACCGTGCCCTTCTGCGCATAGATCGTGCAGATCTCGACGACCTTGTTCGAGTCCTCGACCGACGCCTTCTCGGAGCCGGAGTCGAGCTTGATGTTCGCCTTGATGAACTCGACCGCGCGGTACGCACCCGTCGACACCGCCTGCGTCGACGCGCCGGTGAACCAATAGATGATGGCGCCACCGACGATGAGGCCGAGCAGGAACGGCGGGTGGATCATCGACAGGTTGCCGACCGCCTCGGCCTTGAGGCCGTTGGTGACCAGCATGATGAGCGCGAAGATCATGGTCGCCGCGCCGACGACGGCGGTGCCGATGAGCACCGGCTTCGCGGTCGCCTTGAACGTGTTGCCCGCGCCGTCGTTCTCCTCGAGGAACGCCTTGGCCTTCTCGAAGTCCGGCTTGAACTTGAAGTCCTTCTCGATCTCTTCCTCGATGCCCGGCTTGCCCTCGATCACCGAGAGCTCGTAGACCGACTGGGCGTTGTCCGTCACCGGACCGTACGAGTCGACCGCGATGGTGACCGGACCCATGCCGAGGAAGCCGAACGCCACGAGGCCGAACGCGAACACCGTCGACGCCGCGTCGCATGCGAAGTCGCTCATCTCGAGGCCGGCGAGCTTGTTCGTCGAGTACAGGATCTCCGAGATGCCGACGAGCGACGAGATGTAGTACGCGATGCCCATCAGGGCCGTGATGACCAGGCCCATCCAGTAGCCGGAGTAGTTACCCGCCGTGAGACCGGCGAGGATGTTGAGCGACGGGCCGCCTTCCTTCGACGCCGTGACCGTCTCGCGCACGTGGCCGGAGTTCACCGAGGTGAACACCTTCACGAGCTCGGGGATGATCGCGCCGGCGAGCGTGCCGCACGAGATGATCGCCGACAGCTTCCACCACAGGCCGAACGGCAGCGCCGACGAGCCCGTGCCGATGAGGAGGTACGAGAGGAGGAACGTCAGACCGACCGAGACCAGCGAGGTCAGCCACACGAGGACGGTGAGCGGGTGCTCGAAGTCCATCTTCGACGCGTTGCCGTACTTGGCCTTCGTGATCGCCTCGTTGATGAGGTAGCTGCCGACCGACGCGAGGATCATGATGATGCGCATCGCGAACAGCCACACGAGGAGGACCGTCTGCGTCCACTCGCCCGGATCGAGCGGCGCACCGCTCGGACCGACCGCACCGCCGGCGACGCCCGGGATGTTGGGCAGCGCGACCAGGATGAACGTGATGAGCGCGACGCCGGTGACGCCGTAGGTCTCGAAGCCGTCCGCCGTGGGGCCGACCGAGTCACCGGCGTTGTCACCGGTGCAGTCCGCGATCACGCCGGGGTTACGGGCATCGTCTTCCTTGATGTTGAAGACGATCTTCATGAGGTCCGAGCCGATGTCGGCGATCTTGGTGAAGATGCCGCCCGCGATGCGGAGCGCCGCGGCGCCGAGCGACTCACCGACCGCGAAGCCGATGAAGCACGGGCCCGCGTAGTCGCCGGGGAGGAACAGCATGATCATGAGCATCAGCAGGAGCTCGAGCGAGATGAGCACCGTGCCGATCGACATGCCGGCCTCGATCGGGATCGAGTACACGCCGTAGGGCTTGCCGCGTAGCGACGCGAACGCCGCGCGCGAGTTCGCGAAGTTGTTGACCCGGATGCCGAAGAACGCGACGAGCGAGCTGCCGAGGATGCCGATCACGCTGAACACAGCGATCGCGATCACCTTCGGCGCTGCGACTCCTTCGAGTACGGCGAAGTACACGACGATGACGGCGGCGATCAGCACCCAGAGGCCGGCGATGAACTTCGCCTGCTGCTTCAGGTACGTCTTGCACGTCGCGTAGATGAGCTCGGAGATCTCGATCATCGCCTTGTGGGCGGGGAGATTCTTGAGCTTCTGGTACTTGATGAGGCCGAACAGCAGACCGATCGCGCTGACCACGAGGCCGAGCGCGAGGATGTTCCAGCCGGTGGTGCCCAGGAACTCGACCTGCTTGAAGTCAGGCAGGGCGAGCTGAGCCTCGCTGTGCGGCCGGACGGCTTTGCCGCTGGCGGCCGCTTCCGCGGCGAGAAATGGAAGAAGTGACGTCATCGTAGGGTCCTTGGCGGGTCCTTTGGAGGGGGCTTTATAAGGAGGTGCTGGTCCGGAGTGCAAGGGCCAACGGCCATCCAAGTGCGCGACGTGAAGATGGTTTCCCTGAAAAACGTGGTATGGAACGCTGCCCGGAAAGGTCGTCCCCGTAATTGCGCAGCGAAGCGGAGCAAGATGAGGCGTTGCGCCGCCCCGAGATTCTCGCGCCTGCGGGTGACCGCGACGCGCTCGCGGCCGCCCTCGCTGCCGGCGCCGACGCCATCTACCTCGGCCTCGACGACGGCTTCAACGCACGTGCCCGCGCGGTGAACTTTCCATCGGCCGCGATCGCGGAGATCGCGGCCTGGGTGCATCGGGCCGGCGCGCGCCTCTACGTCACCCTCAACACGCTCGTGTTCGAGCCCGAGCTGCCGATCGTCGAGGAGCTGATCCGTCGCGTCGCGGCGGGCGGGGTCGACGCGATCATCGTGCAGGATCCGGCCGTCGCGCTCATCGCGCGCGCCGTCGACGCGGGCAGCCCACGGCCGCTCGAGGTGCATGCCTCGACGCAGATGACGGCGTCGAGTCCGCTCGCGGCGGAGCTGCTCGCGCCGCTCGGGCTGTCGCGCGTGGTGGTGCCGCGCGAGCTCTCCGTCGACGAGATCCGCGCCTACGCCGCGGGCACGCAGCTGCCGCTCGAGGTGTTCATCCACGGCGCGCTGTGCGTCGCGTGGAGCGGCCAGTGCCTGTCGAGCGAGGCGTGGGGCGGTCGCTCGGCGAACCGCGGCCAGTGCGCGCAGGCGTGTCGCCTGCCCTACCAGCTCGTCGTCGACGGCGACGCGCGCGATCTCGGGGACGTCGAGTATCTACTCTCGCCCGAGGATCTCGTCGGCAGCGATGCGGTCGCCGCGCTCGCCCAGATCCCGAGTGTGGCCTCGCTCAAGATCGAGGGGCGCCTCAAGGGCCCGCACTACGTCGCCACCGCGGTCGCCCACTATCGCGAGGCCGTCGCGGTCGCGACCGGTGCGCCGGCGCCGACGCTTCCTGTGGACGTCCCGCACGACGCGGTCGCGATCAACGTCGCGTACAGCCGCGGCGCGTCGCACGGATTTCTCGCGGGCGCGGATCACCAGCGCCTCGTCGAGGGCCGGTTCCCCCGCCACCGCGGCCTCCCGCTCGGCCGTGTGATCAAGGTCGATCGCGATGTCGTCTACGTCGTCCCCGATCCGGCGCAGCGCCCGGTCACCGGGGGCGCCGCGCTTGGCGATCGCGATGGCGCCGTCGAGGCCCACGCGAGCCCGCGCATCGAGCCGCGCGCCGGCATGGGTGTGGTGTTCGATCGCGGGCGGCCCGAGGAAGCCGAGCAAGGCGGCCCGATCTTCAGCGCGGACGCGATCGCCGATGGGTATCGGCTGCGGTTCGGCAACCCGGGCCCAGATCTGTCGCAGGTCGGCCTCGGCGACTTCGTGTGGGTCAGCTCGGATCCGAAGCTCACCCGCGCGCGGCGCCGGG
>Ga0247823_10004430_pt1 | contig 11271 bp, 10 predicted proteins | sample 13C_PalmiticAcid_2_FD_192426 | JGI IMG/M metagenome (GOLD analysis project Ga0247823, IMG submission 192426) | Soil microbial communities from agricultural site in Penn Yan, New York, United States - 13C_PalmiticAcid_Day30 | ecosystem: Environmental > Terrestrial > Soil > Agricultural land...
GCGGAAGATCAACCTGTTCGGCCGGGGCGAGACGAACGGCTTCGAGAACTACTCGACCAGCCTCCCGTTCTGCAACGACAGCGGGCCGAACACGAAGCCCTGGACCGACGACCCGCGCAAGCCCGGTGTCGGCCTCGAGGCGAAGTCCGTCATGAACATCAGCATCCGGAGCAGCCCGATCCAGCAGGTGACCCTCGACGAGATCAAGCGGATCGCCGCGCCCGGTTGTCGCGTCACCTTCTCGGGACCCGCCGGAGAGGAGCGGTTCATGAACGTGATGAAGAAGACGTTCCTGGAGAGCGGCCTCGCGAAATCTCCCGCCGTCGAGGACGGCACCGGCGCCTTCGGCCGGGTGCTGGTGTTCGAGTTCAAGTAGGCGCGTCGTCGCGGCTCAGCCCCACTTCATCTCGCCCTTGACCACCTTCGCCCCGATCTCCAGGGCGGGGGCCAGCCCGGCCGACGGGTAGCGCCGTTTCATCGCGGCAATCAGCGCCGTGCTGTCCGCGGCCTTCGCCACTTCTTCCTCGTACGCGACGAGGTAGTCGCGCGTGTAGGTCACGGCCGCGACGTCCAGCGCGGCGCCGGGGGCCATGTGCCCCGGCACCACGACCGATGGCTTGCGGGCTGCGATGGCCTCCAGGTTCCTCACCCACGTGGCCCGAGCTTGGGGCGTGGGGGTGTCCGCCGTCCAGACGTGGAGGCCCGAGAAGACCAGCACCCCGCCGAACACGGCCTTCAGCGACGGCACCCAGAGATGGCGGCGGTTCTCGAGGCCCTGCGCCGCCAGGATCTCGATGGCATGCCCCTCCAGTTGCAGCGCCGGGCCATCGAAGGCCTCGGGCATCACGATGTCGGCCAGGGACTGCGGACCGTTCTCCTTCAGCTGCGGGCCCCAGACGGCCAGCTTCTTCTCCACGTTCGCCCGGATGGCCGCGATCGTGGCCGAGGCCGCGATGACCTTGGCGGCCGGGAAGGCCGCCTTGATCGGGCCCAGGCTGAAGTAGTAGTCGGGATCGCTCTGGCTGATGTAGATGGTGGTCAGCGTCTTGCCCGACGCCTGGATCGCCTCGGCCACCGCCCGGCCGTCCGGCAGCGAAAAGCCGCCATCGATCAGGATCGCCTCCCTGGCGCCGGACAGCAGGACCGGTGCACGGAAGAAGCCGCGCTCGCCGGCGGGGAAGGCTTTCCATTGCAGCGGCGAAGCCCCTTCGGCATGGGCCCCGTTCAGGGCGAACACGGCGCCGGCGGCGGCGGCTTGAACGAAATCGCGGCGATTCATCAGGGGAGTCCTTTCGACTTTCAATCAACGGCATCGGATGGGCGGATCGTAGGCATCGGTGAGTGAAAGAAAAATCGTCCTTCGATAGACTCTCCGTATGCCAAAAGCAAACAATTCGCCGGAGGGCAGTCCCGGTGCCTTCGCCAATCTGAAGCGGCTGGCCTACTTCGCGGCGGTGGTGGAGGCCGGCACGTTCACCGCGGCGGCCGAGCGCCTGGGCGTCACCAAGGCGGTCGTCAGCCAGCAGGTCGCCCGCCTCGAGCGGGAGTTCCAGACACAGCTCCTGACGCGCACCACGCGCCGGGTCTCGCCCACCGACGCGGGTCTGGCGTTCTATCAGCGCTGCGCGCTGATCCTGCGCGAGGCCGGCGACGCGTTCGACGAACTGCTCGATGTGCCCACCGAGCCCACCGGGACGTTGCGACTGACCGCGCCGTTCGACTACGGCCTGACCACGGTCGTGCCCGCCGTCGTCGAGTTCTCCCGGCGCCATCCGCGGTGCAAGGTCGACGTCACGCTGAGCGACCAATCGCTGGACCTGCTCGCGGGCGAGGCCGAACTGGCGATCCGCGCCGGCTGGCTCACCGACCTGCAGCTGCAGGCACGGCAGATCGGCAGCTTCCGGCAGCTCCTGGTCGGCACGCCGACCTGGGCGCGGCGGTTGGACCGGAAGCTGGGCCCCGAGCAGATCACCGCCCTGCCCTTCGTCGCCAACTCCGTGCTCAAGACACCGGAGCACTGGGAGTTCACGCATCGCCAGGGCGAGCGCCGGGCCGTGACGGTGTCCTCCGCGATCCGACTCGATGCCACGATGGCCGTGCGGGCCGCCGTGTGCCTCGGCGCGGGGCTGTCGGTGCTGCCGGACTATGCGGTGGTCACCGAACTGGAGCAAGGCACGCTCGTCCATCTGCTGCCGCACTGGTCGCTGCCCAGCGGCGGCATCCACGTCGTCTACCCGACCGCCCGCTTTCGCCCGGCGAAGGTGCGGCAGTTCGTGGAAGTGTTGAGCGAACAGCATCAACACCACGCGGCGGCTCGCTGATCATCGCCAACGCAGCGAGCAACCCGTTCCGACCAGTTGCGCCAGCAGCACGCCGTCCGTCGCGGCGAGGGCGTCGAGGATGCTGAAGTGGTCGGCTCCCGGCACCGGACACGCCCCGCCCGCGCAATGGGCGCGGTGCCGTGCGAACGCCCGGCTCTGCGACTGCAACGCCGGCAGCTCAGCGGTGCCATGGGCGATCACGAAGGGCCTGGCCACCGTCGCAAGCCGCAACGGGCTCAACGCCTCGACCTCGTCGTCGGTCAATCGCAACGCATCGTTCAGCGGCGTCTGCCGCAGCGGCTCGAGGTCGTAGATGCCGCTGAGGCCCAGCCCTGCTGTCACGCCCTCGCCGTCCAGCGCCATCGCGGCCAGGTGCGCGCCGGCTGACCAGCCGCACAGCAGGATCTCGCCGTTCCCGCCTGCCCTCGCCACGTGCGCGCGCACCGCGGCCACGCCGTCCCGCACCTGCGCGACGATGCGCGACAGGCTGGCCTCGGGTGCCAGCGTGTAGCCGATCAAGGCGCCGTGGAGGCCACGTGCCAACGCGCCTTCCACCACGAACCGGAAGGTGTTCTTGTGCCGCATCTGCCAGTAGCCGCCGTGGATGAACAGCAGCGTCGGCGCACCGTCGCGGCCCGGGAAGTGGTCGAAGGTCTGCCGTTCGCCGGGGCCGTACCGCATGTCCAGCCGGGCCTCGGCGCGCGCCACCAGCGCGGCGCTCCGCGCCTCGAACGCGGCCAGTTGCCGCGCGGCGTCGGGCACGGCCGCGGTGTTGTCGTAGGCGGCGCGGCGTTCGGAGGCGGTGTGGTGCAGCAGCGGGTCCGGCCTCACGCCGCCCTCGCCGGGTGGACCACGTGGCTGCTCAACATGTCGGTGAGTTCCTGGCGCACCTGGTTGAACTCGGGTGACGTGATGGCGCGCGGGCGTGGCAGCGGGACACGGTAGTCGCGTTCGATGCGGCCGGGGCCGGCGGTCATCACCACCACGCGGTCGGCCAGCAGCACGGCCTCCTCCACCGCATGGGTCACGAAGATGATCGTCAGTTTCGTCTTCTCCCAGATGCCGAGCAGTTCCTGCTGCAGGGCCTCCCGCGTGAGGGCGTCGAGCGCGCCGAAGGGCTCGTCCATCAGCAGCACCTCGCAGTCGTTGGCCAGCACGCGGGCGATCGACACACGCTGCTTCATGCCGCCCGACAACTGCCCCGGGAAGTGGTCCGCGAACGTCTGCAGGCCCACCATGTCGAGGTAACGATCGGCGATCTCCTCCAGCTTCGCGGCCGGCACGCCGCGCTGCTTGGGGCCGAAGGCGATGTTCTGGCGCACCGTCAGCCACGGGAAGAGTCCGTAGTCCTGGAACACCATGCCGCGCTCGGCGTCGGGCCCGGTGATGGGCATCCCGTACATGTCCGCGCGGCCGGCGGAGACCGACTCAAAGCCACCGAGGATCCGCAGCAGCGTGGACTTGCCGCAGCCCGAGGCGCCGATCAGGCAGATGAATTCGCCTTTGTGGACCTGCAGGTCCACGTCCTTCAGGGCGTGGATGGGACGTCCGTTGAGTCCGAACACCTTGCTGGCACCCGACACGTTCAGGATGGGCACCGCGGGACGGGGTGGGGTGATGTCAGACATGGTGCTGCGGGCTCCACTGGAGCAGGCGGTTGTTGAGGACGACGATCAGCCGGTCCGTGAGGTAGCCGCTGATGCCGATCACCACCATGCCGGCGATGACGACGTCGGTGCGCGACAGCATGCGCGCGTCCATGATGGTGGCGCCCAGCCCCTCCTGCACGCCGGTCATCTCGCCCACCACGATCAGGAACCAGGCGATGCCGTGGCCCAGCCGCAGGCCGTTGAAGATCGACGGCATGGCCGCGGGCAGCACCACCTGGCGGAACATCGCGGCGCCCCGGCAGCCGAGCATCGCCGCCGCCTCGAACAGCCGCGTGTCCACCGACTTCACGCCGAAGGTGGTGTTCAGCACGATCGGGAAGAAGGCGCCGAGGAACACGATGAAGATCGCCGCGTTGGGGCCCACGCCGAAGAAGATCATCGACAGGGGCAGCCACGCGGTGACCGGGATCGGTCGGAAGATCTGCAGCGTGGGGTCGACGAAGCGCCGGATGACGGCGTTTTTCCCGATCAGCAGGCCGAGCGGGATGGCCACCGCGGCCGCGAGCGCGAACGCCCCGTACACGCGCGACACCGACTTCCACCAGTGCGTGGCCAGCATGCCGCTGAAGGCATCGTCGTAGATGCCGCCGAAGGCGAAGTCCCAAAGCATCAGGCCCACGTCCTTCGGCGGCGGCACCAGCATGGTCCCGGTGGCGCGCACGGCGAGGTCCCACACGAACAGCAGCAACAGGGGCAGCACGACGGGCGCGACCCACGTCATCGCCCACCGGCGGGCCGCGCCGGTGCGGGGCGGCAAGGCGAGCACCGGCGCGGGAGCCACCGGTTCGGTGGCGGCCACGGGCATCGCCGGCGCGGTGGTGACGGGGGTGGGCATGGAGAGGGATCCGGAAACCATGGGAGTCACGCGAGCGTCAGGACTTCGCGGCCCCGCCCGAGGCGAGGAAGACGCCGTAGTCGGGCTCGCGGCGGATCTGCTTGCGCTCGAGCATCAGCGAGCCGTAGTACCGGGCGTGCCCGACCCAGCGGTCGTCGAACTTCCACACCAGCTCGATGTTGTCGGCCGCGAGCTTGCCAACGTCGGGCGACAGCCCCAGCTTCGCGGCGGCCATCTCGACCACCGCCGCGCGGTTGGCGAGTGCGTACTCGGTGGCCTTGCGGTGCATCTCGAGCAGGGCCTTCACGAGCTGCGGGTCGTTGCGCACCGTGTCCGCATGAGCGGTCAGCACGATGTTCACGTCGCCCACCGGCGTCGAGTACGGATACTCCAGCACCCGGCCGACACCCCGTGTCACGCTGATCGCAGGGCCGGGTTCGGCGCCGATGTAGGCGTCCAGGTCGTTGCGCTCGAGCGCGCCCGCCATCTCGCTGAAGGCCAGGCGCACGGGCTTCACGTCCTTGATCGTCAGGCCTTCGGCCTTCAGGCGGTCGAGGAACACGGTCTCCTGCGTGGAGCCCGACAGGATGCCCACGCGCTTGTCCTTCAGGTCCTTGAACTGGCGGATGTCGCCATTCTTCTGCACGACGATGGCCATGCCCTTGTTGCACGCGGGCGCGATCGCCACCACCGGCTCGCCGGCCGCCGCGCCCAGGATGGCCGCGGCCAGCCCGTGCACCGCGAAATCCACCGACTTGGTGACCACCGCATTCTTGCCGTCCGTGGGGGTCTCGAACGGCACCACCTCGATCCGGTAGCCCGCCGGCGCGAAGCGTTCGTAGAAATGGGGCGTGATCGTGTGGATCAGCTTCAGGGTCCCGACCCGGATGACCTTGTCCGCCGCCTGGGCGGGGCTGGTCAGGGCCGCGGCCAGCACGGCAGCGGGGAACGCGGAGATCACGAGGCGGCGCAACATGAGGAACATCCTTGGAGGTGGAGGGAACGGTGGGGATCAGGTTTCCGTGAGAAAGACGCACAGGTCCGTCTCGGGCGGGTTCAGGTCGTGGTCGAAGAACATCTCCGCGACCCAGCCGCGGTGGTACGTCTTGTGGTTGACGATGTGCAGGAACATCCCGCCGCGGGACATCTCACCCCGCTTGCCCGACACGAAGTTGAAGCCCACGCGCTCGCCGAGCGAGGCGGGGGTCTGCCGGCCGGCCCAGTCGATGTACCACTCGTTCACGGCCTGCTGCTCCTCGACCAGTTGCCGGAGGTCGGCGTGCAGCACGTCCCGGCGTGTCGAGAAGCCGTGCGGCACACCCTGCAGGTGGGCGCGCCAGATCAGGTCCACCTGGTGGTTGTGGTTCAGCGTGCCGATCATCGAACCGAAGAGCGTGCCCGACGTGGCGCGGGCGGCGCCCTCGGGCAGTCGCGCCATGGCGTCGAACAGGACCATGTCGGCCCAGTGGCTGTACCGGGCGAGCAGCACGGCGGTGTCCGTCGTCATCATCACGATCGGCTCGCGGCAAGGGGTGGGTGGGAAGGCATGGCAGGCAGAATAGGGTTCGCCCCTGTTTCATTCCAGTGCTTGTTTTTCATCATCCCGTTGCGTACAGTGCAACAACCCCTTCTTCCGGACACCGGGCCATGCGCCACTTGCAGATCTACGGTTTCATCTCCGAGGTGGCGCGGCAGGGTTCGATCCGGAAGTCCGCCGAGCGGCTGAACATCACGCCGTCGGCCCTGACCCGCCGCATCCAGGACTTCGAGGAAGAGTTCGGCACCCCGGTGTTCGAGCGCCTGCCCCATGGCATGCGGCTCAACGCGGCGGGAGAACTCCTGATCCGCCACTTCCGCGACCACAACGCCCAGCTGGAACGCCTGCGCAGCCAGGTGGCCGACCTCTCCGGCGTGCGCCGGGGCCACGTGGCCCTCGTCTGCAGCCAGGCGTTCGCGGAAGGCGTGATCCCCGACCAGATCGCGGCCTACCGCCGCCAGCATCCCCAGGTGTCGTTCTCGATCCAGGTGAAGGACCGCGCCGAGGGCATCGCAGCACTGAGCCGGTTCGAGGCCGACCTCGCCCTGCTGCTGGACCCGCCCCCGTCATCCGACGTGCGCGAGCTGCTCATGACCCAGCTGCCGGTGTGCGCGGTGGTGAGCACCTCGCATCCCCTGGCGAAGGAGGACACCCTGCGCCTGCGCGACTGCTGCCGCTTTCCCCTGGCCATGCCGAGCCCCGCGCTGGCCCTGCGCATGATCCTCGACAAGGCCCTGATCCGCCGGCAGATCGAACCCGACATCCCGGTCGAATCCGGCTCGCTCGAATTCCTGCGCAACTACGCGATGCGCGAGCAGGCCGTCGCGTTCCACGTGACGAGCGGCGAGACGCGCACCTTCGAGGGCCTGTGCGCCAGGCCCATCGACCCGCGCGACGTCGACCCGATCCGCACGGTGCTGGCCCAGTTGCGGGGACGCTCGCTGTCCACGGCCGCGGCCAAGTTCGCGGATCAGCTCAGCCACCACCTCTGAAGGTCAGTTTTTCGACAGCGGCGGTCCGCGCTTCTGAGAAGCCGAGCCTACGCAATCAACGCATGACGCTGCCCTCAGTGATGAGTGGGGTCGCATTGGAATCAATCCGCGAGGGGTGCGACGCCTGTTTCAACAGGCGAGCGAGCGGGAAGCGTGACGTGGAATCTGGCGCCACCGCCCGGGAGGTTCTCCGCATAGATGCGTCCGCCATGCGCCTCCAGAATCTTTCTGCAGATTGCAAGCCCGAGACCCGTACCGCCAGACCCGTTCTTCGTGATGCTGGACTGGACAAAGGCATCGAAGACCTTGTCAATCTCGGCGGGAGGAATTCCCGGACCCTGGTCACTGAAGCTGAGGTGTATCCCGCCGGAAGGCGTCGCCTCTCCCTGGAGGCAGATGGGGCTATTCGCCGGAGAAAACTTAATCGCGTTTGCCATCACGTTTCGGACGACCTGCTGGAAGCGCAGCGGATCCACCTTCGCCACCAGTGGCGCTTCGGACAGTCGGACATTCGCCTCGATGCCACGCTGCGCAAGCAATGGAGCGAGCTCGTGCACCACGTCGCGTACCAACGGTTTCAAGTCGGTCCGCTCAAGGTGGAATGTTCCCACGGTGCTCTCGATCTTCGAAACATCGAGTAGATCGTTGACCAGGGCCAGCATCCGTTTGCCGGACGTGTTGATCTCACCAAACATCGCCGCCAGGCGCTCGTGCAGACGCCCTCTGGTGACGCCCAACTCCGAGAAGCCGAGGATGGACTGAAGCGGCGTGCGCAGTTCATGGCTGATGTTGGCGATGAACTCGGTCTTGGCCCGCGACGCTTCCTCCGCGGCATCCCTAGCCTCGCGCGTCGCACGCTCTGCTTCACGGAACTCGCTCACGTCCATCAAGACGCAAAGGATGCCAGCAGGCCCTCCTTGATCGTTCGGGACGACCACCTTGATCAACACCACATCGCGATGCGACCCGTCCCGATGGCGGACCCGTGCCTCATATCGAGCCTTGCCGCCTCGCGCCAGCAGTTCTCGGTCGCGGGCATCGTGCAATGCGGCCTCCTCGGCTGGCAGATAGCCCGCAGCGTGCCGTCCGATCGCGTCCGAACGCGCACGTCCAGTGAAGTCTTCCCACGCTTGGTTCACCGTCACGTAGCGGCCGTCCAGGTCGAGCATCGACAACGGCAACGGACTGATCTCCAGCATCAGCGCGGTAATCGTGAGCTGGGTCTCGAGTCGTAGTTGCGCCTGGACACGGGCAGTGACGTCAGCAGCGCTGCCGGCGAAGCCAACGATCCGTCCGCCTATCGAGAGTGGCACTACTGCAATGTCGAAGTGGCGCTGCAGGTGTCCTTCGACGCCGACCACGACAGAAGGAGCCGTGCGAATTCCGACGTCGCGTCCTAGGGCAAAGAGTGCCGCGACCCCGGGCCGCTGTTGAGGACTGACAAGCTCTGCCAGGGTTTTTCCCACGACCGAATTTGTAGCCGACCCACCGATGGCTTTCCATCGATCGTTGACGAACGTGATCAGACCGTCCGCATCCGTGCGAAAGATCAGTTCCTGCACGCTCCTGACGGTGACACTGAGCTCGTGTTCGCGCCGAGCGACCTCTTCCTGCACGATGTCGAGTTGAGCCTGCGCCGCCTCCCGCGACTTCATGCCCCGCCAGGCAATGGCCGTCATCGCCAGTAGAAACAGAACCGTCGCCGCGCCGACGAGCGCGAAGCCGCTGTTCGCCTGCCGCCAGGCGGATGCGACGGCCGAGAGAGGGTACTCAACGAGCACCACCAAAGGCCTGGTCCGCGACACGCGGAAGGCCACGACCTGATCTCCTGGACGCATCCCAGCGCCTTCGTAGCCTGAATGCTCGGTGGAAGGAAGGTAATGGCGGAATGCCGGATGTTCCGACAGGCGCACACCTGCCGCTTTGCCCAAGGACGGCGTCGCGGACAGGATTTCTCCACCGTACGTAGCAAGCGCAGCCGCAGCCGCCTCATCGGCAAGCGCCTGCGATTGGTAGTTTGCGAACGCGTCAGGGTTGACTAGCGCAACAAGGAGCAGCCCTTCGCCGGACCTCATCTGCACAGGACGCAGGAGCGGCAAAAAACCCACCCCTTCCGGGGAATGCGAAGCACCCCTCGTCAGACCGGCCAGAGACCGACCTGGAAAATATCCACCGAGCCGGTCAGTGCCTAGCCGAGGCCACGGCCCGAGCCGCGCGATGTCGACTTGACGGCCGAAGTCATCGGACGATGTGCTGGCCAACACGGTACCCTGCCGATCGAGCACCGCAACGCCGCGAAGGAAGGGCAGTCCGACCAAGGACTGAGCGAGCACCGGTGCGATGGCGGTGGCGTCGCCGTGCGGCTGAGAGGTGAGCAGGTCCGACATGGACACCAGGGCGAGGGAGGTCGTCTCTACCGTCCTAGTCGCGTGGTCCTCGAGCACTCGCGCGAGCAACTCCCGACGCGTCGTCTCCTGAGAGATGGCGTCGTGATAGCTTCGAATGGCCAGCGCGATCAGTGCAGCCAGGACGACGGCGATCAACAACGCCCCGGCCGCCAATACGGCGTGACTCGGTAGGCGAAGCGCAACGGGTCGCTGGCCCACCGGTTTGGCCATGCATATCTCCTTGAGCGATCAAGGCTGACGCACGACGATGGGCAGCAACCCGTGTCGAGACGCTGCCGCTTCGAGCCGCCCGTCTCGCTTGATGCGGGCCACGAAGTCGTCGACGACTGCCAGCCAGGCGTTGTCCCCTTGCTTCACCGCATAGGCGTAGGGAAGCACGTGAAACGGCGCTGGGGGTGACACCAGCATCGCCCAGTCGGCGTTGTCGAGCAGGCGTCGACTGTAAGGGTAGTCCGTCATGAACACGTCAACTCGACCCGCCTCCAGTTCGCGTTCGCGCGTAGCAGGTGGTTTCACAACGACCATCGTCGCCTGCTTGAGCGCAGCGGTCATGACAGGTTCCATGAACGTGCCCGCCTGCACAGCCACTTGCACGCCGGGCTTGTCGATGTCGCCCCAGTCGCGCACCACGCGATTGCCCCGAGTGGCGATGCCGTAAATGTCGCTTTGCAGGTAAGGACGCGAGAAGCTCAACACCGCCTGTCGTTGGGGCAGAACGGCCACGGCGAACATTGCGATGTCGCAGCGATCACTCTTTAGATCGCCGATCAACTGCGGAAACGATGACTCGATGTACTCCACGCGACTCTTCATGTCACGGCCGAACTCAGTGGAAAGATCGATGTCGATTCCCACAAGTTGTCCAGTCCGTGGGTGGCGATACGTGACTCCGTAGTAGTCGGACCAGATGCACACCCTCACGGTGCCGCTGGATTTGACTCTTTCAGAAACCGAGCCGGCAAAGGTCGGAGTTGTCGACAACAGTGCAGTGAGAGCCAAGCTACCGAACGCCATCTCGAAAACAGCACGCATTGTTCGTCCTTTCAAGAGACTGCGGTGGAGTTGATCAACGGCCGATCTTCCCTCCGCACGACATCCGCCTCGCTTAGTCTGTTGATGCGATTGCGTAACTCGATCAGCTGGTCGTGGTTTGCGTGGAAGCAATCCACTACACGAGGATCGAACGCCTTGCCGCGCTCTGCAAGCAACATGTCCAGTGCTTTGGCGTCGGTGAAGGCGGGCCGGTAGCAACGGTCCATCGTCAGCGCATCAAAGAAGTCGACGACCGTCACGATGCGCCCCGACAGCGGGATTGACTCACCATCCAGACCCGACGGATAGCCGCTTCCATCGAAGCGCTCATGATGCGACAGCGCGACCTCTGCCGCCAGCTGGAAGAGAGGGATACGTGATTTCCCGAGAATTTCCGCACCGATGGCGGGATGTCGGTTCATTTCGGCGCGCTCATCAGGACTCAAGGGTCCCGGCTTCTTCAGCACCCTGTCGGG
>Ga0247823_10004431_pt1 | contig 11270 bp, 12 predicted proteins | sample 13C_PalmiticAcid_2_FD_192426 | JGI IMG/M metagenome (GOLD analysis project Ga0247823, IMG submission 192426) | Soil microbial communities from agricultural site in Penn Yan, New York, United States - 13C_PalmiticAcid_Day30 | ecosystem: Environmental > Terrestrial > Soil > Agricultural land...
CAACTGCAGAAAGTGTTCAACTGGAATCGTGAATGATGCCCTTGAACCTGATGTGTTCGAGAAAATGAGCTCGTATTGGTCGCCGCGTTTGATGACCCAAAATGCGCTCAGAGTTTTTCCGAGTTTCACTTTGTATTCGAAGCCTTCAAGGACGTTCGAAGGTGCGCGGTTTGCCGATTTTGTTGAGGCCGGAAGGCGAGTGTCGCCTTTGTAGAAGGTTTCGAATGTCTGTGCGATTTCCTCATCAGAGATCTTTACGCCTTCGAGATTCGGCAACGTAAAAGGACCGGCGGCAGAAACTGAGAATGAAAACAATGAAACGGCGATGGCTGAAAAAAATGACTTCATCATGTTTCTATCATCGGTGAAAAAACCTCGGCGCTCCAGCCGCGTCGAGGAGGATTCTCAATTTGAGACGGCGTGACGGACGGCGAAAGTCGAGTCGCGCTTGCTCGAAAACCCTTCGCGAATTGTGAGGGTAAATTCTTGGTTACGAAGTGCGCGTTTGAGGGCTCCGGTGCAGGCGTAGGTCGAGAGCACACAGCTGGGCGCACACGCTTTTAGAAAGAACGAATTCAGAAATTCTTCACTCCACAAATCAGGCGTGCTCTTTGAGCTAAAAGCATCGAAGCAGATCACTGTGAATTTCTCTGTGAACATCGTGTTTGCTTCAAGAGCCTCACGAATCTTCCAATCACTTTTGTCCACGGCTGCGTTCAAGGCAGATTGAATCAGGTCGGCGCTGACTCCGGTTTCTTTGGCGGTTCTCACTAGAACGTCGTCATAAGTCTTTTGAAAGTCGGTAGGGCAGGCCTCACTTCGAAGCCAGGCCTGAAAGTAGTCGCGAAGCTCAGGCACGATCTCGAAACTCTCGCCCTGAAGCCGGCCGGGTTTTCCACCCTTCAGCCAGAGCGCGGCTGCAAGAATTTCCACATAGCCGAGCCCGAGGCCCATCGATAGAACACGCAAATCCAAGCCCTGATCGAGCGCAGTTTGCATGGCAGTGCCGTAGATATAGACCGTCTCTGAAAAAGCGCCTCTCAGGCTGTGCATGGCCTCTGAAGCGCCATCAGCTTGGGTAATCCTTAGTGTGAGGCTTCCGTCTTCGGTCTCTTGAAAGGTAAACATGCCACTTCTCTATCACATTTTGACTTCAAGAGGGAGGCATAGGACCTTCTGGTCCGCGTGGAAATGCAATCATGGGAAGGGAAGCCGTACTTCCCAATCAGTCAGGTCTACAAAAAGCGTTTCGGATCGAAGGTCGTTAAGATTCCGGTCTCGATCGCTGAAACTTGCCCGAATCGCGAAGGCATTCGCGGCATGCAGACCTGCATCTTCTGCGATGTGCACGGATCCTTCGCTTACCCTGAAAGCCAGGGTGACGAGCTTCGCGAACAGATTCTCAAGCATCGCGAGAAGGTCGCCAAGCGTTTCAACGCTTCAAAATTCCTTGTCTACTTTCAGGCGTACACGACGACGTTCACACAGCTTGCGCGAATGAAGCAGGGCTTTGAGACAGCATTGAGCTTCGATGACGTCGCCGGAATCGTGGTAGGAACTCGACCTGATACGTTGTCTGATGCCGTTCTTCGTTTCTGGAAAGAAACCAGCGAGAAGACATTCGTTTCGATCGAACTTGGTGTTCAGAGTTTCGATGACGATCAATTGATCTGGATGCGCCGAGGTCACACGGCGGCCCAATCGATCAAGGGGATCGACAAGGTTGCGGCAACGGGCCTCGATGTCGGTTTGCATTTGATTTTTGGTTGGCCGACTGAAAACGACAAACAGATCATCGAAACCGCTCGTCTTTGTAACTCGCTGCCGATTTCAAATGTGAAGCTCCACAATCTCCACGTTCTTAAACACACTCCACTCGAAGAATTGCACGCAAAAGGCGAGTTCAATCCGGTTGATCTTGATCTCTATGCCAGTCGCGTGGCGCTGTTCTTAGATCATCTATCACCTCGTATTGCCGTTCATCGTCTGGCGGCACTCTCGTCTCGATGGGATGAGCTGATTGCGCCTGATTGGACCCGCCACAAGATGAAGAGCTATCAAGGCATCATCGATCGTGTTCATGCTGCCGGCTCGTGGCAGGGGCGCCTCTTTCAAGGTCAGTGACCGTTCGCTTCGGAAAAACTGAATATGCATTTTCTACAACGAAGGTGACGAACCAGGGCTCTCTGCTTTGGTGGATTCAAATACCGTAGACCGGATGCTTGGCGTGGAGTTCGCAATCTGATTCGCCGTAACTAAACATAACCACTATCTATAGGTGTCTTGTGAAAAAAATTATTTCGATTTTGTTGTTAGCGATTCCGGTTATTTCTCAAGCAGAAGAAGTTCGCAGCGCGAGAATTGATTCGGCTGGCGAAAACATCGTTATCGAACTCACTCGCCCAGGCGGGTGTGGAAAGCTCAGTTACTCGCTTGAAATGCAGGGCGGCTGCGCTGAGAGCATGCCGGTTCAGTGTTTTGCGAAGTTGAAATCGACTGGTGTTGATATGTGCGAAGCAATCGTTCCTGACACAGCGATCATTTCGCTCGCATCCGTCGGCCTCGTTGATTCGTACTACTCGGGTGCTTCGCTCACGATTTCTGCAGATGGCGATAAGACTGTAACAGTTCGACTTCCTGAGTTCGCCTCGGTTCCGCCGGCGCCAACTCGACCGGGCGGTATTTCTTTTCCAACTCCGCAAGTGCCTATCGAAACGAAAGAAGTGTGCGTGACTCACACGGGTTCATACCTCGAGATCAATGCTTCTGCGAAAACAGTGAAGCTTGAAACTCAGGATGGACAAAAAGAACAGTACAGCATCGTTGCAAGACACGCGGTCTCACTTGAGTCGAATCCGCCAATCTGGCAACAGACGTTCAAGCTCGATGATGGGCGTTCGGTCGTGACGTCATATCGCGGTGACGATCGCGTCGGCAGCGGAAACTTCATCCGCCTCAGCGGTGAGTACTCGCCTGAGTTCAAATCCTGCATTCGCTAATTATTATCCGCGCTTTAAGAACGTGAGAATCTCGGTGTGATTCTCACGTGCGTCTTCGTAGCCCATGTTGACGAGCTGACCGCAAAAGTCTGGATCAAATAACAGATAGCTCGTCAGCTCTGAGGCTTCTTTCGAAGAACCCAAACCACGAATCAGATATTTGATGACCTTCGGAAGCTTTTCGAAGAGATCTCCTGCCAATTGCCCGATGTCTTTCGATGGGCGAATCCACAAGAAGTCGACTTTTCTCAACGGCGATCCGTTTCGGTAAGTGTCCGGAATGAGTTCGAGCGTATGATTGATACGGCTCATACGTTCCATGTCGACGTCGACCGCATCGAGAATCAACGCATTCAAAACAATACCGAGAACTCGTGCTAGCGATGGCTCGATGCCAGCGCCAGCATGCGCGGGCTTGCTGTCGGGTTTTCTGACGCTCACGACGAGCAGGCGATCAGCACCCAAATGAATTGCCGGGCTCAAAGGCGCCGTATTACGAAGACATCCATCACCGAAGTAGTCATTGCCGACGGGAACAGTCGGAAAGAACAAAGGAAGTGCGGCCGACGCGAGTACATGAGAAGACGTGATACTTGAGAGCTCTGATTTTCGTCGCGAACGACTCCACATCTCTGTGTCGGGATGGGCTTGAATAAACGCCGTGCTATACGAATTCGTATAGTTCATCGCCGTGATCGAAAGTGCATGCAGATGACCATTGCGAAGATTCGAGTCGATGCGCGAGAAGTCGATTTTCTCATCGAGAAGCTGTCGCAGTGGTCGCGTGTCGAGAAGAGAGCGCGCGAGTTTTTTTGAATAAAGCGCACCCACCGTTGCATCAGAGAGAAGCTTGAAGCCAGAACGACCGGCGCTGAGGGCGTCGGTTCTGAAAACGCGGTCGGCTGTGAGTTCGCTCCACATTTTCGCCATCGAGTCAGTCGCTTGCAGAAAGTCATTGCAGGTCGAAGCGAGAAACGCGGCATTGATAGCGCCAGCGCTGATGCCGGTGATGATCGGCAACGGGTTCACAATCCCAGCGTCAGCTGCGATTTCGGCAATTCCTTTCAGAACGCCAGCTTGATAGGCACCGCGTGCGCCTCCTCCGGAGAGAACGAGGCCGACGCGGCGTTGATCAGTCACTGGGAGCATAGCTCAACCTCTCCTCTCTGATTTTACGTCATCAAGAACAGGAGAGGCATGAGACTTTAGGCTAGAACGACTACGTCAATGACGGTGGAGTGAATCGGCCAGCTTCGTTTCGCTGAGAAATCTCTTTCTTTCCGGCTTCGTCGAGCACCGTTTTCAGGCGATCGACTGCCTCAACGATGGATGTGTGCATGTCGGTTGATGCACGGCTGACGAAGTACTGTTTTCTTCGCGGCACGCGCACCTCGATTTCGCAGATGAACTCGCCAGTTCCGCGATTGACCAGGTTCAGCTCACTCACTAGCCAGACAAGGACATGAGAATCGTGGCGATGCCCAAATTCTTCGACGGCTTGTCCAACCTTGTCGAGAGCGAACGTTTCCAAAGCCTCTGAGCGTTCCATGTGGCGGAATCGAACTTCTATACGCATACAGACCTCCTCAGACCATTAAGAATAGCACCGGCGCTGCGCTTATAAGGGCTCAATAAGGTGACGTTTTGACCGAGTTAGTGTCTAAATGTTCAAGAATGCAAACGCAGCAAATTCACATCATCGGCGGATTGGTTTTAACGCTCGGAATGGGCATCGCATTAGGCCTTGCTCCTTATTGTGGGAAAAACCCTCACGAGACACAGATTCATGAAATCCAAAGTGCAGTGCGCGCTGACCTGCAGCTGATTTTCGACAAGGAACAAAAGTTCCGTGAAACGTATGGAACCTATACGACCGATCTCAACGGTCTCGCGCTCGCTCCGAAAAAAGCGCTCTACAAAGTAGGCTTTGTTCGTCCAGCGACGGGGCTTCCACCTGTAGAGTCGAAGTACTTCACGCATCGCCCAGAGTTGAAAGACTACGATGCCTTGAAGGCGGCGATCCCGAAACTCGAAATCGATTATTCACCGCTCACGCGTTTGTCTGAAATTTCTTTGAGCTCTCTCGAGAATCTTTGTGCCGACTGCACGGCCTACCCCGACGGATACAAGGCGATCGCCGCCGCGAATCTCGACGGCGATCCTGATGTCGATGTCTGGACGATTGACCACAACGGCGTGATCAATCACGTCTTCGACGACTTAAAGCAGTAATCAATTATTGAATGTAGCGAACGGTACCCAGTACGTTGCAGCGACGAAGGCTTGCAGCGCAGTCGCTGCATTTTTCTTCGCACTTGCTCGTGCGGAAGCGGTCTTTGAGATCGGCTTTCTGATCTTTCACCCAAGCATTGCAATCGCTTTTGAGTTCTTTGATGACGTCTTTTGAGAGTTCTTCGGTTTTGCAGCCGTTGAGTCCACTTGTCGAAGTCGAACCAAACGTTGCCGTCATTTCTGTCTCGACGGCAGCAGCGGCTGGTTGTGCCGATTGTTGATCGGTCTTCTTCGCTTCTTCGGCAAACGCGAATGAAAATCCGAAAACAAGGGCCGTCGTTGCGAGCAATGTTTTTACGTTATTCACCGTACGCCTCCAGCGGTAAGCACGAGCAAACAAAATGACGATCACCGTATGCGTTGTTGATGCGTGCGACAGCTGGCCAGAACTTACGTTCCTTTACCCACGGAAGTGGGAAAGCCGCGCGTTCACGAGAGTAAGGGCGATCCCATTTGTCCGAAGTCACTTCGAACATCGTGTGTGGAGCGCGCTTCAATGGGTTGTTCTCTTTGTCGAGTTTGCCGCTGGCAACGTCGCTGACCTCTTCGCGGATTGCGATCATCGCATCACAGAAGCGATCAAGCTCTGCCTTCGATTCGCTCTCTGTTGGCTCGATCATCAGAGTTCCTGGAACCGGCCATGACATGGTTGGTGCGTGGAAGCCGTAATCAATCAAACGCTTCGCGATGTCTTCGACTTCGATGCCGGCGTCTTTTAGACCTCGGCAATCAATGATGCACTCGTGAGCAACGCGCCCGTTTTTACCTTTGTAGAGAACCGGATAGTGAGGTGCGAGACGGGCAGCGATGTAGTTCGCATTGAGGATTGCGATCTCGGTGGCGCGCTTCAAGCCCGTGCGACCCATCATCGTGATGTAGGCCCACGAAATTGGAAGAATCGATGCGCTTCCGTATGGCGCCGACGCTACGGCCGTTGCACCTTTAGAGCGAAGTCCCATCGCGCTTGCGAGCGAATGTCCTGGTAAGAATGCTTTCAAGTGCTCACGAACACCGATCGGTCCAACACCGGGTCCGCCGCCGCCGTGGGGGATACAGAAGGTCTTGTGCAAGTTCAAGTGCATGACGTCCGGACCGAATTCGCCCGGGCGAGAAAGACCCACGAGCGCATTGAAGTTCGCTCCATCCATGTAAACTTGTCCGCCGTTGTCATGAATGATTTTGCAGATGTCAGTGATGGTTTCTTCGAACACTCCGTGTGTCGAAGGATAAGTGATCATGAGTGCTGCCAAAGAGTCTTTGTGCTCAGCTGCGCGAGCACGAAGATCAGAAACATCGACGTTTCCACCTTCGTCAGACTTTACAACGACGACTCGCATTCCCGCCATCACAGCACTTGCAGGGTTTGTTCCGTGAGCTGATGAAGGAATCAAACAGATGTTGCGATGTTTATCGCCGCGCGAGAGGTGATAATCACGGATCGCAAGAAGTCCCGCGTATTCACCGGCAGATCCTGCGTTTGGTTGCAAAGACACGGCATCAAACCCAGTGATCTCACAGAGCATGCCTTCGAGCTCACGAATAAGTGCGAGCGAGCCTTTGGCTTGATCAGCTGGAACAAACGGATGCAGCTGATTGAACTCGGGCCATGTGACCGGAATCATCTCGCTCGTCGCATTCAACTTCATCGTGCACGAACCGAGTGGAATCATCGAATGCGTGAGCGAAAGATCCTTCGCTTGCAAACGAGCCATGTAACGTAACATTTCAGTTTCTGAATGATGGCTATTGAATACAGGATGCGTGAGATACGAGCTTCGTCTTTCGAGTGTCGATGGAAGCGCCGTCACTGCGGCAGCTGAAATCGAGTCGAAGTCGAGTGCTGACGGTGCTGATGCCGCTTCAGTAAAACACTTCCAAAGCTGTTCAACGTCTTCACGAGTTGAAGTTTCGTCGAAGCTCAAAGAGATTCGGTCGGTGCCAATTGCACGAAGGTTGAACTTCGCCTTCATTGCAGCCTGCATCACTTTCGATTGCGCCGCGCCGACGTTGATCGTGACAGTGTCGAAGAAATTTTCTTGTGTTGCTTTGAGGCCGAGTTTTTTTGCGCCAGCTGCAAACGCCGAAGCGAGGCGGTGAGTGCGAAGCGCGATACGCTTTAGACCCAGCGGCCCATGATAGACGGCGTACATCGATGCCATCACAGCGAGAAGAACTTGCGCTGTACAGATGTTGCTCGTCGCCTTTTCGCGGCGGATGTGTTGCTCGCGTGTCTGAAGCGCCAAGCGCATTGCCGGACGATTTTCAGCATCGACCGAAACACCGACAAGGCGTCCCGGAAGCGAACGCTTGAAATCATCTTTCGTCGTCATGAATCCAGCGTGAGGACCACCAAAGCCCATCGGAACACCGAAGCGCTGCGAATTGCCGACGACAACGTCAGCTCCCCATTCACCCGGAGCTTTCAAAAGAGTCAGTGCAAGAAGATCCGTTGCGACGATGATCTGCGATTTCGCTGCGTGAGCTTTTTCAGTGATCGCTGCGAAATCGGCAACGCGACCATCAGTGCCTGGATATTGAACCAAGCATGCGAACGTTTTGTCATCGAACGAGAATTTTTCGAAAGGTGTGACAACGACTTCAATACCGAGTGGTTCTGCGCGACGGCTCAAGACTTCGATCGTCTGTGGATGGCAGTCATCGGCGACCAGAATCTTGTTCGCATCTTTGAGCTTGGTGACTGAATGAGTGAGAGTCATGGCTTCTGCAGCCGCAGTTCCCTCGTCGAGGAGTGATGCGTTTGCCACCGGCATTGCCGTGAGATCCATGAGCATCGTCTGGAAATTCAAAAGCGCTTCGAGACGACCTTGCGCGATCTCGGCTTGGTAAGGAGTGTAAGCCGTGTACCAACCTGGATTTTCGAGAACGTTTCGAAGAACAACGGTCGGCGTGAAGTTGCCGTAGTAACCAGTTCCGATGAACGATTTGTAAAGAGCGTTCTGAGAAGCGTAAGCCCGAGCCTTCGCAAGCATCGCCGCTTCTGGCATCGCTTCACCGATGTCTAATCCCTTTTTGGAAAGAATCTGTGACGGCACTGTTCCGGCAATCAGCGTATCGAGTGATCGCTCACCGACAGTCACCAACATTGCTGTGGTTTCGGCTTCTGACGGACCGACGTGCCGAGAAATGAATTCGTTGCGGTTTTCGAGTGCTGACCAGCTAGTTTCGGACATGCTTGTCCTCCGGGAACGATAGAGATTTTGGATGCGAATTAATTAGCATGCAGGGGAGCCTGCCGCCTATGGAAAACGCGGTCAGTTGGGCTTAATCTTGGCTGAGAAAGGGGCTGGTATCTGTGATCGTCCCAGCGGACGGATCGAACTCTGCCAAATCGAGTTTATGCATGATTGACGGGTTGGCTGAGCCCGCGCGGCGAACGATTTCATTGGCTTGTCTAAGGCGCTCGATGAGGGCCCGCATCACTGAAACTGCCCATTCTGGCAGCTCCCCGAGAAGCTCTTGATAGGCCTGTTCGCTAACGCAAGCCGCTGTAACCCGGCTCAAGGCTTTGGCCGTCGCGGTCCGAGGCTTGCGGGTAATCATCGCGAATTCGCCCAGCGCTGTGCCGGCCCCGACGATTCCTAGTGAAAGCGGTTCGCCTTTTTCATCGAGCTTCGTTACTTCAACCTGTCCGTCTTGGATGATGTAGAAGTGGAAGCTCTCTTCGTTTTCGTTGAAGAGAACTTCGCCAGCTTTGAACTCGACAATATCGACCTTACCGCTCAGATCGCTCATGTCGATTATCGTGCTTTACGTTTTGTCGTTTTGCGAGCGGTTTTCTTTTTCGCAGCCTTTTTCTTGCCGCGTGCTGCGCTCTTCACAGTCGAAGTTTTGGATTTACGAACCAGCTTCATAAAGCGATCGAGGTTCGAGTCGACCTGCTTTTGGAGATCGGCCAGTCCTTTAAGAACTTCTTTAAATCGACGCTCGAGATGATCGAGACGCTGACGAGCTTGCGGAGTGAGTGCACTTGAGAGATCGAAGTTTTTGATCTCGTTAGCGATGCGGTTGAGTTCCTTTTTCAGGTACTGCATGTCTGCAAGGCGTTTGAGTTCTTTTTTGAGATAGTTCAGATCGGCTTTCATAATACGGTCCTCCGATAGGATCCTAGGTACCCCATCCTACATGAAACGTCGAGTGCCTAGAATAAAAGCCTTGAACAGATTTGATCCTAAATGTCGATGCGTGTAGGGTTTCGCCTGCATGTCGAATAGAGCAAGAACTCAGTTTCTCGAAGAGATTTGGACGCCTTATCCGCCGGCGAACGCTGGTTGGAAGGACGTTTCTTCCTTCGAAGGAAAAGCTCTTTCTGAGACGATCGTCTGCGGCCGTATCAAGAAAATCGATTTAGAGCGCTGTGAGATCGAGGCAAACGGAAGTTCCCTAACTTTTAGTTTTGCAAAAGATTCGCTCTCTTGGTTGGCGCCGCAAAGAATAGACGAGGGCCCCGCCCCTGATTTGTTCAAAATCGGAGACATATTGGCAGTGGCGCTGATCGATGCTGGCGGTGCTCTTGTTGCCAAGAGTGTTCTGCTTTTATGCCCAGGGTTGACGACCTCTGAGCCTCGAAAATTCGACGTTCAGCAGTCCGTGAGATGGGCTGATTTCGTTTCGCGGGTGCGTTCATTCTTTGTCGAAAAAGGTTTTATTGAGGCGGCGACGCCGACATTGGTGCCTTCTCCGGGCACTGAACCTTTTTTGGATCCTTTCAAAACCGAATGGGAAATCGGATCAAAAAAGAGAACTTTTTATCTGCCCACGAGTCCAGAGTTTCACCTCAAAAAAATGCTCTCGCGGGGATGGACAAAGATTTTCGAAGTGAAACCGTGTTTTCGCAACGGCGAAATCGGTGAGCATCATCAGCCTGAGTTCACGATGCTCGAGTGGTACCGAGCTTACGCGAACCTCGATTCCATCGCCGATGACGTCGAGCTTTTGCTAAAAAAATTGAGCTCGGTGTCGATGCGTCGAACCACGATGCGCGATTTATTTCGCGAGCGATTGTCGTTCGATTTGAGACCGAATACCTCGCTGGCAGAACTGCAGGCACTCGCTCAGCGCGAGCGCATCGGTTTTAGCTCTGACGATTCATGGGACGATGTCTTTTTCAGAATCTTCCTAGAGAAAATCGAAAAGGATCTCGGTACGGACGGGCCCCTTTTGGTTCGCGGCTATCCACCCAGCCAAGCTGCTCTTTCTCGAATCGGAGAAGATGGTTTCGCGGATCGTTTTGAAGTTTATTGGCGTGGTCTGGAGTTGGCGAACGCGTTTCACGAACTCAATGACCCACGAGAGAATGAAGCTCGCTTTGGCAAAGACGCCGAAGGAAAGGCAGCACTCGGTAAATCCGCTGTTCCGGTCGACGAAGAACTGCTCACGGCAATTCGCAGCGGTATGCCGCCTTCTGGTGGAATCGCACTGGGTATGGATCGATTGTTCATGGCGATTTATGAAATCGACGAAATAGAAAAGACGCGAGCTTTTCCGATGACTCGCCCTTGTTAAGCACCTACGTGCTTACTCGCCCTTATTGATCTCTTCTTTGAGTTCTTTGCCCACTTTGAAGAATGGAAGCTTCTTCTCTTGGACGTTGATGACTTCGCCCGTGCGTGGGTTGCGACCTTTGTAAGCACCGTAGTAACGATTCACGAAAGAACCGAAGCCACGGATTTCAATACGGTCATTGCGCATCAATGCTTCGACCATTGAATCGAAAATCGTGTTGACGACGGTTTCAGCTTTAACGCGCGTGATGCCCGCTTTTTCCGAAATCAAATTGATCAAATCTGCTTTGGTCATACAGCGATTCCTGGTCGATTAACGCCTAAAGATCAGCCTCAATGATAGGCGCTTCTGGTTCGTGATTCCAAACGCTTTTTCGAAGACCAGACTCAAATTCATCGCGTAATAACCGCCATTTACAAACTTACGCCATGCATTAAGTGATCTTGCAATTGACAG
>Ga0247823_10004432_pt1 | contig 11269 bp, 5 predicted proteins | sample 13C_PalmiticAcid_2_FD_192426 | JGI IMG/M metagenome (GOLD analysis project Ga0247823, IMG submission 192426) | Soil microbial communities from agricultural site in Penn Yan, New York, United States - 13C_PalmiticAcid_Day30 | ecosystem: Environmental > Terrestrial > Soil > Agricultural land...
CCTCCCACCCCAAACACAAACACAAACCCTCTTTAACACCTTACACCTCCAGACGAAGCCTCGACATTCTCAAAGACCACTTCCAGCAAGATGTCCTCGCGATCCAAGACCCCTGGCAGAACCCCGAAAAAGCGGACGCCCTCCTCCAGCAGATTCCCGACACGGAGCTCCGCGAGGCTCTCCGCAAGAAGTGGGAAGCCTCCCCCGGGCGCGCGTCGACCTCCAAGTGGGCCGACATCGACGCCCTGGCCCAGACCAGCGCCAGCAGCGCCCTCGACCCCAAGGACCTGCTCGACGCCAAGCAGGACATTGTGCTCGAGCACACGTACCCGCGCCTCGACGCGGCCGTGTCCCAGAAGCTGAACCACTTGCTCAAGAGCCCCTTCGTCATCCACCCGGGCACGGGTCGCATCTGCGTGCCCATCGACAAGGACCGCCTCGACGAATTTGATCCGCTGGATGTGCCCACCCTGCAGGGACTGGTCCAAGAGATCGATGAGTGGGTCGAGACCGACGGCGCGGCTGCCATGGCGGCCGTGGATGTGGCGGGGGGCGGGGGCAGTAGCCAGGATGTGAAGCACGTGCAGGACTGGGAGAAGACGAGTCTGAAGCCGTATATCGAGTACTTCAGGTCGTTTGTGACGGCGCTCATGAAGGACGAGAGGGCGGCTACGGTCAAGAGGGAGCGAGAGGAAGACGGGGATGTGGAGATCAAGGTCGAGTCGATGGACTTTTAGGGGGGGCCACTTGACGCTGTATGAATTGGATTTGTGAAAATCCGAATCCGAGTGATGCCACTTGGATGGTGATTCTACATATCTACATGGGTATCTTGTAGCGTTGGCAGTTCATTTTGCCTGCCAACGTGCTGGGCGTCTCTGCAGCATGTATCACTGGGATGTTTCCTGCTGAGCAGCACCCTCTGGTGAGTGAGAGGCTGGCTTGTCCTCGGACAGTGTCTCCCCCGGCTCGTCGTCCCCGTCCTCTTCGCCTTCTGCGTCTTCTGCGCCCTTTGCTGCCGCCCCCTCGGAGTTCTCGCCCTTCAAAGTCCCCCCCTTGCGTTTTGGAATCACATCCATGAAGGCCACGCCCCAGTCACCGCACTCGAGCCACTTAGCCATAATCTCCACCACCTGGTTGGTGGTCAGGACATAGCGGCTCTGCATCGCCATGTATTCCGCAATCGGCAGCTTTGCAGTTCGGACTTTGGCGTCCCTCGCTCGCTTGTAGCACAAGCCCTTTTCTCTGTTCTTGTCCACTATTCCGCCAATGACATAGCTGGTATTTGCTTCCAGCCTCTCGAGGGTGTATGGTGATTCCGAGGTTAGATAGACGACCGTCCGATCAATGTCTTCATCCTCCGGCTCGGCCTCAACTGTAGGGTCTGTCTTCCCGCTGGTTGACTGGTCCTGCGGGCCCTCGCTCGGCTTGATCACATCGATTATCTCGCCTCCTTGCGGCCCCGTCATCTGCTCCAGGGCTTGCTTTGCAGCCTCGCGGAAGTCGCCCTCGTGAAAGCCGACATTCTTCCAGTTCTGATGTGTGTTCTTGAGAACCGTCTCAAACCGCTCCTTGAGCTTGCCCTTCCACGAGCTGAAGTGGAGGCCGGCTTGATACTTGGCCTTGCGGTTCATGGCGTACGACCGCACAAGTTGGCTCGAGAGCGAGACGAGCTCCGGCTCGCGCATGTACTGCTCGAAGTCGCAGTCAATGATGAACGAGACGGGCACCGGGCGGAACTTCCAGGGCTCCTTTTGTTGCAGGACCGTCGCGGGGTCGATACCGGCCGCCTCTGCCTCGGCAATTTTGGCTTCCTTTTCGGCGCGCTTCCGGGCCTGGCGCTCGTGCCGCTTGTCCTTGCGCTTCGACCGCCGGTCCTCCTTGAACTCCTCCCATTGTTGCTGCCGCCTCAGCCGCTTGAGTTGATTCTTGGACAGTGGCTTGTTTGCTGCGTCTTCTGCGTCTTCTGCGACATCCTCTTGCTCCGGGTCGGCCTCGTTTGTGATCGGTTCTCGGGTCTCGATTGAGGGCGAGTTCTTTTTCGTTGCCCGCTCGAGCAGCTCTGTCTCGGCCTTGCGCTTGCCATTGGCCATGGACGCAGCCCCCATCTCGTCGGGGGATTCTGGTTGATTCATCATATCAACATCGGTTTCGATGTTGTGTGTTGCTTCGGCCGCCATGGTTGTGATGTTGTGAACGAGAGGCCGGCAAGGACTGCCCTGAACATGGAAAACGGCAGGGAACGGGAGCTTGTCGAGGTGGGGGGTCCTGCGCCTTGACAATTTTTAGGGTGTTGGCCGGCAGAATACCCCACTGAGTGAGGGCGGTGAGAGCTCTGCAAGCCACCTGCTGACACGCTAAGACGCGTCCCCAACCCGGCCTTTAATTGAAGCGCGTCTCCCAAAGGGGACCGGATTGTCGAGCTGCACACACAAGGGACGGAGCATCCGTAAGACCTTCAACCTACTCCCGCGACCGTATCCCGCTCCAGGAGCATCCCATTGTTTTTCCATCGTGTGCCATGTCACCATAGGCCTGCATTTCCTGCACATTTTTAAGCATACCAGCAGCCAAGCAGCCACGATGTCTTCCCGGCCGGAACTGAAGGTATGCAAACCGTCTCCGGGAATCTTCCATGCCTCGGCCACTCCCTCAGGTTCCTCAGTTTGCTGACCACACCACTCGTTGGAATTACAGGTCGACGACGAACATGGATTCATCCGTTTCTTCAAGTCCCTTCCCACCGTGGACGACGACGTGATCCGCATCTTCGATCGAGGGGACTGGTACACCGCCCACGGCGAGAATGCCAACTTCATTGCACGAACTGTCCGTTCTCGCACCACTCCTTTTTGCCCACGTAGCCCTGGCTGACTGACTCCCGATGACAGGTTTACAAGACCACCTCGGTCGTGCGCCAGCTCGGAAGGAATGACCACACCGGCCTGCCATCCGTCACCATGACCGTGACTGTCTTCCGACAATTCCTCCGCGAGGCCCTGTACAAGTTGGGCAAGCGGGTCGAGATATGGGCGAGCCCCAACGGGCGCATGAACTGGAAGATCGTCAAGCAGGCGTCTCCCGGAAATTTACAGGACGTCGAGGAGGATCTGGGCAGCATGGCCGAGGCTGCGCCCGTCATTCTGGCCGTCAAGATATCGGCCAAGGCCTCCGAGGCGAGAGCCGTGGGAGTATGCTTCGCAGACGCCAGCGTCAGGGAGCTCGGCGTCAGCGAATTTCTTGACAATGATCTCTATTCCAACTTTGAAGCCCTGCTGATCCAGCTTGGCGTCAAGGAGTGCCTCATCTACCTGGAGAAGGCAGACAAGGAGAAGGATCCAGAGCTGGCGAAGCTGAAGCAGATCATCGACAACTGTGGTGTCGCCATATCTGAGCGACCAGTTGGGGACTTTGGCACCAAGGACATCGAGCAAGATCTGGCGAGACTGCTGAAGGACGAGAGGTCTGCCTCGCTGCTGCCGCAGACCGATCTGAAACTTGCTATGGGCTCAGCAGCTGCGCTCATCAAATACCTCGGCGTCCTTCACGATCCTTCCAACTTTGGTCAGTACCAGCTCTACCAGCACGACCTCGCCCAGTTCATGAAGCTCGACGCAGCGGCACTCAAGGCGCTGAACCTGATGCCCGGTGCGAGGGACGGCGCCAAGACCATGAGCTTGTTTGGCTTGTTGAACCACTGCAAGACACCAATCGGCAGCAGGTTGCTGGCGCAGTGGCTCAAGCAACCCCTGATGGACAAGAATGAGATTGAGAAACGTCAACAGCTTGTCGAGGCCTTTGCCAACGACACAGAACTCCGCCAGACGATGCAGGAGGAACATCTGAGGTCCATTCCCGACCTCTACCGCCTCGCAAAGCGATTCCAGCGCAGCAAGGCGAATCTGGAAGATGTCGTGAGGGCGTACCAGGTGATCATCCGTCTCCCCGGCTTCCTAGGCACGTTTGAAGGCGTGATGGATGAAGCCTACCGCGACCCCCTGGACGACGCCTACACCAACAAGCTCCGCGAGCTCTCCGACAGCTTAGCCAAGCTGCAAGAGATGGTCGAGACGACTGTTGATCTCGACGCATTAGATAACCATGAGTTCATCATCAAGCCCGAGTTCGACGACAGCCTGCGCATCATCCGCAAGAAGCTCGACAGGTTACGCACAGATATGGACCGGGAATTTGCCGATGCGGCAAGCGACCTGGGCCAGGAGAGGGACAAGAAGATCTTCCTCGAAAATCACAAGGTCCACGGGTGGTGTATGCGTCTAACCCGGACAGAGGCTGGCTGCATCCGGAACAAGTCCCGGTACCTGGAGTGTTCGACGCAGAAGAACGGCGTCTACTTCACGACCAAAACACTTCAAGGGTACCGCCGCGAGTTCGACCAGCTCTCTCAAAACTACAACAGGACACAGAGTGGCTTGGTGAACGAGGTTGTTGGCGTCGCCGCGTCATACAGCCCGGTGCTGGAGAGACTTGCCGGCGTCCTCGCCCACTTGGACGTCATCGTCTCTCTCGCACACTGCTCTGTCCACGCTCCCGTCTCTTACGTCCGCCCCAAGATCCACCCTCGTGGGGAAGGCCAGACGATCCTGCTAGAAGCCCGCCACCCGTGTCTGGAAATGCAGGACGACGTGCAGTTCATCACCAACGACGTGGAGCTGACCCGGGACAAGTCCTCCTTCCTCATCATCACGGGTCCCAACATGGGCGGCAAGTCGACCTACATCCGGCAGATCGGCGTGATCGCCCTGATGGCGCAGATCGGGTGCTTCGTGCCCTGCACCTCGGCCGAGCTGACCATTTTCGACAGCATCCTGGCGCGCGTGGGTGCCAGCGACAGCCAGCTCAAGGGCGTGTCGACCTTCATGGCCGAGATGCTCGAGACGGCCAACATTCTCAAGTCGGCGACGGCCGAGAGCCTGATCATTATCGACGAGCTGGGCCGCGGCACGTCGACCTACGACGGCTTCGGCCTCGCCTGGGCCATCTCGGAGCACATCGTCAAGGAGATCGGCTGCTTCGCGCTCTTCGCCACCCACTTCCACGAGCTGACCGCCCTGGCCGACCAGCACCCGCAGGTGCGCAACCTGCACGTCACGGCGCACATCAGCGGCACCACGGCCGGCCCCAGCGCCGCCAAGAAGCCCAAGGACAAGGACGCCGAGAAGCGCGAGGTCACCCTCCTCTACAAGGTCGAGCCGGGCGTCTGCGACCAGAGCTTCGGCATCCATGTCGCCGAGCTGGTGCGCTTCCCGGACAAGGTCGTGCGCATGGCCAAGCGCAAGGCCGACGAGCTCGAGGACTTTACGTCCAGCAAGCACGACGACGACGGCGGCGCTGCGGTTGCGGCCGGCGGCGGGAGCGGACCGGGAGTCGATTACAACAAACGAGACGTTGAGGAGGGCAGCGCCCTTCTCAAGGACGTGCTCGTCCGCTGGAAGGAAGAGGTCCAGGGCGGGACCATGTCCAAGGAGGAGATGGTGGCGCGGCTGAAGGAGCTGGTTGGGAAGGATGGCAAGCTGCTGGCAAATCCTTTCTTTCAGAGTATCAAGACGTTGTAATCGTAGCAGTGCCGAGGCTTGCTGACTTTGTGGGTATTTCGAAGAGAGGGGATAAAGGAATTGCTATTGGTAAGGAATGGGATCTTTGCGTACTTGGGACTGGGATAACTTGGCTCTGGGCTTGCTGCTGGGCGTTGGGTTGGGGTGTGTGTAAAGAAATAATACAGTTTTAGGCAATCAAGATTGTTCGTATACCATTGAAAAGTCACTCCATGTGGAAGGCTAGTAGAATCGTTCCGCATTTTCCCCACGAGACAGACCTAAATGGGGAACCAAGGCAGACTCAATATGATGTTACTCTATCTGCTCTGGACCATGCTAGAACGCTGCCAGTGACGAGGGACCAGAACCCAGATCTATAAAACATGACATGTTCTCTCAAAGTACATCGCATACCATTCCGTGTGCATGCCCCTGGCTCGCGAGCGGCGCCATGGCGACACAAACCTCAGAGATCAATTCTAGTGGGCAGCGTACGGAGGCGGCAGCATATTAGCATCCTCCAGATGCTCCACGGTGGTGACTACACCGTCCCGCGCATCGACCATCACCGTGTCCTGCTCCTGAACCAACTGAGGGCGCGGCGGGATGGGTGGAGGTGTCTGCGGTCGGCGGCGCGGGATGCTGACAAGGTTCTGGGCCTCATCGGCGCGTACATAGGCAAGGTAGTATGGCTCGCCCTTGGTGTTGAGCTCCCCAAAGACGAACTCGGCCGGGTGGACGGACACGGTGGTGTCGTTGTACTTGCGCCAGACGTCGCGCTCGAAGTCGTGGATCCAGACCCAGTAGTGGCCGGCGGAGGCGGTGGACCCGGCGTGGCACACGACGGAATGGAGACGATAAGCGACCTGGTGAGAGTTGCTGAAGATCGCATCCCGCTCAGCGGTTAGGCGCTCCCTCTCTTCGGTCTCCTCGGCAACGAACTTCTCCCAAAACGCCTCAAGGTCCGACGGCGGCGGGGCTGTAGGTTCATTGCTCTTCGGCGGCAAAACCGTAACGCCTTCCTGAGGAATCTCGGGCTCGAGGACCTCGTACTTGCTCAACAGTTGCTTCAACTCAGGGTCGATTGCAGTGCTGTTTGCGTCCCCGTGTCCATTCGTCGAGTCAAGCTCGGAGGATTGTGGGGCCTGGGTTGGGTGAGTCGGCTCCCCGATGATCAAGAACCCGTCAACCTCCTCTTCAGGAAGGCCATCATCCTGTGCGCTAGGGTTTGAAGGGCGATTCGCGGCTTGCGATTCGGCCGTTGCGGTTTCGAGGCGCTCCTTTGCTGCCGGGTTTGCCATCTCATTCAACCTGGTTTTGATGTCCCACTTGCGCTTCCTTCCCCTGAATAGCGAGGACTGGGTGTCCGAAGTATGCATGAAGCGGTCCAGATACAGCGTCTCGGGGATGGTAATCGGGTTGGAGTTCTTTCTGACGCCGTCCGATCGCTGAATGCAGACGTGGAAATGCGGCGCAGGTCGTTCGATGGTAGTGAACGACAGGAGATTGCCAGGCAGTGGCTCAAGATCGAATGAGTTAGCCAAGGCATCGTACAGGTCTCGCGTCCCTGACTGGGCCGGATATGCCGTCACCCAACGGTCCGATCTGCTGGTCCGGTTCCAGTCCGGGTCGCCAATCTTTTTGCGGTTGTCGATGAAGGTCGAGAAGAAAGCCTGCTTGATGGGATCCGGTGCGGCCTCGGAACCGCCAATGCTGGAGACCTTAAACGCTGCCCGCAGATGGTCAATGGCATTCCCCATGACCTCGTCAACGTCCATCTGGTCAGATCCAACATTAGGCTTATCCAGCTCGGTGGCCAACTCTTCGACAGTGAGCTTGGACATCTTGGCCTCTTCTTCGGTGGGGCGGCTGATAGTAGAGCCAGGAGGTGTTGGTTCTGCGAGACCATCTGCAGCTGACGTGGGGCCCTTCTGGATATCCTGTGCTTCGGTGGTGGCAACCAGCACGGCCTCTCCGTCAAGCTGATTCACCAACGTCTGTGAGCTACCGGAACTCGCGGTTTCGCACTGCTCGGCTTCCGCCATAGGCGTGTCGGGGACTGTTGAAACGGCGCTTTCGCCTGTACGAGGAGGCAAAGGCGGCGCATCGTCGTTGTCTGCAGTCGAAGTAGGCTTGGCATCCGCTGCCCTGGGACGAAGTTTCTCTGGTCTCAGCAAAGCCGCATTTGCTAGGCGTTGCCTCGGCGGGATTGAGCGATCGCCGGTCGCATCTAGCGCACGGAAAAGGGTGCTCAATTCTCGGGTGACTGGAATATACATGTCAACATCAAATCGATGGCACCGACGTTGTCAAAATAAACGGCTTACATTCATGGCCAACAAATGCTCTCCCGGTTTCCAGGTCAGGTTGGCTTTGGTTCAGGTGGCCGCTGCTATTGTTGCTACCAGTGCGAAGCACATTGCTGAGGTTTGCTTCGGTCGGCTCCAGGGGGGGCAAGTCGGAATTCACTGCGAGATTCCTAACCGCATTGACAGAGTAGAAGTACTGGAGAATGCTGTTGAGGTAGCAAGTGTTCCGAAGGTTAGCAAGCCCGACAGGCAGATCGAGGTCCACTGGTTCACGGGATCCCTCCGGGACAAAACCGCCAGCTTGGTCGTTGCCGGACGAGGTAAACTGGGGTTGGCGGCTAGAGCGTAGCTCGGCCAGGACGCCCTCAAAAGCGGAACGGTTGGGGTCGTCTAGCGGTCGCCTGGAAGAAATGGTGTCGAGCGCCACGAGTACAAGGTCAAGGTGGTCCGGATCCAACTCCTGCGGCAAGTTAGTATGCTCCCGGTCTTGCGGGGAGACGGGGTTGCGGGCCAGACATACCGAGGCTACACTCTGTGCTGTGACTGCGATACTGTCCATCGGCCACTCGGACTCGACACGAAGGAGTTGACAAGCTTCTGACAGCTCCATCTGTGTTCCGAAAACTTCGTTACGGATCTCTTGGCTGTTCCTGTCCCTCCCGATTTCGAGCAAGGCAAGTCGATGGTCCGACTTTTGCGCGGGAGACTGGTCCCTGTAGGTCCTGTACACGCGGATGAAGTATTCCGGAGCCTCAGGGCAGGCCCTCGAGAGGCCGAAGTGAGCGTATGCTTTCTCAACAGGGCCAGCGTCAGGGGCTCCTTGGGTAGCCTCCTTTTGCTTCTTGGCCACCAGCTCCTGGTGGGTGAAAACAAACATCTGAAGTTCCTCGGACCGGCGAGCCGAGAGGGTGCCGAGGGCTTCCAAGTAGGTTGGTGTCTGGTCTGGGTCGACCTCCACCTGCCTGTTGTAGGCAAACTTGAGCAAGGCGTCGTCCGAATCGACCGGGGCGCCCAGCGTCGTGAAATAGCCTGCCTCGTTGTCATCGACGGCCAACGTGCTCACAGAGCGGAGATTCCTATCACAGCCAAGGGCCTTTTCCAGCTGGTCACGGGCCGATATGGGCTTGACAACAGGCTGGCCGTTGATGGGCGGGTTGTCGTCCAGCAGGCTCTGCACCTCGCTCCTGGCATCTTCGTAGAAGGATCTGGGAGAGCCGACGGGGGTTTTGCCTTCCTGGGGCGGCAGGCGTGGAGGCAGCCAATAGGACTCTCCAGACTCGTGGTCATGATCCTCCTCGAAGCCCAGGTATCGAAAGATTGCGTGGCACTCCTGGCCAAACTGCACCTGGAAGGTCTTGTTCCGCCAAGATATCCTCTTCCTGGCACCTTTCCCGTCGTCCTCGAGGATGTTCTTGAGGTATTGGTTTAGGGTGTGGAGAGCGCCAGAGATGTATGTTGCCTCCTTCTCTGGCGTGGTGTCTGCGTAGCGTGAGGGGTCTTGCTGTCTGGCGATCCTCAGGGCCTCCTTGGTCCTGTCCTCGTCCATGATCATCTGGATCCAAGAGGATTTCAGGCGCGGCAAGGATATCTCAAGGTGGACAGTGACGCCGCAGACGGTGCACAGATATCGAAATTGGCTCTGCAACGGGTTCTGCTTGGAAGACTGGAACACATCGGATTCGGAGACATTGTACCATTCTGCCTCGTCGAGACGGAAGTGATGTTGCAAATGCGCGGTGCTCTCTTCGTGAGCGGGCGGGTAGATGTGGAAGACGAAGTGGTACCGGCAATAGCGGCACATGCAGGAGAGCAAGGACCTGCCTCGGCCTTCAGGGTCGTGTGTCTCGTCATAGCTCTGGGACTGAATGATGAGAAGGTCGTGGTCAAAAGCTGCGCCAGGGCGATGAGGGAACACGCGAAGGGAAGGGCACTCGGTTGGTGCCTCGCCTGGTCGAACCTCGGAGACAAGGCCAGCAGGCCAATGCTGCCGCTCTTGCACAGGGCGGCCAGCGAGCCAGTCCTGGACAAGGCGGGAGGCCAGTCGGCCGCCTGGATCTCGGTGAGTCTCTGTCGCTCGAGAAGCCGCTGGGAAGTGTTGCTCACCTCTCTCAGCAGCTCTCGGTTCCTTGACTTGCACCACTGGTGAGAGCGAGTTAGTAAGAATCGGCAAGTTGTCAAGAATTAGCCCTGCGATCAGGGCTGCGACTTGGTCGACGGACATAAGGGGCAGTGAGAGGGGAGGTAAATAAGGTGGCAGTAAGGTGGTAGTAGGTGCGGACGAGGTTGGTGAAGGTCGACGATGGAAGTCGAGGACAGAGAGAGAAAGGAGAGGGGACAGTGTTGAGGAAAAGGTGATTACTTTTGAGGCCACCGGGGGAGGGGGGTCGGTTGGAGGGAGGTCTGTTCCTCTTCTTTTCCGTAGAGACGGCGAAAGGATGCCGGGTTGTTTTGCCTTGTCCGGCCAGACAAGGAAGGGTCCGGAGCCTCGAAGCGACAAGGGGATGCGGGGTGATGTGAGATCGGAACGCCTGAGTGCAGTGTTGTTGTTATTCTGTGATATGTGCAGCTGCGAAAGTATGAGCAAAAAAGAACTTCACGCGGATGGTAGGGCCAGAGCACGAACCTTGGGGGTATGTGGCGGAAGATGGCGTGAATCTCCTAGTCGACGACCGATTTGGGTGCACCTGATGGCATCGCCGAGATGGCAGGAGTGTGTCGAATCAAGATGACCAAGGTTCGAAAGCGGGAAAGGAACAGATTTGAAAATGCAACTGGCGAAACCTGTACCCAGTTGGTGAAACGGAGTTCGAGTAGGGAGTGGCAATCTAACGATGACACGATGCCGAGCTGACGAGTCGCCTTTGCCCCAACAAGTGAATGCGTAAGGTAGTGAAAGGAAGCCTCAATGAGGTGGTAACACGCTCGCCAGGCGGCGGGTGAGCTTTGCCAAGGCTGCCTGGTCGCAAGTGGATCACCAACTAAGGCATTACGTCCTCCACGGCCTGAGGAAGGCGACTTGCACTTGCAGGATGGCAGATGGAATTTCGTGGCGGAATCTGGTTGTACCAGTTTGCAGCTTGTATCGGCACAAAAAGGTGGGCAGTTGTCAGTTGGAGGCTCATGGAGAACGCAGTTGACAAGGACCTGGGACGACTTCCATTTCTATGCAGGGCCAGGTGCCAGGTCAGGCTGTGAAGCATCAAGGCGATGCTTCCTGTAAGGCCCCACTAAACTTCCACCCTGCAGCCAATCAGTGCTCTTCAATTGCAGCCCTGGAGAGCTCGACCGGCCCGCAGTGGCCCCAGCTTCACGACTCCATTTCGAACCGTCAATTACCCGTCAATCGACTTCGACTCGACCCTCACGCTGCTCCCACCCAGCCAGCCCAGCGTCCCCCCAACC
>Ga0247823_10004433_pt1 | contig 11268 bp, 13 predicted proteins | sample 13C_PalmiticAcid_2_FD_192426 | JGI IMG/M metagenome (GOLD analysis project Ga0247823, IMG submission 192426) | Soil microbial communities from agricultural site in Penn Yan, New York, United States - 13C_PalmiticAcid_Day30 | ecosystem: Environmental > Terrestrial > Soil > Agricultural land...
CCGAAGACCAGCCAAATCAGCTGCGCCGACCGCGGGCTCGGTGATCCTGGCGGGCGTGCTGTTGAAGCTCGGCGGCTACGGCTTCCTGCGCTTCAGCCTGCCGATGTTCCCGGAGGCGTCGGCGCAGCTGATTTGGCTGGTCTTCGGCCTGTCGTGCGTCGCGGTCGTGGTCACCTCGCTGATCGCGCTCGTCCAGAACGACATGAAGAAGCTGATCGCCTATTCGTCGGTCGCGCACATGGCGATCGTCACGATCGGGCTGTTCACCTTCAACCGTCAGGGTATCGAAGGCGCGATGATGGTGATGCTGGGCCACGGTCTGGTGTCGGGCGCGCTGTTCCTGTGCGTCGGCATCATCTACGACCGCCTGCACACGCGTGAGATCGATCGTTACGGCGGCCTTGCGGTCAACATGCCGAAATACGCGATCCTGTTCATGCTGTTCACCATGGCCTCGGTCGGCCTGCCGGGAACCAGCAACTTCGTCGGCGAGCTGCTGGCGCTGATGGGGGCGTATCAGGTCTCGACCCTCGTCACGCTGATCGCCACCACCGGCATCATCCTCGGCGCCGCATACATGCTCTACCTCTACCGGCGCGTCGTGTTCGGCGATCTGGTGAAGGACGACGTCAAGGCGATGCCTGACCTCAACAAGCGCGAGATGGCGCTGCTTGCCCCGCTCGCCGCGGTGGTGCTGTGGATGGGTGTCTATCCCGAAAGCTTCCTCGCGCCGATGCGCAACGACGTCGCGCTGCTGCTGGAGCGGATCGACCGCGCCAAGCCGGCGGGCGACAGCCTGCCGACGCCGGGCAACCCGGCCGCCGCGCACGCCGCTGAACACAAATCTGCCGAGCACGGCGAAGCTGCCAAGGGGGCGGCGCACTGATGGACTACGCCGCACAACTCTCGATCGTCCTGCCCGAGGTCATTCTCTCGGTCGGCGGGCTTGCGCTGCTGATGGTCGCCGCATGGGGCGGCCAGGCCGTGTCGCGCGCCGTCAGCTGGGTCGCGGTTCTGGTGCTGATCGGCGCGGGCATCGCGCTGTGCAATCCGGGTGTCACCGCCGACACGACGGCGTTCGACAAGCTCTACCGTGCCGACCTGTTCGGCGCCTATGCCAAGGTACTGATCTTCTTCGCCGCGGCGATCTCGATCATCATCGCCCCGCGCTTCTTCGCGCGCACCTCGGGTGAGGATCTGCGTCCCGAATATCCCATCCTGATCCTGTTCGCGACCGCGGGCATGGGCATGATGGTCTCGGCCAACGATCTGCTGACGCTCTATGTTGGCCTCGAGCTCAACAGCCTCGCGTCCTACGTCCTCGCCAGCTTCATGCGCCGCGACGTGCGTTCGGCGGAATCGGGCCTGAAGTACTTCATCCTCGGCTCGCTCGCCTCGGGCATCCTGCTCTACGGTATCTCGCTGGTCTATGGCTTCAGCGGCACCACCATCTTCGGTGACATCGCCAGCGCCTATGCCGGTGCCGAGGGTTCCGCGAAGATCGGTCTGCTGTTCGGTCTCGTCTTCATGTTCGCCGGCCTCGCCTTCAAGATGTCGGCGGTCCCGTTCCACATGTGGACTCCCGACGTGTACGAGGGCGCACCGACCCCGGTGACGACCTTCTTCGCATCGGCGCCCAAGGTCGCCGCGGTCGCGCTCGCCGTGCGTGTCGCGATCGAGGCGATGGGGCCGGTGACCAGCGACTGGCGCCAGATCGTCGTCTTCGCCGCGCTCGCCTCGATCGTGCTCGGCGCGGTCGCCGCGATCAACCAGACCAATATCAAGCGCCTGCTCGCCTATTCGTCGATCAACAATATCGGCTTCGCGCTGATCGGCCTCGCCGCCGGCACGGCCGAGGGTGTGGCGGGCGTGCTGACATACCTCACCATCTACATCGTGATGACGCTGGGCAGCTTCCTCGTCGTGCTTCAGATGCGCGATGCGGACGGCCAGCCGGTCGAGAGCATCGCCAGCCTGTCGGGCCTGTCGCGCACGCGTCCGGCGCTGGCGGCCGCGCTCGCGATCTTCATGTTCAGCCTCGCGGGCATTCCGCCGCTGTTCGGCTTCTGGGCGAAGTTCGCGGTGTTCGAGGCTGCGGTGAAGGCCGGACTGTTCCCGCTCGCCGCGATCGGCATCGCCGCGTCGGTGATCGGCGCCTATTATTACCTGAAGATCGTCAAGACGATGTACTTCGACGCGCCCGCGCCGGAATATAGCCGTGAGACCAACCCCGTCGAGGGCGGCCTGATCGCTGCCGCCGCGCTGTTCGTCTCGCCGCTCGGTTATCTGCTGATCCCGGTGATTGGTGCCTGGTCGCTGGCGGCCGCGAAGACGCTGTTCTGACCGGTTTGATCCGCACGGTCGCGCAGACCGGCTCGACTAATGCCGACATGCTCGCGCTCGCTTCGGCGGGGGCGGGCGAGGGCAGCTGGCTTCGCGCCGAGCGCCAGACCGGCGGCAAGGGGCGACAGGGCAGGGCGTGGGACTCTCCCCCCGGCAATCTTTACGCCAGCACGCTCGTTCGTCTGCGCCCCAGCGATCCGCCCGCCGCCACGCTGGCCCTGGTCGCCGCGGTCGCGCTGGAAGAGGCGGTCCGCGTCGTCCTGCCCGCCGGTGCCACGCTCAAATGGCCCAACGACCTGCTGATCGACGGCGCTAAGCTCTCGGGCATCCTGCTTGAGCGTGCGGGCGACGCGATCGTCATCGGAATCGGGCTCAATCTCGCGCACTCTCCCGATCTTCCCGATCGCCCCACCACCAGCCTTTCCGCGCACGGTGCGCCGGTGGATCCCGCCACCTTCCTCGACATCCTCGCCGACGGCTTCGCCCGCTGGCTCTCGCGCTGGCGGCAGGAGGGGATCGACCCCGTTCGCGTCCGCTGGCTCGGCCGCGCGCATGCCACCGGCACCGCGCTCACCGCGCGCCTGCCCGACGGCGAGGCGATCGACGGGCTGTTCGACGGTCTCACCGGCGACGGCGCGCTCATCCTGCGCTTGGCGACCGGCGCACGGCGTGTCATTCACGCCGGCGACGTGTTCCTGATCTGAGAGGCCAGAAGGAGTCATAGGCCGATGCTGCTCGCCATCGACGCCGGCAACACCAATGTCGTCTTCGCGCTGCTTGAGGGGCGGGAGATCCGCGCGCGCTGGCGCATCGCCACCGATCCGCGCCGCACCGCCGACGAATATGCCGTGTGGCTCAGCCAGCTGCTCAGCCTTGAGGGGTTCGATCGCGGCGACGTGACCGGCGTCATCCTCGGCACCGTGGTGCCGCGCGCGCTCCACAATCTTCAGGTGCTGGCCAGCAAGTACTTCAAGACCGACGCGGTGATCGCGGGCAAGGACGGCTGGCCGATCCGCCTCGATGTCGAGGAGCCGCAGAGCATGGGCGCCGACCGCGCGCTCAACATCATCGCCGCGCACGACAAGCATCCCGGCGACCTGATCGTGATCGATTTCGGCACCGCGACGACGTTCGAGGTCGCGGATTACGAGGGCGCCTATAAGGGCGGCATCATCGCGCCGGGCATCAACCTCTCGCTCGACGCGCTGGTCAGCGCCGCCGCCAAACTCCCCCGCGTTGCGATCGAGGCGCCGCAATCGACCAGCGTCATCGGCCTCAATACCGCGGATCAGATGCACATCGGCATCTATTGGGGCTATGTGGCGATGATCGAGGGACTCGTCGCGCGGATGAAGGCGGAGATCGGCCGCCCCGTGAAGGTCATCGCCACCGGCGGCCTCGCGGTGTTGTTCGAGAAGCATACCGACGCTTTCGACGCGATCGAGCCTGATTTGACCATTCAGGGGCTTGCGATCCTCTGGGAGCGGGCGCACGGATCCAGCGTTTGATCCTTGGTCCGATCATCACTAACCCCGTTCGGGCTGAGCTTGTCGAAGCCCTGTCCTGCATCCGAGCAGGAAGAGCAGCCCTTCGATAAGCTCAGGGCGAACGGATCTATATTCAGACTGGAAATCAGTGACACCCGGCAACGAACTTCTCTTCCTCGCGCTTGGCGGTTCCGGCGAGATCGGCATGAACGTCAATCTCTACGGCTGCCGCGGCAAGTGGATCATGGTCGATTGCGGGGTGATCTTCGGCAATCCCGATTATCCGGGCATCGACCTGATCCTGCCCGACCTCCAGTTCATCGAGGAACGGCTCGACGACCTGCTCGGCATCGTGCTGACCCACGGGCATGAGGATCATATCGGCGCCTTGCCCTATCTCGCCGGCGACCTCGGCGTGCCGCTCTATGCGACGCCGTTCACCGCGGGCCTGATCCATGGCAAGCTCGACGAGGAAGGGCTCACCGACCGCGTCGAGCTGAACGTGGTGCGTGAGGAGGAGACGTTCGAGCTCGGCCCCTTCGGCATCCGCTACGTGCCGCTGGCGCACTCGATTCCCGAGGGCAATGCCGTTCTGATCGACACGCCTTATGGCCGTTTGTTCCACACCGGCGACTGGAAGATCGACGACACGCCGGTGATGGGCTCGCCTTCGACCGCGGAGGAACTGACCGAGATCGGCGACGAGGGCGTGCTCGCGCTGGTCTGCGACTCCACCAACGTGTTCAATCCGGAAGCCTCGGGCTCGGAGCAGGAGGTTCGCGAGGGCCTCGACCGCGTCATCGCCGGCGCCAAGGGCCGTGTGCTCGTCACCACCTTCGCCTCCAACGCCGCCCGGCTCCAGACGCTGGGCGAGGCGGCGCGCGATACCGGCCGCGCGATGTGCGTCGCGGGCCGCTCGCTCGATCGTATCCTGCGCGTGGCGAAGGCCACCGGCTATTTGCGCAACTTCCCCGAGACGGTCGATTTCGACACCGCGATGACCCTGCCGCGCGACAAGGTGATGATTGTCGCCACCGGCGGGCAGGGCGAGCCGCGCGCCGCGCTTGCGCGCATCGCCGAGGACACGCACGCGCTCAAGCTCGACAAGGGCGATCGCGTCATCTTCTCGTCCAAGCAGATCCCGGGCAACGAGCTGGCGATCGGCCGCATCATGAACGCGCTAGCGACCAAGGGCGTCGAGATGGTCACCGACCGTCAGGCCTTCGTCCATGTCTCGGGTCACCCCGGCCGTCCGGAGCTGGCCGAGATGTATCGCTGGATCCGTCCCGAGATTCTCGTCCCCGTCCATGGCGAGATGCGCCATATCGCCGAGCAGGCGCGTTTCGGGATCGAACAGGGCATCCCGGGCGCCGTGGTGCAGACCAATGGCGAGATCATCCGGCTTGCCCCGGGCAAGCCCCGGAAGCTCGGTCATGCGCCCGCCGGCCGCCTCGTCCTCGACGGGGACGTCATTCTCCCGGCCGATGGCGCGACGATGAACGAGCGCCGCAAGCTCGGCCTGTACGGCCAGATGTCGGTTGCGGTCGCGATCAAGGCGAGCGGCAAGCTGGCCGCCACTCCTGAGGTACGGATCCAGGGCGTGCCGGTCGAGGAGGATCGCGAACCGTATCTGGAGGAAGCCGCGGAGGCGGCCGCGAAGGCGGTGTCGGGCTTCAAGGGCGGCGACCGCGACAAGTTGCGCGAGGCGGTCCGTCTCGCCACCCGCCGCGTCGCGGTCAAATGGACCGGCAAGAAGCCGGTCGTCGATGTTCTGCTGATCGAGGTTTGAAGCGATGAGTTGGCCCAGCGCGCTGGCGATCTATTTCCTGTTCTGGTTCCTCGCGCTGTTTCTGGTGCTGCCCTTCCACGGGCGCACCAGCATGGAGGCGGGAGAGGCGCTGGTGAAGGGGCAGGCCGAAAGCGCGCCCCAGCATTTCCCGGCGGCGAAGATCGCACTGCGCACCACCGCCGTGGCGACCGCGCTGTTCGCGCTGTTCTACCTCAACTACGTCAACGGCTGGATCACCGCCGACATGCTCGACTATTGGAATTGAACTGACTGCTCCAGCCGCCATCCCGGCCTTGTGCCGGGATCGATCGGGCGGCCCCGGCACAGAGCCTGGGTGACGAAGGTCGCCAGGCGCGAACCCTAACTCAACGCACCATCGGTTCGCCGGGTTTGTACTTGCGGTTCTCGGCCTGTGCCCGCTGATAGTCGCGCTGGTCGTCCATCTTCTTGAACTCCGTCGCGGCCTTGTCCATCGACTCCAGCGCCTGACCCTGGATCTTGTTCATGTTGGTGAGGACATAGGCGGACATCGCGTCCGAGATTTTCGAATAGTCGAAGGGACGCTTGTCCAGCCGCGAATCGATCTGTTCATTCATCGATACGCGTCCGATCACCGCATATTGATCCGCGCCCGAAATCGCGAAGCCCTGACCCAGCGCCTTCTCGGCGTCGTCGCTCATCTCGAAACTGGTCTGGACGCGCGTCTTGCTCGTTCCTGACGGAGCGATGCTCACGATGTACTTGGCGACCTGCTTCCCGTTGGCATGGAAATACCAGATCATCGACTTTTCGGGTTCGCCACCGCGGGTCACCGCGCCACCGCGCTGGTTGTAGACCATCTTGTCGAACATCGACGGCAGGGGGCTCGATTCGACGATGCGATACACCTCGATCGGCGATCGGTCATAGGTCTCGCCCATCTTGAGCGGCCCGTGGAAATAAGCCCCCGTCGCAAGCGCGATCGCGGCTCCGCCGATCATGATTTCCTTCATCGCCCCAATCCCCACCGGTTCATCGGAGCGAATAGCGCGGGGCCGTCAACTGCCGGCCAAGAACTATCCCTAATGCGGGCTTAGGGAGCGGATCAGTGCTTGGTTTGGGTCATCCGGTCGACCCAGGCGATGCCGATGGCCGATGCGATGAAGGCCATGTGGATGATCGTCTGCCACATCACTCCGGTCTCGGTGACGCGGCCCGTGGGCGTACCGATCGCGCCGGCCTCGATGAAGGTGCGCAGCAGATGGATCGACGAAATGCCGATGATCGCCATCGCCAGCTTCACCTTCAGGATGCCGGCGTTGACGTGGCTCAGCCATTCGGGCTGGTCGGGATGGTTCTGCAGCCCCAGCCGCGAGACGAAGGTCTCGTACCCGCCGACGATCACCATGACGAGCAGGTTTGAGATCATCACCACGTCGATCAGGCCCAGCACCACCAGCATGATCTGCTGCTCGGTGAACTCCCAGGCGTGCATCACCAGATGCTTCAGTTCCTTGAGGAACAGGAAAACATAGACACACTGCGCGGCGATCAGGCCGACATAGAGCGGCAGCTGCAACCAGCGCGAGCTGAAGATCAGCATCGGCAGCGGCTTGAGGCGGGAGGAGCTGTCGCCCGAAGGCGGAATCATCGGGTCGACCATGATGCAGTGCAATAAGGGAGGTCGCGCCGCGCGATCAAGCGCGTTGAAGCTCCAGCGCGAAGAAGCGGTTGAACTCGCTCGCCTCATAGTCTGAGAAGGGCGGGCAGGGGATGAAGCCATGCCGCGCGTACAGCGCATGCGCCGCGTCGAACGCCTCGCCGGTCCCGGTCTCCAGCTTGAGCGCGGCGTATCCGCGCTCTTGTGCCAGAGCGATGATATGCCGCAGGATCGCGGTTCCGACGCCGCGTCCCAGCGCCGCCTCGGTCGTCCGCATCGACTTGACCTCGCCCGTCATGCCGTCGGCCTGCTTGACCGCGCCGATCCCCAGCAGTGTCTCGCCCTCCCATGCCGACAGGAAGGTGATGTCGGGGGTCTTCAGCCCCGACAGGTCGAGGAAATGGCACGTCCCTGGCGGCGAGTTGGCGAGCATCCCCCCGGCATGGATCTCCAGCAGGCCGATCACCTGCGGATCGTCGAGCTTGCCTTCATGGATGATCATCGGCGGGAAGCTCCAAAATAATAATCGGCCGCGACGATCTTCCCGGCATGATCCACCGCGGGCTGAAACCGCCATGCTCGCAACCGTTCGCAAACACCCAGGTCGAAGCGGTCGATCTGGGTCGGCGCGGCCAGCGTGCAGCCGCTGACCGAACCGTCGGTTTCGACGCGCAGCCAGCCACTTACGCCGCCGATATTCGCGGGCAGCCCGTCTTTCGCCGAAAAGCCGATCGCAGCCGCGTCGATCGGCTTGAGCGGCTTTGGCGTGGGCTGCCACGGCACCGGAATCGAACCGCCGGAAGTGTGGGAGCGGATGCGCCCCGCCGAATAGAACAACTTGACGCGCAACGCCCCGCCCTTGCGCGTCCCGTCGCGAGCCAGCGCCGGGTAAAAGCGAAGATACTTCAGCAGATGCGGGCAGGCGCCATCATCATACGCCGCGCCACGGCGGCTCGGCACATCGCCCGAACAGTCGCGCGGAATACCGGTGTCGTCGATATCGAGGATGACGCTAAGCCCGACGCCGATATCCTCGTCACCGACAGGAACGGGGAATGGACCTTTCTGATAGGGGAAGTCGCGCCAGTTGATCTCCAGCCTGCGAACCAGTTCCTTGTCCGTCTCCCACGGCTGGTCGAGCACCAGCCCGACCTTCGCGATCCGCCGGTTGCCGTCGGCGCCGATCCACTCCTCGCCCAGCATTCGCGTGCGCGCGTCCTGCGCCGCCGCAGGCAGGGTCAGTGCCAACAGTGCCGCCCCCCAACGCATCGTCAAACCTCGTCGATGAACCCCGCCAGCGTATCGAGGCACGCGTGCGCCAGCGCCTTGCACCGCTCGGGCGACCAGCCGAACTCGGCGTCTGGGCTGGGATCGTGGTCCTTGAACGGCATTTCAAGCGTCATCGACACCGCGCCGAAGCGCTCGGCGACCTGATTGGTCGACATCGACAGGTTCGCCTGTCCGGGCGCCGACTTCTCATAGCCCTTCTCGAGCTGGAACAGCGGTGTCGCGGCAGCCAGCCGGCGGCCATATTCGTCATACTTCGCGCCCAGCTCTTCGGTCCAGCTGGGGATTCCGTCGAAGCCGGCGATGAAGTTGGCCGGAATCGCCTCGTCGCCATGTACATCCATCGCGAAATCAACGCCCGTCGCGTCCATCGCATTGCGGACGTGCAGGACCTCGGGGCTCCTCTCCGGCGTCGGCGAATGCCATTCGCGGTTGAGGTTCACCCCAGCCGCGTTGGTGCGCAGATGCCCCCGGAAGCTGCCGTCCGGGTTCATGTTGGGCACGATGTGGAAGGTCGCCTTGGCTCGCAGCGCCTGCGCGTTCGCATCGGCCGGGTCGGTCAGCTTCTCCAGCGCGCCTTCCATCCACCATTCGGCCATCGATTCGCCGGGATGCTGGCGGGCATAGAGCCATATCTGCTTCGGCCCGTCGCCCAGCGTCAGCAGGTCGAGCGCGCGGCCGTCGAGCGTCTGGCCGATCTCACGATGCGTCACGCCCGGCTGTGCCGCCATGCGGGCGATCAGGTCGGCATGGCGCTCCATCGAATAGGGCGCGAAATAGGCGAACCAGGCCACGTCGCTCTCGAATTCATAGGAGAAGCTGAACACGCCATCGTCATAGGCACCGTCGGCCATCCGCCACGCCTCGCGATCGGTGCTCACGCGCGCCTTGTATCCCGGCCAGCCGAACGCATAGGCCGATCCGCCCGCATTGGTGATGCGGAAGGTCAGCCGCCGCCCGCGCGCGCCGGCGACGCGGAAATGGAACCACTGGTAGAACTCGGACAGGTGATCGGGAACGATCTCGAGATTGACGGTGTCGCCGTCGATTCCGGTCAGGCGGATGTTGCCGCTGTCGAACGCGGCGTTGATCTGAATGGTCATGTCACCGTGGCTGGTCTGGAGGGGAGGTTACTTCACCGTGATAGTGATGCCGGACTGACCCGGGAACCCCTTGAACAGCGCCGCGGCGAGCCGTGCCGCGCCATCGCCCGGCTGGGCACCGGGAGCGCCGCTCAGCGTCTCGGTGATCGCCTTGCCTTCCCAAACCACGGTATTGTCGCCGTGGCGGCGCAGCTGCACCGCGAGCTCCATGCCATAGACGGTGCGCGTCTTGCCGCCGATGCCCACGCTCGCGCCGCCGCCCACGCCGACATTGCCGCCGAATCCGCCGATGCCGCCGCCGATCGTCAGCGGCGGGCGCGTGCGCACCTGCCCGCGGTCGGTGCGGATGAAGCCGACAGTGGCGATATAGTCTGCTCGCGCGCCGCTCGCCGCCGGGGCGAAACCCATCTGGCCAAGCTGGGCGCCGACCGCACCGGCATAAAGCTGGAATTCAGGCCCGGCGACGCTGTCCTTGGGCTGGATTTGCACCGTGCCCGCGGGAATCGGCTGGGAGAGGTGATAGCGCGTCACATCGACCGGTCCCGGACGCCCGCCGCCGGTGGTGGAGCAACCGCCGGCCAGCGCGGCCAGGGTGGTGAGGGCGATCAGGACGCGGGTCTTCATCGGACATATTCCTCCTGCCGTCCGCAGCGAACGGCCTAACGCACCAACAATGCTCCAACATCGTTACGCGCGCGCAGGTTCCTCTGCCAAGTCCTTTGACCAGCAGTTTGGCGCGGAAATCCGCCCCGATTGCCTTGACTTCCCCGGCATCCACCTCTAGGCGGGCGCCTCTTTCCGGCACCTGCCACACAATTCGAGAATAAGAGACCGGTCATGAAGATCGTGAACAGCCTGAAGTCGCTCAAGGGGCGCCACCGTGACAACCGCGTGATCCGCCGTCGTGGCCGCGTGTACGTCATCAACAAGACGCAGCGCCGCTTCAAGGCCCGCCAGGGCTAAAAGCTGCCATGGGAGGGGTGCGCGCCGCTATCTTTGATATCGGCAACGTTCTCTTCACCTGGCACCCGCGCTTTCTCTACGAGCGCCTGATCGGTGACGATCGGGCGCTCGCGGCGTTTCTGGACGAAGTCCTGACGCTGGAGTGGCATTTTCAGCACGACGAGGGGCGCGACTTCGCGGACACCTCGGCGGAGCTGATCGCGCAGCATCCGCAGCATGCCGATCTGATCGCCGCGTGGCGTCCGCGCTTCAACGAAAGCGTCGGCGGTCCCGTGCCCGGCATGCACGATCTGGTGGCCGACCTCGATTCGACGGGCGTGCCGTTGTTCGCGATCACCAATTTCAGCCACGAATTCTGGCCGCCCTTCCGCGCCGAATGGCCGCAGCTGTTCGATCGCTTCCGCGACGTTGTCGTTTCGGGGGATGAGAAGCTGGTGAAGCCCGACGCGGCGATCTACCGCCTCGCGCTCGCCCGGTTCGGGCTCGAGCCGCACGAAGCGGTGTTCATCGACGACAATGCGGCGAATGTCGCCGGCGCCGAAGCCCTCGGCATCCGCTCGATTCACTTCACCGATGTGGATGCGACCCGCCGCGAACTCGCCGCGGCAGGTCTGCTCGCAGCCTGACGGTTTCCGTCACCCCGGCGACGTGCCGGGG
>Ga0247823_10004435_pt1 | contig 11264 bp, 9 predicted proteins | sample 13C_PalmiticAcid_2_FD_192426 | JGI IMG/M metagenome (GOLD analysis project Ga0247823, IMG submission 192426) | Soil microbial communities from agricultural site in Penn Yan, New York, United States - 13C_PalmiticAcid_Day30 | ecosystem: Environmental > Terrestrial > Soil > Agricultural land...
GCCCAGACTGCATGCCTCTGACCAAGCTTGCAAGATACCGCCGAGTCCCAAGGTAATTATTCGTAGCATGTTGCTTGACATTGGTCACAAGAGCGAACAGCGCCAGCACTCATGTAGCCACCGGAGTTTTGCCTCCAGATCCCCAAGACCCCAATTGAGACGTTGTGATGCGGCCAGTCATACACGCATGCAGCAAGCACAGCGGGAGTGATGCATGGCGACATCATACGGGCAACATTGAGTACATCCAAGGTCACAATCCGAGGTAACGGCTAGCTAGCTTCTGGTCCGGAACTGATGCTTACCGGTGCGGGCCCCGAGTTGTTCACGCTGTGGCTCGGGAGTCAACATCCCGATATCTGTCCCATCCAACGAGGCCACACAACACCACCAGCTTCTTGGCCACAGAGATGCGGTCCACTCAGCATTCCTACACCCTTGCCATGAACATGTATACATGCACGAGTGCCCCAAGCGGAGGCGCATGATGCCGACAGCCGTCGTACCCATTTCAACCTTACTATTAGTCCCTAGATACCTAGTGTTGTCCTGGTGTTTTCACTGCATGTTAGATGACATCACCCTGTTAAGGCAACCGCAACGACTTATCAGCGACCCGCCCATCCTTGAAGTTCTGCTTGCGGAACTGGGCGAATGGAGTGCAGGAGGGCGTGCGTGTGCGAGGCCCCAGCACAGGAGGGCGCATATCAGGCCGCAGATGATTGATATCTGCGCCGATGACGCAGAGTTTAAGGGGTCAAGAAACGTAATTGGCGAGGGCTCCTGACGCATGAAAGGCTTTCCCCCTTGGGTGTTAACTGGTCTTGGTAAAATGCCGCATTGTCCAGAGGCGAGATTGGTAATTCGAAAAGGCGAAGCGGCCGACAAACGTTGCACACATGGTGCTTTTACTCTAGGCACCTGAAATAGGTATCTTTGCCAGCCAAAACTTGGACCATACCAGGTTGAGGTCACTCCTTGGGGTTTACCATGGGCTGCCAACTGCCCCCTGACTTCATGCCAGACACTGAATAGCACTCATCCGCAATCTTGACATCTTGGAGGTACAATTTCTTGTGGATTTGCCGTGGTCTCAACGACTGCCTACATTGGCTCGAGGGCGCCAATGTCGTTATCGTTAGGTAGATGGGCCGTGGGCTTGTGCCTTGTCTTCCTTGGTGCCCAGTGCCCGGTCTGCTGTCGCCGCCCGGTCTGCCTGCCCCCACCAACCCTCGTGCGCTATATCCTCATTGCTAGATGGTGTCTCGTCTTGTGCCCTAGTCTCAGGCCCGCTGCCGCTTTCGGGGGCGGACTGAAAGTTCGTATCCTTGTCTTAGGAGTCTTTTTCCAACCGCACCATGATGTAGGTTGGATCGTCCTCGCCGTGGTAACTCCGCTTTTCATTGAGTAATTAAATGCGCGAGGGGCTTGGCTGAGGGGTTACCGGATCATCGGGCATTTAGGTTCCAATGACGGGGCCGGGGATGAGGGTGTTCGTCATAGACCGTGGGTACCAACTTGGGGCAACTTCTGTTGTTTCTAGAAAGAGGCAGCAAGGTCAGGTAACTTGCCCAGACTAACAAGGATTCTTTTGCCTTGAGCTGTGTTGTCACTCGAACCGGTGACTTTGATGCCTTGCAGAACCAACGCTGGCAACCGAGGCAACAAGGGCGGCTCAAGGCGAGTTGCCACAATCACAGCAGCTCACCAGATGGAACCTGGTCCTACCTCGCTCTGAATTCAGCCCAACCTGCACATGGTGATCGGACGATAGATTCGAGGGTTTCAACAGTAACTACCATTCAGGTAGCCAGAGGATGGGTATGGGCGCCCGTGACGAATCCCTGCCAATGCCAAAGGTCTGCGACAGTCCTTTATGCCCCGTGGAGAACCTCTTGAGGCAATTCTCACCACTCAATTAATAGCTGATGCAGCACAATATAATCGGCAAGTGCCAAACCTTTGTATGAAGCTGAATGTTCAAGACACAAGATGATGGTCATCTGCTGACAGCATAGGAAAGGATGGCTGATTCTTCATAGGTAGACTGCCATGTGGCGACTTGGCTCTCTTGTCGCTGTTATTTGCCGATCAGCGAGGGTGCGGGTTCGGGAGGAGACATTGTACTTTAATTGAGATGTTGAGTTAACGCAGAACCGAATATGTAGCCAAGGTCGTGCCATCCAGTAAGATTCATCATTCTTTACCCCTGATTTAACCACCAAACAACGCAATACGCGGCAGTTCGTTGCGGCAGGATGAGGCAGATCTGCGGAAACCGATAGCCTACTCCTTGCCATTGCAGTCGACCAAGCATGATTGAGAGGGAGCCAAGGGCAACACCTAATGGCTACCTTAGTTATAGAGGGTGGACACATGTTCTGTGTGGCACTTCTGTCCTCTCCCTTGGCTGAGCCTCACTACCTCAGCTTCAGGTAGCACTATTTCCTCGTCCAGCCTACCATCAAGTTTACCCAGCGCATATGACTAGACACCAAAGCGCGGCCACCATGAAGACATCACTTTTCACCGCGGCGGCGGTTCTGTGCGTCCGGCAAGCTCTCGCCCAATTTGCGACGGCCGCCATGATGCGTTTCCAGTGCTCCCAGCTTGTGATCGAGCGTTTGGATCCCCTTGTTAATCCCGGCATGCTCCAATCAACACATGTCCATCAGATTGTTGGCGGCAACTCTTTCAATGCCACCATGACACCCGTGGACTACGACCCTGCGGAGAAGTCGACTTGTACAACCTGTTCGTTCTCGGAAGATTTCAGCAATTATTGGACAGCGAACATGTACTTTCGCGCAAAGAACGGCAGCTACAAACGTGTGCCGCAGATGGTCAACCTGGGTCTCAAGGGTTCCCAAGGAGTAACAGTGTACTACATCCCCCCGTACGACGGAAAGACAAAGGTTACAGCGTTCAAGCCAGTATGACACCCCCCCGGCGCCGAATTCCTTTCCCAAAGGGCAGGAAAAAAGACAGAAAGAAAACAAAAACAAAAGTTAACAAGCCAGGGCTTCCGCATGCTGGTGGGTGACCCAGTCCTCAGAACCCAGAGAGGCATGCAAAGACAGATCTGCCACCGCTGCGAGCACAATATCGAGCAATCTCCGTTTGGCGGCGCCCCGTGCACAGGTGAAGATACGGCCGCGTTCCCCAACAAGCCTTGCCCCGGCGGTATCCGAACCACCATCACTTTCCCAACGTAGGTTACCTACTTCAGGATGACACGTGCGCAGGCTCACCACCATATGTAGATGCTGGGACGGGGTGAACACCGATTCCCCGGACCACCGTGGACATGTCGCGTACCCGAGTAGCGGGAGCTTCGAGTCAACCGGCCCATGTCCCGCAAGCCACCCAGTTCGACTTCCACAGCTGATGTACGAGATCGTCTGGGACACGAGAAAATTCAACGAAAAGTCGCTGTGGCCTGAATCGGGCCAACCATTCGTGTACTCCATGGGCGACGCGTGAGTTCTGACAACAGATTCCACGGTTCCACAGTGCTGACCTGTTCTAGCACCGGATTTGGTCAACACGGTGACTACGTCTTTGGCTGGAAGGGCGATTCGTTGCAGCGCGCTCTCGATGCCCGTTGCACTGGCGACCGGTGCTCCGCCCTCAAGACGCAGACTCCCGAGGAGGCCACCGCGTGCCAAAAGCAACAGACTGTCGCAGAGGAAGTCGAGGGCTGTAAGTAATTGAGGTCTCGAGGAAGAACATTGCTGACGACTTGCAGGGCTCGACTCGATTCCAGGCGGGGTGCACCCCATGTAGGGGTTTAATTAGGGGTCGATGACTTGCTGGATGGCAGAGAGCTCAGGATCCCATTCAACGCAACCCCTTGCTTTACTCCGCATTCATATTCACATTCCCTCCACATTTACATTAACATTCCCTCTACCCTGCAAACCAACTTGTCTTCAAGATGTTTGGAAAATCAGTTTTCAACGTGTTGCACTACCATGCCGGCTCTATCCCAATGAATTTCAACTTTGCTGGCCTGACTCTCTGTGCCACACATCCACTTTGTCGCAAAAGGATTTGGCTGACCCCAAGAACTTGATCACAAGCAGTGGGTTTGCAGTGCTGCCTCTTTCTAGTGTCCATCTCATGTGGCGCGTCGTGCGTTACAAATGGCTGGAACGTGATCACGCAGAAACGCGGACTGCGACTGCCTGGGTGATTACGTGGCTTTGGGCTCAGGCCCCAACACTTTTCTGGGTTAGGTTGAATCTTTTGGTGTGTGAGATTCGCGGATAAAACCTTGAGACATTTTCTGCAACAACTCAGCTGAGCTCCCGCAGCACCATTCCTTCACATCGGAACCCACAACCACAGCACAAGCCCTGGCCGCCAGGCACCTACTCATCGGTCGACAACCCAAGCCTGTCGTCGCATTCAGTCAAGTCCGCAACCGAGGGCCTATATTCGCCGATGCACAACATGCCCCCCACCACCCCGTTGACGTACTCCTCATCACTTGCACCGTACAACATTTCACCTTCATTGTACTTCTCCGCGCATCCTTCGTTGGCCGGCCTTGTTGCAAGCGCCGTCATCATTCACAAGAATCGCGCCCTCCTCATCCAGCGCGCGGCGCATGACGGCTTCCCTCTCAAATGGGAATGCCCCGGCGGCGGGGTCGACCTGACCGATGCATCGATTTTGCACGCTCTCTGCCGCGAGGTGCATGAGGAAGCAGGGCTACTTGTGCGGCACGTGGTGGATGTAGTCGACACGGTGGAATTCCTGGGGAGCAGTGATCAGACTACGTGGAGGAAGATCACCTTCTTGGTGGTATTGGAAGAAACAGAGGTGCCGCCAGTGCGGCTCAATGCGGAGGAGCATGTTGACGCGGTCTGGGCAACGGAGGAGGATGTGGTCTCAGGGGTCTGTGAGGGGAGACAGCTTGAGTTTGCCTATGAGGGGCAAAGGCAAACTGTGTTGGATGTGTTGAGAAGGGTGAATATAGACATCAGGACTTAATTAGGGCTAGTGATAGTGAGGTTAGGGAGGCAATGGCAGAAGTTGAGATGAAGGTGTCTGGACAGAGTTGGAGCAGACCGCAAAAATCCGAGTCGCCGAAGACAAGTTGTGCTACCGCAAGCAGCCGAGCAGCCGAGCAGCCGGAAGCTGCATAACCCCCAGCTGTTCTGTAGGCTTGTTTCGAGATCACGTTTTCAGGAATGCGCTTGCATCGGCTTGGGATGTTTGATTGCACCGATTATGTTAAGTTGCAGTATGTTTCCGCGCTGTTGATCTCCACGCACGCCGGGCCCCATGCGGCAATCGCCCCTGTTGTGTTATCCTGATGGTGCTGTAAAGTAAACTTGGACATGGAACCGACGTCTTTGACGGCTGAAACTCAAAAATAGATTTTCTGCTTGGCCTGGGTCGGTAACCAGACTCTAATCACGGCAACGATACATGTGAGTGTACATGCGCAATCAACTCACAACCATGCCGCTAATCCACTTCCAAGCGCCTGGATTGCCAGGACAATGTAGAGACGTGATATCGCCGCCGATATTATTGTGTGACCATCTGATGAAATGTACCAAGAATGCTCTCTCTCCCAACGCCAGGTATAGATCCTTATCAAGACTGTTTGCCTTGCCTTTGATGAAGCGCATTTCCACAGTTACGGCCGAGTCTTCCGCCACAAAAGGGGACTTTTACATGCTTCTTTGTGTAAGCGTTGGTTAGTTGCCCCATCGTGCATTGTGTTGGCGGCTGTTATCTCAACAATAGGCTCACATGGGCATCACCCACAACTTGATCGCGTGCCATGATGTTCATCACCGCAGGTTTGGAGGGCTTTGCCGTGACGTTCAGACCAAGTGCCTCTTTCCAGCAGTATATAATGGTCACTATTTTCCAACTAAGGTCAACCTTTTCACTACCATCAAATACCTCAGGCACTCACTCCGCCAACGTCTTGCAGACCAAGACCCACAAGTCGCTACCTGGTACACAACCATCACACAAATCTCTCTAACATTGATTCTCTACTCACATCAGCGGCAAAATGTTCACCTCCATCGCCCTCGTCTCCACCATCTTGGCGGCTTTGGTCGCCGGTGAGACCCACGGCATCACACCCCACGACATGTACTCATCCTCTGTCGGTGTCCTCGGCTGCAAGATTGACACCAACCGTGTGGCGTACTGGCCCATGTCTGTCGACTGTGACAATATCTGCGTCCGGGTCTCCTACGGCGGCCGTTCCCTCGAGCTCCTCCGCATCGACCAGTCCGGCGGCGCCTATGACATCTCGTACGACGCTTACAACTACCTTGTCTCGGGCCAGTCCGCCACCGTCCATCCCATCACCGGCGGCGCCGTCAACATGGAGGTGGAAAACGTCTCCGCAGACAACTGCGTGAAGCACCTTAAGGCTGGCGGTCTTGCATTGTCCGCATCCAACAGCATGAACTACGTTGCGAGCTGTCTGGGACAGCCCAACAGCTGGGTGGCGCGCAACTACCGGCTCTTCAACATCCAGGACCCTGTGTGTCACTGGGGCTACGACGAGCAGTGCTCCCTGGATATTTCCGTCAGCAACCAGGCTTCCTGCCCGCACGCATTAGGCAGCACGAACGGGCGTCTGCCGGACACAGTGTTCAACATTCAGTACGGCACCGGGGCGGTGGTGGCGGCGCCTTAGGAAAGACCGGTCGGTTCAGAACGGTTCTAGGGATTGTTTGGTGGACGATATGGCTCGGCCAAAGGTCAATCGGAAGGTTTCGTGGAGGACTGGAGCATTAGGTCTGGCTCGGGGCTGAGGAGCAACAGGTGGTTCTTCTCGGGGATTTGGTAGTGGTTCCGCCATCCTAGGGATGGGGACAAACAATGATCAACTTTCGCGTTTCATTCATGCATTTTTTCACCAATCATTGGAGCGAATATCTACCCTTGTGTCTTCTGGGCTCCTCGTGTCACTTGTTAGGCTAAAGGGATGGCGGATTCACCAAAAAAGTCATCTCGTCAAGTGAGGAAACAACGACCCTCGACCGGTCCAGACTGGTGTCATACACATCTCCAGCTGACCTTTCAACGCCGTGAAGCATGATAGGTGGAGTCGGCCAGTTTCCTGGACTTTTAGGTGGTGGATATGCAGGCAAGTTGTTTGATGTCCGACTCGGAGTTGCGCAACAACATTAATTTTGTCTCATTCTCCACATCTGTTGTGACAGCTAACCCTCCAATTGCAGTTGGTATCTAGAAAATGAGCAAAGGCTTTGGGCCTCCATCGATCTTGCAACAACCCCTGAATGAAACCCGACGCCTGCGCAATGCCTGATATGTACAACCTTTGGGAATGGAGCCGCTCCCAAAATGAAAAGACCGTATTTACAGTTCCAAGGGCAACCTACAGCATCTCGCTGATCTTCTTCTCCACCTTGGGTTCCGACCCGTCCTCGCTGCTGCAATAACTTCTCGTCTTCTTGAACCCTGCCTCGACCAACCTGTGGCCACTGGCATCGTCGGGGCCCGGCCGCTGCTCCTCAATCTCGATGTGCTCGTCCTCCAGCACCTCATCAGATATAATCTTGGGGTTAAATGCCCAGGCACCCTTGGGCACAAAGGTCGACGCGAAGACGAGCAGCGCAATGACGGACATCTGCACGCCCGTCGTGAACACCAGGCCGCTGCGGACCTCGCCGCCGTCAATGCCACCGCTCTTGTTGTAGACGCTGTCGAGGTATCGTCCCAACACGGTGCCCAGGACAGCGTACGTGACGATGTAGAATGAGTACAGGAACGCCATGACGGCACCGAGCGCCGAGACGTTCTTGTTCTGCGACTCGATGCGGGCGAGCGACGCCTGGATGTACGCAGCAAGCGAGACGTCACCGGACGCCCAACCATACGAGATGGGGGCAAAGGTCGCAGCGACAATCCACGCCTGGCCGACTTGGTCTGCCGGAGGGTGCCAGAAGGGGATGTACCAGACGATCAACAGCATCAGGGCGTCCAGCCGAAGCCACGGCATGGGGGTCTGGATGGCGTTGGTGAAGAGCAACACGGAAAAGGCACCGAGAAGCTCGCCCAGGTTGGAACCGCCTACCATGATCTGCGCCCAAGCCGAGTTGCCCATGTAGCGCCTGGCAATTTGGGGCGCGATACCGTTTTCGAGATAGCGATGGGCGTACAAGGCGATCGAGTAGCCGGGCACGAGCCAGATGAACTTGCGGGAGGAGAAGAGAATCTTGGCGCCGACCCAGACGGACTCGCCGAAGAGAGCGAGACCACTGAAAGCCGCCTTCCAGTAGGCCGGTTTCGCGCGCGCTCGGAGGCCCGTGGCATTCTCGCGGCGGAAGTTGAGCTCGCTGATGAAGAACCAGATGATTGCGCTGATCGTGAAGCAGATTGGGGTGATGATGAACGCCATGTTGTTGCCGAGCTGGGGGATGATGGCGAGACCCGTCGTGAAGGCGCCGGCAGTGCCCGAGATTTCGTAAAAGATGTGGACCTGGTCAAGGCAAGTTAGGATACCGACTAGGGACGCCCTTGCAACGACCGCGTACCAGAGAATCCATCCTCTTTAGTTTGTTGATGTGGCCGCCGACGATATCGCGGGGGATGACTCTTCGGATGAGTTCAACCATGCCGTAGACGATGCCACAGACGCAGTACACGGGAATCATGGCATCGGTATTGTATCTGCATGGCGATTAGCTGCAGACCTGCCCTGGCAAGACTCGGGGGTACTTACGTTCCGTAGTAAGGCCACTCGTCGTCCGGGTGGTTGGTGCGGTCTTCGCCCGTTAGCGATGTCGTCCGGGCGTGCTCGTCTGTGGTCTCGGGGGCAACAAAAGGACTTACACTCTGCGGGCATAAACGTCCCGCCGGTGGCGGCGTCGATGATGAGCAGGAGAGCCGAGCAGACTCCGAAAATGAGGATGGCAACAGAGAGAACGTTCTTGGTGGGGTATCTTTTTACCTAGCGCTGGGCGTGAGTCCACGAGACTGGGGTTTGGGGAAGGCAAGGCACAGTTACTACTTACAAGGGGACCGATCAAGATGGACCCAATACACTGGCAGGCCTGGTTCAGGCCGGTAAGGAGGCCGACTCTCTCAAAGGTCCGGCTGGGGGTCCCATCGCGGAGGGCTTCGTAGTCGTATCTGTTGCTGGCCAGGGCAATGATGGAGCCGTTGAATGCTTCCAGGCCGAACTTGTAGACCATGATTCCAGCAATGTAGATGGCGATATTACGGCGCTCCTGGGGGGTGAAGGCCCGCAGGCTTTCCCCCAGATCGGCAAAGTATCCCATGTTGACAATGGGGCGGCGTCGGGGCCGCGAAGGAGGACGCTTGACAGAAGGCGGTTCCAGAGATCTGGAATTGGGGTGGGGTGCCACACGCGATATACATATCTGGCTGCGTCACACGTGTGGACTTTGCGTCCCGATATGGCAGCCCACCATCTGAGGGGCATGCATCCTTACGATCGGGCTCGGTAAAGCAGCGGCGGGACCTGCCAGGGGTAGTCAATGGCACGGATGGGGCTATCGGGCCCCTGGTCAGCCTTGCTCCCTGTGGGGGTCGTCCTCTCGGGGGGGGCCACAGACTCGTGGGCGGGCCAGGGCGGCTGTCTGGGGGATTCGCCATGGTGGCTTGCTTAGCATCTTTCACCGCAGCTTGTGTGGCGATGGTGTTGGGCATGAGTCGAGAAGGGCCAAGGATTGCCAATGCACATGGCGCGGTCAACTCCCCGTCATCTTGCGCCCTCCTCTCGCCCTCCCCAAGGGCCAGCCAACGACGGCATGGCGCGTTGCCCTGATATCAGAGGTTGGCGGGTTGAGCTTCCGCTTTCAGCTCGTTTGCGGGACCGGGTCGAAGGGTCCCCTGAATTCGATAAGTGTGCGCCGTGACGAGCCGTGCAGCCGAGCTTCAGGGCCAGGGGGGCTTTCTCAAATCTCAAGCCCTCTCGTCGAGCTGGTCCAACGAAGCCGTCGAATGGCCCACGTGGTCTTGGCATCAACTGCCGCCATGCGTGCAATGCAGCCACAGCAGATGTCGGCAGACCTTGTCGGTGCATTGTTGAGGGAGGAGCATGGAAGATGAAAACGGCATCCGCAACTGGGGTGATTTGAGACAACCAGGCGTCGACGTCGGACCATTGTTGTCGAGGAATGTCATGGTTCAAGCACCGGCCGGGCAGAGGTCGAAGTTGCGACGACTTGGGTGGGACCCCAAAGCATGCATTGAAGACACGCGCTGGCACTGTACGCACCCGCACCGATGTGCAGTTTGGGGTTTGCGACGGCCTTTGCATTCCAGGGCTTCGGTTGTTTGCGGCGACAAACACGAAGAAATACAGAGTCACTCTGTACCGTTTTCGCTTTTCGTGACAGGACGGCAGGATCCAACATCGGTGCTGGCTTCTCGCTCAGGCAACAATGCCAATTTGCAATCCGGCGGACAGTGTGTTTTACCGGTCCACACTGTCACTTTCCGGCGGCGCTTGCCGGACCGCAGATGGCAGCAGCGAATGAGGAGGGCGCATCTGCGCACGACGTTTCGTCGACTTGTCGAGGACCCAATGCATCGACCGAGACCCCCACCTTCCCAACCTTGTGAGACGCGACCACATGCTTTTCGCAAGCTCCCTCACTCGAACCATTGATCAACAATTGCCTGCCTCTGCACACAATTGCCCACGCCACTCGGTAGCGCAGGATCCAAGACTCGCGCGTGTGGTTTGCATGCAACTCTGCGTTTTCCCAATCCAGCGCGTTGGGTCTTGGTATTCTTGGATGCTCTTGGGATTGCTGGGTGCGCCGCTTTTGAGCCTTTTGGGTTCGAGGACCGCCAGCTTGACTGACGCAATGCAACTCTCTCAAGTCCCCCATTTCCGAGCAGCAGCCGTCGCGCTGTCTGCCGCTGCTTGCTATCCACCTTTTTGTGGTGACCACCCTGACCGGGTTTGTGCGTGCACCGTGTCTTCCGCATTCCTCCCTTCGTCGCCTCTCGTCTCTCTGCCACGCTCCGCAACACCTGGTCCCGTCAGTACCCCCCGCGTCCTCACCTTTCCCTCTGCAGTCCGGTCTCCTGAACACCTGCATTCGCGTACGCGTACGTAGTACGACATAATATCTTCGTCGTCCTGGTGATGGCAGTCGACGCCGAAGACCTCCTCATCCAGCCCTTCAGGGACGTGGTTGCTGTCAGCACCGTTGCCCTGACCAACGCTTCCACCCATGCCCCTCCGGGGCCCGCCGGCCATGTCGATCTTATGTCCAGGG
>Ga0247823_10004436_pt1 | contig 11262 bp, 10 predicted proteins | sample 13C_PalmiticAcid_2_FD_192426 | JGI IMG/M metagenome (GOLD analysis project Ga0247823, IMG submission 192426) | Soil microbial communities from agricultural site in Penn Yan, New York, United States - 13C_PalmiticAcid_Day30 | ecosystem: Environmental > Terrestrial > Soil > Agricultural land...
CGGGGAAGGATTGTCCCTCGCCGATCACGATGCGGTAGACCACCTGCGAATCGGTACGCGCCATCACCTGCGCCATGCGGATCGCCACCCGGCGCAGCGCCTGTTCGGGGGGCAGCTCGGTCAGGTTGAGGTCGCTGAGCAGGTGGATATGCATGTCCAGCCGGCGCTCGAGGATCGCGCTGGCCAAGCCTTCCTTGTCGCCGAAGATCCGGTACAGGGTGGCCAGCGAGCCTCCGGCGCGGGCGACGATCTCGCTCAGTCGCGCATGCTGGTAACCCTTCTCGGCAAAGACTTCGGTGGCGGCGTCGAGGAACTTCTCCGCACGGATCTCGCCACGCCGGCACAGGTCCACCTGTGGGCGGGGACGCAACGGCGAAGCCGTCGAGGATGCATCGTTGAAAACGTTTTCCAGATATTCGGAAGAAATGCTCATGGGAACTCCCTGCGCACGTCCGGTTGCGACGATCTTCGCAGCCTAGCAAAAAGGTCATGCGACTGTTGCAACCGCGTGACATCGGCATGGCATCCCGGCACCCGTCGGCGGGCGCGACGCCTCGCGCGCTTGACCTGGACGGGGTGTCGGGGCCGACGGGCCGACAGACGGGAGGGGAGATGCGGCGGATATCGGGATGGGTGCTGGGCTGCCTGTGGGGCATTTGCGTGACCACGGAGCCGGCGCGGGCGCAGACCCGGGTGATCGAGCGGGCGACCGGGGTGGCATGGCCCGACGGCCGCATCGCGCCGGGCATGGATGCGGACTTGGCGCTGCCGGGGCACGACCCCGCCACCGATGTGCTGGCGCTGGCCGACGTGGTGCGGGTGATGCGCGCGGGTGAGATCCAGTACGAAGCCGCCGAGCAACCGCGCTCGGCTCAGAGGTAGCGCGTGATCGCCGGTGCCTGCTGCCAGTTGTCGTGCGCCCCGTCCACGTAGATGATCGGCGCGGCGTCCAGTTCCTCGGGCGTGGCGTCTTCCAGGCACCCCAGGTTGACGCCGTAGATCCGCTGCCCGTCCGGCACGTTGTTGCCGATCCCGAACGGCCGCACGCCGCAGGTGCGGCAGAAATGGTGCGAGTTGCGCAACGCATTGAACCGGTACTCGACCAGCTCGCCTTCGCCCGCCAGCAGGCGGAAGGCGTCCGGCATCACGATGGCCGGCCAGAACCGGTTGCGCCGGCACACCGAGCAGTTGCAGCGATAAGTGGGCCGGGTCAGGTCAATGTCCGCCTCGAAGCGGACCGCGCCGCAATGGCAGCTTCCCCGATAGGTCTTCAGCATGCGGCCTCCCGTGCCGATATCGTTCCGGGGGCTGACGGGGTCGCCCCGCCGTGCCTGGCCGATGGGCGGGAGCATACCGGACCCCTCCACTCCCGGAGCCGTGCATGCTGCAAACCGTCGACGTTGCCGAGCTGCGGCCCGGCATGTACGTGCAGAAGCTGCTCGGCCCGTGGATGCAGCACCCGTTCTGGCGCACCTCGTTCGTCCTGGACGAGGCACGCCTGGCGCAACTGCAGGACAGCGGCGTGGAGCAGGTGGTGGTCGACCTGTCGCGCAGTCAGGGAGACGGAGAGGACGGAGGCGAAGAAGAGGCCGTTCCCGGGACCGTCGACGCCCCACCCGTCGCCGGACCTGCGGAAGCGCGGCGCCGCCCCGTCGTGCACGACAGCACCGTCAGTCTGGCCTCGGAGCTGGCCCGCGCACGCCGCATCTGCGACGAAGGGCGCGAGGCCGTGGAGGCCATGTTCCGTGAAGTGCGGCTGGGCAACAGCGTGGATGCCGGCCGCGTGCTGCCGCTGCTGGACGAGATCACCGGTTCGGTCGATCGCCACCCCACGGCGCTGGTCAGCGTGGCGCGGCTGAAGGACGCGGACAGCTACACCTACCTGCACTCGGTCGCCGTCGGCGCGCTGATGGCCATGCTGGCGCGGCAGCTGCAGTTGCCGGAGGAGCAGGTGCGCGATGCGGCGCTGGGCGGGCTGCTGCACGACATGGGCAAGGCCATGCTGCCGCAGGACGTGCTGAACAAGCCCGGCAAGCTGACCGACGAAGAGTTCGACATCGTCCGCCAGCACCCCGTGCACGGCGAACGCCTGCTGCGCGAGGGCGGCGTAAGCCAGGAAGCGGTGCTGCATATCGCCCGCCACCATCACGAAAAGATCAACGGCGGCGGCTATCCGCAACGCCTGTCCGGCGCGGAGCTGCCGCTGCTGACCCGCATGAGCGCCATCTGCGACGTCTACGACGCCATCACCTCCGACCGCCCGTACAAGGCCGGCTGGGACCCGGCCGAATCGCTGCGCCGCATGGCCAGCTGGCAGGGGCATTTCGACGAGATGCTGATGAAGGCGTTCGTGCGCAGCATCGGCATCTACCCGATCGGCGCCCTGGTGCGGTTGTCCAGCGACCGGCTGGCGGTGGTGGTGGAACAGAACCCGGCCACGCTGCTGGCGCCGCGCGTGCGGGTGTTCTATTCCGCCAAGTCGCGCACGCACCTGCTGAGGGTCGACGTGGACCTGGCCACGGCCGGTGAGCGCGAGCGCATCGTGGGCGTGGAGTCGCCCGCCAAGTGGGGTTTCCGCGACCTGGAGAAACTCTGGCTGCCCTGATCGCCTGTCGTTGTCGATCCCGGCCGCACCCGTTCGTCGCAAGGTCAGTGTCCAATGCCCCGGGAGGCAGACCATGCGATTCCTTTCGATGATCCGGATCGACGAAACCACCGGCCAGCAGCCCAGCGAGCGGCTGATGACCGACATGATGGCGCTGATCGGCGAGATGTCCGCCGCCGGTATCCTGCTTGACACCGCAGGCCTGCTGCCCACCGCGCAAGGTGCCCGCGTCCGCTCGCGCTTCGGCGACATCCGGATCACCGACGGCCCGTTCACCGAAGCGAAGGAGGTCATCGGCGGCTATGCCATCCTGCGTGCCGATTCGCTCGACGACGCCATCGCCCACACCCGCCGTTTCCTCGACGTGCATGGCGATGAATGGGACATCGAGTGCGAAGTGCGCCCCATCGAGGAACCGCCCGCCGACGCCCTCATCGCCGGCTGACCGGAGGAGAAGCCCCATGCAGACCTACACCGGCAGTTGCCATTGCGGCGCCGTGCGCTTCGAGTGCGAGCTCGACCTTACCGCCGGCACGCGTCGCTGCAACTGCAGCTTCTGCCTGAAGACGCGCATGTGGAAGGTGTTCGCCCTCGGCGAGGGCTTCCGCCTGCTCCACGGCGCCGACGCCCTGTCGGATTACCAGGCCCACGCTTCCGAATGGCCCGCCGGCCATGTGCACCACTACTTCTGCCGCCATTGCGGCGTGCGCGGTTTCAGCAGGGGATACCTGGAGATGGCGCCCTTCAACGGCTGGTTCCACGCGGTCAACGTCGCCACCCTGGACGGAATGGACGATGCACGGTTCGCTGCCATCCCCGTGCAGTACGAGGATGGGCGCCACGACGACTGGGACCATCCGCCGGCATCGCCGTCGTACCTGTAAGTGCCGGCCCGCCGTGGACTTCCGGCACGTGTCCCGCGCGCGGACCTCCCCCATGATCGCCTTCCATCGATGACGCGACCGAAGGCGAACGCCATGTCACTGCTGTCCCTCGTCCTGGCTGCCGCCAGTGCTTCCGCCCCGGCCGCGCCTGCAGCCGATCCCGCCACGCTCGCCGCCATCGAGGCGACCTGCTTCGACTACGTCGACGGCCAACTGGAAGGCGATCCGGCGCGCGTGGCGCGCGCGCTGCATCCGGACCTGGCCAAGCGTGCCGTGATCGGCGATACGCCGGACGAGCGCCTCGGCCTGCGCCGCATGTCGAAGGAAGAACTGGTCAGCCTGACCCGGCAGGGCGTGCTGAAAACGCCGAAGGATGCGTGGAACCGCACCTGCCGCGTGCTCGATGTCACCGCCGAGACGGCCGCCGTGCGCCTGGAGACCCCGTGGTTCGTGGACCACTTCCACATGGGGCGGTTCGATGGACGCTGGATCATCGTCAATGCGCTGTGGCATTCGAAGCCGCGCTGATGACAGGCGCGCGCGGTGATGCGTTGGAAGGACAGAGATCGTGCCGCACGGCATGGTGGCAGACGTCGTCGCATCCGGCGCCCATGTGCGAAGAGATTCCCACCCGGTAGTGTTCCTGCGTGAGCCGTTCGACCATCAGGTGGATCCGCATGGGCGTACCCCGCGTGTAGACCAGGAGGACGCGGTCATCCGGGGCCGCGATCCCGTGCAGATACATCGATCGGCTCTGCGCGAACGCATCAACCTGATCGAAGAGGGCAGGGAGGTCGCGCGCTTCAAGCGTGCAGACCTGCACATGGCCCAACTCGAAGATGTCCGGCTTGTCGCCATTCGCATCAGGGTGGTACTCGATGTAGGCGGGATCCCGACCACATCCCATGCATGCCATCATCGCAATGGTCATCAGCACGTGTGCCATGCCGGTGGCCGGGATCATGGTGCGCCGATGGGCGAGCGCGCGGCCTTTCTGAAGAGTGCGGACGACAGTAGCCAGATGGCCGTGCAGAGGCCGGTAACCGCCAGCACGGAGACCGCGGACTCATGCGCCTGCATCAGTAGTGCGATGGCGCCCACCGCCATCTGCGCCAGGGCCATGGCCGCCAACAGGCGCGCCATCCTTCGTGGTTGCAGGCGGACCAGGAGAGCGCCCACGCCCCCCATCACCAGCACCCCCATGAACAGCAGGTTCGCCGGGTCCTCCGGTTCACCCACGATGCCCACGGCCAGGTTCGCCCACACCAGCAGGAACGCCGCACCGATCGCGATCACGCTCGCGGCCAGGTAGGCCGGCACGCGCGCGACCCGCGCCATGGCTTCGAAGGCGAGGCAGGCGGTCAGCAGCATGGCGCCGAACAGTGCGAAATCGAATGCCGTCCACACGACGTCGGCGGTGAACTGCATCGCCACCCAGGGCAGCAGCAACAGTGCAGCGGCACCACCCCACGCCAGGGATCGCAGCAGGCGGATCCAGTGTGTCGCGTCAGGCAGGGTGTCGCTTGTCATCGTCATGTCTCCCGGGACCCTGTCGAGGTCGCGGGGACATGCTGGGCCCGGGTGATGGGCAGCTGGCGGAGGCTGTGTGAAGCCAGTGCGAAGTCGACATTCAGATCATCGAAACGCCAGCGCAAGAGGTGTCGTCTTCTGATCCGCGGGATCAGGGAGTCTCGGGCAGCACATCGCCATCGGGCGTCTCCCGCTGGTCCCAATGCGTCTTAACCTGGAGGATTCGTGGCATGCATGCGAGGAACGCGTCGACCATCCGCGGCTCGAAGTGACTGCCGCTGTCCTCGGTGATCTTGGAGATCACGACGTCGAGCGGCCAGGGGTCCTTGTAAGGGCGTCGTGTGGCGAGGGCATCGAAGACATCCGCGACAGCGACGATGCGTGCGGACTCGGGGATCTGGCTGCCGGACAGGCCGCGCGGATAACCCGATCCGTCCCAACGTTCGTGGTGGTTCAGTGCGACCTCCGCCGCGAGTTGGAACAGCGGGGCCTTGCTGCGACTCAGGATCTCGAAGCCAATCTCGGTGTGTCGCTTCATGGTGTTCCACTCACGCGGGCTCAGCTTCCCCGGCTTCTTCAGGATCTCATCGGGTATCCCGATCTTGCCGGTATCGTGCATCGGGGCGGCCTGTTCAAGCAGTCGGGCACGCTCGGGGTCCCAGCCTACCGTCTCGGCCAACACGCGGGCGTAAGCCGCCATCCGCCAGATATGCACGCCGGTATCGGAATCGTTGTAGTGGCCTGCGATGCCGAGCATCTGTATCGCATCCTGGTAACTCCTGTTCAATGCCGAGGTGCGCACCAGCGAGAGATGCGTGTTGACGCGTGCGCGCAGAATGAAAGGCGATACAGGTTTGGTGATGTAGTCCACGCCGCCGGAGGCGAAGCCGGTGCGTTCATCCACTTCCCGATCGAGCGCAGTGACGAAGATGATCGGGATGTGCTCGGTGCTGCCGTGCGCCTTCAATGCCCACGCGACTTCGTACCCATCCATGCCAGGCATCTCAACGTCCAGCAGGATAAGGCTGGGCGAGTGCTTTTCCGCTGCACGCAGGGCCTGCAGGCCATCACGGGCGAGCACGAGGCGATGGTCCTCGCCCAGGATCTGCCGGAAAAGTGCCAGATTGTTCGGCTCGTCGTCGACGCACAGGATAGGTCCGGTGGGCATGCATCATTCCTCTGGCATGTTCGGCGGGATGTCGCCGCGCTGCCAGGCATCCAGCAGTACGCGGGCATGCTGTTCCGCCGCACGATAGTCGAACTCTTCGACAAGCAGCGTCAGCCGTTCGCGCTCGATCGGTGGCAGGCGGACGGAGAGGCAGGCGAGCGATGCTTCGATGGCTTGGGGATCATCGCCGTCGAGGTTGCGGAGAAGGTCCTGCAACGAGGCCACCGGGTCCACATCCGGCCCGGCCGGCGCTATGTCCCCGGCATTCCCGCCGTGAGAGACGTATTGCGCGACATCTTCCAGCGTCTCCTTCAAGGTCAGTCGCAGGCTCGGCAGCAGGTCAGCCACGCCGCTGCCCTGGCGCAACTGCTCCTCGATCTGCGCGCTGATCGCCACCAGGCCGGGCAGGGCGAGCGACGCCGCCGCACCCCGCATGCGGTGGATGTCCGAGCATGCCTGCATCGTGTCGTGCCGCTCCAGGCTCGCCTGCAGCGCATCTGCCGCTCCTCCGTAGCGACGGGAAAACTGCAGGAGATATCGCTTGTACGGCGTCTCGTCGCGCCAGTAAGCCAGGCCTTTCTCCACATCCAGAAGTTGCGGATCCAGTCCCTCGGGCGCAGACCCGACAAGCGTCGTCGGGCCTACGGTCACCTCGCCATCAGGTTGCATGCCGTACCGCCCCGGCGCGCAGCGCACGATGGTTGCGATCAGGTCATCGACCTCGAAAGGCTTGGCGACGAAGGCAGTCATGCCGGCGTCGAGCGCGGCGTCCTGCTGTGGCTTGAAGGCGCCGGCAGTCAAGGCGATCACGGGCAGTCCGGCCAGCGCGGACGAGGCGCGAATGCGCCTGGTCGCCTCGTATCCGTCCATCTCCGGCATCTGCACATCCATCAGCACCGCGTCGAAGCGATCGGCGTCGGCATGCAGTCTCGCCAGCGCTTCGCGACCATCGGAAGCCTGCTCCACCAGCGCACCTTCGCCTTCGAGGATACGGTGGGCCACTTCCAGGTTGATTTCGCTATCGTCGACCACCAACAGCCGGTAGCCTGCCAAGCGCCGACTGCCCGGCACAGGCGCGCGCAGGACGGCCAGTCCCGGATCACGGCGTGCCAGCACCTCGTTGATCACGTTGTAGAGCACCGAGGCTGTGACGGGCTTGGTGAGCACGGCGTCCACGGATGCGCGATGCGCCTCGTGATCCACCAGCTTCCTCTCGAATGCAGTGACCATGATGATGATGGGCTGGCGCGAAGTCCTCAGCCGGCGTCGAATGTCGGCCGCAGCCGTCAGTCCGTCGACGCCGGGCATCTGCCAGTCCATCAGCACCACGTCGTAGTCGGCCGCATCCGGGTGAGCGATCATGGCCAGCGCACGCTCGCCCGAGTCCGCCGCTTCCGCCGTCCATCCGAAGCCCTTGATGATCAGGCCCAGGTTGTCGCGCGCCACCTCGTGGTCATCGACGACCAGCACGTGATAGGCGTTCCTTGGCGCCGTATCGGTGCCGGGCACGTCGGTGATGGGGAAGACGACCTCGAAATGGAACCGGCTGCCTTCATCCTGCTCGCTGTCGACGACCAGCGTGCCGCCCATCAGCTGGACGAGTCGATGGCAGATGCTCAGGCCCAGGCCCGTACCGCCGTACTTGCGGGTGGTCGAGGAATCGACCTGCGAGAACGGAGAGAAGATCATCTTCCGTTTCACTGCGGGGATGCCGATGCCAGTGTCGACGACCATGAAGTGCAGGCGCGCGACACCGCTGTCTTCGTGCGCCAGCCGATGTACCGTCAGGGCGACTTCCCCACGCTCGGTGAACTTGATCGCATTGCTCACCAGGTTCACCAGTACCTGGCCCAGGCGCAGGGCATCGCCCCGGAGATAGCGTGCGCCCTCGGGCGCGGGCGACACCAGCATTTCCACGGCCTTGATGTCGACCGCCGACGCCATCAGGGCGGCGACGTTGTCGAGCACTTCCGCCAGATCGAACGGCGCTTCCTCCAGCTCTATGCGCCCGGCCTCGATTTTCGAGAAATCCAGGACATCATTGATGATGCTGAGCAGCGAGCGCGCGGCAACGTTGATCTTGCGGGCCATGTCCATGGCCATCGCAGGAAGTTCCACCTTGTCCAGTAGATAGAGCATGCCCAGGATCGCATTCATGGGGGTGCGTATCTCGTGGCTCATGTTGGCCAGGAAGTCGCTCTTGGACCGATTGGCCTGCTCGGCTGCGCTTATCGCTTGGTGGAGCTCGGAATCCCGCCGTTTCTGCTCGGTCAGATCTGACGCCATGATCAGAAATCCCGACGCCTCGCCTTGCTCGTCGCGCAGGGCGCTGACATTCAACGCGACCGGCAGGTGCGTGCCATCGCTCCTCACATAGGTCCACTCCGCGATATCGCTGCCGCTACGTGTCGCGATGGAGGCGATCTGCGCGAACGAGGCGGGGACGTGCCGGTCCAGCAACGCCGACAAGGCCAGCGAGCGCGACCATAGTTCGGCATCGTCATGCAATCCATCGATGCCGGCGCCGCCAGTCATATCGGCGGCGGCGTGGCCCAGCATCCGTTCGGCCGCGGGGTTGAACAGCGTGATCCTTCCCTCCAGGTCGATGGCGATGATCGCGTACCCGGCATGTTCGAGAATCGCACCGAGTCGAGACGAATACGTACGTATCTGCGCCGTACGCTCGAGCACCTGCTGCTCCAGCGTGGCATTGAGGCGCATGATGCTCTCTTCCTGCCGCTTGCGTTCGGTGATGTCGATGATGAATGCGAGTGCGTAACGCCCATCCGCCATGTTGATCGGGTTCAATCCGATCTCGACCGGTACCCGCGTGCCATCGCGGCGCAACCCGTAAAGATCGCGGCCGGCGCCCATGGGCCGGGCCTCCGGCAGGTTGAAATAGCGTTCGATGTAGCCGGCATGGTGCTGCTTCACGTCGTTCGGCAACAGGCGGTCCATCGGCTGTCCAAGCAGCGCTTCCCGCGGATAACCGAACAGTTCCTCCGCCTTGGCGTTGGCCAGCTGGACCATTCCTGCGTGGTCGACCATCAGGATCGCGCTGGGCGAGGCTTCCACCACGCGGCGGAACTGCTCCTCCGCACGGACGTGACGCGTGATGTCGTGGAGGAACAGCGACAACCCGTGGGTGTCGCCGCTGGTATCCCGTACTTTCGACACGCTGACCACCGTGTCCAGCACGCTCCCGTCCTTGTGGCGCACGCGGCACGGGGCACTGGACGCCTCCGCGGTCAGCGCGGGAATCGCGGGGCGCGCCTGGTCATCCACCAGCAACGCCTGCAAGGGTTGGCCGAGCGCTTCGGATTCCGCATATCCCAGCATGCGTTCCGCCGCCGCATTCCAGAGGGTGATGCGGCCATCCGCACCGCACGCGATGATCCCGTCCGTTGACCCGGAGACGAGCGCCGCCAGCTTGGCATGGTCGAGGAAGGCGGTGCGGCGGCGTTCCCGTGACTGGGACGCCATGTACCACAGCGCAACGGTCAACAGGCCAAAGAAGGCGGTCACCGCGCCTGCCAGCCATGGTGGCGCGAACGCCATGCTGGCCGGATAGCCCGGTCGTGCCCGCACCTGCAGGCGCCACTCGCGCCCATGGACATCCAGTCGGCGCTCGGCCGCAAGCGGCGAGTCCGCGAGCGCATCGAAGCCGTGCGTCGAAAGAAACGGCGGTGACTGGCCGCTTTCGCCCGGATCCGATATCGAGAGGGCGTACGGCTGCGCCTCGCTTCCAAGCTCCCCCAGTACCGTATCGATCGTCAAAGGGGCATAGGCCCAGCCTCGCGTGGCTTCCCAGCGCTCATCGTCGCTGGCGGGGTGCGCGTCTTCACGGTATACCGGCAACAACAGCAGGAATCCCTGCCGGACCAGGCCTTCCTGCTGGACAAGGGTGATCGGTGGCGTGAGCGTGGCCTTTCCGGTCCGCGCCGCAAGAATGGCCGACTGCCTGCGCATGCTTTCGGACGCAATGTCGAAGCCGATCGCCGCGCGATTGGAAGCAGACGGCTCGATGTACAGAATGATGAACCGATCATCCTGATGCGGCACGAGCGCGTGTGTGTCGAAGCCGGGCATACCGTCTTCGCGGGCCAGCTGTACGAATTCCGCCTCGTCACCGGGCGCGACGCGCTGGATGTAGCCAAAGCCGCGGACCCCCGGAAACTCGCGCGCGTAATCCCGCGAACGACTGTAGGCGAGGAAGCGTGCACGGCTGAGCTGCGGGCCGGCAGCGATCACCGCACCGCGTGCACCTCGCAGGCCATGCTCATAGGCGCCCATCCGCTCCAACAATGTGCCTGACACTTGGTCTGCCACTTGTCGGAAACGGTGCGACTGGCGTTCGGTGTTCGCACGCTGACAGACCCACGCCGCCAGCAGGGCGAGGCCCATGACGGCAAGCAGCAGTCCACAGAGGACCCAGCGGCGAACGATCGGCCGCATGAGCGTGGGGCGACTTCCACTTCCTTCTGGCATGTACCCACCTCATGTCCCCTGACATGGGCGGACCCGCGGATGCTGTACGGGCCCGGACAAGCACGACCCGGGCACTCTAGGGCAGTGTGACTTGAGTCACAAGCACCCGGTCGGGGGGGGAGGGGGCGACCGCGCAGCGTGGGCTTCAGTGCGACACGTCAGTCGCACGGTGCGCATAGCTGAGCACCCGGGTGACCTGCCAGCGGCCGTCGCGTTCGCGCCAGACCATCACGAAGTCGGCTTCGCCTTCGCAGGTGCCGGACGACAGCGCGCAGAACCGGTGCGTGCCTTGTGCGATCGCGCCGAAGCCCTTGATCGGGAATACCTCCAGCGTGCCCGGCACCCGTTCGCGCCGATAGTGGCCGCATACGTTGTCGCGGGTCCGGCCGATCATGTCCTCGCGCGTCCAGGTGACGCCGCCGTTGTCGTGGTAGAACTCCACGGCCTCGTCGAAGTAGGCGGCGTGCTTCACCAGTTGCGCGGGGTCGGCGCAGGTGTTGAAGGTATCGAACACCGCCGTATCCAGTGCATCGATCACCTGGGTGAGCTGTTCGGGCGTGCGCTCGGCCGCAGCGGCGGATTCCACC
>Ga0247823_10004438_pt1 | contig 11257 bp, 7 predicted proteins | sample 13C_PalmiticAcid_2_FD_192426 | JGI IMG/M metagenome (GOLD analysis project Ga0247823, IMG submission 192426) | Soil microbial communities from agricultural site in Penn Yan, New York, United States - 13C_PalmiticAcid_Day30 | ecosystem: Environmental > Terrestrial > Soil > Agricultural land...
AACCACGGCACCCGGATGCTTCAAAGCGATCTCTCCGCCGCCGAGCGCGCATCACCGCGCGTCGTCGAGGACTTCGGTCGCTTCGCGTGGTTCTCCTCCGACTGGATCGCGCGCGCGCCCGGCGACACGACGGTCATCGGCGACGTGCGATACTCGCTGCGCACGGGCGCGTTCGATCCGATCTGGGGAGTGCGGTTCCATCCCGGACGCGCGATCCCGACCGAGTGGGTCGACCGCACACGCAACCGCCGGCTCGGCATCGGCGAGCTGTGGGACGAAATCCTCGGCGACGGTGCGGCCCCGTAAACGATACTCTCAACGATAGCGGTCACGGTCATGTCGTTCTTCGTCAGCATCGCCCTCTTCGGCCTGCTCGTCGGCTACTTCCTTCTCGTCGCGATCTTCTCGGCCGCCGACGACCCCGAGAAGCGCGTGGCGTCGCGGCCGTTGCCGCGTACTGATGCGAGCGAGCCTGAGAACGAGGGCGTTCCGGGACCGGAGTGAATCGCGCCAACGCATCGTGCCGCCGGGACATCAATCGCCGACGTCACGCTGGTGGAATCCTGAGAACATGACAACCGTCATGCATCGGCTGCGAAGATCGCCGCAGCTTCGGTGGCCTTATCGCACCCCACCCGTCACCAGGCGACGGGTAACCAGAGTGAGGTAGCTCCGCCATGAGGATTTCGCCCCGCATCTGACTTGGAGTGTCTCCAAGTTGTTCGTCCCTGGCAGCACCGACGTCGACCGACGAAAGGCCACCTCCACGCACGCCTCCGAACAACCGACGTGTAATCCCGAGCCGAAGCACGTGCGGGTGGCTCCGCCTCTCAGACTACATTCTCATCAAGGTGTGTCCACGGAAGCCGACTGAACGCCGCGCACGGCCTCACGTAAGTCATTCAATTTCCGGGGTTGAAAATGCGAGTTGCACTTGGCAGGTGCGTCCGGGAAAGGGGTCTCGGAGCACTGCTGACTCTCGTGGTGTCGATGGCTCCGATCGCCAACGCTTTTGCCCAGAATCCAGGCGGTGTTCGCCCGATGGACAGCGCTCAAATCGCCGCACTCAAAGCATCCAATCGTTGGCTCACGTCGTCTACCACGTTCTATCAGAACATTTACCCGGTCCTGCGGACGATTCCGCCATTGGAGGCGGTGATGCCGGACACCGTTCAGACGGCCTACATCTACGTTGATAGTCTACTTCGCTTCGATACGGCCATGGTCGCCTTCGATCGCATTCAAACCTGGTCGTCCGTTAAGGATACGCTTAAAGGCATGCTTCGATGGCTATACCAAATGGTCGACTACGATCCGGCTCGGTGGCACCAATATCGACTTGAGACGGCTATTCTTGATAGATACATGTATGCCCTGGACAATCTTGCCTATCCACTCTATGGACGGTTCCACGCCATCATGCGGCCTCCCCTGAGGGACGCGTTTCTCGCGGCCGCGCAATCCGATTTCGTCCTAAGGGTGACTGTAAGCCAAGTCGACTCCACTCTCAACCCGCGCGACAATCAACTTGTCTATCGTGTTTATGCGACAGTAACCGACACACTAAAAGGTCGCGTTTTCCCAAAGTGCGAAACTCCCTCACTACCGTCGAAGGTGACGGCTGACTCGACAGCCACAATATGTTTTTCATACTGGCGAAACGTCTATAGCAATTTCGTTGAATCGAATGGGGGTCCCGTTTTTCAGTGGGAGCCTCGGTTCACGCGACCTGATTCGATGGGATTTCGAATGGTGGCGGGACAGGATGCAGTTGTCTTTCTCCGTTTCGCCGAAACGTGGCTAGATACAACGCGAGACGCATTCCACTTGGTCGTCACGCAATCCTCGTCCAATGGCGCGCTGCCAATTGTATCCGATACTGTGTACGACGTCAACAACGTATGGTCGTTAGGGAGCAGCGCCGGGTATTCCACATGGCGCAGCAAATTTCTCGATGTCGCCGACAGGCTGAAGGTCGGTCGATATTGAGTCGCGTCTCACGAGGACGTCGTCGGTCAATCGAACACACCCAAGATCGACAGATGTAGGAAGCCAATGGCAACTCGCGGACTGTTAAGCGGACTGGCTTTAGCTGTCTCGATTGTCGCTTGCGATGGTCAGATGCCCTCCGTTGAGCACCGCGTTCTCTTCGCGGACATTGAAGGTGAGCCTCGGCGAATCGAGTGGCGATCCCGACCGAGTGGGTCGGCGCGGTCCCGTAAACGATACTCTCAACGATAGCGGTCACGGTCATGTCGTTCTTCGTCAGCATCCTCGTTCTGCTCCTGATCATCGGCTTCTTCGTTCTCGCCGCAATCCTCTCGGCAGCCAACGAGCCGCCGAAGCGCATCGCCGCGACGTCGCTGCAGCGCAGCGATGAAGAGCCTTCAGGCTACGTCGAGGGCGGAGCGAGCGCCGTCTTCGAACAACGCCGATGAGGCGGAGTATCTTTCCGCGACTCCCCGTCGATACGCTCACTCATTCGATAAGGACAATGACGACTCGACTGCGCCTTCTTTCTCTCGTCACATGCCTTCTGGCCGCCATGATGGCGATACCCGTCAGCGCGCAGTGGGGTGAGCTCGTCTGGGCTCGCCGCTCGCCGTATGCGTCGTCGATCCTCGGCTTCCCCGATGCCTCGACGATCGTCACGAGTGTCAGCGGCATCCTGCGCCGGTGGAGCTATCCCCAGGGAGAGCTCCTCGCTACGTACACCGAACAGTATCCCGCGACCGGTCTTCGCAACGGACGGTCGATTGCACCTGACGGCAGGCTTATGGCGTGGGTGCTGCGCGGCGACTCGCTCGCGCTGCGCGAGGTGGCCACCGGGCGCGTCGTCGCTGCAGTCCCAGGATACAAGCCGTGGCAGGCAGTCTTCACTTCCGACGGCCAGCGACTCATCGTTCTGAACTCGCTCGGCATCGTGATCTACGCGGTGCCGTCGCTCGCTGCGATCCGGCTGATCAAGGAGAATGCTGCCGGAGGGATCGCGCTCTCGGCCGACGACGAAACGATCGCGCACGTCGACGGTGACGGCGTCACGACTTGGTCGACGGCGACGGGCGAGCTTCGATGGAGCTCGCCACTGATCGGCGCGGGCGGAAGCATCGTCGCCTACGTCGATTCGGGACGCGCGATTGCCGCCTTCAACGGCGAGAGTATCCGTCTCGTCGATGCCGTCACGGGCGATTCCCTCGCCCGATTCTGGCACGGCTACTCCTTCAGCCACATGGCCTTCGTCGAGGGCGGGCGCTATGGTGTCACACTATCGGCGTCGAACGCCGCCGACACCGCACTGCGGGTGTGGGACCTGACGACGCGACGGCATGTCCGCGACCTGGCGATCGACACTACACTGTTGCCCTTTTACCACCTAGTGGCCGCGCCGGACGACCGGAGCATCATCGTCAGCAGTGGAGACGGGCGCTTCAGGCAACTCGACATCGCGACGGGCGCGACGATCGCGAGCCTGCCAGGCTCGATCGACCGGCAGCACCTAGGTACCGCGATTGCGCGCAACGGTGATGTGAGCGCTGTGTCAACGACGCGAGGAGTGACTCTGCTCCGGACGTCGACGGGCGAGACGCTCGCGCGGATCGCGCTACCGGGCTTCCCACGGGAAAACCCGATGGCGCTCACCAACCAGGGACATCTGCTTGCCGTCGTCTATCCGGGCGTGGGCGGATTTCAGAGACTCGGGATCTTCACCGTCGCCAGCGGAATGCATGCTGTCGATCTGAACCTCGATATTCGTGCAGCTACGGCGGTCGCGTTCCTCGACGACGGAGCGCGGATTCTCGTGGCGCAGGAGGACGGAGGGCTCAGCATCTTTGCCCCGCGGCCGGTGCCGCCGGAGCTCGTTCTGCCGAAACATCCGAAAGGGATCGTCGCCCTTGCCGTCTCGAGCGACGAGCGGCTGATCGCGACCGCCGACGGAGAGCACGTCCGCATCTTCGATCGGGCCGGCACGCTGCAAGTCGTGCGCCGCATCGGAACTTCTTCGCAGGTTCAGCAGATGGCGTTTGCCGCAGGTGACACCGCGCTCCTCGTCGCAGGTCCAGCCGCCTCGCTCCTGCGCTTCGGACTGAGCGATCCCGCCGACACGCCGCCGGCCGTTGTGCATACATCGAAGATCGGGGTCTGGAGCGTGGCCGTCACGCCCGATCGGCGCTACGTTCTCATCGGCAGCGACGGGGTGCTCGCGCTCGACCCGACCACATTCGCCGAGCAGTTCCGCTTCTTCGATCCGCTCGCGGTGACCGGCTGGACATCAGCGAGGATCGATGCCGAGGGGAGGATCCTGATTCACACGTTCGACATAACGATGTGGCACCTTCCTCAGCAGCCGTCGGCGATCCCGACCACCCCCGAGACGTGGACGCCGCGCGCGGTTGTCTCCATCGATCACGCCGGCGAACGTGCGAGAGTGACGGTTCCCGGCCAGCATGCCGGCACTCCCTCGGTCGTGCTGCACGACCCGCTCGGACGCCGGATCGCCGTTCCGGTTCAGACCGAGACAAGCGGCGATGCGCTCCTCGACATCTCGCGACTGCCGGGCGGCTCGTATTTCGTCGTCGTGTCGGTCGACGGCAGGTACTTCCCGGCACGCTTCGCGCTCGCCAGATAGGCAATGGACGGCATCCTCACTTGATTCGAAAGCGTACCATGCTCGCAGTCCGGACGATTGTCGTCATGCTCGTCATGCTTCTCGCGACATCGCAGATGCCGGCGCAGTGGATCGTGCGCGCGACCCGCGCCGGCGAGATCTATGCCGCGCACATGGTCAACGACAGCGTTGGCTTCGTGGCAGGCCGCATGTACCGGCCGACGATCCTCAAGACGACCGATCGCGGCAAGACGTGGTTCGAGAAGTCGCTCATGGTCGACGGCACTTTCGTCTCGCTCAGTTTTCTCGACTCCGTCAACGGCTTCGCATGGGCCAACGAGAACGCGGCGCGAACGACCAACGGCGGGCTCTCGTGGTTCCGACACATGGTTGACTTCCCGGGTGAGTCCGATGGCGTCGGCGCACGCGTGTGGTACGCGACGAGGAGTCTCGTCTACGCGGTGGCGGAGCTCGAGCCGCATGTGCGTTACCGCCTGCTTCGCTCGACCGATGGGGGGCGAAAGTGGACCGAGCCCATGGTCGATGGTTGGACGATCGACGCGCGGATGTTCACGGCGCCGACACCGATGGTTGCCTATGCTGGCATGGTGCAGGGCGAGCAGAGGCTCTCGGCATTTGCCACGACGACGAACGGCGGTGTGACATGGCGTCGCCGCGACCTCGAGTACAATGACGCGTTCGAGCCGTTCGAGTATCGCGATATGGAGTTCACCGATGCCGTGCGCGGGGTCGTCGTCGGGGCGCTTCCGATCGAGCGTGACGGGCGAAAGGCGATCGCGATCTACACCGTCGACGGGGGAGAGACGTGGCGCGACGCCGACGTGCCGCTGCGCACTCCCGCGCTCAACGATGTGCACTTCCCATCGGCGGGTGTCGGCTATGCGGTCGGCGACGGTGGCGCGATCGTCAAGTCGACCGATGGCGGAGTCACGTGGCGGATGCAGTGCTCCGGCGTCGCCGAGACGATCATCGCGGTCGATTTCGCGAACGACAGCGTCGGCATCGCCATCACCGACAGGGGGACGATCCTGGCGACGTCGAACGGAGGAGAGGAAACCGCGCCGGCGATCGATCTCGGGCGCGATACCGTGCTCTGTCATGGCGAGACGCTGCGCCTCTCGGTGCCCTTCGACGGTTTCTCGATCAACTGGTCGAACGGCGCGCTCGGTCGCGAGATCGTGGTGCGCGAGAGTGGCGAATATTCGGTCAGGATGCTCGACCGTTGCGGGCGCGAAACCGCCGACACGATCCGCGTGGCCGTGCTTCCGCCGGTCGCGATCGCGTTCGACGGGCCCGGCACCGTCGTCGAGCCCGGTGTGCCGATCACCTTCGTCAATCGATCGACCGGCGATGCGCGGTGGGTCTGGAGCTTCGGCGACGGGACGATCGACACGACGCGCTCGCCGTCGCACGTTTTCGGCGACGACTGTCGCGACTGCCGCGTGACGCTCTATGCATTCCAGGACAGCGGCACCTACTGCCGGCTCTGTCTGCAGAAGAGCGTGCTGGTGAATGTTCCAGTCGACCCCGACCCCGATCCTGACCCAGATCCCGACCCTGATCCGGATCCCGATCACGACCCTGATCCGAATCCTCCCGGCGACGGCGAGTCATGCGTCTCGGCGGTGACGGTGCAGCCGAATCCGATTCGCGCGAGCCATGTCGACGTGGCGCTCTCGCCGGTACCGAATGCGGCACAGCGCTTCGAGCTCTTCGACGAGATCGGGCGCCGCGTGCTGAGCGGCACGATACCGGCCGGCGTCGCGGTCCATCGCCTCGACGTCTCGGGCGTCGGAAGCGGCGGGTACTTCCTGCGTCTGTGGTGCGGCAGCGGAGAGACGATCGAAAAGCTCTTCGTCGAGCACTGATCGCCCGGCATCAGTCGATGGCGATGCCGGTACCCTGCAGCAGCGAGTGCGTGCGATTGATCGCATCGACAGAGAATCGCTCGCGCTTCGGCGTGCCGGCGGGCCAACGGACGACGATCTCCTCGATCCTCCCGGCGGTGCCGAGTCCCACATGAATGCGCGAGGGATCTTGCGCGAGAAGTCCTCGACCGGCGTGCACTTCGCGCGTGTGCGTGAGCCCGCCGGCGCGCACGCTCACGCGTGCTCCGACGACGCCCGTGGGGCTCGCAAGGTCGATCGCAACGTAAGTGCCGCTCGACGTCATCACGTTGCGGAAGAGACGGAAGTGACCCTCCTCGCCGCACGCGAGATCGAGTCGGCCGTCGCCATCGATGTCGGCTAACGTGCCGTCGGGACCGAGCGAGCGATGCGCGAGGCCGAGATCGAACGTCGATGGCGTGAAGCTGCCGGCCGTCCGCTGGCGATAGATCTCCGCATACCGGCAGCGCGAATCGACGGCCGCGAAGATGTCGAGTCGTCCGTCGTTGTCGATATCCCCCCATGTCCCGCTCGACTGCCTGCCCTCGCGACGCAGTCCCGCGCCGGCGAGCGACGTGAATCGCTTCTCCGCCGCGATCCGATTGCGCGCGACGCCGGTGGTCTGACGGCCGTGGCGTGGCAGCAGTGGATCGAGCGTGCCGTCGTTGTCGAAGTCCCCCCAGTCTCCACCGCTGAGCATTCCCTCGGTCGCCCCGATCCACCCCGCATCGCCGCTCAACTCTACGAAGCGGCTGCCGCGCTCCAGTCGATCGTTGCGCCAGATCCGGTTGCCGTTGATCGCGTCGACGACCTGGAGATCGGGATCGCCGTCGTCATCGACATCCGTCCAGATCGCACCGCGCACGTCACCGGACGCGCAGACGACGTCGCCGAGAAGGGGAGTGACATCGCTGAAGGTGAGGCCGCCGTTGTTCGCGACGAGGATGAGCTCACCGCCCGGCAGGTCCGCGATCGGATGCGCCTGGCCGATGAAGAGATCGAGCGTTCCGTTGCCGTCGAAGTCGGCGACGCTGATGCTCGACGGGCGCGGCGCGGTCGGGATCGACACCGCAACGGAGGTGAACCGATCGTTGCCATCGTTGCGATGGAGTGTCGCGCCGCCACCGAGCTTCAGTAACAGAATGTCCTCGTCGCCATCACCGTCGGCATCGAAGATCGTCCCGACCGACGGCATCGCAGGCGGACCGAGCAGGCTCGTGATCTCGGTGAACGGGCCGGCCTCGCTTCCACGGAAGAGCCGCTCGCCGACGAGCAGATCGCTCGCGGCGTCCCCGGAGAGATCGCCCCAGGCGATCGAGCGCGCGGGAAGATCGCGTGGCAGTCCCAACGCGGCCGTCGCGTCGACGTAGCCCGGAGACACGGCCGGCAGGTATTCGACGGCCGCGTCAATCCAGTAAGGAGAGCTCATGCTGTACCACGCCGTGTCGTGACGATTGCGCCAGACGCTCGTGTAGAAGAGCTCGCCGGTGTCGTCGGCGCAGAGCGCATCGTGTCCCCACCAAAGGACGACGGGGCTGACCTTGCTGCCCTCGGAGACTTCGATGGCGACGAAGAACTGCTCGTCGGTCACGCGCGCCGGAGTTGGAAGGGGGATGGTGACGATCGGCTCGGACAGGGCCTCCCACGTCAGATCGATCGGCTCGATCAGATCGTCATCGTCGCGCGGATAGACGTCGCCGCCGTTGCCACCAAGAATCCGCAGGCGGTAATCGAAGACTCCACTCGGAACATTACCGCGACGGGCGTGGCGCAGTGTGATGCTCCGTACGAACAGAGGACGATCGACACGGAAGCGCTCGGCGAAGATGTCGCCGTACTGCATGTAGCGCCACTGACCGGTCGGATCGTAATGCCGAAGGGTGTCGGCGTAAGCGGCGTCGGCGGTCAGGAGAGCGCCGAGCGCAAGCAGGATCAGGCAAAAGCCGTGCATGTCGGCAAGGTAGGAAAAGTCGAATGACGACGGCCGCCGCCTGACTGGGAGATCGGCACGGTGAGATGTGACGATTGCTGCCATCGGTGGCTCGCAGGAGCCGACGGGACATCAATAGGATCGGTTTCGCAGGGGTGCCGCGGCGCTCCGCGACACCGGTAGGATGAGACCGGGACAGACGGTACCGCCGGGCGTTTGCTTTGAGAGCGGCAGGACGCGGATCTTTGTCGTCGACACATCCCGCACCCGCCCGAGGTGAAGCCGTGATCGGAGCAGTGTTCAAGACATTGCGCGAAGAGTACGTGTCGGATGTCAGCCACCGCACAGCGCCCACTGATAGGTAGAATCGTGGAGGAACCCTGACAGTTCGGTGACATCGACACCTCGGCGGAGGAGCATGTTTGCACTCAAACGACAGGGTGCACGCATGAAACCGATCGCTCTTCTCCTCGCTCTCTCGGCCGCCGTCGCAGCGTCCTGCAGCTCGACGCGACACGTCACCGTCGCGACCGCCGGCGACGACATCAACGCGCGCGCGCTGTTCGCCCCGGCCCGCATCTGTCTCAGAGACAGCGCGACCGCACGCGTCCGCGGACCGTACACCGCCATCAATCTCCGCATCGGTCTCGACTCGACGACCTGGATCGACGAGGCATCGCTCCAGCTACGATCGGCGCCGACACGGCATCTGGTCAGCGTCGAGTTTCCGGACGGCAGCGCGGCCGTCCAGGGTCTGGGGATCGGATTGCTCACCGGCGCCTTCGTCGGTGCGGTGGGAGGATTCATGGATGGCGACGACAAGCCGCTGTATCGACCCAGCAATGGATTCGAGGCGCTGCTGACGTTGCCGGCGCTGTTCGTTCCGCGCTTCAGGGCCGGAGAGAAGGCTCTGCTGTACGGATCGCTCTCCGGTCTCGTCGGGGGCCTGGGCGGTGTGATCGCCGGAGCGCTGGTCGAGCGCTGCGAGCGGTATGAGCTCCAGCCAACTGTGCTGCCGCGCATCGCGCCGGCGAAGACGAGTCAGCGTTGATTCAGCCGCATCGCCGATGGCTCCTTCGATATACCGTACTGCTCGCCACGACAGAGGGCCGACACCATCCGGTGCCGGCCCTCTGTCACATGCGCTCGCGACGGCTCGCGCTCGAGCCGATCAGCGCTCGACCGTGATCCGTTCGGCGCCTGCCAGGGCACCGGCGCGCACGATCACCATGTAGGTGCCGCTCGCGAGCCCGGCGGTCTCCAGATGCAGCGTGCGCTCGCCTGCCTCGAGCGTCCCGGCATCGTGACGGAGCACTTCGCGACCGGACAGATCAACGACGATGACCTCCACCGATGCATGCGCCGCGAGCGTGATGCGAACGTCGGCCTCGCCGCGCATCGGATTCGGCGCGACGCCGAGCGTGAGCGACAGTCGACCGCCGGTGACGGCGTCTCGCTCGATGCCGGATGTCGGCAGCAGCGACACCTCGGCCGACCAGCAGCCGGTGCGTCCGAGCGAGTCGTACGTCGCCATCGCGATCGTCGCGCCTGACGCGGTGTCGACGGTGAACGAGGTCGTCGTCTGGTGCGCGAACGGCATCGCGTAGAGCGAGTCCTCGCCGCGCGCGTTCGTGAGCCGGACCATGTAGCCGACCGCCGACGGATCGCTCGAGCGCGTCCACGTCAGGACCGCAGCCCGCGTCGCCTGCTGGTAGTTGACGGTGATCGCTCCCGGCGCAGCGAGCCCCGCCTTCGCGTTGTCGATCGGCAACGACGCATAGCCGTAGTCGAGGCGGTCGTTCTCGTCGCGGATCGCGAAGAGATGGTAGCGGCACTCCGGCAGCGAGTCCGCGAGCGTGTAGGAGAGCTCCCCGACGGCCTCGTCGAGCGCGCCGATCGGGATCCCGTCGTAGCCGTGTGCGTCGGTGTCGAGATAGAGCTCGATCCGTGAGCCGGCCGGAGCGCCGTCGGCGTTCCAGCGCGCGGTCACCGTGCGCCCCTGCTGCGCTGCCGTGAGGTCGAGCGGGCGGTGTGCGAGCGAGACGAGCACCTCGATCGAGTCGGTCGCGACACCGTCGGTGATTCCCACGGTCCACGTTCCAGCGGTCGGAGCGCGCAGCGCCCAGAAGTGCTGACCGCGCCCGTCGACGACGTGCACGACGCTCGAGTCGGGCTTCGTGGCGTCGATCCGCTCACCCCCGGGCGTCGAGAGATACGTGCCGGCGAGCGTACCCTGACTCCATGCACGAATGAGGATCTCCTCGGTCTGCGGCCGTACCTCGAGCGGGTGCGTGCGGTCGGCAGCGGCGCCGGCGACGCCGTCGGGGTCGGCCGTGCGCGCGAGACCGATGATCTCCCTGACGTTGTAGACCGACCCGAAGAAGGACGGATCGTCCTCCTTCGCCGACAGGTCGATCACGACGTCCTTCATCGAGAAGCCGATGGCCGACGGGACCTTCGTGTGGATCTTCGCGCTCTTGTTGGATGCCTTCCTGATCATCGCCTCATGGTTGGCGATCGTGCCTCCGGCAGGGAGCTTGAAGACGAACAACTCCATCGGCTGCCAGTCGCCGAGATGGTACTTCGGTCGCGTGAACGTGCCCGTGATGGTGCCGGTGACCGCGGTGTTCGCTCCGAGGTTGGCGACGGTGAGCTCGCCCGTTCCGTCGATGGCGAAGCGGCCGCTCTCGAGCTTCCCGGCGCGCATCGCCCCGGCGAACCGGCTGATGACCCAGATGCCGCCGTCGGGCACCCACGTCAGCGTCAGCCGCGGTTCGCCCATGATGTGGTAGAAGTCGCTGGCGAGTCCCGCCA
>Ga0247823_10004439_pt1 | contig 11257 bp, 10 predicted proteins | sample 13C_PalmiticAcid_2_FD_192426 | JGI IMG/M metagenome (GOLD analysis project Ga0247823, IMG submission 192426) | Soil microbial communities from agricultural site in Penn Yan, New York, United States - 13C_PalmiticAcid_Day30 | ecosystem: Environmental > Terrestrial > Soil > Agricultural land...
GCACCAACCGCACCGCATCACTACGAAACTGCTCGGGATACTTCGACGAACGAGACACAGGCACATCCTCCCCCAGCCCGAAGCCAGGGATCAGGGTGTCCGATCCAAGGGGGGAACCTCAGTGCTGTCCGACGGTGTTGTGGTGGTGGTCGTGTCCGTCGTGGTGTCCGCCGTGGTTGTGTCCGCGGTTGTTGTGTCCGCGGTCGTGGTGGTCGTATCCGCAGTGGTCGTGTCCGCCGTAGTGGTGGTCGTACCCGCGGTCGTCGTAGTGGTGTCCGCGGTTGTTGTGCCCGCGGTCGTCGTGGTCGTATCCGCAGTGGTCGTGTCCGCCGTAGTGGTGGTCGTACCCGCGGTCGTCGTGGTCGTGCCCGCGGTCGTCGTAGTCGTACCCGCGGTCGTCGTAGTCGTATCCGCAGTGGTCGTGTCCGCCGTAGTGGTGGTCGTACCCGCGGTCGTCGTTGTCGTGCCCGCGGTCGTCGTGGTCGTACCCGCAGTGGTCGTTGTCGTATCCGCAGTGGTCGTTGTCGTGTCCCCGGTCGTCGTAGTCGTATCCGTTGTCGTCGTCGTGGTATCCGTGGTGGTGCCCGATGGGCCGGACGTTGTCGTTGAAGTTGTGGTACCCGGGATCGTCTCGCAGTCAGACGTGAGGAAGGTGTTGTTGTCCAACGTGACCGCGCCGGTTCGGGCCAGCGCACGGCCGTACACGACCGTTCCGGTCGTGACGGAGATAGAGGCCAGCGCCATGATCGTGCCGCGGAAGGTCGACGTCGTGCCTAGAGTCGCCGAGCTGCCGATCTGCCAGTAGACGTTGCACGCGCGAGCGCCGTTGATCACGCTGACGTTGCTCGATGTGGCGGTGATCAGGGTCGAGGCGACCTGGAAGATGAATACCGCGTTCGGGTTGCCTTGGCCGTCAAGGGTGACCGTGCCGCTCAGCGCGAGCGTGCTGGTCGAGTTGTAGACGCCCGAGACCAGGGTCTGTCCGACCAGGTCACCGGAGACGCTCGCGGTCGGCGCCCGGCCCGCGGCGTCGTTGTAGGCGATCACCAAGTCGGACTGCGCCTGGAGCGCGTGGGCGTCCGCGGCGTGCTGGGTGCCGCCGACGATGCCGGGTGGGAAGCCGGTGATCGCGGTGCCGGGGCTGACGCCGAGATTGTCGCTGAGCACGGTCGGACCAGTGTTTGTCACTGTCTGTCCACCCAGGACTGAGTAGGTCGCGGCTGTGCCCAATCCGACCGGGGCCTCCGCGGCGTTGGCGCTGGTCACACCAGCCAGGAGCAAGGCACTGGCCGAGATCACCAGTCCGGCCAGGGACGCGGCTGCCCACCTGAGGTGGCGGGATCTGTCGAGCGATTCTGTGGTGTTTTCCTGTCTGTCCATTTGAGATCAAATCCCAATGCTTCGTATTTCGCTTATGAGCTGACGTAACGAAGATCGACGCGCGCGTTCTTGCACGCGTCCTGGTTGGCCGAGGTGTTGTTGAAGCCGATGGCGGCGCCGGAGAACGGCGCGCTCTCCCCCGGGTGCACAGTCCGTCCCACCGGCATCCGGGTATCCAGCAGGAGGTAGTCGGTCGTGTCGCACCGTCCGGCCGCCGCGCCCGGTGCGGTCACCACGCCCACGATGCTGACGGTGACGGCCGCGACGAAGACCGCCGTGCCGTGGTTGTTGATGACACCGCTGATCGCGGCGGGCGCGACGCCGGGTGCGAGCCCGGTCATGCTTGAGGTTTGGACGATGGTGAGCTCGGGACAGCCGGACTCCGCCGCCGCGGGCGATGCGCTGACGCCCGTCGTCAGCACGCATGCGGTGAGTAGCAGCAGCACGACGGCGACCGGGCCGACACCGTCGCGGACGCGAGCGGCGACCGTCAGGAGCAACCCGACGATCAGCGAGCCGGTCGCCACGGCCAGCAGCGTGAGCAGCGGCGATCCGGTGCCCGCGAGAGTGGTGCAGTCCATGGGTTACTCCTTTCTGTCACTGAGCGGTGGTCAGACTCGGGCGACCGTCGCGGTCGCGGACGTCTTTCCCGTCAGGCTCGCGGTGACCATGCCGCTGTCAATGAGCCCAAGGGTGTAGGTGACAGTCGCAGTCGAGACGGTTGCTCCGTGCGGGATCGACAGGGTGGCGGTGTTGAGGCTGCCGTTCACGTCCACGAGGTCCACGGTGACCGCGGGGCCGAGGTTGGTCAGCACCGAACCGCCCCCGTTGGTAAGGCTGACTTTGGCGGTGAACGAGACGAGAACGCCGCAGAGCCCATAGACGAGAGCGAAAGACGTGCCCGACGAGGACAAGCACAACGGTGCGGTGGGACCGCTCCATGCCAGGTTCGTCGGTGCGGCGACGACGGCGAACGACGCACTGACCGCCGAGGCGAGGCCACTGGCGCTCGCCGTGAGGGTGTAGGTCCCCACGTTGGCGGCGAGACAGCCGGTGAAGGTCGCGATCCCGCCCACCGCCGCCTTGGCCACGCACGTGAGCCCGGCGCCCGCGATCGCGTTGACCGTGATTATGGTCGTGGCGTTGGTGACGGTGTTGCCCGCCGCGTCCTGAATGGTGACCACCGGCTGGCTGAAGAACACCGTGCCCGTGAACGAGTCGGTCGGCGACTGGGTGACCGCGAGCTGGGTCGCGGTTCCGAAGGTGACGGCGAACGTTGAACTAGTCGCGGACGTCATGCCGGAACTGGTTGCCGTCAACGTGTATCCCACGCCGACCTTGTTGATCGCGAGCCCGGCGAAAGTGGCCACGCCGGACGCGTTGGTCACCGCTGTCGCGGTTCCCGACAGCGTGCCGCCGCCCGGGTTGGCGCCGATCGCGATCGTCACCGAGATTCCCGCGGTGGACACCGGCGTGCCGACCGAGTCCTTCAACTGCACCGTGACCGCGGGAGCGATCGCCATCAGAGCCGCCACAGTGGACGGTTGCCCGGAGAACGCCACCGCCGTGGCCGTTGTGACTGTGACACCCGCGCCCGCCGCGCTGCGCGCCGTCCACGTGCGATAGACAGCGGTGACGGAGTAGGTGTAGACACCGTTCGCCACGCCGGTGTCGGTGCACGAAGTCCCGCCGAGGAGCGAACTCGGGCTGCTCCCGCAGGCCTCGACCGGACCACCACCGGCCATTCGGGTGACGTAGTACCCAGATGGCGCAGTGGTTCCGGACGATGCCGTCCAGCCGACCAGCACATTCGGCGAACTGAACGCGGCGACCGAGACATTCGTCGGCGCGGCCAGGGTGCCCGTCGCCGCGCTCGCCGCGCCGAGGCCGGTGGACGACCAGAAGGCGAAGGCGGGGGTGGCCCTCATGACGGCCACCCCCAACAGACCGCTCAGTACGAGCGGACCGCGTCTCCGCACACCGTTCATCTCACACCTCGGCCTTCGCTGGATGGCTTTGTCAGCTCGCGACGATGTAGAGCGGAACGGTGACGCCCTTGCAGGCGTCCTGGTTGGAGAGCAGGTTGTTCATCGTGATCGTGACGCTGCCGTTCGCCACACCTGCCGAGAGGATCGGGCCATAGGTGATCGCAGGCGTGCCCAGGGTGTAGTCCAGTGCGGAGCAGCCGGTCACCACGGGGGCCCAGGGCGTCCCGTCGGTGTTGGCGACGGTGATCACGACACTCGACAGGGTCTGGGTGCCCGAACTCGGGTTGGTCACCGTGAACGCCACGTTCTGGGTGGGTCCACCCGGCGTGAGCGGGAGACCTGTCGGCGGCGAACTGGCGACGACGAACGTACTGCTCGTACCGGTGGACGCCAAGCCGCTGCCGACACCGGTCGATGACCAGTACGCGTAGGCGAGACCGCCGCCGACGACCAGGGTGGCGACAGTGGCGACGACGACCATGCCGCGGCGCGTGACTTTGGACCTCATGTGATCTCCCGACCTTTGTGGGCACGACGGAAGGGCCCGCCGTGGATTCGCGAGCCACTGATGCCGGAAAAGTCGCCCGCGACAATGATCGAACAGGCGATCGGAAATGAACGCTATATTCCGGCAAGAGCGCACCGGTCGACTGTCAATTTCGACCAGCGTTCGCTCGTATTAGATTCATCGGGCGACCACTTGCCCACGTTACCGATTCAGATGCGTTTCATCCATTAGGGAAGATCGTAACTCATTGTACTATTTGACCTCTGGAAGATCCGTTTCAAGGCGATCAATACCAGCAATGCAAGAACACTCTTTAGGCAATTCGGGGTGGCTTCAGCCAGGCGAAACAAAAGCAGTTACACCCCGCCCGACCGCCGTTTAAATCGACCCTCGGCCGAACACGAAGACTCCGCCCATCGCGCGCGAGGCGCTATGGGCGGAGTCCGCGGTGAGGTTTGTCCGTGCGGATCAGGCGTCGAAGGGGGGCGGCCCAAGGATCTCGATCGCGCCGGTGGCCTGGGCCGCCGCCCCGATGCGGCCGAAGTCGACCGGGATCGCGGGACTGCCGTCGGGGGCGGGCTCGCTGGCAAGGCGGTAGAACTCCTCGTCAGCGCCCGGAGTGTGCAGGCACAGCAAGCGAGTGCCCGGAGAAGTGACCTTGAACGCGTGCGGGACACCGCGCGGCATCACCGCGACCCCGCCCGCGCCAACCGTGCGGTGTTCACCGTCGATGTAGAGCGAGATCTCGCCTTCGAGCAGGTAGAACGTCTCGTCCACCTCGGGGTGCACGTGCAGCGGCGTGACCTTGCCCAGGTCCAGCACGTCCTCGAACAGCAGGAACGCCCCGCCGGTCTCCGCCGCGGTGGCCTTCCACGTGATCAGTCCCCCGCCGCAGAACCACCGCCTCTCACCCTCGCCGCTCTGCCGCACTGTCGAGCCGAGTGTCTTCATGGTGGCCCTGCTTCCAGCTTCGTGGTACTTGAGTACCGTAATGAAACTACGGTACCGTGAACACCATGTCAACGCCGTACGAGCTGGTCGGACGCTCACGCCAGAAGCTGCGCACCCGCAACGAGCTGATCGCCGCTGCCCGCGAACTGATAGCGCGGGGCGGAGCCGCGCCGACCGTCGAGGAAGCGGCGGCCGCGGCCGCCATCTCCCGCACGACGGCCTACCGGTACTTCCCGAACCAGAAGGCGCTGCTCGTCGCGGCCCATCCCGAGACCGACACCACCTCCCTGCTGCCACCCGACGCGGGCGACGACGTCGAAGAGCGCCTCCGGTCCGTCGTCACAGCCTTCGTCACGCTGGTCACCGAGTCGGAGCCGCAGCAGCGGACCATGCTGCGGCTCTCCCTGGAATCCGACACCACAGCGAACGAGCTGCCGCTGCGCAAAGGCCGCGCGATCGGCTGGATCGAGGACGCCCTGGCCCCGCTGCTGCCGCGGTTGACCGACGAAGGTGTGCACCGCCTGGCGGTCGCCATCCGCGCCACCATCGGTATCGAGTCACTGGTCTGGCTCACCGACGTCGCCGGTCTGCCTCGCGAGCAGGCGGCCCAGCTCATGCAGTGGTCGGCGGAAGGTCTGCTGAGGCACGCCATCGCCGACGGGACCTGGTGAGGGAAAACCACCCAGAGTGCCGAGGACTCGGTACTAGCATGCGAGAAATGCATGCCATGTCGATCAATGTCGACGACCATCGGCGGGGCGCCCGGCTTGCCATCGCGCTGCTGGCCACTCGGCTCGCTCTTGTCGCACTCGTGACCGTCGCGACGTGGTGGCTGACCAAGGGCGGTTCGGGTTTTCCGCCGAACCCGATGCTGGCGACGCTGAGCCTGATCCCGGTGAATCTCGCGTCGCTGGTACTGGTGCGCAGGATGCTGCGCGCCGAAGGGCACAGCGCGCGCGGACTCATCGGGCTCCGCCGCGGCAGGCTTTTCAACGACATCGGCTGGGGTCTGCTCTGGGTCGCCGCGCTGTTCGCACCGTTCATGATCGCGGTGCTCGGAACCGTTTGGTTAATGCACGGTGACCAGACGTTCGTCGCGTTCGAGACCCTGTTCTACGAACCGGACGAGACCCCGATCCTCTCCCCGGTGGGCGCGCTGATCACTGGGGTCGTGGCATTCGTGACCTTCGCACCACTCAACGCGCCCGTCGAGGAACTCGTGTTCCGCGGCTACGCCCAGTCCCGCCTCAGCCTGGCATGGTCGCCGGGCCTGGCCATCGCGTGCTCATCGGTCGTATTCGGTATGCAGCACGCGTTCTTCGCCCCGACCCGGGCTGCGATGTTGGTCTACGTCGTCGCGTTCACGGTTTGGGGTATCGGGTCGGGCATCATCGTCCACCGACAGCGCAGGCTGGCGCCGATCATCATCGCGCACTTCCTGGTAAACCTCATGGCGAGCCTGCCCGCGGTGGTGTTCCCGATCCTGCGGGTCACCGGAGCGGTTTGAGGCGGTCCCGACCGGGCTATTGGCCCGGCCGGGACCACGACGGGGCCGGTCTACTGGCTGAAGGACTTGGCCGTCCAGCCGCCTGCCACGCGCACCGTGCCGCCGCGGATGTCGTCGGCGTTGAAGTCGAAGCGGTTCGCGTCGTAGTAGACGTAGGCGTCGCCGTTCGGCTTGATCCCCATCAGGATCCGGGCGTTCGGGTGTGAGTAACAGCGCCCGACAGCCAGGTTGTTGAAGACGTTCCAGGTCGCCGGTCGCAGTGACTTGCGGACCCAGCTCCCCGGCGTGTCGTGCGGGATCGTGTACTCGACGAGCTCACCGGTCGTTCCCACGATGGCGATCAGCACGTCGGCCTTACGCGCGGCGCCCGTGGACGTGGTGCCGATGGTGATCGTGCGGTCGAAGACGATCGACGTCAGCGAACCCCACCCGGAGGCGCCCACCGCGCCTGCGTCAACCGGAGCCCCGTTGACCATCCGGTAGCGGTGGAGGCCCGACGCGTTCGCGCCGTAGAAGTACGGGTATCCGTAGGCGATGATCCGGATGGTGCTCCACGCGGTGCTGAGCACCTTCTTGTCGACCGAATACTTCCAGGTGCCGCTCTCCAACTTGGCTGTGTAGCCCACCTCGTAGAGGGTGCCCCCAGGGGCGAGGGAGAGCTCGACCGACCTGAAGAAGACATCGGGCTCGCCCATGGAACCGAGGTGCTGCTGAGTCACCGGCACGAAACCAATCGGGGGCCTCGTGGTGCCTCCGGAGGCGACGCCGTTCGCGTATTGGTAGCCGCCGGTCCGGGTGCTGCTGTCCACGGCGCTGGCATACACGTCGCAGTCGGCTGGGACGTACGGCTCAGCCGCGGCGAACGCCGGGCTCGGCACCGCTACGACACCCGCCAGAGCGAGGCCGAGAGCGGCGATTTTCGTGCGGAATGGGATGAGTCTCATCTGATTTCCCCCGATGTTGTGTATGTGTAGTTGCAATTTGGCGAGGGTTGAAACGCCGCAAGCCCACAGCGGTGCTGTGGGCTTGCGGCGGTTGAGGCGACGGCCAGTCCGCCAGGGCCGCGATCAGGCCGGTCGTACTCAGTTCAGGCCGCTCAGTCGCAGTTACCGAAGGTGGTGCGCGCTCCGGTGGCGTAGGCGGTGTGCGCCGGGTTCCAGATCTTGCCCGAGAACTTCACGCAATGGCCCGCGGCGTAGTGATCGACCGACACCCAGTGCAACACGCCAGGCAAGGTGTAGGTGTAGGTGACCGGAGCCCCGAAGGCGCCGACGCCGTCAACGGTGAGACTGGCGCTGACCTCCGACGGGGTGTCGTGGTAGTAGGTCTTGTTGGTCACCACGCAGTTGTAGCCGGTCGCACTGTTGTAGGCCAGGTAGACGTTCCCCCAGGTCAGACCCGCGCTGGTCTTGACCAGCCGGGTTCCGTCAGGGACCACCGAGAACCCCGACCCACAGCCATACCGGATGGCGTCGCTGGCCGAATGCGCCGAGGCAGGCGCCGCGGCGGTGAACGTCAACGCTCCTGCCATCGCGGCTATGCCGAGAGATGCCAGAACCTTCTTCGTCATTGCCGTGTCCCTCACTGTTCATCGAGCCGCAGGTACTCCATGCGGTTCGTCGTCGACACGACTATCTCGATCACTACGGCGGCTCACCAGCGACGATCTTTACAGTTGACACCTACAAAGTTCTGTGTGGGTTTGGTCGTGCGTCGTGTAGCGAGGCTCAGCTCTCGGCCGTGTCGATTCGGTCGAAGAGGTCAAGGATCGCGTCGGCGGTTCGGGTGTCCTGGCTCTGATCGGCCAGAGTCATCGCCTGGGTCAGGGTGAATCGGGCCGACACGAGGTCGCCGGTGTCGATGAGGAGCCGACCGAGGTCGGTGAGGGTGTGTGCCTCGCCCACGGTGTCGCCCAATTGGTCGAACAAGTCGCGGGCCTTGGTCAAGTTCTTGCGGGCTTCGTCGACGTCGCCGAGGTCGTGGTGGGCCGAACCGAGTTTGTGCAGGGCGCGGGCGGCTCCGTGCGGATATTCGGCCTGCGCGGAGAGAGTGGCGGAACGCAGGTAGCAGTCGAGTGCTTTTCCGTGTTCCCCGACCCGCTGGTACAGACCGCCGAGCACGAGATAGTCCAGCCCGACGCAGAGCACGTCGCCGAGGCGCGCGCCGATCTCCACCGCCTGTTCGACGTGGTGGGCGGCTTCGTAGGGGTCGCCCGCCACGTCGAGGAGTTCGCCGAGGTTCAAGTGGCAAAGGGCGACGTGGGCTGGGGATTCGGCCTCCTGCAGCACGGCGAGTCCCGCGCGGATCTGGGCTATCCCCGCACCGTCCGCGGGGTCGCTGACGGCTGTGGCCATCCCGCTGTCCATCATCGCAAGCCCCAGCGCGACCGGGTCCGTCCCGTTCTCCGCCGCGGTGACCGCGAGTCGGGTCATGGCCACCCAGCAGTAGATGTGGCCTTTTCCGTGGTAGTAGGTGAACAGCCCGACCGACAGCCGCACGACCAACTCATCCGGCACGCCGGGAGTGCGCAACACCTGTTCGGCGGTCGCGAGGAGGTGTGGGCGGTGCGCGTCCAGCCAATGGAACGCCTCCGCCGGGCTGTCCATGCGGGGACCCTCGGCCCACCACTCCGGGCTCGCCCAGCGCGCCCGCAGGCTCCAGGGCGTCATGGCCACCTGGGCCCGCCAGGCCGCGGCGACGTAGAACTCGGCGAGGCGGGTCAGCGCGGCCGCCGCCTCGGCCGGGGTGATCAGCCGCTCGACAAGCTCCTCGATGTAGACCCGGACAAGGTCGTGCCACCGGTAGATCCCCGGGCCGCCTGTCTCCACCAAGTGCAGGTCAGCCAAGTGTTCCAGGACCCGCTCGGCACTATCGTCTCCGACACCAAGCAGGCGCGCCGCGGCCTCGGTGGAGAGGTCGGGCCCGTGGTTGAGCGCCAACAGCGCGCACGCTCGCGCGGCGTCGCGGTCCACGCCCGCGCTGTCGCGGCGCAGTTGCTCGAACGACACCGCGAAGCTCGCCCGCACCCCGACGTCATCGAGTTCCAGTACGTCGAGGCGACATCGCGAGTCGGCCATTTTGCTGACGAGCTGCGCCAACGGCCTGCGCGGCCTGCTCACCAGCCGCGCACCCACGATGCGCAGTGCCAGCGGAAGTCTCCCGCACAGGTCGACCAACGCCTCGGCCGCCACGGGATCGGCATCGACCCGCTGCGCCCCGACCACCCGCCTGAGCAGGGTCAACCCCTCTTCCATCAACAGGGGCGCCAGCACCTGAACGTGCGCATGCAGCAGCGCCAACGAGACCCGGCTGGTCACGACCACCGCACACCCAGCCGTCCCTGGCAACAGCGGTGTGACCTGTTGCGCCGTGGCGGCATTGTCGAGCAGCAGCAGCATCCGCCTGCCCGCGAGGACGGAACGGAGCAGCCCTGACGCGGCTGCGAGGCTTTTCGGGATCTCGGCGGCACGCACCCCTACCCCGACCAGCAGCTGCTCCAACGCGGCAAGAGCGGTGATCGGACGCCCGGGGCTGAAGCCCCGCAGATCGACATAGAGCAGCCCGTCCGGGAACTGGTCCGCGACCCGCTGTCCTACCTCCACAGCGATCGCCGTCTTGCCGACCCCACCCATCCCCACGATCGCCACCACCGGCACGCCCGATCCGGCGGTGAGCTGCGCCACCAGAGCCTCGACTTCCGCCGTGCGGCCGGTGAAGTGCCCAGGGGCCGGTGGAAGCTGCCGTGGCAGCCGTCCGGGGCCAACCGCGACGAGGCGCGGTTGACCCCGCCTGCTCGACGCCCGCTTCAGCTCAGCCCGCTGCTCCTCGGGCAAACCCAGCGCTTCCGCCAGCCGATCGACCGTATCCGCGCGGGGGAACCGTCGTTCCCCCCGCTCCAACGCCCCGATCGCCTGGGCACTGAGCCGCGCCGCTTCGGCGAGACCTTCTTGCGTCAACCCGCCTGCCTGACGGAACCCGCGCAACATCTGCCCGAAACCCTGCATCCCTGCCCCCCGCACCCTGCCAGCAGTGAGTAGCCCGCAGTCGACTGCGCAGGCCATTTTAGAGGTCGTCCGGGGAGACAGAGTTGGTCGGTGGGATGTCCCCTCCGACTGGGATCACCATCGTGGCGCGAAGCAGAAATGGACATTGGCCTATCAATGGGAAACGGCGCGCTGATCCAAATGGCGCATCGCGAAATCGAGGGCCGAGTTGGTCGATGACGACCAAGCTCGACCTCGTTCTGTTGAACTCCAACCGTGTTTGACAGTTTGGCTTGGTACGAACTAGCGTCTCCATTGTAGGAATGCCCTTTCCTATGGCTATCCCGTCGTTCACGATACGTCTGTGACGCAACCACTTCGCACTCTGCCGACGGCGAGCCATCGCTGTCGGCCGATCCGCCGAGGCCGCCACAGCCACCGACCCCCGGTGGTGCCTCGCGCGAGTGGAAAGTGCTTCTTCGACCCTTCATACGGAATACACGTGAAATTGTTCAATCCGCTGATCGTGGCATTGGCGACTCTTCTTTCGTCGGCGCAGCAACGGTTCCCGCGCAGGCCGCGCCGCGTTTCCGGGTGCTGGTGTTTTCCAAGACGACCTCCACCGCCCACACATCGATCCCGGCGGGCAAGGCTGAGATCCAGAAGCTGGGCACCGACAACAACTTCGAGGTAGTCGTCTCCGACGACGCGGCGGCATCTTCCACCGAGTTTCGGGGTGAAGGTCCCCACCGCGCACCGCCGGTTCACCGAGTGGACCAGGGCCGGACTCTGGCGCCGACTGCACCAGGCCGGACTCGACGAATTGGGCAGCCGAGGCATGATCGACTGGTCCCGAGCGATGCTCGACGGAGCATCGCTTCGGGCGAAAAGGGGGGATCTCTGACCGGCCCAAACCCTGTCGACCGAGGCAAACCCGGCT
>Ga0247823_10004440_pt1 | contig 11254 bp, 8 predicted proteins | sample 13C_PalmiticAcid_2_FD_192426 | JGI IMG/M metagenome (GOLD analysis project Ga0247823, IMG submission 192426) | Soil microbial communities from agricultural site in Penn Yan, New York, United States - 13C_PalmiticAcid_Day30 | ecosystem: Environmental > Terrestrial > Soil > Agricultural land...
GGGTTGAGTCGCAGCAGGCCGCCGTTGCCCTGGGTTCCCTTGCCGCCGATCAGCGCCTTGCCGTCGGCCTGCACGGCGATCGCGAGGACGTCGCCCGCTATCGGGGAGTTGTAGAACGTCGGGTCGACGCTGCCATCCGGATTCAGGCGCGCGTACTGGCCGCGTGGCTGCCCGCCCACCGAGGTGAAGGGACCGGAAATCAGGATGTTGCCGTCGGGGAACGTCGCGACCTGGGTCACGTTGCTGTCGGCGCCGGGATTGAACGCCTGCGCCACGCCGGCACCGAACAAGGCCAGCCAAGACGTGACCAGCAGGGCGCCGGTCCTTGGCCAGGAGCCGGAGCGCCTGCGCAGGACGGCTGCTTCCGCGCCTGGCGTTCCTGTGGCCGCGCTGCCTGGGCCGCCGCGCTGCCGGCAGGGCGGCGGCGGCGCATCGTTCTTGCTGATCAAGTCATTCATTCGGGTTTCCATGGAGGTTGTTGCCGCTGCCATCGGGGCCTTCAAAGCGCCCCTGGACCTGAAGCCACCCGCATCGGATGGACGGGGATGGACTGTGCAAAACCTTTACGGGTCAGTCGTGTGACATACATGACAGGCGATGACAGGCGCTGACGGCGGGTGTCCGGGACCGCTCGATGGCTGACCGGCGTGCCGGCGGCGGCCGACCCGGCCATCCGGCCGGACGGCAGTCTTCATCGGTCGGATCTTCGCCGCCGCTTCGTCGGCACAGGGGTGTCGCCTCGTCGGCGCCCGGGTGGCAATCCGGGCGCACGACCTCAGCGGGCCGCCGGCGGCTCGGTGAGCGAAGCGGGAATGACCCGCTCGCCGGCAAGCTGCCGGGCTTTCTCCAGGGACTGCCGCCAGGCATCGCGACTGCCCAGTACACGAAAGACCTTGACCCGGACCAGGGCCGATTCGTAGTCGTCGTTCGCCCAGACGGCGACCCGTCCGGCCAGCTCGGCGGCCTTGTCGCGCCGGCCCTCGGCCAGCAGCCAGTCGACGTAGGACTGCGCCACCAGGGACACCAGCACAGGCAACCCGACATCCTCGGCTCGCCCCAGGGCGCGATCGAACGCGGCCTGGACCAAGTCGACCCCGGCCGCCTGCCGGGCGGCCCATTCGGCCTTGGCCAGCAGGAAGACGGCCGATACGCCGTCGCCGTCCTGCGGCAGCCAATGCTCGACGTCCTCCGGTGTCGCGCGCCCCAGCGCCAGCAGTGCACGCTGGCGCAGCAGCACGAGATAGGCGTAGCGATCGAACGAGGGATCCCGCGGCCAGGTCTCCAGGGCGGCATCCACCGCCGCGACGGTCTTTTCCGGCTGGCCCAGGCGTGCGGTCAGCTCCGCCTGCATGTCGTGGAGGTAGCGCACGCTGCTGGGGCGCAGATCATGAAACCGCCGCTGTGCCTCCGCCACGACCTCGGCCGCTTCCCGATAGCGCCCGACGCCCATCAGCACTCTGGCCTGGCGGTTGAAGACCACCAGGCTCAGGCCAGGATCCCCGACCCGTTCGCGCGACTGCCACTGGCGTTCGCTCAACGGCAGTACGTCGGACCAGCGCAGCAGGTCGGCATAGACGTCGATAAGGCTGCTGCGCAGGGTGACGACGCGCTCCACCACCCCGAACGCCTCGTAGCGCTGGATCGCCGCATTCAGGTGAGGCAGCGCCAGTTCCAGGCGATGGCGGGCAATCTGCAGCTGCCCGAAACCCGCCTCGATGTGGGCCACACGCAGACGGTCTCCGGACTGCTCGGCCAGCAGATAGGCCCGGCCATAGTCCGAGAGCGCGCCTTCGGAATCGTTCAGCGCGACACGGGCCAGCCCCCGGCGGGTCAGTGCATCGCACAGATCCAGCGGCGCGACGGAGGCGTCCAGTGCCGCGACAGCAGCATCGAAATCCGTGATCGCCCTAGCGAAATCCGAGCGCCTGAAATTCAGGTTGCCGCGCAGGACCAGCGCCCGTCCGCGATGGACGTCATCCGGGGCAATCGCCGGATCGGACAGCAGCGTCGCGATCGCGTCGGTCGCACGGTCGTACTGTCCGGCGCGGAAATCCAGTTCCGCGAGGCGCAGGCGTACTTCCGGCAGGAACTCGGGATTGTCGGGAATCGCCAGCAGGATGCTGCGCGCCAGCTCCAGCTGGTTGGCCAGCGAGGCGGCCTGCGCCTGCTGCAGGCGCTCGCGGATCGCGTCGGCTCCGGGCGTGTTTCCGTCCCGGGGCGGCTCGCGCAAGGTTGCCGCGAGCAGCAGGTCGGCTGCCGTCCGGGCTGCTTTGATGGCATCGCCACCGCTGGCCTCGATGCGGTGTTCGGCGCCGGCGGCGTTCACGGCGGCAAGCTCGATCCGCCAGGTCTCGTCCGAGCGGGTGGCCTTTCCCTGAATGATCAGGTCGCCGCCGAGGACATCGCGAATCTGCGCGTAGTCGGCCAGCCTGATCGAATGATGAGTTCCATGCAGCGCAGTGACCACGGTCCTGCTGGGCGAAACCCGCAGGCCCGCCACGCGCAGGCGCTCGGCCACCAGATCCATCGCGCCCAGTTCCAGCCAGCTGGATTCGGACGGCGCATCGACCAGAAACGGCAGCACAATGACGGCATTGTCGGCGACCAGCGCCTCCCCCACCGGAACGGATGCCGGCACGCCGCCGGCGATGTGGCTTCGGATCGCCCAGCCTCCCGCCAGAACGATCAGCGATGCGATGGCGACATACCACCAGTGTCGCGGCAAGCGCGAGGAAAGTCTGTCCGCACGAGCGGGAAGCGAAGCCTCCGCAGCCACGTCCGTCGCGACGGACGCCGGCACCGGCGCAGGCACGTCCATCTCCGTCAGCTTGAACGCGGTTTCCTCCGCGCCCTTCGTCTCGCGGGCTTCCACTTCGCTCACCCAGCGATAACCGAATCCCGACACCGTGCGAATCAGGCGCTGCGCCTGGGCGTTGTCATCCAGCGCCCGCCGAGCCCGGGCGATGATCTGGTTGAGATGGCCGTCAGTGATTTCAACGCGACCCCAGACCGCCGCGACCAGCTCGTCGCGGCCCACCGCCCGATCGCGGTGCTCGATCAGATAGGCGATACAGTCGAAGACGTATCGATTGACGGGCAGCAGCGCGTCGCCATACCAGAGTTCGCGCTCGGCTAGCTTGACGCGAAAACTCTCGAATGAGTATTCCGGCACAGCCACTTGGGTCAGCCGTCTTCACTCACGACGAACCGGACCAGCCCCGTCATGCCGTCCGCTTCGGGCAACGGCCGCCGCTCCGGCGTCAACGCGCGTAAAAGTATCCGCGTCGGGCAATACTTCGCCGTGTTCTGCTTGCTCATGGGGCGTACTTCGACGTCCGGGGCCGGTGTCCATCAAGAGTTCACAGCACCCGGCAACGCGATTCCTGTGGACGCAACGATCTAACCCCGTTCGACGATTGCGGACACAGCAAAGCCCAGACCCCACCCCTGCGGATGCATAGCCCGTTTCTGACGGCTTCCATCACCACGCTCCAACCTGCTGACAAACCGGATAAAAACGACTCCACGGTGCGACATTTGGAACACACGCCGCTGGTACGCCATCAAGCAGGCACGCACAAAAACACCGCTCGTCCCGCCGCATTGCGCAGAATCAAGCCGCCTTTCGGACGCGGGGCTACACCCTGAGCAACACCCGAGTGGCCTGTGCTCATGCCGCCTTTCGGAAAGTCTCCGACGTCAAGCGCGGCGACGTCGTCATAGTCGTGCGGAAACAGAACAACGAATCCTACAAGTACGTCTGGCGAGTCGTCGCGCTTCCGGGGAGAAAAGATCGACCTATCCGGCGAAGCGCTGGCGATGGACGGCGTGCCGGCGCAGCGGCGGCAGCTCCGGGAAACAGGTGAAACGACGATAGTTCGCGAGCAGATCGGCGACGCGTCCTATGCCATCGCCTTCGATCACTCCCCGGGCGCCCTGCCTCCGGATCTTTCCATGACCGTTCCCGCGGGATATTTCTTCGTTATGGGAGACCCTCGCCTGCGTGCGAACGACAGCCGCTAGTTCGGTCCCATTCCGTTCAGTTCGATCGCCGGAAAGAAACTGTAGTGCGGCATCGCCGTCGCCGTGATCGCCGGCAGCCGCTTCCGGAGATACACGGATCGACACCCGACGCGAATGCGTCGTGATGGGCGCTCCGGCATTCGATGCGGCGGCAGCGAGGACTACCGACTCCGGTCTCGACGAAACCCCGGCGCCGGATCCGTCGCCGGGAGTCGGAGCGGCAGACGTGGGCATTCAAGGTTCGGTCGAGCTCTTCGGTCGTGATGTCGAGATCGATACCGCGCTCTTCTACCGGCCCCGCGTTGTTCACGAAAATGTCGAGCCCGCCAAGACCTTTCACCGCGTCCGCGACCAGGCGCCGGCAGAAGCTTTCTGCATGCACGCGCCAGCCGGATCGTGCATGACGAGATCGAAAGCGTCGATGCGTCGACGCCGTTCGAATCGATGGCACGTCGGTTGCAGCGCTGGCGCAGGCGCAATGCACTTGTCCACATTCAAGCCGTTTCAGCAGTTGCGCCTGTCGCTCACGAGCACGGCAGGACAGCTCGGCTTGCCTCACCTTTGCCACGGAAAAGACGACCGCACACAGTCCGCCATGCCCGAAGGTCCCTCCATCGTCATACTGCGCGAGCAGGCCGCCCATCTGACGCACATGCGCATCACGCGCGCGTCGGGAAATACGCGGCTGGATACGCAACGACTGATCGGACAGACCATCGTCGCGCTGCGATCCTGGGGAAAACATTTCCTGGTCGAGTTCGAAAATTTCAGCCTGCGCGTGCATTTCCTGCTGTTCGGCTCGTACCGCATCGACGAACGCCGGGAGGATATGACGCCGCGGCTCAGTCTCGGCGGCTCCCAGGGCGAACTGAACCTGTATGCGTGCTCGCTGCGGTGGATAGAAGCGCCGCTCGATGCCGTCTACGACTGGCGCACGGACGTCATGTCCGACCAGTGGAGCGCCGTCCGCGCGCGAAAAAAGCTGCTCGAAAGACCGAAGCTGCTGGCCTGCGACGCGCTGCTGGATCAGGAGATATTTGCCGGCGTCGGAAACATCATCAAGAACGAAGTGCTGTTCCGCATCCGCGTGCACCCGTTGTCGGAAATCGGCGCGTTGCCGGCCGCGCAGCGCAGCGCCCTCGTACGCGAAGCCCGCACCTACGCCTTCGAGTTCCTGGCCTGGAAGAAGGCCTACGTACTGAAGAAACACTGGCTGGTGCACACGCGACAGATCTGTCCACGCTGCAACATTCCGCTGCAGAAAGCCAAACTCGGCACGACGCAGCGCCGTTCGTTCTTCTGCAACCAGTGCCAGGTGCTCTACACGAGGTCGCAGCAGACCGTTGGGCAGGTGTCGCGCAGCACACCGATCAAAGCAGCGGCGGCCGCGCGCCGCAAAACGACACCGCGGGCGAGTCGCGACGCCTGAGCAGGAAGACCACGGCCGGAATCAGCTCGATCGCTGATTCCTCGCCGTGATCACCTGACCGACGATCGCCGTGATCAGGATGCAGCTGTTCGTCACCACGAAGACGAGGCTGCCGACGAGAGCGCTGTAGGCGATGAAGCCGATCGACGAAATGATCTGACCGGCGAACAGCCATTTCGACACGCCGCGCGCCGACGTATCGCGGGCCTGCGTGACGATCTGCCGGATCAGGGTCGCCATCAGCACGGCCGACGCCGCCCAACCGATCAGGTCCGCCGTCATGATCCCTCCGCAGGCAATCGCGTGCCGGATGGTAGGCAAAGACGCCGCCGCCACTTCGTGAAGGCGGCCGATCCCGTCGGCACCACGACTGTCTATCGCGTGCTCGCGACAGCGCGCCGGCCATCGACCTCTCGCGGTGCGCAGCGTGCGTGAACGACGGACCGCCATCGCCGGCCAAGCAAGTTGCACGACGGCCCCACGACAAATGCGCGCTTTTTCGCGACTCCGAGGTCGGCACGGAGCGTGCCGTAGGTTGGCGACGAGCCGGACATGGTGTCCGAACAGCCAAGGGGAACCACTATGGAAAGAACCTTCACCGATCCGTTGCCGCGCGTGAGCACTGCGGGCGATCCGACTGTACTTCCGGCCTCTGCCGTCTCCTGGGGAGCGATCCTGGCCGGCGCCGTCGGCGCGGCTTCCCTGTCGTTGATCCTCGTGTTCCTGGGTTTCGGTCTGGGCATGTCGAGCCTGTCGCCGTGGGCTGGCGACGGGGTCAGCGCGAAAACGCTCGGCATCGGGTCGATACTCTGGGTGACCCTGACGCAGATAGCCGCCGCCGCACTCGGCGGCTATCTGGCCGGCCGCCTGCGCACGCGATGGCTGCGTACGCATGTCGATGAAGTCTATTTCCGCGATACCGCCCACGGCTTTCTCGCCTGGGCGATAGCGACGCTCGCCACGGCTGCGCTATTCGCTTCGACGATCGCCGGCATCGCGAGCGGCGGCGCGAAGCTCGGCGCCGCGGCACTCGGCGGGGCCGGGGCCGCGGTGACGACCGTGGCGGCCGGCATGCCCGACGCGACCGACAATCATCAGAGCTACCTGCTCGATACGCTGTTCCGTCCCGGCGCAAATCTGTCGGCACCGATTTCTGCGGACGGCACTTCCGTCACAACGGCACACGACAGCAATTCGACCGGCGGCACTGCACAAGCCGCACGCATCTTCGCCAACGCCGTGCGCGTGGGCTCGCTGAGCGCCGAAGACACGCGTTATCTCGGCCAGATCATCGCCAACCGGACCGGCCTGACCGCCGAAGAAGGCGAAGCGCGCGTCCGTGCCGCTTATGCCGAATGGGAGAAAGCCGTCGCGACAGCGAAGGAAACCGCGGACAAGGCACGCAAGACGGCCGCCTACGCCGCGTTGTGGCTGTTCATTTCGCTGCTGGCCGGCGCGTTCTTCGCGAGCTTCTGCGCCACCTGGGGCGGCAAGCGTCGCGACCTCGTGGACTGAGTCCGCACCGTTCACCCCCTCATCCATCGTCGGAGAATCGTCATGCGATCCATTCTTTTGCTGCTGCTGGGCGTGCCGCTGCCGATCGTCATCCTGATCGCGCTGTTCGTGCGCTGACGGGGAGCGGCGGGGGGCGCATGCGCCCCCGCCGGCTGTCGGAGGGATTGCTGTCGCGGCGAAGAACGCCGTGCGTACGGCGGCAGTCGAGCCGCGATGGCACTTTCGCAGCCCTCACGCGGGCTAGCCCCCACCGTCATGATCGGACCGACACGTCACTCGACCTTGAAAGGCGGACGCGGCGTCGAAGGGCATTCCGTGTCGATCTTCTTCACCGAGCCACTTTTGATCAGCTCCCTGTAGGCGCGGTCGGCGCAGTCGCTCCAACCCGAGTGCCCTTGTCCGCGCAGGATGATCTCGGCCCGTCGAGAGAAGCCAGGAGCAGCATGGGTGGTAAATGCCAAGGGCGTCGCCGGATCGAGATCACCCGAAACGATCAGCGTGGGCACATCGGAACGGAACGCCCGGCGATACCCCGACGGAAGTCGATAGGTCGGCCAGCGGGCGCAGGCGGCTTGCTGGTTGCGCACCCGGTAGTCGCCCAGGAAGGTGCCGTCCGTTTCCGGCGCCAGGTCTCGCTCCCTCAGAAAGGCCACATCCTCGTTGCAGGTGAGCGTCAAGAACAAGCCGCTGCTGAACCCCGAATCGAAGCTGCGCGCGTGATCGAGTACGCCGCCCGCCAGCGGTGTCCAGTCACCGAGATACGCGCGATGGATCAACCAAGGCACCTCGGCAGCCCTGTCCGTCGTGTAAAGCAGGTAGCGCAGATACTCGGCAACACGTCCTCGGCTCAGCGGCGCGGCGACGTCGCTACCGGGCACCGTGACGGAAACGCCTGCGTCGAGACGCGCCATCACGGTGGAAAACTCGCGCTTCAGGTCAGGATAGGACTTCGCGCACGGAGCATCCGCCGCACACGCCTCGAACGTCTTATCGAGAGCCAGCTGCGCCGCACGCGCGAACGGCAGCGGTGTGGCGATATCGATCGGCACCAGGCTGCCGAGGTAGGCCGTCCGCACCGATTTCGGATAAGCCCGCATGTAGTGCTGGGCCGCCCGGGTTCCGTAAGAAAAGCTGTAGAGATTGACCGGACCATAGCCCAGCGCCTTGCGCACCGCTTCCAGGTCATCGGCGAAGTGCCGGAAAGAAAACGTCGCGATGTCCACCGACCCACGCAGCGCCTTGGCACAGCGCTCGACCGCTTCGGCCGGCAAATAGTCCCGCAGGTTGGCCTCGGGATGCTCCGGTGAGAACAACTGGCAGTTCAACGGCGCGGATCGTCCCGTCCCCCGCTGATCGATGAACACCAAATCGCGATCACGGTTGTAATTCGCCAAACCCTCGCTGATGTCCGCCACTGAGTCTGTAGCCGCCTGCCCCGGCCCGCCGCTGAGGAACAGGATGGGGTCCGGCTGCACCGCCGCCGCCTCAGTGGCGGGGACCACGACCACGTAGAGCGCGATGCGGCGCCCGTTGGATCGACGCGCGTCTTCCGGAACCTCGATCACCCCGCACTGCGCGGGCCGATGAAAGTCGGGAATCGTGCAGGGCGACAACGATGGCGCCGCCGGCGCCGTGGTGGCAGCCAAGGCGATCTCCATCGGGAACACGGCGGGCAATATCCAGCCCAGCATGAGCAGAACGGATCGGCTGAATCGAGGCACGTGCATGGGCCATCCTCCTGGCAGTCGTTGCCCTGCTGATGCGTGACCGGCGGGGAAGGTTTAATCGATTCACTGATCCAGCCGGCAAGATTCATCATGCGACGGATTGATCACCAGCTGTCATCGCATCGGAACACGTACAGGCGGGCAGCCGGCGACTCGTGGGTCCGCAAGCTCACCTCGATGATGCGGCGGCCGACGACGGCCTGGAGATCCGTCGGCGCCGCGGCCGGAAATGGCAGATCCCGGAGAGCGAACGCAGCAGCAATGGCAACGCGCGTAGAAGCCGGTGACCAAGGGGCTTCAACGGCCCAATAAAGAATAAGCGCCTGTGATGGCAGGGACTTCTCTGTGCGGCCGGGAGACCAAGAAATACGGCGCATATCCCTGTACGCCGCCCTGCGGGCCGGCTGCGCTGCGCTCCGCCGTTCAACATCGGCATCTGCCGATGTTGTCGAACCCAGGTTCGAACCCTAGGCCATCAGATTCACCAACAAAAAACCCCGCACAAGGCGGGGTCTTTTGTTGGTGGCTGGGAGACTAGGATCGAGACGATTTTCCTAAATCCCTGCAGCGACAAGCCCTTGGTGCGCCTGGTGTTTCGGCGGAAGTGACCAACCGAGGTGACCAAGTAGGTGGGGAGCATATCAGGGGCTTTACGCCCCTGGACAGCCTCTCCAATCAGTCCTCGTCCGGCATCAAAATGGTGGCGACACATTCCCCCTGGTCGCCCGGACCGATGAGGAGAGCCAACCGGGTCAAACGCGGGCGACGACCGCCCCGCGGTACCACCAATACTTGGAACTCGATGCGCCCGGAATCGCCCCGGCGGGCTGCCGCTCGGGCGGCCAGCGAGGCCATCCAGACGACGTCCCACAACCTACCGTTCTCGTCCTGTGGCGTTCTCTCTTCCGGACTCCAACTGACACACGTCGCCCAGACTTTGGCCGTTAACGCTACCGGCACCCTGAAGCCAGCTTCGTAGGCCATGCGTCCGGCGTCCATGAGCACCCCATCGTCGAGGGCTTCCCGGCGGCTGTAGGTATGGACCACATCGTCTGAGGTGAACATCGCTTCTCTCCTTATCCGTTGGCTCGGTCCCCGGGCATCGAGGTCCCGATGCCCGGCATGGGCGAACCCCCGCCCGGAGCGAGGCGCGGTCAAGGGAGCGGCGGCGGCATGCCGACGCAGGCCCACGGCTGGCGCGGGCTGGAACGACCGAAGGGAGCGACGACTCGGGCCGTGGGCCGGCCCTTGACCGGGGAAGCCGAGCGTGAGGGCTGCTGTGGGCTATTCGGCCTGGTAGGACTTACCTTTGCGAGCGCCGCGTCGCACCAAGAAGCCCAGGAACAGGGGCATGCGGCGCCCGACAGGTTTCGAGATCACAGAACCGCGGGCCTGACTGCCGGCTAGGCCATTCTCACCACAGTATCTATGTTGCGGAAAGCAAGGCTCCTAGGAGCGCGGGGAACCAGTTACTCAACGGATATTCGTGATTCGGCTCAGCTCAGATTCTTCACTGCCTATTCGACGACAGCAGCGCGGCGACAACACGCGCAGGCCGAACACCCGACAAGCCGAGGGTGAATCAGGTAGCCCCACCACCATCCATCGGAAGCAAAACAAAGCACTCATGGACCGAGTCGGATGCGCCGCAAAAGCAACACGTCCCTATGTTGACTTTCGAGTAATCAGTCGATCTCTTCCCATGGAAACCACGGGGAGGATGTATGAGCAGCCAATCAGTATTGAACCGTGTGGCGACGCGCCTATCCCAAGACCCGCAAGGCGACCGAGGATGGTTCATCATTACTCGCGTCCATGTTGAAGTACACTGGCTCAAGGACATCGCCGATTATATTTTTCAGAAATGCGGCAACGGTACGTGCCGCCTCAACGCACACGACTACTCGCGCCTCGCACAGCTCACTGGCACCGGAGTCGGCAACACAAACCCTGGGATGCAATTGCGTCGGCATCACCTCCTTGTGATGTACAAGCCGCTTCAATTGATTGAGCGGATCAACCCAAGGTCATGGACCGATATACGCTTGACCCATGAGGGACTCGCGGTAGCTCAAACTCGGTTTCCGTCCAATATTTTAGAGAGCGTCCTAAACAGGATTGTATTTGCGCAGGCACCTGCAATTCCCAATGATCGCATTCAAGCCTATTCGCAGTTTAACGTGCAGGCCTATCAGGCTACCCACGCCATAATGCGAGCGTGCAACGGCTACATTGACCGGGATGAATTTGACTACTTCGTTTCGCGCGTTCGCAACAGCGGCGAGATTTCTTGGGCCATCGACGGCATTATTGACTACAGAGGAACCATCGCTTCCCTGTCAAATGCTCAAACTACCCAGTTAAAAAACAACCTATCATCAGCCGTCAAGAACAATTTGACCGACAAGCAGTATCAAAACTGGCGCGACATCGGGCTCCATACTTTCTCACTTTTTGGAACCGGGACTTCGATGGTTCGGCGCGGAGTGGAGCTTTGGCTGACCTCGACCCAAGTCTCGACCAATACAAGCTCGACATCACAGGGGGGTGGGGGTGGAGG
>Ga0247823_10004441_pt1 | contig 11253 bp, 8 predicted proteins | sample 13C_PalmiticAcid_2_FD_192426 | JGI IMG/M metagenome (GOLD analysis project Ga0247823, IMG submission 192426) | Soil microbial communities from agricultural site in Penn Yan, New York, United States - 13C_PalmiticAcid_Day30 | ecosystem: Environmental > Terrestrial > Soil > Agricultural land...
GGGGGGCATCCATCCCCCTTGAGAGCGAGCGTGGGCAACATTGTATTGTGGTGCTGTATTGTGCAGTCATTCAGCATCCAACATCCCGCGCCCTGCGGGTTATGCAGAGGTAGGGAGAGGGAATATAACCTTGCAGTTGGGTGTTGCTAAATATGGGGGTTGATGTGTCGATCTGCTGTGAGGTTGTGATGAAGGATTAGATCCACGGTGCTGCTTGAAGGTTCACCACTCTGTGGTCTTGCTTGTTAACCCCTATCCGTCTCGAGGACCTTGTCTCCTTCTGGGCCTCCGTTCGGGTTAATTTGCTACTGAAGGCCGGTGGCGGGACCAGATGGTTCTTGTTCCTGCAGATCAAGTATGCAGTAGACATGCAGTGATGTGGCGAGTCTCTCATCCACTTGGTTTCCTGACTGCTGATACTCACGTCTCTGAAGGAAGTCCTACCGTGCATATCGTTTAGGAAGGTCACCAGCGTGGGACAATTCAGGGGTGTATTTGATCGTCAATCCTAGGCCGCCAGCCATCCACCCGGCGGTTAGGGATATGTCTGTGCCAATTTGGCATGGGGGTGCATGCTTTGACAGCATCTAGGGCACAGTCATCCAGTGTGTTTATCGGATGAGGCGGCATGTTGCCAGGCCTCGGCCGTATTTCCCGAGGCCGCGGGCCAGTCTGTGGCGGTGGGTCTTGGGTTGACCTGGGCAAGGGGTTGAGGCCGAGGGGGTTACCATGAATATGATGATGATTTGGTCGAGTTCAGCCAATGGCCTTGCCTCCCGTTGTGCTCAACGGCGCTTGGTGGGAGTGGAGCGGAATTACAATTCTATTCTTTGCTCGTGATGTTTATTTCCCCGGTTTGTCATGTCCAACTAAGTCGGCAGGCGTGCGGCGAGGGGCGAATCGGGCCCAGGCCCTGGGTGCCCTATCCGGCCCGCCGGATCTGCATCTGACGGTTTGGGAGCAGCGTCGATGTCGTGCCGTGACGGTGCGTGCGGGTGCTCTTCTAGATGCAAGTGCCGGCGCTTGCGCGCCAGTTTCGGCACTCGGTACCGGACGATCAGGGTCACTCAACCTCCTTTTCAGCCTTACCCCTGGCTTTTGTGGGAGATATTACCTGGGACGACGTCGTCATCTTGATGGTCTAAGTTGGGAAATGGGGGGAGGGCAATATCGGATGCAGATGTGGGGTGGTAGCTGGCGGCGGTTTGGTCCGAGGCGACGGGTTGTCAACGTGGATGAGACGACGATACGACGGTATGGTTGTCCATCGTGTCATATTCAATGCTTAGGAGGGCTAACATTACTGGGCATGGTTACTGGTCGGCAGAGTCCTCCATGCAATCTGCATACTCTTGTTGCGTGTCGTCGGCGAAAGACAGCCAAGCGACATCACACACCAAGCCGGAGATTTACCTGGGAAGAGGATCGATCTTTCCCACGAGTTTCTATGTTTATCACTCATCTGTGCGCTGCATGGCATGTTGCCTTGCCTAACCGCCGGCCGGGCACGACGACGGGTGGCATCCAGGGCTCTGGGTCGAGTGATGGGACGTGTCCCCGATAGTTTGTCGATGGTAGGAGATCGAGGGTGGAACAGGATGCGGGATGGTTCTTGGAATAGCGACGGTGGTAAGCACGATAAATTGGCAGCGTGATGGGGGTTCTTGGGTTGGCAGCGGGAACAAGCTGATTGGCGGCAGGAACGTGTCCAGGTGCAGAGACAGCGGCAACGCGGGCATCGTTGTCTTGGGCAACATCAAAACGCGGCCATATTGAGTTGCTCACCGCAATGGAGGAACTGAAGCGAACGGCAGACGTTGAAAGGTGACCAGGATCTGGTGGTCTGCTGGTGGACAAACCCCCAGAAGCTGCAGGTGATGGTGCTAAAAATAGCTAAAAATAGATCGCGCTTATGCAGAGTGCGGAAGATCGCAAGTGGGCAAATTGTCATTTTGCCCAGTAGCATCCATTTAACCCTCTCGGCGCTTGCGAACGCGGAGTGGGGCTGTCTAATCCAATCAAAATGTCCAACTTGTCAGGGATGGCCGCCACACCGGCCAATCTGCGTCAGAGTTGCGACAGGCATCGGACGATTGGCGCTTGGTGGAGTCATGCACACCGAGTCTCTGCGCCCACACCGCGCAGGAGGCTTTCTGCAGCAGGGGTTTGACCTCTCAGAGGCATCCGGAAACCGGGGTTTGGGTGCAGTCGTGATGGTGCAGCATCGACGGCATCACCAGGAACGGCCATGAGAGTTCACTCTCGAGCGTTGCGGGAGATACGTTTGGCACGCCAAGGGAGGGAGTTGTGCAACCTGAACACGGGAACAATCTCCACATGGTTCTGATTTTGGAATCTGTTTCGCCTCTGCAAGACGGGAAAACCCTGGGTCGAGACACGATGGACCTGCATTCTCGAATATCGAACTCGCGCCTTGGCAGGGTTCGGACCCGGCACGCGCCTGCGGATCATGGTTGCCGGGTGCCTGAGCTGTGCTACCTACACGAAAGTGGTGCAGAATAGCCTGAGGGTACCCTTTCTGGTGGTCTGGTATCCCTTGCGAGAGCAAACAAATGCGGATGCGTGGCGGGGACACCGAGTTTGACTGGACAAGCCTGTCCATGCTGTCTGAATTCGCCGTTGCGGCTCTCGTTGACCCGGCCGGCTGTCTGGGAACCGAGAGGCAGCGCCGTTGAGGCTCCGTCGCGGAACATTGGGCTGCCGGATGGGGAACACTGCCCGCGAGACAGACGCGCCCCACAATTCGGAGCTGGACGCGGTGCTGCGTGCGTTTGAGGTTGATGACAGCCAAACGGAAAGGAGGGGTACGGACAGGGTGTCTTGGCTCCGAGCCCTGGGTGCGGCGAAGTCCCTTTTCCTGCAGAACACCCGCAAATCGGGGTTCTTGACAGAGCCCAGCAAACACGAGCTGGCAACCTCCGCCACAAGGATTGGGATGGTTGCACATCTCTTGCACAACAAAGAATGAGGTTGAGGAGCGCAGCTCGCGCACATCGGCATTGTCTGGACAAATTGACACCGCATCTTTCGATTCCTCCTCATTCTCCGTGCATCGTAGCCGAACCATGGGTGATGTCGAGGGGCTTACCCGGGTATATTGTCCTGATTTGCAGCTTCCAGAAGGTCCCAAACGGGCCAGATGCTACAGAAATCTCGGTAGACGCTCCCTTGGACACGGCCCTCGACGCCAGACACATTCCCAGCTGGGTTGTTGCGCAGCACGGCATCTCGCCCCTTGTTCGTCGTCGTTTCTTTCTTGGAATAGGGTTCGTCTTTGTTCCTGCCTCGAAGCTTCGCGCACGGGATTCTGCTTGACAATTCCAAGGGACAATGGTTGCGCCCCCGGCACCCAGTGTCAGAGAAACTCAATTTTCCGTGGTCGCCTCGCATCTCGAGAAACGGCTGTGGGTGGGCCTGCCGCATGCTGCAGCCCACCAATCGAATCCCATGTTTCGGCTCCCTCGCCCTGCCATCCCAGGCGGCGGGGCGTGCCAAGCCTGACTCGTGGCTTTCCGGCTCTGCTGCCCCATCTTGCAGCGGATCCCCTTGTGGAGGGTTCCCCAGGGTCTTGCCTTTTTCCCTCCTGCACACACCTCTGTCTCTCAGTCCTCTGATCTCTGCGAGCTATTATTAGCATCACCAGATCCAGCCTCATCGCCCTCGAACTGCACGAGCGCCGTGCAGGTACCAGCGTATCTTTTTGACTGCGACCCTAGTCGCGACAAGGGAATTGACGTCGGCCTTGTTCAGGCCCTCGCCTGCCCGTCGGCCGCAGCGCACAAAAAGAAGGCATCGCCCCGTCGTCGCCATTTGTCGAGAGGGCCCTGTGCTGTGGGTGTCCCAGCGTGTCGAGTACGAATACCAGCTAGAAGCCTCCACCCCAAGGCTAGCTCCATCGGAAACTGCACTCTTTTGTACATCGCCACCGTCACCCGTTGCTGGTGCTGATAACATTCGCAACCCGCCCTTGGTTGTGGCCCGTTTCATTTCTTTCCCAACAACCGAACCCAGTATAGTCAAGAGATCGCCGGCGTCAAGGCCGCGCCACCGTCGCAATGGGACGCAGGAAGATCGAGATCAAGCCCATCAAGGATGACAGGAACCGCTCTGTGTAAGGACTCGCCACGCGCTCAAGCTCCCCTGCCATGCTACCGCTAACCGTCCACTTTGTCTCCAGCACCTTTTTGAAGAGGAAAGGCGGTCTTTTCAAGAAGGCCCATGAGCTTTCGGTGCTCTGCTCTGTTGACGTGGCCGTCATCATCTTCGGCGCCGGCACCAACAAGAAGCTGCACGAGTTCTCCTCCATGGACATGCGGGAGATGATCCAGCGCTACGGCTGTGTAAGCTCCCTCTCCCTCTAGGCCCGCCTGCGTGTCACTGACATGACGTGTCAGCACGGCGGCCCCAATGAGCACAAAGGTCCAGCCGATTTCAACGGTGGGGCCGATGACGATGACGACGACGACGAGAACGGCACCCCGCCGCACGCTGAAGGGTTAGATGCCCATATGTTTGCTCCTCACTTCCGGCAGCCTGCGTACCCCCTCATGAGGCATCACACGCCGTCGGCCTCTCCACCGATTCCCAATGGCGTCTTTGCCGGCCACCCAACGAATGGCCCGCGCGGCCACACCCCGCAACCCCAGATGGGCTCCCGGCCGTCATCACGGAACGACATGCAGCGGATTGGCGCGAACATGGCGGGCCAGCCGGTCGGGCCGCCGGGTCCCCAATCAGTCAACGGCTTCGCCTACATGCAACAGCCGCCCATGTACAATGCGCAGAATCCTCACAACATCCCACCGAACATGCCCCACGGGCTGCCACAGCCGCACCCTCAATATCCCTATCCTCAACCACAAGCGCACCCACACCAGATGCAACCCTACGTGGATGAACAGCGACGAGCGTCAGGGCCCGCTGCCTTCCCTCTCCAGCCGCAAGGCCCGCCAACCGTGCGCCATTCCGTCTCCCCACCACAGCCTCCCGCTGCTCCGCTCCCTTCGCAACTCCCTGCGCAACCCATTCCTCACATGACGCCGCCGCCGCCGCAACCGCAAGCCCATCCCATCCAAAGTCCGCCGCAACCTCAACACCATCTCCTGCCGCCGCCGCCGCCGCCCCAACTGCAACTGCCTCAAGAGTCGCAAGCAGAGCCGAGGGTGAAGCCCGAGTTGGTCGACAGGCCGCGCCAGCCCCCGCTCCTGGACACCAAGATCAAGCAGGCACCGCGCAAGGGAGGGAGCATTTTTACGCCCATTGACGAGAACCGGTCGATCCTATCGCAACACTTGGCGGCGTTCCACCCAGAGCCGAAATCGGAGGCGCCATCCAGCAGGTCCCAGTCGATGGACGTCGGCAGCGTGTCAAGGCCCAGCAATTCGAACTCGCCCCCGTCTCTTCACCGTCTCAACACCCAACTGCAGCAGCCGCAGATCAAGAGGAACGGGTCGTTGGGGACCATCCCCGAGACCACTTTCACGCCTCCCTCGCGGTCCAACAGCCTGCGCGTTGGCGGCAGTATCTCGCGGCCGCGGTTGAAGGTGCAGATTCCGGACGAGTCGGACGGCGGCAGCGCAACAAACGAGTCTGGCTCCCCGCGGGGCACCACCGCGACGGCTACCGACATTACATCGCAGCACTCGAGGCGGCTCACGGACTCGCATTCCTCGGGCGTCGTCCTGCCCCCGCCTTCGCCATCCGCTTCGACGCTGCTCTCGGCAGGCGCCACGGGCCCGCCTAACCCGTTTGCCCGACCACCGCCGCACCAGAACATCGACACACCTGTCTCGGCCCTGCCGTCCCGGTTTCTAGGAGAGGGGTACCTCCCCAGCCCGAGCGGCTTCTACTCGGACTTGTTTTCTAAGGGCAACGACAACAACACGCTGAGCCCGCTCAACTTTGGGACGCCCGTCGTGGGCACGGGCCCGTCGTTCCTGCGCGATGATCCGCTCGTGCTGAAGCGGAAGAGCCCGGATCTCGGCGGGAATGGCGGACACAGCGATCCCGTCGACACGCTGGCGAATGATGCGAAGAGGATCAAGGTTGATCATTGAGGGGTTCTTCGGGGCTGTACCATATTTTGACCTACTTTTTCTTCTCGATTCTTTTTTCTTGTATACGAAACGGTTTAGCGGTTTTTTGGCTACATTCTTGGACGGCATTGGGATAGGCGTTGAGCGCAGGGCCAAAACGGGCATGACTGAACGAGGTTGGAACATTGGGCTCATGTTGGGATATTGAACTTTTTTGGAGTACATGGGCGGGCATTGTGCAGCAGAGACAGCGGCCAGAGTCTGAAGTACGTTTTTGGATACAGATTACAACATATAGATAGTTGGAACTCCAATTTCTCTGCATCTTGTCGTTCCTTACTCGACGCAACGCGCTGTGAGACTCAACCTAACAGCAAAAACACCCTTCGGATCACATCAACACACGGAATGCGGCACAAGGCTGTAGGGCTGACTGACAGCCGCGGCAACCCACCGACCGACCAACAGCCTCAATCTGATAAACGTCCAAAAGGACGGGACCGGTCCGCTGCGGACCTGTCTGTGGCCCCCGCAGCCTTACTGCAGCCTCTCCCGCTTCCCCGGGCGCCAGCAGGGTGGTCGCGTTCGTGCAAGCCTGGTTGTGCAAAGCCAACGCTCCAATGGGGGGTGTGGCCATGTGGGCGGCTCTGGTTCTGCGGTTGTTTCTATTCTTAGATCTTTTTTTTTGTGGTGGTGCACTGGGTTGGGGTTGGGCCTGGCCTGGCCGGTGGGATGGGCCGGAGGGTTGGGTTCTGTGTGGCGGCGCCGGATGGGCGGATGGGATGGGCTTTGGAACGGCGGAAAGGTTAAATAGGGGTGTTGGAAGGGGGTTGGAAAGGGGAATCAGGAAAGGGGTTTGTTGAGGGTTGTTCGGGTTGTGTATGGGCGCATTGGTGTTTTGCTGATGTCGATGGGGAAAGGGTCGAGTTTTTAACGGGAAAGGGGGCCGCTGATGGCATATGGTCTCGATTGCTTAGCAGCCCTGTTTAGGATAAGGGCGTCATGACGAATGGCGGCTGGTCGCCGGGTGTACGGTCGAAAGAGATATCCAGGGCATGAGACTCGTTAGCTGGTCCACGGGGTATCATTGATTTATTGTTCTTTTTGTTTTCAACAGGTAGCCCTCAGCACATCGTTCCCAAATTTCTCACATCCACCGCCCCTCATCCAAATTTGTCATGTTTGCTCTTCACCTTGATATCCAACAGCGTCTCGTGGTAATTCCCCTCCCTCCGCGCCCGCTTCAGCCTCTTGACCTCGTCCTCCTCCAGCCTCCGCCCCGCAGCCTCCTCCAGCTCCCGCCGGCTGATCTTCTCCTTGGCGCGCTCCTCCTTGGAGGCCTTGAGGCGCGGCTTAAAGCGCGCCTGCATGCGCACGCGCAGGGTCGTGTCGAAGGTGATGTCGGTCTCGTCGCCCCTGACCTCGGGCGGGGCGTTGGGCTTGGCCGAGCGCGAGGCGCGGACGGACAGGAAGGTGTCGCGCAGGGTCTGGATCTGGAAGGTGCCCGGGGTGTCGGCGGTGGCGACGAGGTTGAAGGTCTCGAGCGGGGTGATGGCGTCGGAGTTGGCGGTCAGGAGGCCGATCTTGTCGCAGGAGAGGTACCTTGGGGCAGTGGTTAGTGGCCTTGCGGTTGGGGTGGGTGTAGTGATGGAAGGATACGTACTTTCCGTGGTGACCCTTGAGACGGAAGTGCTCTGTGCCCACGATCTTGTTTGCGACCCAGACCTGGCGCACGTCGTGGGGCTCGGCGGTGGAGGGGTTGGCGTCGACGATGTTCTCGATGGGCAGGGCAAAGACCTTGCCAGTCGCGTCGCAGGCAAGGGCGGTGGGGGGCTCGCTCGGGAGGACGACCATGACGGGGCCGGAGATGTCGGTCACGGCATCGGCCGAGACCCAGCTGTCGTCCTCGTTGTCGTCGGCATCGTCGTCGGGCTTCGCAGCCTTGAGCTGCCGCTCCGGGTTATTGTCATCCTGTCCTGCGCCTGCACCCTCGGCGGCATCGGTGCGCTTCCTCTTCTTGGGCTTCTTGTCGCCCTTAAAGCTCAGTGGCTTTACCATGCTGGTTTGCTGTGTCTAAAGCGTGCAATGGGTTGTAGGATGCAATGCGCAAGTACAAAGTATCCGTGATGGTTGACGATCTCGTGCAGGTTATCGATAAGAGCTGCGTTCGAGGTGCTTCGGTGCGCTTGGTCCACCATCGTCATCCACCTGCCGGGTTCAGAGGTAGAAAGCTTGGCGCATCGCATGCAGTGCCCCACCACCTTTCATGCTCTTGAGGGAGGGGCAGCACCGAGATCACAAGACAGATTCTCCAACAATTCTGTTTTCCTCGTTCGTATGATTTAGAATTATCGTATCCCAAAACTGAACTCTTTGACACCATGGCTCCCATTGCTCAAGCCGTGACAGTCTCATTGCAGGACCTGAAAAACGGTACGCACGCCAGTGGATTCCACAGTCGTTTTGGTAGTGCGGGGAGCGTTGTGTAAGTGGCGTAGGTGCGCTAACGAGCATCACCCATCCCAGGCACCGTCTCGCCCGAGACCCTCTACGACGCCTTTGGCCCCGACTCGCTGGGCATTCTGGTCGTCAAAGATGTGCCTCCCGAGTTCGCGGGATTGAGGCACCATCTGCTGTCATACTCGTCGTACCTGGGCAATCTGCCCAAGTCGCAGCTTGGTGTGTTCTGTCCTGTTGAATAAAGAGAAAACCACTGGACCACTGACACGGCCCAGACAAGCTCGAGAACGAAAAGGCCAAGTACCTGACCGGGTGGTCGCTGGGCAAGGAGACGCTCAAGAACGGCAAGGTGGACACCCTGAAGGGCTCCTTCTACGCCAACTGCGCCTTCTACGTCGACCCCAAGCTGTCCTGTGCCGTCCCCACCGAGCAGTTCAACCCGGACAACTTCCCCGAGTACCTCTCACCCAACATCTGGCCCGGTGAAGCTGCTCTGCCCGGATTCCAGGAGACCTTTGAGAACCTGTGCCGGGTGATCATCGACGTGGCCGTCCTTGTCGCACGCTCCTGTGACAAGTTCGCCGCGAAGGAGATCGCCGGATACCCCAGCGGCTACCTGGAGCGCGTCGTGAGCACCTCGACCACCACCAAAGCCCGCCTGCTGCACTACTTCCCCGACGACCCCACCAATGAGCCGGCCCCGGTGGCCATGGCGGACGCCGAGGCGAACAGCAACGACCCGGACGAGGACGACTGGTGCGCGACACACCTCGACCACGGCTGCCTGACGGGGCTGACGTCGGCCATGTTCGTCGACGAGTCCGCGTCCAACCCGACGGTGGCGGCGCCCGAGATCGAGGCCGAGTCGCCCGGTCTGCCGCCGCTGGCGCCGCTGCCGGAGCTCGAGACATCGCCGGACCCGGCCGCCGGGCTGTACATCAAGTCCCGCACGGGACAGACGGTGCAGGTCCGGATCCCGCGCGACTGCATCGCGTTCCAGACGGGCGAGGCGCTGGAGCGCATCACCGGAGGCAGGTTCAAGGCGGTGCCGCACTTTGTGCGCGGTCCCCGGGCGGCGCTGAGCGAGGGCCGGATCGCCCGGAACACGCTGGCCGTGTTTACCCAGCCCAACCTGGGCGACGAGGTGGATATGGAAAAGCACGTTACCTTTGGAGACTTTGCGCGGGGCATCGTGGCCAAGAACACCGTCTACTGATGGCGCCGAATCACAGAGACTACTGTGTACTTTGATCTCGGTCTCAATTCTTGCTGCTGGATAATAAATGAGGTCGAAATTTTGAGGGTCGGGTGGGGCGACATCAAGGAGAAATAACCACAATGGATTTGTACTGTGTACCTTATTCTTCAACGACGGCCAAAAAGACGAGCAAAGGCGAAAGGCCGAGTTGGAAAGGGTGAAGATCCCGGGCCTTGGCGGCCGCTCTCGCATGCCCCACCAGCCGAAGCTTAGCGCGATCCTCTGCACGACTCGCCGCCGGGTGTTCCCTGTCGTTCGCGGTCGGCCGCTGCGGGAAGCTCCGGCAACAAAATTGCCGCTGCAAGACGAACTTTGACGTCGTCACGAGTTGAATCTTTCAACCGTCCACTCCTTCACCATTTTGGATATGCCACGGGTTTGAGGACTGGCGCTCATTGTCATTCTTGACACTCTCTTCATTCGTCCCAATTGTGCCGACTGCCTCCCCAAGACCCCTTCCATCGGAGAGCAGCAACCCCCTTTCCCGACTTACACGGCTCCGCCGACCCATCCGAGCACCATGCTGACCTCGAACCTCCTCCTGCCTGCCGCCTGGCTGCTGCTCCTGGGCACGGCGTCGGCATCTCCCGCACCCGTCGATGCCAATGCCGCAAAGACGGCCACGATCAGCACCTCCTCACCACTGCCCGCCGACGCGACGGGAGCCCTCGTGACCGCGAGCACCGGTGCGGCCAAGCCGGCAGCCACCAAGAACGCCGAGGCAGCAGCCTGTCGCAACTCTGACGGCGAGTTCAAGCCCTTCTGCCTGCCCAAAAACAACGAGATTTTCTTCCCGGACTCGACACACTCCAGTAAGCATGCCCTCTTGGCCCCCTACACCACCGCACACCCCTAACCCGCCCCTCCAACAGTAACCTGGGACCCCACCTTCTTCGGCGGCTCCAACACAACCCTCATCAGGATCCTCGGTTTCTACGCCACCAACGAAACCACCATCCCCACCTCGGGCCCGCCCGCGGGCGAAGCAGAAGCCTTCGCGTCGGAACACATGACAGCCGGCTGGGGCTACTACCAGTGGAAGCTCTCCAGTGACCTCCTCCGGGCGCAATCGGCCTCGCTCGTCAACATCACCCTGCGCATCGTCGCCCTGCCCAAGGACGGCCTGGCCGCCGAGTGGCACACGGGCCCGACCGTCACGCTGCGCTACAAGCCCAAGAAGGAGAAGCCGACCAAGCAGCACGGGAAAACGGACGAGCACGCCCTGTACATTGCCCTGCCCACCGTCTTTGGCGTCTGCCTGCTCGTCGTCGCCGTCATCTTCTTCACCAACCGCCAGAACCGCACCATCGAGATCGGCGACCTCGTCAACCGCGCGCGCAAGAGCTCGAGCCGGAGGAAGGGGCTGGGCGCGCTGAGCAAGAAGGACCGGACGAAGAACAAGGAGCAGAACATCCGGCTGATGGAGCGCAGCGCGGACAGTGACGAGGAGGCGGGCTGGGACGAGGGGTGGGGTGAAGG
>Ga0247823_10004442_pt1 | contig 11253 bp, 8 predicted proteins | sample 13C_PalmiticAcid_2_FD_192426 | JGI IMG/M metagenome (GOLD analysis project Ga0247823, IMG submission 192426) | Soil microbial communities from agricultural site in Penn Yan, New York, United States - 13C_PalmiticAcid_Day30 | ecosystem: Environmental > Terrestrial > Soil > Agricultural land...
GGAGAAGCTGTTCGAGTTGATCGAGCGCTGATGTCGCTTTGAGCTTGCCTGTCGCTTCCAGCCACCGGCCCAGAGTAACCAGCACAAGAATGACACACGTCACTTCGTAGTAGACGTGTCCCTGTCCGCGGACCGTGGAGACAACCGACACGGCGTATGCCGCCAGCACGCCGCTCAACAGGAGCAGATCGGTCGACAGTACACCGCGGCGGAGTTGTTCCCAGGCCTGAGCGGTCAACGGACGCCCCAGAATCAACAGCACCGGTGCGGTAAACAGCAGCGCGCCGTAGCGGAGAAAGTTCGCCAGCGCCAGTTCAAACGGTGTCTGCGGCGTCGCGACATAGCTCCACAAGGCCATCGTCAGCATCACGACGTTCATGGTGAAGAAGACCGATAGCCCCAGCGCCATCGCCGTCAGCCGGATTTCCCCTTGATCACCCGTCGCGCAAGTGATGCTCGCGGCAAAACGGCAGCCGAGACAGCAGTACGTATCGCCGCTCCCCGTCGTATCGCCGGCAACGGGCAGGCCACAATAATGGCACGCCGATTGGACAGTGGCAGACAACGGCGACGGGGGGCGTTCGGTCATGGAGGCGTCAGCAGTTCGGTCTGAATGGCAGGAAGGAAGTTGCGGATGACATACGCCGCGGCAAAGATCCAGAACACGAGCCACATCAGCCGCACATACCAGGGGATTACGTTGCTGAGGTAGGTGTGCTGCTGCAGATCCTGCTCAGGCGTGGACGTTTTCGGTGGCATGTTTCGTCAATCCTTGTCTTCAGGCGGTGGGACGCCGATCAAGGCGTTGCTCGTTTTCGAACATCACACGGCTCGGCTCATCCAGATCGTGGAATGCCCCTTGTGTTGCCGACCATAACAGCAGGCAGAAAAACCCGGCGGTGGCCAGCAGATAGTTGACAATGGGCGTGGCGGCAAAGGCCCCTTCTTCGTCGCCCTGCATGACGAGGACGAGATCCAGCAGCTTGTTGCTGAATCCCAGAATGGTTGGGATCAGGACGATGGCGCTGAACACCCACGTCATCCAATGTGTGCGATGCGGTCTCATGATCGTTCTCTCGCAGGCCGCGCTATTCGGCAGCGGCAACAGGCTTGATGGTGGTCGGCGAGTAATCTTCATAGTACGGATAGCTGTCCAGCCACGAACCGAGCCACTGGATGTACGTGAGCAGCGCCAGACCCTTTTCGTTCGGCTGATCGGGTGAACCGTCGAAGAGCCACGGATACTGTGGCATCGGTGACGCCGGCGACAGTGAGTCGGGCTTGAAGAAGTGGACCGCGTGCCAGTCGTTCGACCGTCGGCCGCCTTCACGGCTGAGGTCGGGGCCGACGCGCCGCGTGCCGAACATCACCGGTCGTTGCAGACGATTCTGATATTCCCACGACTTCGACACCGGCCCCCAGCGACGATCTTCATTAGACACCGGCCGCACAAACTGGCTGTGACAGTGCCAGCAACCTTCACCAATGTAGACTTTGCGGCCAATTTCCAGGGCCTCGGCACACTTGTCGTCGTACCAGTCACCGGCCTGTTGGGCGTCTTCCGGCGGCTGACCGTAGGCCTTTTCAAAGGCCTGCGGGAATCGTTGGGCCAGGTCTTCAAACTGATACCGTGTGTTCCCGTTGACGACATCTTTCACCGGCTTTTCCGGCAGATGGCGGTACATCAACATCGGCACCACCGCATTCGACAGGAAGGCGAACGCGAAGAATCCCACGCCGGCGATCAGCAGAATCCCGGACTTCTTTTCGAACATGGAAACGAACCTTTGATCAAACTCAGACATCCGCGGTGAAGAGCCCCAGTCTTAAGAAACGCTGGGCCTCAAGTTGGCATGCAGTGACTTGCGCCACGTCAGGTAGAAATTCAGCATGAACACCACTTGCGCGGTGAGCATTACCAACCCCGCGACAATCCGCACCAACCAGAACGGAATCGAAACACTCACCGATGCTTCCCAGGGTTGCAGCGCGGCCCAGGACCAGCCCTGAAACAGACCGCCGAGAATGAGATCGCCGGCCATTACCGCCAACCCGCCCGCGGAGGCCCAATAGTGAAATTCGCACCATTCCGGCCGATACCAGTCCGTTTTCAGAATCCGCGGGACGAGATAGGTCATCGCCCCGAGTTGCCAAAGGCTGAACACGCCGAACATCACCATGTGCGCATGCCCCACCACCCAATCGGTGAAGTGGATCAACGCCTGAAAGGTCATCGTCGTCTGCAAGGCACATTGCAGACAGGTGAGGAAGTAGAACGTGATGCCGGTGTAGAAGTATCGCAACGGCAGATTGCGGATCGCTTCCATGCCAGTGCCACGCAGCGTGCCGATGAAATTGATGATCACGGTCAGCACCACGAGCTCCAGCGCGATCGTGGATAACACCGCCCCGTACTGCAGAAACATCGGAATCGGTGTGTAGAGGAAATGGTGAATTCCTTGCAGCGGGTAGAAGAACGCCAGGCCCCAGAATCCGACGAGCGACAACCCATGGCTCCACATCGGGCGCTTGAGCAGAATCGGCACAAAGAAGTACATCATTCCCCAGCCGAGCGGCGTCACGAACAGGCCGACCAGATCGTGAATGAACAACCCACCGACCGCCCCGGCGCTCGATCCACAGACGAAATATTCGGGGACAAAATTGCCCATCGCGTAGGTCAGGAACGTCCACACCAGGGCGGCGAGGTAATACCACAGCGTGACGTACATCGGGCCTTTCACCTGGATGATCGGCGCCCCGAAGTTGATGGCGACGAGCAGCAGTCCCAGCTGTGCGACCGGATCGATCCACACCGGGGTTTCACCCCATTCCAGACCTTGGGCTTCGCCGAGAATGAGTCCTACTGCCGTGGCAAGGACGACGATCTGCCAGGCCGCGAAGATGAGATATGACAGCGGCTTGCTGAGTACGGGCCGCAACGTGAGCCGGGGAATGATCCAGTGCATCACGCCCAGGAATCCATTCGCGAGAAATCCGTAGGCAATGGCGTTCGTGTGCACCATTCGCCAGCGGCCCGGCGAGAAGAGCTCGATGGTGGGCAGGGGATTGTGCCGCAGAAGCTGCAACCCCATCAGCAAGCCCGCGAGCATCGACACCAGCATGAAGGTCAATGCGGCGGCGAAGTACCACAGCACCAGTCGTTCTTCAACCAGATCTTTCTGCGGAGGAATTTCGGCGTCAGCCACGGTCAGCGAAGCAGTCATGTTCAGATCCGAAGAACAGTCGATACCGTTAAAAATTGATGCGGCGTGTCAGGACCGAGCCGTTTCCGGCTGATAATAGGGCTGGAATCGTCCCAGCGGATAAAGCACCGCCAATGTCCAGCCGAAGACAAGATGTGTCGTCACGGCAACCCATGTCGGCAACACCGCCGGGTCCGTAATCCAGTTCCCGCCAATCAAGGCGGGTTGGAGCCACGACAGAATGCCGTAGAAGTTGATCGCCCACAGAAGGAGTGACAGCCCGGTGGCCACGACCAGCCGCACACCCATCGACTTCCCTTCAGTCAACCGCACCAGCGCCACATAGAACGGGACGCCCAGCAACATGCCGGTGGCCAGATACAGGCAGCACCCGACGGCGAGAATGACTCCATCGCCGATCGCATAGACATCGATCTGCTGTGATGCCAGCTCGAGCGCTTTCGCGCCCAGCGGGAAGGTGAGATAGACCCGAATGAGCTCAAGGGGACTTTTTCCTGCGATGGGCGCACCGATCACATTGACCAGCAGGCTGACCATCGCCCCGAACATGCCGAGCATAAAGCCCGAATTCGCGTAGTAGTCGAGATAGAAACCCTGAGGCGGCCACTGGCCCGCGCTCTCCGAAGCCGCCAGTTCATGCTCCAGCTTCTGCACGCGGTCCAGCAGTTCGGCGAGTTCGTGTTGCTTTTGAGGATCGGCGGTCATCGGCCGGGCTTCCTGAAACAAGGCAGAGGCGGCGTCATTATTCCGCAGGTTGTGCCGGGGCGGCGGCGTCGGTGGCGAGATACGGCTTGATCGGTCCGGGCAACGGTTTTTCTCCGTTGCGACGATGACTTGAGACGCTCAGAACGTAGGCCACCAGATCCCAGATCGTGTCCGGTTCCGATTGCAGCGCTGCCGCAAAGCCCGGCATGGGCGTGCCGTTGATGCCCGAATAAATGCGGAGATAGATGTCGATCGGCCGCGGTCCGCCGTGCAGCATCCCGGAGGTCAGGTCGGCGGCCCGCGTCGGTTGTCCCCAGGTGTCATTCCCGCGATTGTCTTTCGTCTGTCCACGTCCATCTTCGCCGTGACACTTGGAGCAGCCCTTCGTCAGAAAGGCTTGCTTACCCCGCTCGACATGCGCCATCGTGAATTTCGGTTGCGGCGTCAACGAACGGATTTCCGTCTCTTCGGCGTCATTCCAGCGCCGCAGGACGGTTGTAATGACTTCTTCCTGCACCATCTCGGAATCGATTTCGTCTTCGGTCTCAGCGAGCCCAATCAGCCCCTGTTCTACTTCGCCGCGACGGGACAGCATGATGACGTAATCGACCACCGCCTGCTGATCCCCCTCTGAAAGCAGATTGAAAGCCGGCATTGATGTCCCGCGAATTCCCTGACGGACGGTGCGCAGCAGATCAGTCCGCAAAGGCCGGCTGCCATAGCCGGTGGAGATGAACTTGAACAATCCGCGGCGGTAATCACGCGGCTTCGGATACATGTATTTCGCGGTCGGTCCCTGACCGTCGCCGGTCACGCCGTGGCATTGCACACAGCGATCCTGATACACGGCCTGTCCCCGGGACAGATCAACCGCTGGCGCATCCGCTTCGGCCAGCAAGATGGGTCGCTCGAACGAGCCGGTGTACTTGACGAGTTCCGCCTTCACGGACGCCTGCAACTCGATCGGCAGCTCACCGACATTGGATACGGAGATGAATTCAGGGGGGTCGGCACGATGACAACCCGTGAGACCGAGGACTAAGCAGCCCATCCCCATGATTGATTTGATCAACGGAAAGTCCACGCACAAATTCCTGGCAAGGTGTAGCCCTGTCATCCAAGTAGACTGGGCCGTTCAAATCTGACGATCGCTCGTGGTGATGCACTCGCCACTGCCGACACGAGCGAACCCGACCAAGCCAAACATCGCGATTGACCACCCAGACCTGCTATGTCGAGCAGACGCTCGCAGTCTCATCAATTTCGAGATCCGGCGGGGGTTTAGCAATCTGATTAGCAAGGAAGTGGGGCATCACTGCGGATCGCGGAAATGGGCAAAGCACCAAAACGGGTACAGGCTCGACGATGGGATTATCGACATGCCGCACGATGCTGCGAATCGAGAAAACCGCGATCTGGGCATGGCGATCTCGTCGATCGGGGGTGGCGGATTTCACCAGCGTTAATCCGCTGTGTGCTTCACCGAGACTTTCTCAGTAACCGCGCCAGAGGGTTGGCGGCAGCCCGTTTGAGGGAGGGAACGATGATCCTGGCCAGGTCAGCTTCGAGGATGGCTGGCGGGTGGTCAACCATTGGTTGCAGACGCGGCGCTACACCGGTGGTGATCACACTGGTCGTGCTGTTGGTGATATTGGCGAAATCATCGTTGACGAACTGGACGAATGATGTTGTTTCCGTGGTTCCGATGGGAACATTGCTTCTCGGCTGGAAGACCAGTGCTCGAATGGCAGCCTGGAGCGGGACGCCGATGTTGGTCATCGGGGGGAAGTAGCGGTGGTAAACGATGTTCGCGCCGTTTACTGTGCGGGTCCAGCCTGTCGTGGAAGCCGCGGTGAAATCGCCGCGATTGGCCCCGTTAACGATCGTGACGCGGATGAACATGTCTTGCGTGTCGGAATCGGTCAGGATCACCGCACTGAAAACCGCTCTGGTCTGGCTGTCGTTCATTGCCTGATTCGCGATTGCTCCACTGAGAGTAGGGACGTTGTTGACGCTCGTCGTGACCAGGCTCGTCGTGTTGTCCGTTGCCCAGGTGGTGCCATCCGTAACGTAGACGATCAGCGCGACCTTTTCTGTGGTGTTCGGCTTGATGGCGTCGGTGCGTGGAATGAAGAGGAAGGCCCGAATTGCGGCCTGCACAACCGCCCCGACATTCGCTTGCGGAGTGTAGTAGCGATGGTAGCGAATATCATTTCCGACGACGGTCCGAGTCCATCCGACGGTTGAAGCGGTGGTGAAATCGCCCCGCACCACTCCGTTGAGAATCGTCACCCGCGCGAACAGGTCCTGCGCGTCAGAATCGATCACTGTCAGCGCGGCGAAAGGTTTGATCGTGGCGTTGTCATTCACCGGCTGGTTGGCGACCGCCCCACCAATGGTCGGCCTTCCGCTGGGTGGAGTCATGGCCGTTTGTTCTGCCGCACACGCTCCTCCATCGAACGCCGTATCGATTGCCTGTACGGACCAGTAATAAGCCGTTCCCTGGACCAATCCTTCCAGTGTATAACTCGTTCCCTGAATCGGTCCGGCATGGGGAAGACGGCGTATTCCGCTCGTGCTACTCGCCATTGTCGAAAAGACATCGCTACCGCCGGGAGTCGTTCCCACGCGGAGGTTGTACGACAGGCCGGCTGCAGGTGTCTGCGTGTCACTCGCGGACATCCATGAGAATGTGAGTGATGTGGCAGACGCTGCCGTCGCGGTCAAGCCGGTCGGCGGAGCCGGTACAGTGTTAGCGGTCGCAATGTTGTTGCGATACACCTTCGCAATCGCAGCATTCGTCGCGGTGTTGAACCCGGTTAAGAGGATATCGAGATCACCGTCGCGGTCGACATCCCCCCACGCCGCCGAGCCCAGTTCAACACTGCTGAGCCCGGCATTAATCTCCGTGAACGTACTGTTGGCGTTATTCCGATAAACATTGGTTGTTCCGCCACCCGTGCCGCCGCGTCCAGTGACGAGGATGTCGAGGTCGCCGTCGTTGTCGACATCGCCCCACCCCACCGAAGCCCGGTGCACTCCGGCCAGACCAGCATTCACGTCGGTGAAGGTGTTGTTGCCATTGTTCCGATAGACCGTGGCAATCTGATTGCCACCATCAAATCCGGCAAGGAGGATGTCGAGATCGCCATCGTTGTCGGCGTCTCCCAACGCGACGGAACTATATTCCACCCCGGTCAGCCCGACATTCAGGTCTGTGAAGGAATTGTCACCATTGTTGCGGTAGATCGTCGCGAAGCCCCCGGTGAGGAAGCTGCTTCCCGTAAGAAGGATGTCGAGATCACCGTCGCGATCGGTATCTCCCCACGCGACTGAACTGAACATGACGCCTGTCAGTCCCGCGTTCAGGTCTGTGAATGTCTCATCCCCATTGTTGCGACACACCTTCGCAATACGGCCGCTATTGCTGAAGCCGGTGAGAAGGATGTCGAGGTCACCGTCGTTGTCGGCGTCGCCCCAGGCCGCTGATCCGCGGTCGACCCCGGCCAAGCCCGCATTGATGTCGGTGAAGGTGCTGTCACCGTTGTTGCGATAGACCTTGGAGATCAGGTTGTAGCGGCTGGCACTGCCCGTCAGCAGAATGTCGAGATCACCATCAGTGTCATAGTCTCCCCATGCCACGGAACCGTTGTAGACACCGATGAGCGGCACGCCGAGGTCGGTGAAAGTGCTATTGCCATTATTGCGGTAGACTTTCGTCGTCCGGACGTGATAGGTCCCCTCTGCTCCGGCGACCAGGGCGTCGAGGTCGCCATCATTGTCCACATCGCCCCACGCGACCGAACTGGCATTGACCGCGGTGATCCCCATCGCACCCAGATCGGTGAATTCGCCGCTGAGCATCACGCGAACTTCCAACGGTTGCAGCGCCATCAGGCCCGCGCGGCGGCGGCCCACGGTCCTTCGTCGCCAGTAGTTTTGTTGCCATGCAGACCACAGTGCGGACAGAACTCTCTTCACGGTGAACCTCTGCAGACGGTGCAGGCTGCCTACATCTCATGGTGTTGCCGCAGTGGCAAGTTCATAAACGGCTCGATGCCACGGCGGCACGTCCAGATACAACCCATGCTGTTGCAGATCAGTGCCGTCGCGAGTGTAGATTTCGTTACCAAGCAAATCGCGCAGCGTCCACGTACCGGAGAGATCGCTTTCAGGAAGACGCACGTAGCATTGGCTTTGATGATCGGAGTAATTGATGGTCGCCAGCAACCGTGAATTCTCCGGGCCGCGCCAGTGGAAGGCGAGCACGTCATGATGCGTGGGATTCCCTTCCCATGCAGGCGGGCAATCAAGCAGCATCCATTCGCCAGTGCGGACTTCCGGCCGTTTCAACACGTCCAGAAGCCGCAAGTAGAATGTCTGCAGACGCCCGTTCGAAGGCTCGTCGGGACCGCGGTTCAAGTGAGGCGAGATCCGCTTGGTGCGACCCTCAAACTGCCCCTGATGGAAGAACCGCAATCCGGGTGCGAGAAAGGTGATGACCGCGGCGGCTTCGTGAATCTCCGGCGAAAAAGTTGCGGCGGCACGCGGTTCGTCGTGGTTTTCGAGGAACCGGGCGAGTTTGTCCTGGTAATCGAGCCCCGCATGCAAATGCCCGCGGATCGACTCGACGTGTCTTTCTCGTAGACGATCATAGAGCCGCTTATCGTAGGCGTAATCGAAGCCCTGCTGCTGCATCGTCCATTCGAGATCCCAGTAGACCTCGGCCATGAAGCAGAACCCGGGGACCTGCTGCCGCACGCACTGCGTCGCGACCGGCCAGAACAGGGGTGCGCGTTGGGCCCAGGTCCGCTCAAAAACATCCGGCAAAACCAGCATGGCCATATCGCATCTCACGCCGTCACATTGCTTCGAGATCTTGAGCAGTTCGCCAATCATCGCCTCCTGTGTCGCAGGGTTGGCATAGTTGAGCTGCAGCGTGTCCGGCCAGCCGGGAAAGTAAGGATCGCGGCCGTGAGCGAACAGGATGTCACCTTGCTGCCGCTTGACCCACAGATAATTCTGCGGCGCTCGTATTCGATCCAGTTCGGTTCCCTGCACGAAGTGCTCGGGATGATCGCTCACCCAGGGATGCCCCAGTCCCATGTGATTGGGAACGAAGTCCAGCATCAATTTCAGTCCACGAGACTTCAGGCGTTCACGAAGCCTTGCCAGAGCCGCATCGCCGCCAAGGTCGCGATGCACGGTGTAGGCGGTGATCGCGAACCCCGATCCGGGGATATCTTCATCGCTGAGGTCCGGCAGCGTGTCCTGAAACTCGTGTCGCCACTCAGGGTTCCTGCGCGATACCTCTTGAGCCTCGGGGCCAGTCTGCCACACGCTGAGAAGCCAGATCCAATCGAAGCCGCGGCCCGCCAGACGATCGAGTTCGGCGTCAGGGATGTCGTCGAGCCTGGCCCGGTGACCGAGAGTCCGTGACAACTCCGTCAGCCACACGCGGGTGTTGATCTGATACAGCGATGGATAGCGTACATTCGCCACAATGGAACTTTTGGCTAAGATTTCACCGCGGATTTGACACCTGGTCGCGAAGCACTATGACTGACTTTCGCGAGGCCCGAACTCAGCACCCCCTCGGGGTTGAGAGTGCCGAACAGATGTAACAATCGTGCAATCGTGCCTGTCCATCCGGTCTGATGACTGGCTCCGAGACCGGCTCCGTTATCTCCGTGGAAGTATTCATAAAAGAGGATATTGTCTTGCCAGTGCGGATCGGTCTGGAACATCTGCGCTCCCCCAAAGACCGGCCGCCGACCGTTCACATCACGCAGGAAGATGTTTCCAAGACGGCGGGAGATCTCTCGGGCAATTTCGAACAGCGTCATTTGCTGTCCCGATCCGGTGGGGCATTCCACCGTGAAGCTGTCGCCGTAGAACTGGTGGTAGTGGAGCAGCGCCCGAATAATGAGGCAGTTGACCGGCATCCAGATCGGACCGCGCCAGTTGGAATTTCCACCAAACATCCCGGTATCAGATTCGGCCGGAAGATAGGAGACGCGATACTCCTGCCCACCGGCTTGAAAGACATACGGGTGCTCCGCATGAAAGCGTGAGAGTGACCGAATGCCGTAGTCGCTCAGAAACTCGTTCGGATCGAGCATCTTTTCCAGCACGCGGCGCAATTTCTTTTCATCAAGAATGGACGCAAGCCGTCGCCCCGCAATACCGGTCAGCACAGGGTCGTGAATCGCCGACCGAATCTCCGGACGCGCTTCTAGGAACCGCCGAATCCGTGCGCGCATTTCGGGATATTTTTCCAGCACCTTGCCGTCGAACACGGTCGCGGCACACAGCGGCAGGAGGCCGACCATCGAGCGGACTTTGAGTCGTTGAGCCCGACCATCCGGGTAACGCAGGACATCGTAGAAGAAGCCATCTTCTTCGTCCCACATCCCGGAATCAGCGCCGCCGAGGTGCGCCATGGAAGACGCGATCCACAGATAGTGTTCAAGAAATTTGAGCGCCATCTCCGCGTAATCGACGTCCGTGAGTGCCAGCTCGGCGGAGATTTCCAGCATGTTCTGCGCGAAGAGCGCCATCCACGCCGTACCGTCCGCCTGCTCGAGATATCCCCCCGTCGGCAGTGGTGCGCTGCGGTCGAACACACCAATGTTGTCGAGCCCCAGAAAGCCGCCTTCAAAGACATTCCGGCCCGAACGGTCTTTGCGATTAACCCACCAGGTGAAGTTCAGGAGCAGCTTCTGGAAGCAGCTCTTCATCCATTCACGATCCCCTTCGCCTTGGAGCAGCTTTTCCAGGCGATAGGTAAAGATCGTCGCCCAGGCATGCACCGGCGGATTGACGTCGCCAAAGTTCCATTCGTAGGCCGGAATCTGCCCATTCGGATGAATGTAGCGTTCCCGAAGCATCAGCTTCAGCTGCTCCTTGCCGAAATCCGGATCGACCAGGGTCAGCGCAATCACATGGAAGGCCAGATCCCACGCTGCGTACCACGGGTATTCCCATTTGTCGGGCATTGAGATGACATCACCGTTATACATATGATGCCAGTGATCGTTCCGCGGCGCGGTTTTTTGCGACGCCTTGAACGGATCACAGCCGCGCTCCTCCAGCCATTTATCGACGTCGTAATAGTAGAACTGCTTGGACCACAGCATTCCGGCCATCGCCTGGCGCAAAACGCTGGCGGCATCGGCACTCAACGTGGGCGGCGTCAAAGCGCCATAAAACTCATCGGTCTCCGTTCGACGCGCTGTCAGGATCGTGTCGAATGACTTCCCAAACGGGGCGTTGGACCCGCCATTGGTTTTCACATACGCTTCGGGGGCCTGATCTGACA
>Ga0247823_10004443_pt1 | contig 11248 bp, 10 predicted proteins | sample 13C_PalmiticAcid_2_FD_192426 | JGI IMG/M metagenome (GOLD analysis project Ga0247823, IMG submission 192426) | Soil microbial communities from agricultural site in Penn Yan, New York, United States - 13C_PalmiticAcid_Day30 | ecosystem: Environmental > Terrestrial > Soil > Agricultural land...
CAGCTGAATTTGGCTTTCGTCGAGTGCGATCGCCCGGCCAAACGTTACGAGTACGCGGTGCTGGTGACCGATCTGCCGCATGAGATTGGCGCGTTGGCGCAGCTGTATCGCGACCGTGCCGATTCGGAGAACGCCTTCGATGAACTCAAGAACCAGTGGGGCTGGGGCGGCTATGCCACGCAAGACCTGAAGCGCAGTCGCTTTACCGCGATGATGGCGGCGCTGGTCTACAACCGGCGGTCTTTATTCGTGCGGCTGGCCCATCCGGAAGCGCGACTGGAGGCGATCACCAGCCGGCCCTTTCTATTGTCGGGCGTGGCGCGCAAGACCGACCATGTGGGACAACAACATCTGGCGATCACCAGCATGCATGGCCAGGGCGAATTGGCCAAGGCGATGCTGACTCGCGTCAGCGGGCTATTGCATGAGCGGAAAAGCATTGCGGAGCAATTGACCCGTCTGGCAACGCGTGTGTCGGCACATCGCCACCGCCGTAACCGGCTTCAACTGGCTTGCGCCGTCTCAAACGAGGCGGTTGCCTTGTCCGCTGACGAGGTAATCGCCGTTTTTAGGTTTATGCGCAGGAGACCATCGAAGTGTTAGACCATGACTTTCCCAGTTACAGCGACGGCAAAATCGTCCCGCATGGCGTGTACGATCTCGGCTTGAACAAGGCGCACGTGAATCTCGGAGTTAGTCGCGACACAACTGAATTTGCTTGCGACAGTCTCGCTCATTGGTGGGCAATGCAGGGTCGCAATGACCATCCCCAGGCGACGCAACTGCTGATACTGTGCGATGGCGGCGGCAGCAACCCCGCCGGCTCCGCCTTGTTTCAACAGGACCTGCAAACGCTGGCCGATCGCACGGGCCTCGAACTACGCCTCGCGCATTATCCGTCCTATTGCTCCAAGCATAATCCAATCGAACACCTCGTCTTTCCGCATGTGACCCGCGCCTGCGAAGGCGTCGTCTTTGACAGCGTGCCGCTGGTCAAGCAATTGATCGAACGCACACAGACCCGCGCCGGCTTGCGCGTCACGGTGGATATCCTTAACAAAGTCTACGAAACAGGCCGCAAAGCCGCCGACCATTTACGCGCCAATCTCAGACTCGTGGCTGACGCCGTTTTGCCTAAATGGAACTACACCATCTCGCCTTGCCAAAGCCCATAATTCAGCATTTCGGAAAGTTATTTCGTGTACAACCCTTAGGGCACCTTTGAGGCGCTCACCCAATAAGCCCCCGGCTTTGCGCTATCTCTTGATCACAATTCATCAATCCTCCCGAACTTGGCAAGCTGGTTGGTAGCCGCTGACCCGCTCTTGCAAACGAAACCAGCCGCTCCAAAGGGCGTCCTAGCCGGGGCGTCCGGTTCGCTTGGTGTTGGTTTCTATCCCGCTCTCAAACAATCGCGCCTTCGGGCAACCAACCCAACACTCGCTCCAACAGCGTCAGCTGTCCCACAAAGCCAATATTCGCTTCCCCTGCCTCGGCATACCACGAATGGCAACGCCCGATCACCCACCCGTACACTGATCATCAGCATGGCAAACTGCTTGCCGATATCCGTCTGATCCAGACTCAACATCACCACCTTGCCCCGCGCCGCCGCCTCCTTCAATAGCGCCATCGCAAACGGCTTCATCATCGCAGTACAATCGAGCAACTCATTCTTCAGCAGCCGTCTCAGCCATTGCTGACGACTACCCGCCAGCTCCGTTTCCAGCGGCACGGCATTCGCGATCATCGCCGTATTCGCCGTACGCACCTCAATCATCGCCGCCACCGCAAGCGATAGCTTTCGCGATATCGTCTTACGCAATTTCGGCAACGCCTGTTTCAATCCCACTTCCACTTCCACTTCCACTTCCACTTCCACTTCCACTTCCACTTCCACTTGCCGCGCCAATTTCCTGATCGACCCCATTCATTTCTGACCATCGTCCACCAAAACAGAAATTTAGTGTGGACACATTATGAAAAGGTTCCTCCCCGAAAAACTGAACGGTGGCAAGCTCGAATCTGCGCACAACTTTGAATCGTGCTCCGTTCAGCGTAAAATTTTCCCGTTAGCCCCAATGACCGTAAGATCAATGAACTTTGATCCTTCATGGTTACTTGGAGAGTAGTTAATGGTATAGCCGCCAGCGTCATAACCGCTCATGCTTTCGAGGGCCGCAATCAATTTTTCGCGGGTAGGGGCTGCGCCCGCATGTCGTAATGCTTCAACGAATATCTTAGCCGCAATATAGCTTTCCAATGAAACAAACGAATAATCAACCTTGGGGTCAATAGCTTTCATAGCAAGTTGATATTCTTTAACTATTGGGACACTGGTAGAGTAAGGATAAGGAGCCACTTGCGAAACCCCGATGCCGCGTGATTCCGCGCCTAACTCTTTGACCAAGGCGCTAGTGTTGACAATGGCCAGACTCATGAATTGTGGATGGGATCTTTCGGCAAGCATTTGGCGCACAAAGGATGCGGTTGCCTTATAGCTTGCGTACATAATCACCGCTTGGGGTTCCTTTTTTGCGATCGCGTCTACGGCGCTGTTGACGTCATTACTGTTCGGTTCGACCGTGCCAACAGCGATCAGATTCAGATTGCGTTTTTTAACCGCAGCTTCGGCTGCGGCGCGCCCCTCTTTTCCATAGCTGTCGTTCTGATAAAAAACAGCGATTTTTTTCATGCCTAATAAGGAAACTTGCTGGATCAGGCGCTCTGTTTCCTCGGCGTAACTCGCGCGCACATGAAAGATGTAACGATTAAATGGTTCTCGTAGCGACTGTGCTCCTGAAAAAGTGCCAATTAACGGTACTTTGGCTGGCGTGAAAATTTTTGCAGCTGCATTTGTATGCGCGGTTCCACGTAATCCGAACAGCGCAAATACCTTATCGTTTTCGATAAGGTGCGTGACATTGGCAGTGGTACGGTTGACTTCATAAGCATCATCCATCGTCTTGAGTACAATCTTGCGGCCGTTAATCCCTCCCTGGCGATTGACTTTCTCGAAGTAGGCAAGTGCGCCTTGGCGCATCTCTTCTCCCAGAGAGCCCGTTGGGCCTGACAAGCTGACGCTTTGTCCAATAACAATAGTCGATGATGAGACACCGTCTTCAGCTGATGCAATGGACGTAAGGAAGGTTAAACCGGAGATAAGTAACAGCAAAGGTAAAAAAGTACGCATTGTCTTCTCCTGTGTATATTTTATTCGGGCTCATTCGATTCCTTGAAAAGGAGCGTTATGCCGTCGCTTTGCCCATGGCTCACCTCCTTTTCAGAAGGTGAGCCTAATCCCGGGCATTTCACATGTTACATAGACGAACTTTTTTGATTACTGACACTTTTTACTGTTAGCGCCTTATGGAACGATCACCACCGCATCGGGCGCGATGCTATTGGGGCCAACCACACGCAACTTGAGGATGTGCATACCGCTCGGCAGCACCGGGCTGGTCCACAACAACTGATTACCTCCTCTCGTCGGCGCATAGAAGTCGACGTTCGTTTCAGCGCCCCCGTCGATCGACACCGCCCCAATGCCGAAGTGGGCGTCTTTCACCCCGTAGAGCCGGAGTTGCGTACCGCTGAACGTCATCGTGGCGCTGTCGTTGGCGGCGCCGGACTAGCTGCGTGTGCCTTTGTGGCAGTTCGGCACACAGGCGGCGTCGTGTAGCCAGCCGGCGCCTGAGTATGCTATCGAAGAATCCAGGTTATCAAAGACGCCTGGGCCACCGATAACAACTGCATCCGGCTCGATAACGTTACCCGAACTACTGGCGTTCCTCGTGCCGGTTACCCGCAGCTTGAAGGTGTGCGGGCCATTCGGCAGCACTGGGCTGGTCCACAGCAGCTGATTGCCTGCTGACGTCGCCGCATAGAAATCGATGTTGGTTTCGGCGCCTCCGTCAATGGATACTGCTCCGATGCCGAAGTTGCTCTTTTTCACCCCGTAGAGTTGGATTTGCGTGCCGTAAAACCTCACTGTGACGTCGTCGTTGGTAACGGCAGACCAGCTACGCGTGCCGGCGTAGCAGTTCGGCGCGGCATCGTGTATCCATGAGTTAGCATTACCAGGCGTGCCTGCGTACACGAACGGCCAATAATCCATGTCGTCATAGACGCCAGGACCCGCGCCATTGGCGCTATTGCCGCCGCTGGCGTTGAAGACCCCAATTGCATTGATAACTGCCTGACCCCACGCGGCAGCGCCTGCATCGTTGGGATGAAGGTTATCACCCGAGTCGTAAGCCGGAAGCCAATTGGCCGGGGCGCTCGGATTTCGTACTGCCGCATCGAGATCGACAAAGGCATCAAAGTTACCAGCCGTCCTTATCCAGGTGTTGACCTGTTGCCGATAGCTCTCGGGCGTCGAGGTCAAACCTCGGGGAGTCAACGTCCCTCCAATGATTCTCACTCCCGCCGCACGAGCTTGATTGATGATGTTTTGGTAGCAGGCAATGACGGCGTTTGCGGTAGGGCCGGCGCTAATGTCATTACCCCCGAAGGAAGAAAGAAAAACTTCAGAAACATTAGCCATGGACAAAGCTTCGCGGGTTACGCGAGCAACGCCGCCATTCATCCCATTCCCGGAACAGACCGTATCGCCGGAAACGCCTTGGGGCACAATCGACTTCGGGTTTGATGAGCCGAGTAGATACGTCGCTACCACATCCTGCCAACGCTTATTCTGATTGATAGTCGTGTTCAGGCCTTCAGTAGTAGAACTTCCTAAAGTCACAATCGCCCCACGCGGGTCGCTCTGGTAGACATCAACGGCGCTGACCCAACGCACCCAAGTTCCCGAAGTGGTGAATGCGGTCGCGGCAGTATCGTTGGTGCGGTTGCCCGCTGATCCTGCAAGACTCGAGCAATAGGAGGTCGTCCGACTCGATGGTTTACTCGTTGCGGCAGGATTGGCGTCTGCATAGTACAGGCTGACCGCCATATCCTGCTGGCCATTGACAGTAAAAGTAATAGGGTCGCTTATCACTTTACCGTGAGCAGGAATGGTAACTGTCTGTTGCCCACCAAATGTCACCGCGGCGGCTCCTTATAAATTGGATAGATGAATCCGGACGGTATTTCCAGGGATAGTGGGACGCGTAATGATCCGGCAGGTGAAATTGCTCGCTGTTAGAGACGGCCCTTGACTCATGGCCGCTGTCCAGGCCACCTGCGGCTCACCTGCCGTTTGGGCCAATACGGTCGTCGGATAAACGCCTGCAATGGTTGAAATACTGATGAGAAATGCGATTAGGAATCTTGTTCTGATTTTCATGACAAGGATCTCCTGGATTAAGCGTTTATATAATTTGGTTAAAGCGCTTCCGGGCAAGCTCAAACTGAACTAAAACTAATGTCAGAGTCTCCTACGCAGTTCAGAGATAGTCCCCCTATCCAGTCACTTTCAAGCAGTAGGTGCTCATGAGAGATTTCGACATCAGTTTTGAGTTTCCCCCCCCGATGTAAGAGCAACATGGATGCCAGTGCGCTTTTCCTTGGAGGATCATTGTTTATTTGACAAAACATTCCATGCAAGGGTTAACCCTTTTTCAATACTGAAAGAAATTAACAAATAAACTTGTGCAAATTTGCTATGGCCTGACTTTCGCCACTCAGTTTTCGAAACGGTTCTGTCAGATTTCGGGTCGAAATGATTGGCGAAAGACGCCTTTCGGCGAATGTTGCTTATGCGGCGAACACCATTGCCGTCAGTCGGACGGACCTGTCCCTAAGAAGCCGTTGTCGAGCACTCGAGGCGAGCTTTTTTCGGCGACATGAATGGGGGCGAAAGTAATTTGGCGCCTCATCAAAGGCGCAGCAAAAATGCGAAGCGGAGTCGAAGGATTGAAGCCGCGCATCGGGTAGTGGCGTTGCTTAACGCCGCGATAGTGTTGCTCGAGATGGTTGTTCAAATATTGGTTGGTTTGGTGCTTACTAAGCTCTGCAAAACAAACTAAATAGGACTTACGCATTGACCCCACCCTGAAACTGTGGATTGAGATGTTGTTTGTCAGGGCTGAAGGTACGAATGAAAGCGGAGATCACATCGGTGTACAGGTCGCGCTTGAATTGATAGGCGTTGCCGATGAGGGCGGCGATTTGCATCTGCCGCAAATGGACGAAGCCGCACAGCGAGGCGAAGACGTGGTTGAGGATGGCGACTTTGCTGCGAACCTGAAACCGTTCGATGTTGCACACCTGCTTGATCGTGCGGTGATACTGCTCGATGCGCCAGTGCTGATCGTGCAAGGTTTGGAAGTGGGTTCGCTTGAACGCCGGGTAGTCATCGGCATCGGGCAAGTAAACGACGTAATGGCGCAACTGGTCTTTCAGATGCGTCCGAAACGGTTTGACCAGCCCGAAATCGCGCAACCAGACGATCAGTCCGTCCTCGGGGATGTCGAGTTTTTTCGCTTGCGCCCAGACGCCTTTCTCCAGGGAGACCGTGCGATTGCTCTCCACCGCGAACAGAAACCCCATCGAGTGGTTCTTTACCCTCTTGAGGTTCTTTTCGCACGCGTATCAGCTGTCTCCGGTCGTGAAGGCGGGCCGCAGCCCCCACGGCAACACGTCGGCCAACATGTCCTGGAAGTAGTCGTTCTTGGTCTTGTGGTCGGCCTTGTCGTAAACCCGGTAATTCACCGGCAGGCTGCGGCCTTGCGGATCGGTGTAATACAGCGTGACCAGACTCAATCCCTTGACCGCTTCCATCAATGCGTAAGTCCTATTAGGCTGCCTCCCTTAACAAATTTGACGATCTTGTCTTGACGGGATTAGATTGCGAAGGGGGGCGAACAGGTTCTAAACAACTATCTGAGAAGTGTGGTGAGCGGAACGCTCGTCAGTATGTGTTCATACCCCCGTGGAGATCTGGAGTAAAACTACAAGGATAATCCCATGAGCGCTGATTTCGAGTGGCCCACGCCACCCCATTTCGACATGACCTTGAGGCTCGCCAGTGGAGAACCTGAGCCTGCTGCGATTGTCATGACTGACGGGCGACGGTTATCGGGCGGCCTGATTCGTTTCGATGCGCTTGGTTTGGCGGTCGACTTTCAAAGCGAACGCGCTCCGTCGAACCTCAACATCGGCTTTTCCACCTTCAAAAGACTTTGCCTGACCCAACCCATCGATTTGAAACGACACCGATTACCGGCTGCTCCCGGTAGCGTCGAAGTGCCGAAATCGGATAAAGAGAAATGCACCGTCCGATTCAAAGATGGCGATGAGCTATTTGCCGAGACAGTGGGTTTCGTGCAACGCGAGTATGGGCTGTTTCTATTCCTCATTAATTCTTCGCACGCTGTCATGCGTTGGTTTATCCCGAGCGATGCTATTGCGAGTTACGAAATAGGCGATAGGTTGGGCCAAATGCTGGTGGACGAAAAAATACTCAGCGCCGCTGTGGTGGAGGCAGGGCTCGAAAGACAGCATGAGTTGCGTACACAAAAGCTGGGCGACTACCTCACGCAGCAAGAGATTGTGACTCCCGAGGAGATGCAGGCTGCGTTGCAACTGCAGAAGACGCGACCACAACTGAGACTGGGTGAGGCCCTGCTCCAGGAAAAACTGATTACCGAGGTGCAACTACAAGAGGCCTTGGATAAGCAAGCGCAGAACCGGAAAATTCCCCTTGGCGAAATCCTGGTGCAAATGGGGGTGGTCGGCAAGGAGCACATCCGACGCATGCTTTCCCAGAAACTGGGCATTCCCTCCGTGAACCTGCGTAAATTTCAGGTCGATCCAAACGCCGTCAAGGCAATCCCGAATTCCTTGGCCTTGAAACATACGGCGATGCCGCTTTATCGCACGGAAACACGCATCGCGGTCGCGATGGAAAATCCGCTTGCTTGGGAAGTATTGCAAGATCTTGAGTTCTATTCCCAATTGAAGGTCGATCCCGTGCTGGCGTCGAAAGAAGACCTGGAACTGGCGATCGAGCAGTTCTATGGTTTGCCGGCGCCGCGGGGTGATAATTTATCGGACTTGCTTTCTGAACTTGGCAGTGATCAGCCCACATCCGACTCGGCCAGCGAGGAAGCCGTCACCGAGTCCGACAACACGCTCGTCAGGCTCGTTAATAAAATCATCCTGGACGCGTACGACAAGGGCGTATCGGATATTCATATCGAATCGGTTGGTGGAAATAAACCTAGCAAGGTCCGTTTTCGGAAAGATGGCGTGATGATGCCTTACTCCGAAATTCCGAGGAATTTCCGCGCTGCCGTGATCTCCCGAGTCAAAATCATGAGCAGCCTCGATATTTCGGAGAAGCGACGCTCTCAGGACGGCAAGATTAATTTCGAGCAATTCGGTCCGGCGAGAATTGAATTACGTGTGGTCACCATGCCCACCGCCGATGGTCTGGAAGACATCGTCATGCGGATATTGGCCAAACCCAAGGCGATTCCTATCGAAGGAATCGGGCTGGCGCCCCGGGTGCTCGAAAGTCTTAAAGCGCAATCGGTTAAACCGCAGGGTCTGGTTTTTGTATGCGGGCCGACCGGCTCTGGTAAGACGACCACATTGCATTCGCTATTGGGCTTCATCAATACGCCGGATCGAAAGATATGGACAGCGGAAGACCCAGTCGAAATTACCCAAGAGGGACTGCGTCAGGTGCAGGTCAACGCAAAAATCGGCTGGACTTTCGCTAATGTGCTACGCAGCTTTCTGCGTTGCGACCCTGACGTCATCATGGTCGGGGAGACGCGTGACGTTGAAACGGCGAAGACCGTGATCGAGGCGTCCTTGACTGGTCACCTGGTGTTATCGACGATGCATACCAACGGGGCGGCGGAAAGCGTGGTGCGGCTATTGGATTTTGGCTTGGACCCCTTTAACTTCGCCGACGCATTGCTGGCCGTAATAGGGCAACGGTTGGCGCGAAAGCTTTGCACCAACTGTCGTCAAGCGCGCGCGCCAACGGATGAGGAAATAGAAATCCTTGCGCTCCAGTACTGCTTCGATAATGAACTGAACGCGGCCGGCATGCTTGACGTATGGCGCAAGCAGTACGGCGACAAGAGCGGGAAATTGACGCTTTATTCCGCCCGCGGTTGTCCGCAATGCGATCAAACCGGATACAAGGGAAGAATCGGGGTGTACGAGTTGCTTGTGGCCAGCAATGCTATCAGGAAGAAAATCTACACCAGGGCAACCGTGCCGGAGATTCTGAAGGTGGGGCTCGCCGAGGGAATGCAAACCATGAAGCAGGATGGCATCGAAAAGGTATTGCAGGGACATACGGATCTGGAGCAGGTTCACGCGGTTTGCCCTTAGAGCCTATTCGAGATCTTTTCGGGCTTGCGTTGGGGATAAAAAAGTGCGAGTGCTAGGCGTGAGGAGCGCGGTTTGGCTATTCCAAATAAGCGACGAGCGGCCCTCTCCCCAACCCTCTCCCGCGGAAGCGGGAGAGGGGGCGAACGCTAGGGCCTTTTGTTTTGCTGACGCAATCGCGCTTTTTTATCCTTAACCCTCCGGGCGAGTGGTTATTTGAGCGCATGGCGGCGTTGCTCCTCCTTACAGGAGAATGACCCTGCTGCGTCGTCGCGCCTTGCCCTGCGCTCAAATAACCGCTCGCGCAAGCCCGAAAAGATCTCGAATAGGCTCTAAGGCAGAGCTCCACGTCGTCCGTCAGCCCACAGCGAATCCTTCCGGTATGACGATTCCAAATTCAGCATCCACCCGCGCATCTCGTTCGCCAGCGCTGTCCGACTACATCACCTGCAACTTGGCGTACTCCAGCGCTAGCCATTTCACGCCTTCGTTCCTGAACTTCACCTGCACTCGCGCATCGGAGCCGCGCCCTTCGCAGGACAACACCACGCCTTCGCCAAACTTGGCGTGGAGCACATTCTGACCGATGGCGTAAGGCAAACCACCAAAGCTTGGAGACGGTTCACGAACTTTATAAGGTTGCGAATAACTCTGGCTGTCTTGACGCACATCCGCCCAAAGATCCCGCCGTGCAGGGAAGCCGCCGAACCCGGCATTACGCTGCGGGGGTGTCAACCATTTGCATAAGCCCTCCGGGATTTCGTTGATAAAGCGCGAGACGACGCCATAACGCATTTGCCCGTGCAGCATGCGCGCCTGGGCATGACTGATGTAAAGCCTTTGCCGAGCGCGAGTAACGGCGACATACATCAACCGACGCTCCTCCTCGATTCCGTCCCGTTCGCTTAACGACTGCTCGTGAGGAAACAACCCTTCCTCCAGGCCGCTGACAAAAACCGCGTCGAATTCCAATCCTTTGGCGGCGTGCACCGTCATCAATTGCAACGCATCCTGCCCGACGCCAGCCTCGTGCTCTCCGGCCTCCAAACTGGCGTGCGCAAGAAACGCGGCCAATGGATCGGGATTGTCATCCTCCGTGCGCTCCGGCTCGAAAGCGGCGGCGGCATTGACCAATTCATTCAAGTTTTCCAACCGGTCAGCGCCTTCCCGCTCGTTCTGATAGTGCGTACGCAGACCGCTCTTATCGAGCATTTCTTCGATCAGCTCCGGCAATTTCAGATCGTTCGCGGCGGCGCTCAATAATTCGATCATTGCCACGAATGCGTTCAAACTGGCGCCCGAGCGTCCACTGAGAGGAGCCTGTTTAACGGCCTGGAACAAGCTGACGCCGCGCGCTTGAGCCGCCTCTTGCAATTGCTCAAGCGAACGCGCGCCCACGCCGCGAGTGGGGAAATTCACGATTCGGATAAAGGCGCCATCATCCTCCTGATTCCCCACCAACCTTAGATACGCCAACGCGTGCTTGATCTCCTGACGCTCGAAAAAGCGCAAGCCGCCATAGACGCGGTAAGCAATTCCAGCCTGAAACAAGGCATGCTCGAACACGCGCGATTGCGCATTGGACCGATAAAGCAACGCCATATCGATAAGCGGGACGCCTTCTCGGGACAAGCTTTGCACTTCTTCAACAACGAACGCTGCTTCGCCACCATCCGTGGTCGCCTCGAAAATCCGAATGGGCTCGCCCGCCCCGGCTTCGGTCCAAAGATTCTTACCCAGACGAGTGTGGTTGTTCTTGATCAACGCATTGGCGGCGTCGAGAATATTGCCGTGAGAGCGATAATTCTGCTCCAGCCGAATCACCTTACGCACGCCAAAGTCCCGCTCCAGCTCCTGCATGTTGCCCGTCTCGGCGCCGCGAAAAGCGTAGATGGACTGATCGTCGTCGCCCACGGCGAACACCGCGCTGTGTTGGCCGGCTAGCAATTTGATCCAT
>Ga0247823_10004444_pt1 | contig 11247 bp, 8 predicted proteins | sample 13C_PalmiticAcid_2_FD_192426 | JGI IMG/M metagenome (GOLD analysis project Ga0247823, IMG submission 192426) | Soil microbial communities from agricultural site in Penn Yan, New York, United States - 13C_PalmiticAcid_Day30 | ecosystem: Environmental > Terrestrial > Soil > Agricultural land...
GAAGATGTAGGCTATGGGGGACGGGGGAGGTAGTGAGGAAGGAAAAGGCAAGGACAAGGGGGAGGAAGACAAGAAGGGGGATAATGGCAAGGATGAGAGTGACGAGAAGCGAGACGACGGAAAAGGGAGAGGAGGAGGAGGAGGGAGAAAGACGCTCAAGGGCGCGTGGGATCGGTGGATGGATCGGGACTGATCCGATAAACTTTTTTTCCTCTGCCGTTGGAGTATGACTTGGTTCAGCGTTGAATTATACACATTTGGATTCCTACCAATGTCTTTTGCCTGTCTATCTGTCTAGTTGGTTGGTTGGTCGAGGCAAAGGCGTTTTTGTCGTCTTGCATCTCTCTAGGATTCTGCCTTAGATTCATGTCCATCGTCATCAAATGGCGTTGTTGAGTTGCTAATAGGATAAACTGATAAATCATTGCTTCTAGACGCTACCAGACGCATTACACTCGTTGCTGGATGGCAGAAGTTCATGATGCTTTGCCCCAAGCCTTCACTAGCCCCAAACACCAGCCATGATTCAAGACTCCTCAGACACTGAGGAGGCAGTTTATCCAAACCACACTGCTGCTCATTTTGATGTGGCCATACTCTCGAGTTGTCACACTTCTGGAGCACACATCTTTTCAACCGTGCCACACACAGTAAGACTGATACTCTTTCTGTTTTATGAAAGCCCTATTCTACATCATCTAGTCGTAAGCTGCCCTCGGTATAGCATGCTGCTGGTCTCCGAAATCCCTGACAACCTTCCGCAATTAATCGGCAGAGCGCCTGAAGGTAACACCATATGGATGCGAGAAAGACCCTAACACTGTCCCTGCAGAACTTTTCCACCCGTCATTAACATATCACGATGCCGATATCTTGACTCCTGCCAGTAAACCCTCAAACTTTACATGCTAAACGCCGAAGTCAGGTTGCGCCGGGCAGCAACATCAACCGCGAGGTGCTTGAACTGATCCTCGAGCGAGCTCACACCGTTGGGAGGGCAATTCTCTCCGCGCTTCTCGGGGGCCGAGAGCGAGATCCCGCCGTTGTCACCGAGGTCGTGAGCGTCAAACTTTCCCGACGCTTCTCTCGCCGCAGACAGCTGGTTTGTGCTGAGTGAGGGGGTCAAGGACGCTGCGGCGTGTGGGGCATAATGTGGCAGGTACCCTTGAGCGGTCGTCGAAGACAGCGCACTGCTGGTCGGCCCTTTCTTCAGCACAGCCTGCCAGAGCTTGGAACTGTTTTCTATTGTCAGCATTCTCCCACAGAATCTTTCAGTGTCCGAGTCATACCCTGGGTTCTCTGAACGCCGATCAATGGAACCAACAGAACTGGCGTCCACGCTGTCCTCGCGGCACCGGATGGGGGCGCCGCCCGTCATGAAATCATCCGCGCCGCTGTTTACCTGCGTCTCAAACGAGACGGTTCTAGTAAGTCTGCCTGAGGTGCAGTTATCCTCGCTCACCGACATGCCCTTTGAATCGGCCCGTGGCACTGGAGTCATGGGGCGAAACGGGTCGCCGTCCGTGTCGGTTGTGCGGCAGTCACTCTCGCGAGCAGGATCAGACGAGCGCTCCTTGACAGGCGAGGGTGGGTAGAAATGCTTCCCGTCGAACTTGGGCAGACCCTTGACGGCTGACTTGGGCGCCTTGCCCCAGTACAGGAATCGGGCGCGGCGCTCCTCTTCAGTCAGCGGGCGCTTGTAGATGTAGTCTTGATCTCTCGCAGTGCGGGGATTGACGCCCTTGGGAAGGGTGCCGAGCAAGTACGGCACGCCGAAATGGGCCTGCTGCTTGGTGCTGTTTCCACCGGACCGGCTCGAGGTGTCAGAAACACTTGGGTTGCCCTCGGCGCGCGCCGCTGGAGCCATGGACGCGGCGAATGGTTGGGAGACCGACCGCTGGTCGCTCATGCGCATGTGTTCCAGGCTCTTGGACTCCACGGCGACGTGCCTCTTCTCTGCCTCTTCATAGGCCTTCAACTCCCGAGCATACTTACTGCCTGTCCAGGTTGAAGCGTAGCCACGGGGCTGAAAGATGGGGGCCAGAGCCGCATCGGTTGGGAGGCTCTGCAGGCCGTTAATGCCCGGGAACATCGGCTCCACGGGGCTGCGGAACATGGCCTTGCCGCCCTCGCCAATGTTGGTGTTGAGGCCGTAACTGGCAAGAGCAATCCGCCGGTTGATTGTTTCGTCCATCTCCCTCTGAGTGGGAGCAGCTCCGTATCCAAACGGCGCGGTCTGCGCGGGCGGCTGGGACGGAGCTCTGGCTTGCTCAGCGACCGGGATGGGTTGAGGTGGTTTCTTATCCTCCTTCCCTTCGGCGGTCTTGCAATGCGCCGCCTCGTACTCGAGCTGAGTCTTGAGTGTCGTCTCAAAGTTGTGGATGTGACCCTTGATGATCTGGATTCTCTGCTCCATCTCCTTCTCGTCAATCTGATGTCGGTTGTACTGCAGCTGGTCCTCGTGGTATTTGAGGTTCTGCTTGAACGAGGCAATCTGCTTCTTGGTGATGTCGCTGGGCTTAATTGACGAGATCGGCGGCGCTGTAGCCGCATTGAAGTTGGCATTAGCTGGGACAATGTGGTTGACAACGGGCGGAATTCCAGAGAGGCTTTGGTTAGAGGGTGCATATGCTGACCCTGTAGCCGCCGTGCCGGCCTGAGTTTGTTGCGGCTGCATGTATTGGGCCGGGAGTTGTGGTGCAACTGCCTGGGGGATGCCGACCATCTGGATGGGAACCATCTGATTGCCCAAGGAACCGGGGAACGCGCCGACCGGATACATGATTTGGCCGTTGTAGTAGAAAGGCTCGGGGAGCGGAGTCTTGATCTTGCCCTGCTTGTCATCATCGGCTGCTTTCGTGTTGTGCATGTCTTTCAAGGCATTGCCCGGCGCAAGCGCTCCCATCGTCGCAGGGTTCACAGCACTCTGGGCAAAGGCGAAGCCCGGAGGTAGCTGGGTTCCCAATGCCATTGGCACAAAGGAGACTGGAGCCTGAATGGGTTGAAATCCAGGGGGATATCCGGTCACGAGCTGGGGTAGAACTGGCACGGGCTGACCAAGACTGGCGGAGGCACCTAGTGGCTTGCTCACCACGGTTGTATCGGACACGCTCTGAGTTTCCGCCATGAGAGAGCTGTCGCTTGCCCGCTTGGCGGTAGGCGATGGCGGACCGCGGGTATTGGGGACAATGCGACCACCGGCCGTGACGCGAACATGCGTGGGAGAGACAACCGCCTTGTAGAAGCGCTGGAAGCCTTCGTCACGCTGAGCCGGTACACCGGTGGGCGCAGGAATGGGTTCCACAGTTGCAGTCTCCATCTCGCTGCGGCCTCGGTACTTCCACTGCATTGGACGGGAAGGGTCGTGGGGTGGCTCCTGGACGATGTCTCGGGCAAGCTCACGGGCGGGCTCCCGGGTGAGGGGGCGGATCGAGTTCTGAGAGGCCTCTCGAGCGAGCTCGCGGCCCATGCGACGGCTCACAGTGCCCTTGAACACAAGTTCATCAGAGGTCACAGATGAATCGTCCTTGTGCCGGGTGGTCGGTGGTCTGCAGCTGGAACCAGAGCCAGAGGAGGCCTCGCTTCCCGAGCGACGAACAATTTCGGCTTTGGTATCCAGTTAGTTTGGGGGACAGCAGAAATACGACTCAGTTTCAAAACGTACCAATCTCTGGGTTTCCAGCCTTGGCTAGGAAGTCCTGGGAAGCCGGATTCGCGCGAAGACCCATCAGCTCAGTGAGAGTGTAGGTCCGGCGAGCCATGCTGTGGTTGATATGGGCGAATACGTAGTAGGTCCGATGTCGCGGCGGGTAGTACCAGCGGAACAGGGTTGGATGTAGGCTGTCGCGGCCGGAAACCGATGGCAGTGACTGGATGACAAAGGCGACAATGGGCGGCACCGGAACAGTCTCGCTGCACCGGTCTGTCAGTTTCTGCTCCTCAAGCTGTGATACAATAAACTTTGGCAGAAGAGATCGATAGGAGTTGAGGGGGCTATTTGCCACCAGCGAGTCAATCTTCACTGCAACAAATCTGCAGCGATTGTGCAGTTGCAGGAGGTGCTTGATGGCGAAAAGGGTAGGGGGAGTGATGGTGCCATCCTCGCCCTGGAGGTCTTTTAGGGTTTTGAGCAAGCGCCGAGCCCGCCTGCGATCGGATGGCGACTTCATTGCGTGGGGGAATCCAAAAACCAAACACTTTCGTGATTTTTGACAGGCCGTTTGGTGATGTGATGTGGTATGATGCGGGTGTTTTTCAAGGTCGATAACAGTGGCAGGTGGATGAGTGGTGGGAGAATCACTTACCAGAACGTGATCGCACTGCGAGATGACAGAAAGCTGGGGTTGGGCGCGTGATGACGATAAAGGGTCGCTCAATGCTGAGTGAGATTGGAGAGATACCAGCAGACTGGCTCCAGATGAGTTCTCGAGAACACGGGGGAGATTGAGAGGAAGGACGCAAGGTTTCGGGCCCAAAACGCAAAATTTCCCAAAAGGACAGGAAGAGAGGGTGTAGCAAGGCGATAGTTCGCGTTGCCGGTCCTGAAGAGAGAGCTGGACAGAGAACAAGAGGGGGACGATGCAAAATGGCACGGCGATGATGGGTGTGTTGGAAGAGAGGCCGAGCAGGCGGAAAAGGGTGGAAGACACGGGACTCTAGAGGAACTCAGCAACACAGGAAGCACAGGCAAGGGCCAATGGGCCGGCAAGATTGGGAAGGCGTGGGGGGAAAGAAACCTGGAAGACCAGCAGTGCGGGAAGGGACGTGTTGCTGGGCAAGGAATTGCATTGCGATTCAAAGTAAACATGGACGGATCGCAGGAAGGTGCCCCCACACTCGGCGAAGATCCAGCAAGGAGAGACAACCTGGAAGGAAGGACATGCTGAGACCGAGTTGCCATTGTTGAAGCGCATGGTGAGAGATGCAGGTCATTGTCATTGTTCTTTTTGGACTTGGAAATAGACCAGCAGCCATCATCCACATGCAGCTGTCAGCAAACTGCGGTTTCTGGCACTGATCAGGGGGTGTAAACATACCATTTAAGCCACACGCTGTAGCCACCACGCAAGCAACCAAACGAGTCACGCGAGTCATTCAATCGACACAGGCCCCAAGTTAAAGAAAAGACAATTTGTAAGGGTATATCGCATTCCTGTGTAGCACTTACTCCATCAACTTCCCCCTCAGTTAGCCCCCCATACACCCAACGTCCAGGCCGACCCGGCAGCCGACCCCCTGATCAGGCCACCCGCGCCGAGACTCTGCCTCTGTGTCTTCTGGTCGACTTCACCCGCCTTGCCCGCTCCCGCAGCACCATGCAATAACCAAGCATCACGGTCGATGGTGGCAATCGCCGGTGTCTTGAGATGAGTGACCAAGCTCGCCCCGCTCCAGGCACCCAGCGACTCGATGGCTCTCATCTCACCTTGGACCCGAGGTCTCCTGTCGGTTCCCCGCTTCAGTTGTTCCTCGATGGGGTCAACCTCGGGTACGACATTCGCTGCGTCGTGCCAGACCCCATCCTGCTCTTCGCCTTCTTCGGACTGCGATGTCACGCCTGCCGGGCCATTGTGAGCCTGGCGAGCTCTCCTCTTATTTAACTTCAGATTGGTCCGCAGCTGCTCCAAGCGCTTGCCTTCGACGGGGTCCCAGCCTCGCGTTGCTACAAGATGGGAGACTTCGTCGAAGATCCTCTTGCGCAACCCGAGGACATTTGAGCAGCCGCCAGTGAAAATTATGCGAGACATGCATAATGCCCTGACGTCCACTGGCAACTGAAGAAGACTGCGGTATACCAGCAGATGCAAGGGCAGCTCGTGATCGTCGAAGCTGGTGGGTGAACACTGAGAGTCGAAGAAAGCATCCTCGCACGGCTCGGCAAAGGCGTCGAAAGGGAGCTCCAGCGACGTTGGCGCTGGACCTGACTTCAAGGAGATTGTAACCGAACCGGCCCTCCCGGGCAATGAGCGATCTGCACTCTCGCCCTCGTCATGCTCGTGAAGAGTCTCCAAGGTCTGAGACGAGGATCTCGTCGAACCAGAGACTGGACAAGGCCTGCACCAGACCATGCGGGTAGTGATGTCGTTGCACTCCTCGAAGCTAAGAACATGCTCCTGGCTGTCGTCGGATTTCTTTTGAGTCTCGGGGAGGTGATTCGCCAGCAGCCTGTGAGTCTGCTCCACAAGCGCCCTGCCTCCACGGATGGTTCGCTTAGAAGCCACCTCGCGGTACTCGTAGATGCTCGACACGACTGTCTCGCCCCATCCAAGGTCCACGACAAGGGCTGATCGTACTCCAGCACCGACAGCTAGGGCAATCGGTGATGAGAGCAGCGAGACCGTTGGGGGTTGGAATCGGGTGAAAACGCTGTCCAGGGCGGCGGACAGTAATGGAATGGGTAGGGCGGAAGGAAGAATCCAGACCATCCTTCTTGGGCGTGAATCAATGAGCATGTATCTGACATACTCATCAGCAAGATGGAGACATGAAAACGAGCGGACACAACTCACTTTGTAAACGCGTCCCGCAACGCCCTCTCGACCTTGTCACCGACCAGGCCAAGATCAACCTCCCGGACATCATACTGCCACAGCTCATGATCCTTCCCCCACAAGCCGCCAGCAGCTGCGCTCCTCCAGTCACGGCGGTAGTCCGGCTGCCATTCCCTGAAATCGCCCGCACGGCGCTGCTGGTCCGGTCCGAACCAGACACACCCCCTCGGTGCTGGATCCCCCGAAAAGCCGACCTGCAACTTCCGCGTGCCGAACTCGACGATGACAATCTCCTCGTCAGCGCGGAGGCTGGATGGCGACCCGAAGTTGGATGGGATGGGCCGTAACGGTGTCGACGGCCCACTCTGATGATGACCAGCTCCGGGGGGCGATCGGATGTTAGCAACCGTCCGGTGCGGGAGCGGCGTTGAACCCGCCGGCGCCGACATTCTGGGTGGGTAAAAATTTGATTATGACGACATGGACCAAAAGGCGGTCAAATGAATGCGTAGACAACCCAGGCGGGTTCATTCCATTATCCCGGGCTCGATATTGCAGCTTGATCTTGATGATCTTGAATTGGGCTTAACGCAGCTGTCGCGTTCGGTCGCGTAATGTGTCCTGATAGATGCATATCCGTAAATGGGATGCAGCTAACCAAACCCTGGTGGCTGTGACAACCTTGTCAATCCTCCCGAAAGCGGTATAACGTCAACAAAGCAAGACTGAACCTCACGACTTCAACCTCAGCTTGCTTCGCGCAACCCCGCGCCCGAAACCGCGGTCTTTGAAACTGCCTGACTCCTTTACTTATTATGCCTCAGTGAACGCTTCTTTCTTTTTTTGCCATTTTGGAGACACTAAACAGCTGCCACGATGGGCATCAAAGGGTAAGGAAGCATACGTCCCGACTCCAAGTCCCGTATTTGGAGGGGTGCTCACATTGGTTGCATAGAATCTACAAAGAAATAGGCCCGGGCGACCGCATCTCTCTCTGCAAACTCGCTGTCGAGACACTCGAGCAGACCGGTCGACCGTTCCGGTTGGCCATTGATTTCTCAATATGGCAGTTCCAAGTCCAAGCAGCTAGGGGTTTGTCTCTCCCCTCCCCTCCTCCCCTTCTCTCCACCTCATTGACTGACATCCCCTCCACCCCAAGGTGGCGCCAACCCCGCGATCCGCACCCTCTTCTACCGCCTCGTCCGCCTCCTCAGCCTGGCCATCCACCCCATCTTCGTCTTCGACGGCCCCAACAAGCCCGCTTTTAAACGCAACAAGCGCTCCGCGGGCCGCAACGGCGACATGGTGGCCACGGCCATGGCAAAGCGCATGATCCGCCTGTTTGGCTTCGCCGCCCACGATGCCCCCGGCGAGGCCGAAGCCGAGTGCGCCCTGCTCCAGCAGAAAGGCATCGTCGACGCCGTGCTGAGCGAGGACGTGGATACCATCATGTTTGGCTGTCGGAAGACGCTGCGGAACTGGTCCGCCGAGGGGCAGAAGGGGTCCAAGACGCCGACGCATGTGACCATGTACGATGCCGCTGCCGTGGCGGCGGGGTCGAGCGGGCTGGACAGGGAGGGGATGGTGCTCGTGGCGCTGATGAGCGGCGGCGATTACCTCCCTGAGGGTGTGCCTGGGTGCGGCGTCAAGGTTGCCTGTGAGGCGGCGCGGGCGGGGTTTGGGCGGGACCTGTGCCGGATTAAGAGGGCGGACAGGGACGGCCTGGCGGCGTGGAAGGCGAAACTGCTGCATGAGCTGCGGACGAACGAGAGCGGCTTCTTCCGGACGCGACACAAGGCTTTGGACATTCCCGAGAGCTTTCCAAACATTGAGATCCTGCGGTACTACACCCATCCGGTCGTATCGCGGGATGCGACCGTCGACAGGTTAAAGACGGAATTCCCTCCCTCCAGTACTGTGGATATTATCGGGCTGCGCGAGTTTGCGCGTGAGACGTTCGACTGGGCGTTCCGGAACGGCGCGGTCAAGCTCATCCGCGTTCTGGCGCCGAGTCTCCTGGTTCAACAGTTCCTGGAGAGATATGTGTCTCCAAAGGAGAACGATGATGACCTCGATCTTAAGCAGAAAGAAGAGTCGGCACTTGTTAAAGCAATCTCGAGTAAGAGGGCGCACTTTAGCACTGATGCCACACCTGAACTACGCATCTCATTTGTCCCGACCGACATCGTCAAGCTGGACCTTGGCGCGGAGCCGGAAGAAGAGGTGGAGGCATATGGCCGCAGCGGCATCGCTCTCAATAGCGATGACGAGTTTGATGAAGAAGCTGCCGAGGAGCTGGGTGACGAACAACCGAAGAGCTCAACCGCCAGAAAGCCCTTTGATGCATTCCAGCCAGACCTGATCTGGGTCCCGGAGACGATTGCAAAGTTTGGGATACCCCTGACCGTGGAGGACTGGGAAGGGAAGCAGCGGCTGAAGGAGCAACGAGTTGCTGCCAAGGGCACCCGAAAGCCAAGGGCCAAAAAGACGGACATGCCAGTTGGTGCCCTGGACAAGTATCTCAAAGTGACCAAGAGCGTGGTTCCGAGCACAGCCAAGCAGTCGCTCGGTCCTGCGCTTGGTTTGTCGCCTTCGAGGGCCAGCAGCCAGTGCAGTCCGCCAGCGGCGAGGGGAAGAAGTAAGCAGTCCAAGAAGACCTCCACCTCTTCCCAGGCCCAGCCGTCGGCGGACGTGAACCCCTGGACACTCGCAAACTCACAAGCCAGTCCCAGGGCCACCAAGTGTCTTCCACCTTCCGCCTCGCAAGCTCAGCCTCAGCCCAGCTCTGCCTGGGACCCGATTCTTCTCTCGTCTAGCCCCGTCGTGCCTGCGCCACCTGCGGCTCGCGATACGGGTGTGACGTTTAGCCAGACGACTCCAACGAAGATCAAACAATTGGGGCCTCCAGCGGAGGATGCTGTGTCCCCGGTTCCACTATTCAGCCCATCTCCGACTTTGAGAGAGCAGCGCTTCCCAGTATCGGAGGGGCCGACTAAACATGAGCCCGCCGCCGCAGTGGCACCGCCAGCGAGGAAAACCCGGCCGTCTAAGAGGGTCAAGAGCGGAGCGAATGATACCTCGAAGATATCCGCAACGCAGCGGTCTATCAAGGGCTTTGGCCGAATCCAAAAGAGCACCACCTCGCGGCCAAACACAAAAGCCGCGGCGCCAGATCCACAGCCGATCGAGATCTCCGATGATGATGGGGATCCCCCTCTGCCTCCCCCCAAATATCCAACAGCGAGCGCCCCAAGCCTATTCAGCCAGACCACATCTCACCCCCGAAATGCCAGCTTCAACCTCGCAAGCGACGACGATCCCTTCGCCTCCCCACTCCCGCCGCGCCGCACATCATCTCCCCCCTCGAATGCCAGCTTCAGCCTCGCAAGCGACGACGACCCCTTTGCCTCTTCACCCCCGCCGCGCCGCGCATCACCACCGCTCCCTCCACCCAATCCCACCACCACGCCCACACTACTATCCATCACCGCCGCCGCCAAGGTCCCGTCGGCGACGACACAGCTCTTCATCCCGCGCACCAGCCCCGGCGGGCGCGGCGGCTACTTCACCCAGGTCGAAGTCCGCCGCGACGAGGCCGATGCCGTGCTGGCTGCGCACAATGCCTCACAGCACAGGGACGGGAGGGGCTGGAGGAGGGGCAGGAGGGCGTGGCGGGTTAGTGAGATTGAGGTTGTGGACTTGACGGGGAGGGACTGAGCAATGTCGTGATACTTAGGTCCTGGGGAGCACCGAGTTATTTTCGGCGTCGAGGGGTGGTTTATAGACCTGATGATATACATGGATGGATGGGTTGGGGGGTATGATGATTATAGGATGGGATATGATACCCTTAGTTATTTTATGAAATTGATGCCTTCACGATGGATTTCTTGCTGCCGCGGCGTATTTTTAGTGCAAGGGTTTGGCAAGGGATGGTTGCCATCTGATTACAACCTCAAAAATAATTTCCGACACTCATGGTATTCCCATCGACTCTTTGATGAAGGCCAGGCTAAAAGTACAAGTACACTGCACCATCTTTCCCAACCGAAAGAACAAAAAACAACGCCAGCCAACCCACCCTCACCCCTTTCCCAAAAACGCCCACCAGTCAGCCACTTCCGCCCCCCCCTGGAAGAGGAAAACCACCGCAAAAAATCAACCCCTCAAAACCTGCTTCGCCAACAATACATTGACACTCTCCCTCGCGTTGGCCGTCGCCCAGACACTATCCCGGCCGCCCCTGCGCCACTCGTCCCCGCTGGCGTCCTCGCCGCCTCCCCGCGTCGCCTCGCCCATAATCACCTCGAGGTCTCTCTTCTGCGAGCTCAGCCAGCTCCTGACGAACCCGACGGGGTCGGTCTCCATCGAGTGCAAGAACGTGTGCTTGGCCTTGGAGTGGGCGACCGCCTGGATCATGGTGGCCAGCTGCTCGTCGAGGCCGGCGACCTCCTTGAGCATGGCGGCGTACTGCGGGTTGTTGACAAAGGGGAGGAGCTTGGCGCGGAGGGGGTCGTCGACGGCGACGCGGACGTCGTAGATGGTCGGGGTTGGGGACTTGTGGAAGTCCTCGTCGACGCGGATCGTGTAGGGAAGCTTGATGGGCGGGAGCGGGCGGAGGTGCGGGGTGAGGTACTCGTTGAGGTGGGGGATGTAGCCCGTTTCGCGGGGGATGACCTGAAGAGGCGTGTTAGTGATGCGGGGTGGGTTAGGGGAATAGGGAGATGGTGAGGCGGAGCGTACTTTGCGCAAGAGA
>Ga0247823_10004445_pt1 | contig 11246 bp, 12 predicted proteins | sample 13C_PalmiticAcid_2_FD_192426 | JGI IMG/M metagenome (GOLD analysis project Ga0247823, IMG submission 192426) | Soil microbial communities from agricultural site in Penn Yan, New York, United States - 13C_PalmiticAcid_Day30 | ecosystem: Environmental > Terrestrial > Soil > Agricultural land...
ATTCGCCAGGAACAGTGCCCATGCCAACAGGGTAAGCAAGAGCCCGACATACATGGGGTTGCGCGTGTAGCGGTACACGCCTCGGATGACCAAGGCGGAGGCCAGGCTTGCCTTCACCGGGTTCACGGTGGTCCTGGCGCGCCGGAACGCAACCACTCCGGCGATGCTGATGCCTTGGCCGATGCACAGCAAAGCGATGGCGCAGAGAACGCGGGCTGGATAGGGCACCTGCACAAGGCCTGCGACGGCGGGGGTCAGCCACATAAGCAGCGCCAGGACAAGCGCCACGATGGGCGGAGGAACCTTCAGTTCAAGCACGCTCATATCGCTTCTCGATGAGGCCGAGCACTCAAACCAACATCGATTGCTGGGCGAAGATGCCCGCCATCGCGCCCTGCGACAACGCCTGGGTGACCGAGGGCAAGAAGGGCGTGGCGAGGTCGCCGGCGGCATAGATGCCGGGCATGCTGGTCTGGCGGCGCTCGTCGACCTTGAGGACGATGCCGGTGGGCGTATCCACCGTGGCGAGGCCCAGTGATTCATGCAGGCCGGCGGACGGCTTGTTGCGCGGGTGGGCGAAGAGGATGTCGACCGCAACATTGCGGCGGGTATCGAGATTGACGGTGGTGATATGACCCTTTCGCTGGGCGATCTCGACGATCCGGCCAAGGGCGACAGGGATGTGGCGGCGCTCCAGATCGGCCTGGATATCAGGCGCAATGTCATGACCATCGGCGAAGACCGTCAACTTGTCGGTCCAATCGAGGAACAGTCTTGCATGGTTGTGCGACTGTGGGCCGGACCAGACGAGGCCCCAATGCTGGCCGGCAACTTCAAAGCCGTCGCAATAGGGGCAGGGCACGATGGACGTGCCCCAGCTTTCGGCAAAGCCCGGGATATCAGGCATCTGGTCGGCGACGCCATAGCTCAGGATCAGGCGGCGCGCCCCAAGGTTTTCGCCATCGCCCGTAAGGACGGAGAAATCGTCGATGGCGCCAAAAACGCGGTCGGCCCGGGCACTGACCAGCTTGATGGTGGGATAACGCGCCAGTTGGCGCCGCGCCTGGGCCAGGATGTCCAGCGGTGGCTTGTGATCGTGGCCGAGCACGCCATGCGAGTGGTGAGCGAAGCGATTGCGCGCCAGGCCGGTATCAAGAACGGTGACCTTGCGGCGGGCGCGGCCGAGCTGCAGGGCAGCGGCGAGGCCGGCAAAGCTGCCGCCGATGATGATGACGTCGTCCATGGTGTTGAGCTCCGTGTGGTGGATGAGGGGCTGTTGAGGGCGTTTGCCAATTTACTGTACTTGAAAGTACAGTAATGTGCGTCAGCTATAGTGGACTGTCAAGTCCACAAAATCTACCCATGACCCGCCTCCCAGCTCCCGCCCCCAAGCTCCAACGTGGCCGGCCACGCGATCCCGAGCGCGTGGGGCGCATCCTGCAAGCCGCGCAAAGGCACTTCGACGAGCACGGGCTGGAGCGTGCCAATGTCGACGCCATTGCTGCGGACGCTGGTGTGGCCAAGATGACCGTCTACAACAACTTCGGCTCCAAGGAGGGACTGTTCCAGGCGGTCGTGCGCGATAGGTCGACGACGGTCGTGGCTGGTTTCCCGGGCGCCGAGACGCTGGACCCGGCACAGCCGGAGAAGGCGCTCCTGGCGATCGGCGCACGGTTCCTCGCACTGGCACGCGGGGACGCGCTCGGCGCGTTGCGCGCTGTCTACGGTGTCGCGGGGGCGCAACCGGAGGTCTGCCGTGCCTTGTACGAGGAAGGCCCTGAGCGCGTGAACGGCGAGCTGGCGGCATACCTGCGGCGAGCCCGTGCGGCGGGCACGTTGAAGATGCAGAACCCGCTTCTGGCAGCGGACCTGTTCCTGTCGATGTTCCTGGGCTCCGGGCACATTCGCGGAATGCTGAAACTCGAGATGCCGAATTCCCGGGAAGACAGGACTTTATTGCGCGAGGCCGTGCGGGTCTTTATGGCGGCCTACGGCGTGTAGTGGGTCAACCGCCACCCGCTTCCTCCGCCCACTCGCCCCCGTCTTGATCCCCACCCCCGCCTTCGCGCACCCGAACCGCTTCGCCACCAGCCCGATCAGTTCCTCATTCGCCTTCCCATCCACCGGCGGCGATTTGAGTCGGGCGGTATAGGTCCCATCCCCGTTCTCCACCAACTCGCTCACCCGCGCGTTGGGCTTCACCAGCACCTCGATGATCCGGGTCGCCACGTTGGAGAACTGAAACTCAGATCGGCCGAGTGCGCGCCAGCGGCGGGTTGGCCTCGAAGTACTTCACGATGCCGCGCAGCAGGGCGTCGGCCAGGTCGTCCTGGTACTTCGGGTCGCGCAGGCGGCGTTCTTCGTCGGGGTTGCTGATGAAGGCGGTCTCCACCAGCACGCTGGGGATGTCGGGCGCGCGCAGCACGGCAAAGTTGGCGTGTTCCACGCGGGGCTTGTGCAGTTTGCCCAGGCGGCCCACTTCGCCCAGCAGGTTGGTGGCGATCTTGCGGCTGTCGTTGATCTGGGCGGTGGTGCTCATGTCGAGCAGGGCGCGCTGGATGGTGGCGTTCTGGGCGCGCACGTTCAGGCCGCCCACCAGGTCGGCCTTGTTTTCCTTGTCGGCGATCCAGCGCGCCGCGGCGGAGCTGGCGCCGCGCGTGCTGAGGGCGTAGACGCTGGCGCCCTGGGGCCGGGCGTTGTAGAAGGCGTCGGCGTGGATGCTGATGAAGAGGTCGGCGCGCACGCGCTGGGCCTTGGCCACGCGGGTCTGCAGGGGCACGAAGAAGTCGGCGTCGCGCGTCATGAAGGCGCGCATGGGGTTGCCTTTGACGGTGGTGGCGTTGATGCGGTCACGCAGCTTGCGCGCGATCTGCAGCACCACCTGCTTCTCTTGCGTGCCTTTGGGGCCGATGGCGCCGGGGTCTTCACCGCCGTGGCCGGGGTCGAGCGCGACGACGATGAGGCGTTCGGTGGGCTTGGGCTTGCCGATGGAGCCACCGCCACCGGGGCGCTGTTTGCTGGGGCCGGGCGGCAGCGGGGCCTTGGCCACGGCCGAGGGTTCGTTCGGCGGGGCGGAGGGTGTGTCGGCCGGGGTCTCGGGCGGCGGCGCTTCGCCGCGCTGGCTGCGCTCGATGAGGTCGCCCAGCGGGTCGTGCGGCTGGGTGCGGGCCAGGCCTTCGGTTTCCAGGCCCAGCAGGCGCGCGGCGCGTTCGCTTGCGGCGGCGTCGGCCTGGGTGCGCTGGGCCACCATCTGCAGCAGCGGGTCGGGCGGGGCGGCGGGGTAGAGGTCGAACACCAGGCGGTGCTGGTAGGCGGCCACGGGCTGCAGGTTGAAGATCTGCGGCTTGATGTCGTGCTTGAGGTCGATGACCAGGCGCACGACGTTGGGCGCGTTCTGCGCGACGCGCAGGCCGGCGATGTTGGGGTCGTCGGATTTGAGCTGACCCACGAGTTCGCGCAGGCCGGGCAGCAGGTCCACGCCTTCGATGTCCACCGCCAGGCGCGGCGGGTCCTTCACCATGAAGGAGTTGGTCTTGAGCAGCGCGTCACTTTCGATGGTGACGCGGGTGTAGTCCTCGGCGGGCCACATGCGCACGGCCACCACGCTGGCGCCACGCGCGATGTGGGCCTTGCCGAGCAGCAGCACCAGGGTGCCGGCCTGCAGCAATGTGCGGCGGGGGAGGGTGGAGCGGTCGGTCGGTCCGGTCATGCGATGCAGGCCAGCAGGTGTCGGCCGGCGGTGGTTCTTGCCTCGGCGCGCACCAGGCGCGCGTCGTCGTGCTCGGGGTCGTTGATCATCGGGTCGGGGTCGATGTGCAGGTCCAGGTCGATGGGGGGCAAAAATCCCGCGGCGCGTTCAGGCCACTCGACCAGCTTGAGGCCCGCGCTGGCGAACAGTTCCCGAAACCCCGCCTCTTCCCACTCGCGCGGGTCGCTGAAGCGGTAGAAGTCGAAGTGCCAGATGGAGAGGGATTCGCCCGCCGGCATCAGGGGGCAGTCGACACTGGTGTGCGGCTCGACCACGGCGTAGGTGGGGCTCTTGATGCGCCCGCTGACACCGAGCGCGCGCAGCAGGTGGCGCACGAAGGTGGTCTTGCCGGCGCCCAGGTCGCCATGCAGGGCCAGGGTGGCGTGGGCGACGGCGGGGCACAGGGCCAGGCGCTGGGCGAAGGCCTGGGTGTCGGCTTCGTGGGCCCAGCGGCCCTGCCAGATGGCGGGGGCCGTTGCTACCATCGGCGCCCCATGAAGGCTGTGTTGGATGCTGCTCAATTCGTCTCGCAGTTGCGTGCTTGGGGACGACAGCTTGGATTCTCCCAAATCGGGGTGGCCGGGGTGGATCTGCGGGCCGCTGAACCGGGATTGATGGCCTGGTTGTCGGCTGGATGCCACGGTGACATGGCCTACATGGCCGCGCACGGCCTCAAACGCGCGCGCCCCGCCGAGCTGGTGCCGGGCACGCTGAGCGTGATCACCGCGCGCATGGACTACCTGCCGCGCGACACGCCGCCCGATTGGGTGGACCACGAATGGGCCCGCCTGCAGCGGCCTGGCGAGGCCATCGTGTCCGTTTATGCCCGGGGGCGGGACTACCACAAGGTGCTGCGCGCGCGCCTGCAGCAACTGTCCGACCGCATCGCCGAGGCCATCGGCCCCTTCGGCCACCGCGTGTTCACCGACTCGGCGCCGGTGCTGGAGGTGGAGCTGGCCTCGCGCAGCGGCATCGGCTGGCGCGGCAAGCACACGCTGACGCTGCACCGCGAGGCGGGCTCGATGTTCTTCCTGGGCGAGATCTACGTGGATTTGGAGTTGCCGCCCTCGGCGCCCGTCACCGACCACTGCGGCAGTTGCAGCGCCTGCATCGACGTGTGCCCCACGCAGGCCATCACCGGCCCGCAGCGCGTGGACGCACGGCGTTGCATCAGTTACCTCACCATCGAACACGCGGGGCCCATACCCGTGGAGCTGCGCCCGGCGATGGCCAACCGCATCTACGGTTGCGACGACTGCCAGCTGGTGTGCCCCTGGAACAAGTTCGCGCAGCGGGCCACCGTGCCCGACTTCGATTCGCGCCAGGGCATGAGCGGCGCCATGCTGGTCGATCTCTTCGCGTGGGGCGAAGAGGAGTTTCTGCGCCGCACCGAGGGCAGCGCGATCCGCCGCATCGGGCACGAGCGCTGGCTGCGCAACCTGGCGGTGGGCCTGGGCAATGCGCTGCGGGCGACGGGGGACGGGGCGGTGCGGCAGGCCCTGCAGGCGCGGGCCGACGACCCGAGCGAGCTGGTGCGCGAGCACGTGGCCTGGGCGTTGGCGCAAGGGTAGAGACAGGGGTAGGTGCGGCTCAGCCACCGGGCAGGTTGTCCTCCAGCCGGTCCAGCAGGGCGAGCAGGGTGGCGCGTTCCTGCGCGCTGAGGCCGGCGGTCAGGGTCTTCTCGAAGCGCGCGCGGTGCTGTTGCAGTCGGCGGTGCAGGGCCACGCCGGCGGGCGTGGGGCTCACGCGCAGCACGCGGCCGTCGGCCGGGTCGGGGCGGCTCAGCAGCAGGCCGCGCTCGTGCAGGCTCTTCACCAGGCGGGCGATCTGCGCCTTGTCGCGCCCGGCGTGCTGCACCAGGTCGCTCTGCGTGTGGCCGTCGTTGTGCGCGAAGTAGTTCAGGCAGCGGGCTTCCATGGGGCCCAGGCCGTCGGCGTCGTCGCGCAGGGCCTGCTGCAAATGGCGGCGCAGGCCGTGCATGACGGCGTGCAGCCGGTCCATCACCTCGGTGTTCGTGGGGCGGGGCATGATGTCCACATGGTTGATGTGGTCAACCAGTTTGGGGAATGATGGTTGTTATTGTCAACCAAAAAGAAGACCATGAACAGTGACACCCTTTCCCATCTGGCCGTGGAGCGTGTGCGCCACGCCCTCAAGCGGCGCCGCGTGCGGGTGCAGGGCATCCAGCGCCTGGGCGCCAACTTCCTGCGCCTGCGCTTCGCGGGCGATGAGCTGCGCGATTTCATCAGCGCGTCCTTCGACGATCACCTCAAGCTCATGCTGCCCGCGCGCGCCGGGGCGTCGCTGGTGCTGCCCGAGACGGGTGCCGATGGCCTGGTATGGCCCGAAGGCGCCGAGCGCCCGGTGATGCGCGACTACACCCCGCGCGCCTTCGACACCGCCGAGGGCTGGCTCGACATCGAGTTCCTGCTGCACGGCGAGGGCGCGGCCAGTGAGTGGGCGGCGCGCGCGCAGGTGGGCGACGAGGTGGGCATCGGCGGGCCGCGCGGCTCCTTCGTGGTGCCCACGGGGTTTGACTGGCATCTGCTGGTGGGCGACGAGACCGCCTTGCCCGCCATCTCGCGGCGGCTGGAGGAACTGCCCGAGGGCGGGCGCGCCATCGTGGTGGCCGAGACGGCGGACGAGGCTGATCGCCGCACCTTCACGGGCCGCGCGTCGGTGGACGTTCGCTGGGTGAAGGCCGGCACCACCGACGCCCTGGCCAAGGAAGTGGCCGCGCTCACGCTGGCCGCCGGCGAAGGCTTCGCCTGGGCGGCCGGTGAGGCCGCCAGCATCGCCGCCGTGCGCCAGGCGCTGGTGGGCGGGCACGGCCTGGACAAGTCGCGCGTGCGCGCCTCGGCCTACTGGAAGCGCGGCAGCACGGGCCACCACGAGACCTTGTGATCCCGCGCGGGCCGGATCAGGCGGTGGCGTAGCGCAGGCGAAGCTCCCGCTTCAACAACTTGCCACTCGGGTTCTTGGGCAGCGCGTCGGTGAAGACCACGCGCTTGGGCGCCTTGAAGCCGGCCATGTGGGCGTTGCAGTGGGCGATGACCTCGTCCTCGGTAAGCGCCTGCCCGGCCTTCACCACGACCACCGCAGTCACCGCCTCCACCCACTTCGGGTCGGCCAGGCCGATCACCGCCACCTCGCTCACGGCGCCCAGGCGGTAGATCATTTCTTCCACCTCGCGGCTGGCCACGTTCTCGCCGCCGGTCTTGATCATGTCCTTCTTGCGGTCGACGATGGTGATGTAGCCCTCGTCGTCCAGCGTGGCCAGGTCGCCGCTGTGGAACCAGTCGCCACTGAACGCGGCCTCGGTTTTCTCGGGGTCGTTGAAGTAGCCCAGCATCAGGTGCGGCGAGCGGTGCACCACCTCGCCCACCTCGCCGGGCATCACGTCCTCCATCAGGTCGTTGACGACGCGCGTCTCCACGTTGAGCACGGCCTTGCCGCAGGAGCCGGGTTTGCGCAACTGGTCGTCGGGACCGAGCATGGTGGCCAGTGGCGCGATCTCGGTCTGGCCGTACAGGTTCCACAGCCGCACCGCCGGCAGGCGCGCGGCCAGTTCCTTCAGCACCTCCACCGGCATGATGGACGCGCCGTAGTAGCCCTTGGCCAGGGCCTTCAGCCGCGCGGCGTCGAAGGCCGGCGAGCGCAGCAGCGCGATCCACACCGTGGGTGGCGCGAAGAAGCTGGTGATGCGGTGCTTCTCCAGCAGGTTGAGCAGGTGGTCCGGCACGGGCTTGCCGGTGATGACGTTGCTGCTGCCGATGTAGATGGCGGGGCCGAAGAACACGTCGAGTTGGGCGCAGTGGTACAGCGGCAGCGCGTGCAGGGCCACGTCGGCCTCGGCGATCTCGGCGTTGATCACGCAGCTCACGTACTGCCACAGCACCGCGTCGTGCGTGAGCATGGCGCCCTTGGGGCTGGACTCGGTGCCGCTGGTGTAGACGATCTGCGCCAGGTCGGTGCTCTGCAGCTTCACGTCGGGCAGCGGCTCGGCGCAGGCGGCCAGGTGGTCGAAGCGGTGCATGGACGGATCGGGCTCGGTGGGGTCTTCGCTGGGCAGCCAGATGAAGCGCTCCACGGCCGTCTCTTGCGCGGCGGCGGCGCGGGCCAGTTCGGCCAGGCCGCTGTCGGTGGCCAGGGTCTTGGCGCCCGCGTGGCGAAGGATGTAGGCCACCTCGTCGGCCTTGAGCATGAAGTTGATGGGCACCAGCACCGCGCCCCGGCGCGCGATGGCGAAGCGCAACGCCGCGAAGCCGTGCGAGTTGCGCGCCAGCACGGCCACGCGGTCGCCTTCTTCCACGCCGAGCTGGGCCAGGCCGGCGGCCAGGCGCGTGACCAGGGCGTTGAAGTCCGCGTAGCTCCAGCGCGTGTCGCCGCAGGCGATGGCGAGCTTGTCGGGCAGGCGCAGGGCGGTGCGGTGCAGGGCGTCGGCGATGGTCTGGCGGCGCACCACGGGTGCGATGGGGGTGGTCATTCGAATGTCTCCTGGTATGGGTTCCAGGCGGATATGGTGCCCTATCATGCGCCGCATGCGTGGCATCACCTCCGACATGGACCAGGGCTTCAGGCGCCAGACCCGGCTGCGCCGCGCCCAGGTGGTGGCCTGGTGGCACACGCTGCAGATGGGCGCGCAGATCGCCGTGCTGATGCTCTCGCCGGGCACCTACACCGGGGGGCGGGCGCGCACCGTGCTGTCCCACCAGGTGTCCGCGGTGCTGCCACTGCTGCCCTGGTTCCTGGTGCTGTCGGCCCTCATCAGCCTCGTCCTCATCCGCATCGTCACGGCCACGGCCAGCAGCTACGGCCTCACGCAGTACGCGCTGGAGCTGCTGGTGCGCACCCTGGTGCTGGAGCTGATCCCGCTCTTCGCGGCCCTGTTCGTGGCCTTGCGCCACGCCATGCCAGGGGCCGAGCAGCTGCGCTACCAGCTCGACCTGCGCCAGCGCTCGGGCCGCCACATCCCCGGCATCGCGGGCCTGGCGGGCACGCTGTTGCCGCGCGCGCTGGCCAGCGTGCACGCCGTGGTGCTGCTGGCCGCCATGTCGGGCGTGGTGGCTCTGGTGATCACCTACCTGGTGGTGCACGGGCTGTCGCCCTGGGCGGTGCCGTCCTACACCTACGACGTGGGCCGCGTGTTCAACTCGGTGGTCTCGCTGATCTTCCTGCTCAAGACGGCCTTCTTCAGCCTGGCCGTGGCCGTGGTTCCGCTGGCCGCCGCGGCCGAGCCGGACGAGAAGGGCCGCTACGGCATGCGCAGCGAAATGCTCGAATTCGCGCGGCTGTTCTCTGTGCTGTTGATGATCGAGATCGCCTCCCTGGTGGGCAACTACTACTAGAAGCCGATGAGCGAAAGAGAACCGACACCCGACCGCGACGAACCCCTGGTGCCCGAGCCGCCGCCCGTGCGCGGCCTGGAGTTCAAGGCCGCGCTGCTGATGGCGCTGACCCTGCTGCTGGTGGTGGGGTCGGTGGTGTATGTGATGTTCGCGCGCGGCGTGTTCGAGCCCACGCAGCGCGTGGTGCTGATCGCCGACGACGCCGAGGGCGTGACCGTGGGCATGGACATGACCTTCGCGGGCTTTCCCATCGGCCGCGTGGCGCGCGTGGAACTGGGCGCGGACGGCAACGCGCGCATCCTGATCGACGTGCGCGACAGCGACGCGAAATGGCTGCGCACCTCCAGCATCTTCACCATGGAGCGCAGCCTGGTGGGCGGCACGCGCATCCGCGCCTTCAGCGGCGTGCTGGACGACCCGCCGCTGGAAGACGGCGCCGAGCGCACCGTGCTGCGCGGCGACGTGGCAGCCGAGATCCCGCAGCTCACGGCGGCGGCGCGTTCGCTGCTGGACAACCTCAACGCCATCACGCGCGAAGACGCGGCCCTGCAGAGCACGCTGGCCAACCTGCGCGCCACCACCGAAAAACTCAACGGCCCGCAGGGTGCCCTGGGCCTGCTGGTGGGCAACGAGGCGGACGCGAAGCAACTGAGCCAGGCCATCGAGCGCAGCAACGCGCTCATCGCCCGAGCCGACGGCCTGGCCGCGCGCCTGGACAGCCTGGTGGCGAATGCGGACCGCCAGGTGTTCGGCCAGGGCGCCAGGCCGGGCGAGGGCAGTGTGGTGGGCGACGTGCGCGCCACCGTGGTGCAAATGAATGGCCTGCTGGAGCAGGCGCGGGGCAGCCTGCAGAAGCTGGACGCCGTGCTGGTGGAAGCCCAGGGCGCGGCCCGCAACGCGCGCGAGGCCACCACCGACCTGGGCCCGCTGCGCGCTGACGTGGAAAGCAGCCTGCGCAAGATCGACGGCCTGATCGACGAGATCAACCGCAAGTGGCCGTTCGCGCGCGACACGGAGATCAAGCTGCCATGAGACGACTTCCGATGAGCCGCCCCGTGAGTCGCCTTCTCGCCCTGGTGTCCCTCTCGCTCACGCTGGCCGCCTGTTCCAGCGGTCCGCCCACGCCGGCCTGGCAGATGAGCGCGCGCAGCTCGCTGGATGCGTCGGCCATCGCCTGGCTGGAAGGCCGCGACGCGGTCGAAAGCGCGGAGTTCACGCGCGCCCGCACGGCCGTGGCGCGCACTGGCCAGCTCGACCTGATCGCCCGCGCCGAGTTGCACCGCTGTGCGCTGCGTGTGGCCACGCTGGTGTTCGAACTCTGCGCGGGCTTCGAGGCCCTGGCCGCCGACGCCACGCCCGAGGACGCGGCCTACGCGCGCTACCTGGCCAACCGCCTGCAACCGGGCGACGCCGAGCGCCTGCCGCCCGCCCACCGCGCGGCGCTGACGGCCGTCGACCCGGCCGCTGCCCTGCGTGGCGTGCAAGACCCAGTCACCCAACTGGTGGCTGCCGGCGCGGCCCTGCAGCGCGCGCAGGCCAGCCCGGCGCTGGTGCAACTGGCGGTGGACACCGCGTCCGCCCAGGGTTGGCCGCGCCCCTTGCTGGCCTGGCTGCTGGTGCAGCAGCGCACCGCGCAGGCGGCGGGCGACACGGCCACCGCCGAGCGGCTGCAGCGGCGCATCGACGCCGTGGCGCCGCGCGCCACCGTGCGCTGAGGGCCTGGGCATGGGTGAACGACCGCAAGGGCCGATCCGGTGATGCCTGAGCACCGGCCACGGCGAACCATCCTGAGCGTCGACGACCACGAACTGGTGCGCGTGGGCCTGCGCCAGGTCATCGGCCAACACTTTGCCGACCGCTTCCATGTGGCGGAGGCGCACAACCTGGAGCAGGCCCTGCGCTTCCTGGACGAGCGCGCGAACGAGGTCTTCCTGCTGCTGCTCGACCTGAACCTGGGCGACACGCGCGGCCTGGCCGGGCTGCGGCTGCTGAGCCAGCGCCACCCGCGCCTGCCGATCGCCGTGGTGTCGGGCTCGAACGACGCGCGCGTGCGCGACGAGGCCCGCGCGCACGGCGCGGTGGGGTACTTCTGCAAGACCGGCGACACGGACGACCTGAAGGGCTTGCTGGACACGATCGAGCGCGCCGCG
>Ga0247823_10004446_pt1 | contig 11246 bp, 5 predicted proteins | sample 13C_PalmiticAcid_2_FD_192426 | JGI IMG/M metagenome (GOLD analysis project Ga0247823, IMG submission 192426) | Soil microbial communities from agricultural site in Penn Yan, New York, United States - 13C_PalmiticAcid_Day30 | ecosystem: Environmental > Terrestrial > Soil > Agricultural land...
CGACGAGCATATCGCCGACACCGCAGGCGTCGAATGCCGCAAGGACGAAGGCGTCATCGACGAGACGCCGAAGGCGTACAAGCCGATCGAGGCGGTGATGGCGGCGCAGGCCGACCTCGTTGAGATCGTCCATACGCTGAAGCAGGTGGTGTGCGTGAAGGGGTGACCCTTCACGCCGCCATCCATGGGGACGCGCCGTGGCGAAGATTCTGCACTGCACTGCCTGCGAAGCCCGCCTGACGCCTGCGCTGACGGTCATGTCGAGCAAGGCGCCCGGCATCGCTCTGCCCGAACAGGTCCGCGGCAAGCAGCTCATTGCGCGCGGGGTCGCGCTCAAAAGCTGGGAGCCGATCGAAAAATCCTTCGCCGACGAGCCCGCGCTGCTGGAGTTTGTTCCGCAATACTGGTTGAACCCGGACGATCTCGCCCAGACTGTAGGCAACACGCGGAAGAAGGACCGCCTTAGTGGATGTTGCGGGATTGCCGGCATCGGCGGTCCCAATCAGATATGTGGCTGCGGCGCGGAGATTGGCACGCTGCGCACCGATTGCTGGACACCGCATCTGTTCGTCCCTGATCCGGCGCATACAAAATGGATAGAAGAATAATGATCACCATCGACGGCTCCGAAGGCGAAGGCGGAGGACAGGTGCTGCGCTACGCTTGCGCTCTGTCACTCCTCACTGGTGAGCCCTTCACAATCGAGAATATTCGCGGCGGGCGCGAAAAGCCGGGGCTCATGCGTCAGCACGTGACTGCAATCGAAGCCGCGTGCGTAATCGGCAACGCCGAATGTTCGGGGCTTGCGGTCGGGTCGACCAGCGTCAGTTTTCGGCCTGGCGCCGTCACGCCCGGCAACTATCATTTTGCGGTCGGCACGGCTGGCAGCACCGGCCTCGTGCTTCAGACGGTCATGGTGCCGCTGATGCTCGCCAATGCCCCCTCGCGTCTCGTGATCGAGGGCGGCACCCATGCGCTGGCCGCGCCTCCGTTCGATTTCATCGAGCGGACGCTCCTCCCGGTCATCAACCGCATGGGTCCGACTATCACGGCAAAGCTAGTGCGGCACGGCTTCTTTCCCCGTGGCGGTGGCCGCATCGAAATAGATATCGAGCCCGCCCCGCTACGCGCGATCACCTGCGTCGAGCGCGGCGCCGCCGGACCGGTGCAAGCAACCGCGATTGTCGCAGGTATCCCTTTTGACGTTGCGGATCGTGAGCTGAAAGCGGCACAGAAGGTACTAGTCGAATGGCCCGCCGAGGCTTTCGTGACGCGGCAGCTTTCCGCCGATCAGGGACCAGGCAACGCGCTCCTGCTTGAGGCCAGCTTTGGACATGTGACGGAACTGATGTCAGCATTCGGCAAGCTTGGCGTACCGGCCGAACGCTTGGCCAAGACGGCAGCTAAGCGCATGGCGGGCTATGTCGTGTCAGGTGCGTTCGCAGGTCCGTATCTGCAGGATCAGCTACTTCTGCCGATGGCTCTTGCTCGCGGAGGCGCATTCACGACGGTCAAGATCAGTGAGCATACACGAACGGCTGCCAGCCTGATCGAACGATTTGTCGGAACGAGCTTCAAGATTTTGGAACGTGACGAGGGTGCAAATATTGTGGAGGTTGACGTTAGCGCAGGATAGCTGGGTTTGGCCGATTGCGGCCTGACCGCTTTCAGGAGAGAATTTGCGAAAGCAGCCGTTCGCAAATTGCTCCCAGCGGCACGACCATATGATGCAGAAAGAAATGAGGCCGAGGTGACCAAAGTCGCCTCGACCTCATACCGAGCGTTTCGCCCTTCCGACGGGTCGCTAATCAGAAGGCGATCCGCGCAGTTACCCTTGCACCATGGGAGTTGCGGTCCGATGCCAGCGTGCCGGTGTAAGCAGCGCCGAGATGAAACGAGCCCGTGGTATATTCAAATCCGGCTTCGACTTCGGCTGAGTTCTTCGGGATAGCCGTGCCAAGGATGCCGAACGTAGGTCCTCCGGCCGTGAACCGAGATGCAATCGGTGCGGCGCGGTCGTTGAACGCTCGGTTCCAGGCAGCCGACACATAAGGCTGGAAGCCTGGCTGACCGGCGTTTAATTGCGCACGCCCGCCAAGACTGACGAAGGTGGTCTTCTGATCGCCCTTCGCGACGGTCAGTGCCGCGTCGCCGCCGGTTTCAGCGAAAGCATCGCTGCCGGTATCGACATGCGCCAGTCGGGCAAAGGGTGTGATCGCCGTATTGCCCGTGACAATGTCGTAACCGATCTCGCCAAAGATCTGCAGCGCGTCAGCGTCCCGCTTCGACGAAAGCGTTTGAGCCAGCGGCGCGCCGTTGATCGCGCGGGTCGTATCGATGTCGTGCCAGGCATAGCTGACACCGATGGTGCCGCGCAGACCGCCTTCCGCGCCATAAGTGGCATGGGCCGCGATATATTTGCTTTCCACGTTTGCATGGTCATTGCGCCCGCCGAAGCGGAAGTCCGACCCGCCGATACCTGCCGAAAGCGCTGCAGCGAAGCCGCTACCGCCAAAACCGACGCCCGCGACCAGACCCTTGTGATCGGTGTCCATCGCGAAATTCCCGCGCGCCGCGTCAAATTCTCCCCAGCCGCCAAAGGCCGAGCCCCAAACGAACGCACCGCCCTCTTCGGGAGCCTTCATGCCAATCAAGGCATTACGCAGATGACGACTGTCGTCGGTCAGGCCGCTGATCGTGCTAGCCAGAATTTCGCCCGACAGGTCGCCGAAGCTCGCCTGTGCGGTCGCCGCATTCTGGACCAGCACCGCTTCGTACAGCGGATTGTCGACGCCAAGTGCCTGAACCGCGGCCGCCACGCTCGCTTGGTTAAAGCCCACCGCGATATCGGCGAAATCGATATCGTTGCGATAGAGCGACAGCGTCACCGAGTTGGTGCTGTAGCGCAGAAGCGGATCGAGGAAGGCGAGGTCGGTCGTCACCGAACCGAACGTCCCTGTGATTCCCGCACCGCCTGTCAGAATTACATAGTCGGTGCGCGGGTTATAGTTGCCGTCCTCGGCCAAGACCGCCACGCTCGCCGTGCTGGCGATCGTCACAGCACCCGTCGCATCGAGGCGATCTGCGGCGCCCGCTGCGTTAACCTCGACTTCGTAGACCGAGCCTGCAGCGAAGGCGAGGTCGCCATTCACGGTCAGCTGGCCGATCGAGTTGCCCGGCGCAATCGTCCCGCCGCTGGCGACTGTCGTCGATCCCACGGCGCCATTGCCGCCGAGCGTTCCGCCGCTGTTGACGGTCACCGGCGAGGCGATCGAACCGTTTACCGCGAGCGTGCCGCCGTTGACCGATGTCGGGCCCGTATAGCTGCTGTTTCCGGTGAGGTTGAGCGTGCCGGCGCCCTCTTTCACCAGGCTGCCCGTGCCCGAGATATCGCCGCCGAAAGCAGTGTTGCCAGATTGATCGACGGTGAGCTGGCTGTCGCCGATCACGACGCTCGACCCCGCATCGCCTTCGAGACCGCCGATCGTCTGGTCCTTGCCCGTGATGTCGAGCGTGCCGCCTTCGCCTAGGTCGAATTCGGTACCCGGATCGATCGTGCCACCGATCCGCACCGAGCCGCCAAGGATGTTCGTCACCCCCTGGAAGGCATAGTCACCCATGAAGGTCAGCGCGCCGTCACCCATCTTGTCGAGGGTGCCGCTGCCCGAGAAGGCGCCGAGAAAATCATAATTGTCGGAACGATTGAAAACGAAGCGCCCGTCGTTGACGATATTGCCCGCGAAGCTGCCCTCGGTTCCGCCGGCGCCCAGCTCGAAGAAGCCGGTCCCTTCCGTCTTCACGTCACCCTGAAGCAGCCCGGTCAGGACGAGGCCGCCATTGGAAATGACCGTTCCGCCAGTGTGCGCGATGTTGGCGGTGTCTACGGTAAACACGGCGTCGCCGATGAGCTGCAACTGCCCCGTCCCGTCGATGGTCAGGTCGGCCAGATCGGACACGACATCGTCGGTACCGAAGTTCAAGACGAGCAGGCCGTCAGTCCGAACCGAAGGGGTCAGGATCGGCGACGAAGTATCGCCCGCGCCCAGATCAATTTCATTGACCTGCAGCGACGCACCGCTGGCGATCGAAACGCTATCGAATGCGCCGACCACGCCTGTGGTCGACCAATAGCCTGCCGCAACGTCGAGTGTCTCAAACCCGGTCGCTTCGGTAAGCTGCTGCGCCTCGGTCAGTTCAAGGACGTCCCCATCGAGCGTCAGGCTGTCGTTGCCGCCCCCTGCGTCAACGGCGCCGGACATTACGCTACCGGTTCGCAAAGTGACACGATCGTCGAAACTGCCGAGCTGGACAGCGATCCCGCCTGAACCGGTGATCGTCCCTGCGTTGTCGAGGATGATCGCACCGCTGTCATCGCCCCATACGCCCCGACCGCCGCCCGTGATTGCGCCGGTGTTAACGAGCATTGCGGTCCCGAAATTACCGAGGATGACGCCGTCGGTTGCACCAGAGATCGAGCCGCTATTGTTTACTTCGGCACTATCGAGGAAGCCCGCGACCGCAGCGCCAAAGGTCCCGCTTCCGGTGATCGTGCCGCTATTGCTGATCGTGCCGGTCTGCGCGATATCTTGCGAGACCTGCAGCCCTTCGACGACAGCGCCCGATGTTGCGCCAGTGATCGTTCCGCTATTGGTGATCGTTGCGGTATCGGTGACGAGGACGACCGCGCCATAGCCGTTGGAGCCCGTGATCGTCCCCGTATTGGTGAGCATGCCGTCAAAGCCCGTTTCCTGGACAAGCCCTGCCCCGCGCTGGATAAGAACGCCGCCCGGCCCCTCACCGGTGACCTTGCCGGCGTTGTCGACCGCGCCGCCGGCCGACAGGATGATCCCGAACCGCGTACCGCTGATGTCGCCGGTGGAACTGTTCGCAACGGTTCCGACATAGTTCGCCAGCGCCTGACCGTCATAGGGATAGATCGAGATGCCATCGGCCAGCGCGCTGCCCTCGCCGCGGATAATGCCGCTGTTGCTCACGCTGCCGCCGCCAATCAGACGCACGCCATCGTTCGATTCGCCTCGGATCGTGCCGCTGTTCGTCACCTGCGTGCCGACCGCGATGCCGACGATATCGCCGATCGCCTCGTCGAACTGATAGGCGGTCGTGATGCCGGCGCCCGCACCTGTGATCGTCCCGCTGTTGGTCACGCTCGACGACGCGGTGGTGATCGTGATGCCGGCGTCGGGCGCGGCGTCGAACCCGTCGTAACTGCCCTCGCCGCGGATCACACCGGCGTTGTTCACGGCAAGTGTGCCCGTCGCGAAGGAATAGATGCCCGACGTGCCGCCGGTGATCGTGCCCCCCTCGGCATTGGTGATCGTTACGTCCGCACGCGATCCCTGCGAGACGCCGGCGCCAAAATCGCTGCCGATCGTGCCGCTGTTCTCGAGCGTCGCGCTGGACATGTCGCTGCCGAAGCCAACCCCATAGCCGTCGCCGCCACTGCCGCCGAGATTGCCAGTGCCGCGAATGCCGCCTGTGTTCACGACCTTGGCGGTCAATCCACTGCGATCCTCGCTTGGATCTGTATTGAGGGCAGTCCCCTGGACATAGACGCCGCCATTAACGCCCTCGATTTCCCCGGCGTTCACGACCTCGCCACCGCCCGACAGGATGATTGCGAACCGCTGGCCCTCGATGCGGCCATTCTCATCGTTGGTGACGTGGGCCGAATAATCTTCGTTCGACTGGTCGACATGCGCAAACATCGAGATGCCATCCGTGCCCTGCGCACCTGCATTGACACCCACGATAAAGCCGCTGTTGATCACGCTCCCGCCGCCGGCGAGGCGAATGCCGTCGTTATTGAGACCGATGATCTCGCCATTGTTGGTAATCGAGGTATTGATTGCGCGGCCCGTCCCATCCGCCATCGGCGTGGTGACGATCCCATATTGGCCGCCGATGATCCGACCGCTGTTGACGATCACCGCGTCCGCCGTCGTAATGACAATCGCATCCTGGGCGGCAGCGCTTATCAACCCCGCATTATTGAGAGCCAGCGAGCCTTCGTTGGAACGGATCGCGGTCCCATTGGCGACGATCTCGCCGTCGTCATGGTTGTTGATGGTGAGGGCGCCCGTCGACTGACCGATGATGGCGGCCGCTTGGCCGCTGATCAGACCCTCGTTTTCGATCACGGCACTGCTGAGCGCGCCTCCGGCAAGGACTCCCAGGAAACCCTGAACGGTGCCGCTGTTGTTGAGCGTGCCGATGCGACCAGTCTGGTCTGCGGTCGCGCCAAGGATGACGCCGAACGGGCTGACATTGGGATTGGCGGGATTGAAGGTCCCGGTGCTGCGAATGGTCCCTTCATTATCGATGGTCCCGCCACCCTGGACGACCACGCCGAACATTTGGCCTTCGATCAGGCCGCCCGGAGCATTGGTCACCGAGCCGATACCGGTGACATCAGTCGCGACAGACTGGGCGAATTCGGAAAGGGCGACACCGGTGCCCGACCCGTTATTGCCGTTCAGTCCGCGGATCACGCCGCTGTTGACCACCGATCCGCCGCCCGCGAGCGAAACGCCGCTGCCTGCGCGGCCTTCGATCGTGCCCGAATTCGTGACCGCAGTGTTGCGCGCGCGCGCCTGCGTCCCCTCGGCATTCTGAAACACGGTGGTCGTAATGCCCGACAGGGCGCCGACAATGCCCTGGCTATTGTTGATCACGGCGTCGGCGGTCGTGATGTTGATCGCATTCTGACCGGCGCTGAAGATGAAGCCCTTATTATCGACGGTCAGCGTGCCGCCGTTCGACGCGATCGCCGTCGCATTTGCAAGGATTTCGCCATTCTCGAAATTATTGACGGTCAGGTTGCCGGTGGACTGGCCGATGATGGCGATTGCGGTCGCACTGATCATTCCATCGTTGTTGATCGTCGCGCTTTCCAGCGCACCGCCAGCCAGAACCCCGAGAAACCCCGAGATGTTGCCGGTGTTCACCACCGTCGCGGCGCGGCCGGTCTGTTCGGTGGTTGCACCGAGAACGAGCCCGAACGGGCTGACGTTCGGGGTCGCAGGGTTCGGATTACCGGTGCTGCGGATCGTGCCCATATTGGTAACAGTGCCGCCGCCCTGCAGCACCGCGCCGAACATTTGGCCCTCGATCACGCCGCCGTCATTGTTCGTGATCGATCCCACGCCGGTGATATTGCTGGCAGCCGCGCCGGGGAATTCCGAGATCGATACGCCGGTGCCGTTGATCATGCTCCCGGGCGCCCCGCTGGTCCCCGAGATCGTGCCACCGTTGGTGACGGTACCGCCGCCGACAAGGGCGACGCCCGATCCTCCCTCGCCGCGGATCACACCGCTGTTCGAAACCTGCGTGTTCGCAGCGAGCGGCTGCGGGGGCAGATCATCGCCATTTGCGTCTTCGCTGAAAAAATAGGAGGTGACGACGCCGTTCGCTGCGCCGCTGATCTGGCCCGCGTTGGTGACGATCGAATTCGGCTGCGCAATCACGATGCCGCCGCTCGGCCGACTGTCGATGCCGCCGACGTCGATGCCGTTGCCGCGAATGACACCGGCGTTGCCGACAGTGACCGGACCATTGTCGGCGTAAATGCCGATGAGATCCCCCTCGACGGTCTCGCCATCATCAACCTCGATTTCGAGCCGCTCGGGCTGGTCGTTATGAACGCCGAACGCATTTTGGGCGGCGGCGGGCGCCAGATGGCCGATTGCAAGGCCGACAATCGCACTGGTGGCGAGCAGGCGAGATTTCGAGATTCGTGACATATTCCGGAGTCCCCCATTGACGTTGCAGGCAAGGCAAGGGACTTGCCGGAGAACGTTTTGCGCTCTCCGGCTCATCCGCCCCGCCTCGAAATTTTGCGCCCCCAGCCGCTCGGGCAAAAACACCCATCGGCTTTGCGTGCGATGACTAGTGGCGGGGACGGCGGCGCGTCTACCCAATGTTATTTAGGGTGAATTTGCGACGGACCGTTGCCGCGGTGCTTGCACCGAGGTGTCTGGCCGTTACGGGTGACAGATCACCGGGGGGTGGGTTGAACTTGTCTTGGGCGAACCTGTGCGTGCGCCCGTTGGACGCAGATAAGCGTTCGGTCCCCGCCCGGCGGCGGGGGTGATAATGAAGATCTTATACGCGATCCTTGGGTTCTTTTGCCTGCTGGCCGCTCAACCGGCGCGCGCAAACTCCGACAAATTGCCGCTGCTCGATCTCAGGGCTGGAGAAGATGCACCCGCACTCGCCTCGTTTGTTCGGTTCGCGAAGCGCCCCGGCGTCGCAAGGACGCCGCAACTGGAAGCGATTCTCGGCGGTCCGCTGCAGCATATAAAGGGATCGACGATCCACTTCGGCCCCCCGGGCACCCGGACCGTCGTTCTCCTGAAAGTTCGCAATGCAAGCGACGCGCAGGGAAGCTGGATTCTGACCACCGGCCGCGGCTCGCTCAAACATTTCCGGCTTTATGAAGCTGAAGGTCGCGCGCTCGCGCTGGTCGTCGATGCTACCGATCCGCAGGTCGCCCGCGAAAATCTCGGGACCTACCAGGCGTTCAGCTCCGAGCTTGTGCTTGCACCGCGGCAGGAAAAGCTGGTCGTCATCGAATTTGTTTCCGAAAATTCGACCTATATGCCGCTCCGCATCGAAACCTATGGGACCTTCTTCACGGATCGGCGAGCCAATATTTCAATGGTGTCGGGCGTTGTCGTCGGCGCGCTGACGCTGCTGCTCCTCAATTTCCTGTTCTTCTCGATCACGGGCTTCAAGGAATTTCTCTGGCTGGCCGTCGCGGAAGCTTTTTTTGCGCTCAACACGGTCCATTCCGAGGGCTACATCACCATATTCTTCCTGTACGACAAGCCGCTGACCGGTGTCGCCGTCGAAGATTTCTTCAAATGCGGATTTGCGGCCGCGATGGCCCAGTTTTGCCGAAGTTTCGTGAAGACTGCGGACAACTTCCCCAAGAGCGACCTCACCCTAAAGGCGCTCATCCTGTTCGCCGTCGCCGTCATGCTGGTCCAGCCCGGCCTATCCCTCTACCCCGCCGACGTTCGCTTTTTTCTCCACCTGTCCGGATGGATCGTCGCGGTCGGGGTGGCGTTATTCCTGCCTTTCGTGGGCTATGCGGCCATGAAGCAGCTTGGCTCCCAGCTCTGGCCCCTCTTCGTAGGCTGGGCCAGCCTCGCGCTGTTCATTTTCTATGCCGCGATCGCGTCGATGGGCTTCTTCACCTGGCTACCGATCAACTGGCACCTCTCCGGGCCTGTCGGGCTCTTTGAATCAGTCATGGTAACATTGGCGCTCGGACTGAACCTCAAGAAGATCCAACGGGAAAAGCTCGTCGCCGACGCCAATTATGCCCAGTCGCTTGGTGAACGCCTCGAGATCAGCGAACGGGCAAAGCGGCTTGCTGAAGAAAAGGCCTATGCGCTCGAAACCGTGCACAGCCAGAACGCGCTGCTTCACGCGTCCGGCCACGACAGCCGGCAGGTCATCCTTGCACTCAATAGTGCGGTTGCGGTTCTGAAGCGTCGGGGAAAGCCGGGCGACGATCCGGCGCTGATCGGGATGCTTCAAAGCTCCGCCAACTATCTGAACGAAATCGTGACGACCACCATTTCCGGCGCCAACATCGCCGCGGGCGATGCTCAATTCGTCGCACTCGGGGCCTTTCGCGGCCAGGCGTTGATCGAGCCGCTGACGATGATGTTCAAGACGCCCTTCGCAAACAAAAAGCTGACACTGAAGGTCAGCGTCGCGGACGACGTCATGATCATTTCGGACAAACCGCTCCTGATGCGCGCGCTCGCAAATCTGCTGAGCAATTGCTATCAATATACGCAGACTGGCGGCGCCCACATCGCCCTCGTGCTCGACGAGGGCCGTGCCATGATAAGCATCACCGACACCGGAAGCGGAATGCCTGCAGACATCATGGCCGCCTTGAACAGCGGAGGCAGGGCGCGCGTTCGAGGAAATGAAACGACAGAGGGAACCGGCTCCGGTTTCGGATCGGCGAAACGCATCGTCGAAATGCTTCGGGGAACCCTCAAAATCTTTTCGTCGACCAGCCACGGCACGGAGATCCGGATAACCCTCCCCGCAGCTTCCGTTGTCGTTACGCCGATCTCAACGGACGAATTGCAAGCGGGCTTGCCCGAATGGACGGTTCTCGACTTCGATCAACGCAGGGATTTCGAGTTGGAATTGGCTTCATCCGGCAGCGAACCAAAACCTGTCCTCGCCGTGACCTATGATGACAGCACAGTCACGCGCGGGCGGCTCGGCCAGCTTGTCACGATGGTGGCGATCAAACCCGTTTGCCGCGAACTGACGCACCATCCCCTTCTGTTGGCTGCGTCAAAGAAGGTTTAGCTCATTCGCGCGCTCGACGATCCTGCGGTTATGCGGGACGTCGAGTTTACGCCGCAGTTCGGCAATATGGAAAGATACGGTCGGGGGCGCGATCGCAAGACGATAAGCGATCTCCTTGTTTGTCTCACCCTGTGCCAGATAGTGGAGGATGGCCATCTGCCGCGAGGACAGCGCAACGGGGGATTGCTGAAACTTGCCGAGCGCTTCTTCGATATGCGGCGAAATATAGACCTCGCCCGCCAGCGCTGCGTCGCAGGCGGCGACAATGTGATCGAGCGGGTCCGATTTGCTCACGACAGCACGCGCGCCCAGTTTGAGCGCCGAATGAATCTCGGCAAGGTTCGTTTCACCAGTCAGGATGATAACCGTCATGTCGCGCGACCCGACGATCTCGGCGAGAACATTTATACCCCGCACGTCGGGCAAGTTGAGATCGAGGATAACCAAGTCGATCGGTTGCGACTGTACGAAAGCATTGACCATCGCGCCGCAATCGAGCGCGTCGACAACGACGAAGCGATCGAGCGAACCAAAAAGGAACCGCAGACCGCTTTGGGTGATACGGTGATCGTCGACGATCAAGACATTATGCTGCACCGTCATGCCCCACTCTCTCCTCCCCAGATGCTTCTCCGCAGATTATTCACCTGCCGCAACCCGAAATAATGCGGGGTGGTTGGGGGTCGGACTCCGGGCGCGAAAAAGGGTCGCGCTTCACATTACGGCCAAGCGCTCTTTCTGGGCGATACCGGAACCGGTACTGGCCGTTAGGAGACAGGCCGCTTTCGCTTCAGTGTCAACGAAAGCGGCCAATCCTGAGTGGCGTTATCAGAGGAGACTGCGCCGTCTGAAACGCACTCTCTAGCTCAACCAGATTTTCCCGC
>Ga0247823_10004448_pt1 | contig 11246 bp, 6 predicted proteins | sample 13C_PalmiticAcid_2_FD_192426 | JGI IMG/M metagenome (GOLD analysis project Ga0247823, IMG submission 192426) | Soil microbial communities from agricultural site in Penn Yan, New York, United States - 13C_PalmiticAcid_Day30 | ecosystem: Environmental > Terrestrial > Soil > Agricultural land...
GCGTTCAGCCGGTCGCCGGTGTCGTCGCGGCTGCCGTCGTTGATGGCGATCACCTCGAAGTCCGGATACTGCTGCGCGAGCGCGCCGCCGATCGTGTCCTCGACGTTGTCGCCCTCGTTGTGGCAGGGGATCAGGAGCGTGGCGAACGGCATCACCGCCATCGGCGGCGGATCGTTGCGCGGGCGCGCGTGCCGTTCGCGGCGGAAGTAGTAGTAGAGCCCGCCGGACATCCAGAAGAAGGACATCACGATGGGGTACAGGAACGCGAATTGGAACAGCGTTTCGAGGTACGTGCCCATCATCGTTCCTCGTACGGGAAGCTGCGCGCCGACAGGCTGCCGCGCACGTCGGGCAGGCGCGGCTGGTCGCCGATGAAGTCGTCCGGGTACCAGCCGAGGTGGCGCACGCCATCCGCCTGCAACTGGCGGACCAGGGCCTGCAGGGTCTCGCCCGGGATCGGCGTGTTGGTCCGCCAATCACGCGTCTGCAGTTCGAACAGGGTCTTGTTGAACGACGGATCGTGGGTGCGCACCGCATCGGCCAGTTCGCGCATCCAGGCGGCGGGACGGCGATGTTCGCCTTCCATCCACGGCATCGCCATCAGGGCGGTGTAGTCGTAGGCGGTGAGGAACGTGTCCAGGCGCTGGCCGAACCATTGCTGGCTCTCCGGTTCCAGCACCGTGCGCGCGTACAGGTTGCGGACGGTGAGCAGCTTGGGGCGCCAGCGCTCGGCGGAACGCTTCAGCTCGAGGGTGAAGTCCACCAGCAGCTGCGCGCGCGCGTCGGCATCGCCGACGGCCGGCACTTCGTCGTCGCGCAGGTAGGCGTCATCGTGGAACAGCAGGCCTTCGAAGTAGCTGGCGATCGCGAGGTCTTCATAGATGTCGCTCACCATCGCGCGGGCGCGGGGATTGCTTGGATCCAGGCGGAAGATGTCGCCCTTGCGCTCCGGCAGGGCGAGGGCCCGTCGCTGCGCCGGATCGGCAGGCTCGAAGCCCAGGACCGGCAGCCAGGCGAGCACCTTGACGCCCGCGCGCGTGCGCAGCTGCCACGCCACGCGGTTGAAGAGGTCGGCGCGCACCGGCAGGTGCCGGTTCGGGAAATACAGCGCATCCGCGGAGCCATTGCCATCGGGATCGGCGAAGGCCTGCAGGAACACGTGGGTGGGGCCGATCCGCTTGACCCGCTCCAGCAGCACGTCGAGATTGCGGTTCAGCTGTGCAGGATCCGCATCGTAGACATAGTCCAGGTCGACCTGCATGGCGCGCACGCCGGTCACGTTCTCGTCGCGTCGCAGCTCGTAGGCCAGGTCGTTGACGCTCGGGTTGTCGCTGAGCAGCAGGCGCGCCAGACCGTGCAGATCGTTGCCCAGCGGCTGCTCACGGCCTTCCAGATCGAACGACACCGTCATGCCGAGGGTTTCGGCAATGCCGTTGCTGATGCTGTTGTACGCGGCATACGGCCAGACGATCGCGCGCGGCCGCATGCCAAGCTCGCGCTGGAGCAGGTCGGCACTGGTCTTCAGGTCGGCCTGGATGCGGGCGCGGTAGTCGGCTTCGGTCTCGTAGTGGTGCGCGCCGGCATCGTAGCGGCGGGTGATGGCCGCCGGCGTCATGTTGCCCTGCGGGTTCGACTGCACGCCGTGGTGCAGGTCGTGGCTGTGCGACGCGATTTCGACCAGGCCGGTGGCCTGCATTTCGCGCAGTTGCGCCCAGGTCAGGAAATCGTCGCGCGTGAACATGCGCGGGCCGTAATCGACCTGGCGATCCTTGGGCAGCTCCACCCAATCGGTCACCACCGCCACCAGCGCGGGGTAGCCATACGCGCGCAGCAGCGGAAACGCATGCGTGTACACGCTGCGGAGGCCGTCATCGAAGGTGAGCAGTACGGCTTTCTCCGGCAGCGCACGTTCGCCGCGGGAGGCGGCCATCACGTCGCCCAGGCTGACCGGGTGATAGCCATGGCCCGACAGCCAGTCGAGGTGGGCCGCGAAGTTCTGTGCGCTGACCGCGTAACCGTCCGGATCGCCCTTGCGGGCGACGTCGTCGCGGATGTCGTGATAGCTCAGGACCAGCAGGCGGTTGCCGCCCACCTGGAGCGTACTGGCGCCCACGCCGGTACCGGCCGCAAGGGCCACGAACGGCGATGCGGCGACCAGGGCGAGACAGGCGCGCAGCACGAGTGCGAACAGGATGCGCGTCATGGTCATTCTCCCCACCGATATTCGATATCCAGCGCCACGCGCTGTTCCCGCTGTCCGTCGTACACGGGACGGGACCAGGACACGCCGTAGTCCAGCAGGTGACCCATGCCCAGCTTCCATTCGTGCCGATAGCTCGCCCGCGGTATCCAGGCCGTGCCATACCCTTCCTGCCAGTACGTGCCGGCGGTGACCTCCAGGCGCTGCCGCAGGTGGCGTTCGTAACGACGCCACGCGATGTGGTCGAGGCGCAGGCCGCCGCTGAAGGCGTGGTCGCTGGAAGGATTGAAGTACGGCGCGTCGTCGCGGCTGCCGCGCGAGGCATACGCGTCACCGATAACGTCGATCAGCAGGTGCGGCCGGGTGATCCACCGGCGCTGGCCGACAAGCCCCAGTTCTTGGCGTCGGTTGCCGTCGTCGTAGTCCCAATGCTTGTAGCGAAGACCCAACTGGCCCTGCTCTGAAGGCGTCCACGTCACCGCCGCCTGCCATGCGTCCGCACCGATCCCGCTGCGGCGCGCCTGCAGCGAGGCTTCCGGGTCTGCGTGGAACGCCGCGGCGCTGGCGGACCAGGTGTCGTTGAAACGCCAACCCGCCTGCAGGCCAAACGCCGTGTCGTCGAGATAACGATCGTCCGGGCGCAGGGCCTGTGCTTCCAGCGAAAGGCGATCGTGCACATAGCGCAATCCCATGCCGGCGTAGCGACCATGGACGCGCTCGCCCTGGAAGTCCGCCCACGCGTCACTGGCCTGTGCGGTGATGCGCCAGCGGTCGCCCAGCAGCGGGCTCTCGACCGCCAGGCCGTATTCGCCATCGCGATTGCCGAGCGGCGACGCGGTGCTGCCGCTGCCTGTGGCATCGCTGCGACCGGTGGCGGCCCATGCGCGCCCGTGCCAGCCCTGGCGCGCATCCCAGTAACGCCCGAGCCGGCGGACGTGCGTATTGCCAGGGTACTGCTGGATCAGTCCGTCACGGAGCACGCGCGCTTCTTCGACGCGGTCGAGCGACAACAGCGACTCCGTCGCGCCGATACGCGCTTCGGTGCTGCGCGGATCCAGGGTCATCGCCATGCGCTGCCGTTCGAGCGCGCGCTCGGTCCAGCCGCGCATGCTGAAGACCGAGCCGAGGCGCGACTGCAGGCCGGCGTTGTTGGGCGCCAGCGCGACGAGCGCCTGGAGCGCCGTCTCCGCTTCGCGAAGTCGATTGCCGTACGCGGTCACCATCGCGTGGTTCGTGTCCGCTTCGAATCGCTGCCAGTTCTGGTGGCCACGACGGGCGCCCGCGGCGCGCGGCCAGGGCTCGTTCGCCTTGACCAGGGCGTCGAGCTGCGCCAGGGCGCGGTCGTGTTGCTCCGACTCGAGATAGGCGTAGGCGAGCAGCAACTGTATGTCGAACTCGCCCGGCATGTCCTTCAGGGAGGCTTCGAGCGCCGCGGCGGCTTCCTCGGGGTGACGCGTCGCCAGCAGCGAGTCGCCGACCTTCGCCAGGGCATAGGGCGGCACGCGCACGCCGTCGGCCTGCAGGGCGCGGTAGGCGGCGACCACCTCCTCGTGCTTCTCCAGCGTGTTGAGGATGATCAGCGTGTCCAGCCGCGCACGGGTCGCATCAGCGCGCTCGGCCGGCGTCAGGCGGGCGAGATGCTCGGCCATCGCGCGTTCGGCATACCGCATCTCATCGAGTCGCGACGAGGTCTCCTGTGCGTACAGGCCGCCCCACACGATCAGTCGCGCCAGGCGATCGTTCTCGAACCGGTTCGCCTGCGCGGTGGTGAACGCTTCGGGTCGCTCGCTGTAGAGCTGCCAGGCGCGCTGGGCGTTGCCCAGATCGGCCAGCGTCAGCGTGCGCAGCCGGTAAGCCTCGTCGTCGCCGGGCGCGGCCGCCAGCAGGCGCTCGTAGATCGACAATGCCGCCAGCCAGTGGCGTTCGTCGCGCAGGCGCGCGGCCTCGTCCAACTGGGCTTCGCGCGACGCGGGCAGCGTGTCGACGGCAGCCGCCAGGGCGGACGGGAGTTGCAGGGAAAACCCCGCGGCGCAGGCGAGGGCGAGGGGCAGCAAACGGAGTTTCAAGAGCGGGCCTGATGTACGGGCGCGAGAGACGCGTTCCTTCAAGGACGGTCTAAAGCAAAAACTCTGCCAATTCTCCGAACGGGTGCCCAGAAGGTCAGGGGGCGCCTATAAATGTTCATTTTTCGTAAAGATATGTGAACCGATCTGCGGGCAAATCCACGTAAAACGCAAGACGGGGCGGCTGGCGGGGCTGGGATGCAGTGATCGGCAGGACAACCGGTGGTCAGGGTGCAGGCCAGGTGCGGACAAAGAGTGACGCTCTGCGGCATGCTTCTGTGACGGTCGACACCCTTTGGGGGCATGGCCGGGGCGGCGCTGCGCGCGAGGGACGGGGCGGAAAATGTCGGGCTGGAGATGCGCCGGCAGGCCCGAACAGGGTTGGCAGGCGGCCCAACGAGCGGGCAACAAAAAACCCGGGAAACTTTCGTTTCCCGGGTTTCATGTCTTGGTCGGGGAGACAGGATTCGAACCTGCGACCTCTACGTCCCGAACGTAGCGCTCTACCAGACTGAGCTACACCCCGTGAGCCGCGCATTGTATGCAGTCGTCGCGCAGGCGGCAATAGGGTGAGTGCTTTTCCTGTCGGTCCGGGGCCTTCCCATTTAGAATGCGCTGTTGCCTTCTGCCGGAGTTTTTCGCTTGATCAAGCCCCGTACGCCGCCTGGAGTGATGGAACTACTCCCCCGCGAGCAGATCGCCTTCCAGCGCATGCTGGACACCATCCGCCGCAACTACGAGCGCTTCGGCTTTCTGCCGGTAGAAACGCCGGTGTTCGAGCTGTCCGAGACGCTGCTGACCAAGTCGGGCGGCGAAACCGAGCGGCAGGTGTACTTCGTCCAGTCCACCGGCGCGCTGGCGAAGGAAGGCGAGGGCCTGCCTGAGCTGGCGTTGCGTTTCGACCTGACCGTGCCGCTGGCGCGCTACGTGGCCGAACACGAGCACGAGCTGACGTTCCCGTTCCGCCGTTACCAGATCCAACGCGTCTACCGCGGCGAGCGCCAGCAACGCGGCCGTTTCCGCGAGTTCTACCAGTGCGACATCGACGTGATCGGCAAGGACGCGCTCAGCGTGCGTTTCGATGCCGAGATCCTGGCGGTGATCCACGCGGTGTTCAGTGATCTGGGCATCGGCGATTTCACCATCCAGTTGAACAACCGCAAGCTGATGCGCGGCTTCTTCGAAGCCCAGGGCGTTACCGACGGCGAGCAGCAGGCACTGGTGCTGCGCGAGGTCGACAAGCTGGACAAGCGCGGCGCCGACTACGTGCGCGAAACGCTGACCGGCGAAGGCTTCGGCATGTCGGCCGAGGGCGTGGACCGCATCCTGGCGTTCGTCGCCATGCGCAGCAGCAGCCACGCCGACGCGCTGGCCAAGCTTGACGCGCTGGGGCAGGGCAGCGAGATCTTCAACCAGGGCATCGCCGAACTGCGCGAGGTGCTGGAACTGGTGAAGGCGCTGGGCGTTCCGGAAGCGGCGTACTGCCTGAATTTCTCCATCGCCCGCGGCCTGGACTACTACACCGGCACGGTCTACGAGACCCAGCTGGACGGCTATCCGCAGATCGGTTCGATCTGTTCCGGTGGTCGCTACGAGGACCTGGCCAGCCACTACACCAAGTCGAAGCTGCCCGGCGTGGGCATCTCGATCGGGCTGACGCGCCTGTTCTGGCAATTGCGTGAAGCCGGCCTGATCGCCGGCAGCGACGAGAGCAGCGTGCAGGCGATGGTCGCGCTTATGGATGAGGGGCAGCTCGCCGAATCGCTGGACATCGCCCGTCGCCTGCGCGCAGCCGGCATCAATACCGAAGTGCAGATGGAAGGCCGCAAGCTGGCCAAGCAGTTCCAGTACGCCTCGCGGGCGGGTATCCGCTTCGTGGTGCTGGCGGGTGACGACGAGCGTGCGCGCGGCGCGGTAACCGTCAAGGACCTGTTGCGCGAGCAGCAGTTTGAAGTGAAGCGCGAAGAACTGGCCAGCAGCCTGAAGGTGGAGCTGGAACAGGCACGCGCACTGGCGGGGCGCTGACATGAAACCGATCCTGCTGGATGGTACGTCGCTGACCCGCGACAGGCTGGTTGAGATCGCGTTCGGCGCCAGCGTCGAACTCGATGGGACGGCGCTGAAGGCGGTGGCCCGCGCGGCGGATTTCCTCGCCGAACAGGTCCGCCGCGAGGAGCCGATTTACGGCGTGTCCACGGGCTTTGGCAGTAATGCCGACAAGCTGCTGGGCGCGCATCCGGTGCGCGACGAACTGCCGGGTGCGACCAAGTCCGGGCGTTCGCTGCATGAAGAGCTGCAATACAACCTGATCGTCACCCATGCCGTGTGCGTGGGCGAGCCAATGGCGCCGGAGATCGTCCGCGCCATGCTGGGCATCCGCATCAACACGTTGTTGAAGGGACACTCCGGCATCCGCGTGGAAACGCTGCAGGCCCTCGCAGCGATGCTCAACGCCGGCATCGTGCCGGTCGTGCCGTCGCTGGGTTCGGTCGGCGCGTCGGGCGACCTGGCGCCGCTGTCGCACCTGGCCATCGTGCTGCTGGGCGGTGGCGAAGCGTTCTACCAGGGCGAGCGCATGCCGGGCGCCGACGCGCTCGAGCGCGCAGGGCTGTCGCCGGTGTCGCTGTCCTACAAGGAAGGCCTGGCGCTGAACAACGGCACCGCGCAGATGCTCGCCATGGGCGTGCTGGCCACGTACCGCCTGGACCAGTTGCTGGACACGGCGGACCTCGCCGCCGCGATGACCATCGATGCCTTCGCCGGCCGTTTGGGCGCGTTCGCCGAAGAAGTGCATGCGTTGCGGCCGCATCCCGGGCAGGTGCATGTCGCTGCGCGGCTGCGCGATCTGCTGGCGGGTTCGACCCTCGCCGACATCCCGTACCACCTGGTGCCGCGCTTCCGCACCTGGCTGCCCGGCAGCTGGGATACGGCGGAAGCGCAAGCGCTGCGCTTCGACATCGGCTGGGATTGGGTGCCGACGGGGCAGCGCCACGGGCGCGAGAAGTTCTACCGACGCTTCATGCCCTTCCGCGGCGGCAAGAAACACCAGCCGCAGGACAGCTATTCGCTGCGGTGCATCCCGCAGGTACATGGCGCCGTGCGCGACGCGGTGGAGCAGGCCAAGCGCGTGCTGGAGATCGAACTCAATTCGGTCACCGACAATCCGCTGGTGTTCCCGGATCGCGAAGCCACGCACGTCGAGGAGCAGGTGATCTCGGCCGGCCATTTCCACGGCATGCCGCTGGCGCTGGCGATGAGCTACGTGAAGGCCGCCATTCCCACGTTGGCGTCGATCTCCGAGCGCCGCCTCAACAAGCTGGTCGACCCGGCCACCAACGACGGCTTGCCGGCCTTCCTGATCGGCAACGAGGACGGCACCGAGTCGGGCCACATGATCGTGCAGTACACCGCGGCGGCCATCGTCAACGATCTGGCCAGCCGCGCGCACCCGGCCAGCGTGTTCTCGGTGCCGACCAGTGCGAACGCCGAGGACCACGTGTCGATGGGCGCCAACGAGGCGCGCCACGTGCTGGCGATGGCGCAGGACCTGGGGCGCGTGCTTGCGCTCGAGCTCTACACCGCCGCGCAGGCCTTGGACCTGCGTCGCGACATGATCAACGCCGCGCGTGCGCTGGCCGATCGCACCGATGCCGAAGGACTGGCGACGAAAGTCGCGGGCGGCCCGCAGCCCGGCGCGGACGGTCGCGAAGGCTTCCTGCAGGAAGTGGATGCGCTGCGCGTCGCGTTGGCGGACAGCGAGGCGTTCCATCCTGGGCACGCCGTGGCGGCGGCGCATGCGGCGATCCGTGTGCGCATTCCGTTCCTCGACCGCGACCGCGCGCTCGCTGGCGAAGTCGCTGCCGCCGTGCGGTTGGTGGAGTCGGGTGAGATCCTCTCGGCGGTGCGTAACCGCTGAGTGAGGGCGTGCGGAAGCGCCGCTCAGAGCGTCCGCACGCAGTCGCGGCCCTCGGCCTTGGCGGTGTAGAGCGCCTGGTCGGCGACCTGCAGCGCGGATTCCAGGCTGTCGCGGGCCTCCAGATCGACGCAGTGCACGCCGATGCTGGCGGAGATCGCGATCTCCAGTTCGCCGCTGCGGCACGGTTGCGCCCGCAGCGCCTGGCGTAGCTCTTCCGCCACCACGCTGGCCTCGCCCAAGCCCATGCCGGGCAGGGCGGCGATGAATTCCTCGCCACCGAAACGGGCCAGTAACGCGCCGTGCGGGCGCAGCGCCTCGGCCAGCGTGTTCGACGTGCAACGCAGGCAGTCGTCGCCCACCAGATGGCCGTAGGTGTCGTTGATCCGCTTGAAGTGATCCAGGTCGATCATCAACAACGAGATCGGTCGTTGCGAGTTCCGCGACTGCGACAACAGGTGTTCGAAGGCTTCGCGGAAGTGGGTGCGGTTGTAGAGGTCGGTGAGGCCGTCGAGGCGGCTGGATTCGCGCAGCCGGTGGTGGGCGCTCTCCAGTTCCGACATCGCCTGGCGCAGCTCGGCGGTACGGGTGATGACCTGTTCCTCCAACTGGTTCTTCGCATCGCGCACGATGCGTTCGTTCTCGTTACGCAGCGCCGCGTAGCGGTAGCCCAGGGCGACCGACAACAACAGCATCTCCAGTGCGGAGCCGATCTGCACGCCGTATTCGGTCATGAAGGTCTTGGGCAGCAGGCCGAATGCCAGCGCCACGAAGATGCCCGTGCCTAGCAGGAACATCGTCCAGGCGAGCAGGAAGACCTTCGCCGGGCGGTAGCCGCTGCGCACCACCACCAGCGCGATCACCGCAATCCACGCGATGCTCGGGAACACGGCGGCCGATGCGATCGGCGTGGCCACGTGGTACGGCAGCTGGGTAGCCGCGATGCCCAGCAGTACGAAGAACGCGATGATCGCCTTGCTGATCCGGTCGCCCCATCGCCAGCGCGTGTTCAATCCCAGGAACGTGCGCGCGAACTGCTGCATGCCGATCTGCGCCAGGCAGACCGACAGCGGGACCGATTTGTCGGCCAGCCAGGTGGAATGCGGCCAGAAGTATTCGAAACCCAGCCCGTTGAGGGTGAACAGCACCAGCCCGAAGGCGGTGATGTGGAACAGGTACCAGAAATAACTGCCGTCGCGCAGCACCAGCCACAGCACCAGGTTGTAGAAGAACAGCGCGACCAGGATGCCGTAGTAGATGCCGATGCCGAGCTGGCCGTCGCGCGAGAGCTCGGCGAAGGCGGCGGGCGTGTAGAGGAAGAGCGGCACCTGCATCGAGCTCTGGCTCTGCACGCGGACCAGCAGGTCGACCGGCTGATCGGTGGGGAGCTCCAGCCAGAAGTTCGGATGCCGATAGCGGATGCTGCGGTGTTCGAACGGGAAGGTGTCGCCGCCCGTGTGGTGGACCGTGCGGCCATCGGGGTAGCGCGCGTAGATGTCGATCCGATCGCTCAGTGCGTACTGCTGGACCAGCAGCCAGCGTTGTTCGCGGGCGTTGGTGTTGGTGACCGCCACGTGGAACCAGAAGGCCCCGGTCTGGAAGCCAAAGGACGCATCGCCGTTCGGCAGCGGCGCGAAGCGTCCGGTATCCAGCAGTCGCTGCGCCTCATCGAGGGTCGCCGCGCCGCCCGCGTCGTGCAGGTAGGTGGTGTGCGGGGCCAGCGCCGCATAGCTCGCGTCGGGTCCGATGCGGGCCGGCGTGGAGGCCGCGGCGGCCATGGGCCACAGCAACAGGGCGAACAGCCATACCCACCAGCGCGGGTGGCTCGTCGTGTCGGTGCGTCGTCCCTGCATGCCCATCCCCCCCGGGTGGCCTGTCCGCATGCCGGCGGTCTCGCCGGGCCGGCCGTGCGGCGTCCTTGGCAGTGTACTCATCGTCCGTGCCCACTCCAGCCCATCGTCGGTCCCCTGGTATGGCTATGCCGGAAGTAACGGGAAAAGCCCGTCATTCCAGACATGCCCCGGGTTGACGAGCAGCCAAGGCATCAATTAATGTATTAGCACGTTAATACATTAGTGCGTGAATCCACCCCATGAAGCGCCGCTCCCCCCAGGACGAAGTCGCCGAAAACGGCCCCCTCCAGGCCCTCTCCGAGGCCCTGGCGGCGTTGTCGGATGCAGGCGAGGTGCGCGCCTTCCTGGAAGACCTATGCACGCCCGCCGAGCTGGAGGCCATGGCCGACCGCTGGCGCGTGGTGCCCTTGCTGCTGAAGGGCGTGCCTTACCGGGAAATCCACGATCTCACCCAGGTCAGCGTGACCACCATCGGCCGCGTGGCCCGCACCCTCGAGCGGGGCGCGGGCGGTTACGCGGCCGCCGTGCACCGCCAGCAGGCGGCGACGGCTACTGCTTCCCACTGAGCGCCCCCATGAGTCCCACCCTGACCCCCGCGACGCGCGAGCGTCTGCGCATCGCCATCCAGAAGAGCGGGCGGCTTGCCGAGCCTGCGCGCACGCTGCTGGCCGCCTGCGGCCTGAGCTGGCGCGAGAGCCGCGACAAGCTGTTCTGCTACGGTGAATCGCTGCCGGTTGACCTGCTGCTGGTGCGCGACGACGACATCCCGGGCCTGATCGCCGATGGCGTCTGCGACTTCGGCATCGTGGGTCGCAACGAACTCGACGAACAGGCGGGCGAACGTGCCCTGATCGGCTTGCCGGAGGCGTACCGCGAACTGCGTCCGCTGGGCTTCGGCAGCTGCAGGCTGATGCTGGCCATCCCGGAAAGCTGGGACTGGACCGGACCGGCACAACTGCAGGGCCTGCGCATCGCCACCAGCTATCCCTCTGTCCTGCGCCAGTGGCTGCAGGCGCGCGGCATCGACGCGGCCGTGGTCGAGCTGTCCGGCTCGGTGGAAATCGCACCGAAGCTGGGTACCGCCGACCTCATCTGCGATCTGGTTTCCAGCGGCGCCACGCTGGCCGCCAACCAACTCAAGCCGGTGGAGACGCTGCTCGAAAGCGAAGCCGTGCTCGCCGGCCCGGCGCGCGCCTTCGACGATGCCCGTGTCGGCC
>Ga0247823_10004449_pt1 | contig 11245 bp, 6 predicted proteins | sample 13C_PalmiticAcid_2_FD_192426 | JGI IMG/M metagenome (GOLD analysis project Ga0247823, IMG submission 192426) | Soil microbial communities from agricultural site in Penn Yan, New York, United States - 13C_PalmiticAcid_Day30 | ecosystem: Environmental > Terrestrial > Soil > Agricultural land...
CCCGGCCCTCGCGGATGTCGTAGGCCAGCGGCTTTTCGCAGTAGATGTCCAAGCCCCGTTCGCAGGCGGCAATGAAGGGGAGTGCATGCCACTGCGGCGGGGTGGCGATGATCACCGCTTTCAGGTCCTCTGACTGGATGAGTTCTTCATAGGCCTTGAACGTCTTCGGACGGCTGCCTTGCAGCTTTCCGATTTCGTCCGCGGCCTTCGCGAGATGATCGCTGTCAACGTCGCACACGGCAGTGATCTCCACTCCGCCGGCTTTAAGTGCCGCGCGCGCGTCGATGAGACCCCACCAGCCACAGCCAATGAGACCGAGCTTCAAGGGCGTGGGGCTGTCCTCTTGTGCAGGGGACCGGAGGGTGGATAGGGCAGCTGCCGCGACGGCGGAGCCGAGGAAAGTGCGACGGTGAAGCGAGCTCATGGAGGCGGGTGATACCTTGTTTTGCCCGGAGTCATCCTGCGTAGTTCACGCGGACAGTCTTCCGGGCTACGGCTCGGGAAATTGAGTGGGATGTAGTCAAACGCGAGATAATTAATCGATTAATTTAATGCTTGCTTTCGCTGCTCTCGAGGCTCAGCAACTTGCGGTGCTGACGCTAGTACTGATTGCGAGAGAAAACCCATTGCCGCCTCATTCATGCATGCCATTCGTCTGACGCTTCTTCTGCCATTGGTCGTTCTCAGTGCGGTGTTGGCCAAGCCTTTGGTCACTCCGAAGCCAGAGGCGCGACGGCTCGAGGTCCTCTTCTTCGGTGCCCCAACTGCCAACGGTCCGGGGCATGATCCGGTCACGCGCTACCGCGTGATCAAGCGCAACCTCGGCACTGAGGGAATCGACTTCACGTATTCGGAGAATCCTGCCGAAGCCTTCGATCCCGACACCCTGGCCAAGTACGATGCCGTGCTGATGTACGGCAACTGGGAGCAGAACGGGCCGATGCCCGCCGGGCAGCTCAAGGCGCTCACGACCTATGTGGAGAAGGGCGGGGCCTTCCTGCCGATCCACTGCGCTTCCGCCTGCTATGGCAAGTCGCCGGAGTTCATCAAGTTGGTCGGCGGGCGCTTCAAGGGTCACACCGGGGGTGTCTTCAAGGCGTCCAACGTCAATCCGGAACATCCCGTGATGCGTGGCTACGGCGGGTTCGAGGCATGGGATGAGACCTACGTTCACGATACTCTCGGCGATGACCGGGTGATCCTGGAAAGGCGCGAGCAGGAGCCTTGGACCTGGGTCCGGGAGCAAGGCAAAGGCCGTGTCTTCTACACCGCCGCGGGACATGACCACCGCGTGTGGGACCAACCGGCGTTTCAGGATCTGATCAAGCGTGCGATCCTGTGGAGTGTGGGGCCGGACAAGCAGGCAATACTCGCGGCCCTCGAGTTGCCAAAGCTGGAGCAACAGGACGTGCAGCTTCCCGGGTATGTGAAGCGGCAGCTCATCACCAAAGCTCAGAAACCCTTGTCACCGGCGGACTCGATGAAACTCGCCCAAGTGCCGGAGGGCTTCGAGTTGTCGCTGTTTGCGTCCGAGCCGGAAATCGTGAATCCGATCTTCGTGAATTGGGACCACAGGGGCCGTGCCTTCGTCATCCAGACCACGGACTATCCCAACAACCTTCACGCCGGCAATCTGGGCAATGATAAGATCGTGATCTGCGAGGATATCGACAGGGATGGCCGTGCCGACAAGTTCACGACGTTTGCTGACAAGCTCTCGATTCCAACTTCGCTGGTCTTTGCCAACGGTGGCGTGATCTGCACCAACGGCACCGAGATGTTGTTCCTGCAAGACACCGATGGCGACGACAAGGCGGATGTCCGCAAGGTGCTCTTTAGCGGCTTCAGCATGGGCGACACTCATGCCGGCGTGTCGAACTTGCGTTACGGCCACGACGGTTGGATCTACGCCACCATCGGCTATTCCGGCTTCCGGGGTTATGTCGGAGGAAAGACGCAGCAGTTCACCCAGGGCGTCTTTCGTTTCAAGCCGGATGCCTCCGAGCTCGAATACCTCCAGCCGACCACCAACAACACCTGGGGACTGGGGACCACGTCGGACTTCGACATGATGGGCTCGACCGCCAACGGCAACCCATCGTTCTACATGACGCATCCCCAGGCCGCCTATGAGTCGATCGGCCGCCGCGCGCCGCGCACACCGCGAGCCGACGAGAATCCGATCTTCAATCCCAGCTCGGGCGACATCCGTCAGGTCGACCAGCATGAGAAGTACACGGCGGGAGCTGGTCACGCCTTCTACACCGCGGAACGCTTCCCGGAAGGGTGGCGCGAAAAGACCGCCTTCGTGACGGAAGGCACTGGCAAGCTCGTAGGCACCTTCGACATCTCCCGTCAGGGCTCCGGCTACAAGGCCAGCCAGCGGTTCAACAATCTCTACAATAGCGCGGATGCTTGGTCCGGCCCGGTCTGCGCCGAAGTTGGTCCCGATGGTGCCATGTGGATCTGCGACTGGTACAACCTGATCATCCAGCATAACCCGACGCCGAACAAACAGTCGTCCGGTCTCGATGCCAAGAGTGGCAAGGGCAACGCCTACGAGACCCCTCTGCGCGATACCCAGTATGGGCGCGTTTACCGGATCTATCCAAAGGGCAGCAAGGATGATGCAAACCCTGAAATGGATCCTGCCAAGCCAGAGACCTTGATCGCGGCGCTCGATCACCCGAACTTGTTGTGGCGTCTGCACGCCCAGCGCCTGATCGTGGAAAGCGGTAACAAAGAGCTTGCGGATAAGCTTGGCTCTCTGGCTGCCGCGGGCACCCGCAGCTCGGCCCACGCGGTGTATGCTCTCGCCGGCCTGGGCGCACTCGACAGCGCGACAGTGAGGACAGCCTTGAACTCGAAGGTTCGCGCCGTGCAGCGTGCAGGCATCAAGGTGGCAGCGCCCCAGCAGCTCAAGGAAGCCTATGTCGCGGACGGCACGGTGAAAGTGACGGATGATCGCGAATTGGCCGAACTGCTGGTCTCGCTCTCTCGCTTGCCCGAGGATGCTGATTTGGGTAAGGCGCTCTTCAACCTCATTACCAAGGAAGAGTCCCGGATGACTGAGGAAGTCACGCTGAAGGACGCCTGGCTGATCGCCGCCCATCGACATGCAGCGAGCGTGACCGCCGCCGCCAAGGCAGCCGGTTACACGGGCGAGGTTGTTGAGAAACGTGAGATGCCGAACCAGATGCCGAACCCAAGCTTCAACGAAGTCACCGATGGCAAACCGGTAGGCTGGAGCGAAGTGCGGGTGTATGGCGATGGCACTCCCTTTGAACTCGCTAGCACGCCAGAGGGCCGGAACGGGACGCCGGGGCTCGTGCTATCCTCAGCAAAAACGGTCGATGGCGGAGCGGTCGTGAACTTGCGGGTCAAGCCCGCCACCCGCTACCGCTTGACCGCATGGGCCAAGACGGTGAACCTCCAGCCAGTTGGTGATGGGCTTGGCGCGATGCTTTTCTGCGAAGGTGGCGACCGGAGCAATCACGTCAAGGGCGACTCGGATTGGACCCAGCTCTCAACCGAACTCGAGACCGGCGACCGCAGCCGATTGCTCGTCCATTGTTTGATCGGTGCCTTCGGCGGTGCTAGCGGCACGGTGATCTACGATGATATCTCCCTGACCGAGATCCCGGGCGCGAGTGGAGCGAAAGGTCTGCTGGCCGAGCTTGAGGCCCGGGCCGGTAATGCTTCCGCCGTTCCCTCCAGGAAGTTCCTGCCCGACCCGGATGTTCACAAGCGCGGCGCAGAAATCTACGGCATGACCTGCGTCGCCTGTCACCAGCCGACTGGAGCCGGTCTTGAGGGTGCCTTTCCTCCTCTCGATGGTTCAGATTGGCTCACGGGCGATGCCAGCGTGCCGATTCGTATCGTCACCGGGGGGCTTCAGGGCCCGGTCAAAGTCGCCGGACATGAATTCAACAGCGTGATGCCGGCGCATGTGGACCTCGACGACCGGAAAGTCTCCGATGTGCTCACCTACGTGCGCCAGATCTGGTCAAACGATGCCTCACCCGTGACACCAGCGCAGGTGAAGGAGATCCGCGAGCGATACAAGGATCGAACCGCGCCGTGGACAGCCGCGGAGTTGGGCCGCTGAGGGGAGGGGAGTCCGTTCCGATCTTGAGCCCTCTGACATGAATCCGTCCAAACTCTCCGTCACTGAGAAGATCGGTTACAGCGGGGCCGACGCGGCAGCGAACTTCGTCTTCATGACGATGATCCTGTTTCAGACGAACTTTTACACGGACACCTTCGGTCTGTCGGCGAGCGTCGCCGCCGCTGTCCTGCTCTGGCCGAAGCTGTGGGACGCCGTCTTCGATCCGATCATGGGAATCTGGGCGGACCGCACGAGCACGCGTTGGGGTAAGTTCCGTCCGTGGATCCTCTGGACCGCGGTGCCGTGGGCAGTGGTGATGGTCCTCGCTTACACCACCCCGAAGGGCTGGAGCACGGCTTCACTCATCGTTTATGCGGCGCTCACCAACACGATGTTGATGACGCTCTATTCGATGAACAACATGCCCTACTCGGCGCTGGGTGGGGTGATGACCGCGGACCTCAACGAGCGGGCGAAGCTCAACTCCTACCGCTTCGTGGCGGTGAACATCGCGCAATTCATCGTCGGCGGCTTCACCCTGCCGCTGGTTGCCAAATTCTCCGAAGGCCACGACCGGGCCCATGGTTGGCAGTTGACGATGACGCTTTGGGCAGTGCTTTGCCTGGCGCTGTTCCTGATGACATTCCTCACGACCCGTGAGCGCATTCAGCCGGTTGCCGAATCGCACGCCCCGCCGAAGCAAGACTTCAAGGACCTCCTGAAGAGTAGCCCTTGGAGAATCATGGCCTCCATGACGCTTGTCCACTTTGCCATCCTCTCCTTCCGGGGTGGAGCGAGCTACAACTACTACCACCAGTATGTGGACCGTGGCGCGATGCACGATTTCCTTGAAAAGTTTGGCCTCACCGCCGCCCCACTCGCTCCTGGAGAGGCGAAGCCTGGTGGGGTGCTGGAGTGGCTCGGCTACATCGTCCACGGCACCCGCGATGATCTCGCTGGGTCCAACGTGGCGGACGTGTTCAACAGCATCATCAACATGACCGGCACCGCCACCACGATTCTGGTGATCATGTTGTCCGCGTCCTTCGCACGGCGTTTTGGAAAGAAAGCAGTGGCGGTTACCGGCTTCGGTCTTTCGACCCTTTGCGCCTTCGCTTTCTATCTGCTCAGGCCTACCGATATCGGCGGCATGGTCGCGCTGACAATTTTCGCTTCGGTGGTGTATGCGCCGACGGTTCCACTGGTGTGGGCGATGTTCGCGGATGTGGCGGACTACTCCGAGCTGACCACCGGCCGGCGCTTCACAGGCACCGTCTTCGCCACCATCGGCTTCTGTCTGAAAGCGGGCCTCGCGTTCGGTCAGGCCTCCTTCCTGTGGATCATGGCCGGATTCTTCGACTACGACACGAGATTCCCGGGAGGGGCCGAGGCCGTGGCTGGATACCGTTTCAGCGCCTCTGTGATCGTGGGCCTGATGTTCGCAACTTGCACGGTGCTGCTGGCGCTTTATAAACTCAACAAGCACGCAACGATCGAGATGGCCGGAGAACTCGCCCGGCGCCGCGCGCTCGCCGCGGGCGGAGCTGCGGCTGCCTGAAGGGGGTTTGTGGCTTGCCAAGCATCGCGATGAGGAGCATTTAAGAGGTAGACCCCGCATTGTTGGAAACCAGTTCATGACCCCATCCCGACGCGCGACCATCAAGGACATCGCCCATGCTGCCGGCCTGAGCACGGCCGCGGTGTCCCACGCGCTACGGCCGCACCCGAAGTCCAATATCAAGCTTACCGCCGACACGATCGAGCGGGTCAAGCGAGTGGCGCTGGAGATGGATTACCGGGCGCACGTCGGTGCCCGCTCGATTCGCTCCAACAGCTTTGGTTCCATCGGCTACTTCACTGCCAAGACCGACCTCTTCATCAACTCGCCCGCCGGCTACCTCGCCGGGGTTCATGATGTCGCCGAAGGTCAAGGATCTCGCATCACGCTGATCCGACTGCCCTCGGATCTCGACGATATTTCCGATGCAATGCCCGCTGTCTTCAGCGAGCGCAACCTCGATGCCTTGGTCATCGAGAGCTATAGTGAAATTGCCCGCCAGATCTATGAGCGGGTCGAGGCATCGCGTCTCCCGGTGATCTTCCTCAACGACCGCCACGAGACAAATTCGGTCTACGTGGACGATGTATGGGCCGCTGCTGAGCTTACCCGCCATCTCATCGAGAGGGGCTACCGGAACATCGGCTTCTTCCACCGCCAGATCAGGGGCGGGGCTCCGGTGAAAAAGATGCACCACAGCGCCGCCGACCGGGAGACCGGCTACCGCAAAGCCATGCGCAAGGCCAAGCTGCCGGTGTCCTGTCACACCGTCACCACAGCGGGGGTCGTCGGCACCGACCTCGAAGTGTCCACCGCCGATTGGGAAATCATCCGCCAGCACGATGCCGTCATCGCTTACGACGACGATCTTGCGAACCTCATTGGCCGAATCGCCTACGATCGTCGCGTGCGCGTTCCCAAGGCACTGGCGATCGCCGGCTTCAACGGTGACTACGCTTCGCTGTCCGCATGGCGGCCGCTCACCACCATGCGGATCCCCGCCTACGAAATGGGAAGGAAAGCCGCCGAGATGGCGTTTCAGCTCTTCAAGAGCGGACCAGACGCCACGATCCCTTCCGTTGCCTATCGCCCCACCCTGATTTTCGGACAGACGACCTGATGGTCTCTCTTTTTTTGGCCTGAGGAATTAATCGTTTCATTTCGTGACTGCGCCCCTTGCTTCCGCCACCACAATCCGCAATCCCGTGCTGAAGGGATTCAATCCCGATCCATCAATCTTGCGGGTGGGCGATGACTATTACTTGGCGACCTCGACCTTTGAATGGTTTCCCGGGGTGCAAATCCATCACTCGCGGGACTTGGCGAATTGGCGTCTCCTGACCCGTCCGCTCGATCGCCCCAGCCAGCTAGACATGGTGGGTAATCCCGACTCTGGGGGCGTATGGGCACCCTGCCTTTCGCATGCGGGCGGCCTCTTCTGGCTGGTCTATACGGATGTGAAGTACTGGAAGCGTGATCCTTACAAGATTGCCCACAACTATCTCGTTACCTCGCCCTCCATCGAAGGTCCATGGTCTGAGCCGGTGTTCATGAATAGCAGTGGATTCGATCCTTCGCTCTTCCACGACGACGACGGACGAAAGTGGCTCCTCAACATGGAGTGGGATCACCGCAAGCAAAACAACCGCTTTTCCGGCATCCTGCTCCAAGAGTTCTGCGCGGAAACGATGTCGTTGGTGGGCCCGGTGAAGCGGATTTTCAAGGGCACCGAGCGAGGCCTCGTGGAAGGCCCGCATCTCTACAAGCGCAACGGCTGGTACTACCTGCTCACTGCCGAAGGTGGCACCCAGTATGCCCACGCCGCGACACTAGCCCGTTCGCGCACCATTGATGGGCCTTACGAACTGCATCCGCAGAAGCATCTGCTGAGTTCGTATGAGCACCGCGAGGCGGAACTGCAGAAGGCCGGCCACGCATCTTTGCTCGAAACGCAAATGGGCGAGTGGTTCCTGGCCCATCTTTGCGGTCGCCCCATCGATGGGGAGCACTGCATCCTCGGCCGCGAGACTGCGATCCAGAAGTGCACATGGGATGCCGACGACTGGCTCTATCTTGAACAGGGAGGCACGAGCCCGGCGCTCAACACGAAGGGGCCGTCTGGCCTTCCGGAGGCACCTTGCCCGGAGGTAGGGTGGGATGGCAATTTTGATCGCCCGCAGCTCGACCTTCACTTTCAAAGTTTGCGCCAACCGGTCAGTGAAGATTGGCTCAGCCTAACCGAACGACCGGGTTACCTGCGGTTGAAGGGCATGGAGCCGACGGTAAGCACCTTCCGACAGAGCCTGATCGCACGCAGGGTTCAGTCCTTCGACATCAGTGCCGAAACCTCAGTCGAGTTCGAGCCTGAGACCTTCCAGCAGATGGCCGGCCTCATCGCTTACTACGACACCGAGAACCACTACTACCTCCGCCTCAGCCTCGACGACGAGCTCGGTCGGACGCTCAATATAATCGCTACCGACGCTGCGACGAGTTGCGAGGTGCTAGAGGACGAAGTGCAAGTGCCCGCTACCGGAGCTATCAGCATGCGGCTCACCTTGAAAGGTGCCGCTCTCCAATTCGAGTTCTCGGACCCCGGTGGCGAATGGACGAAGATCGGGCCGGTCCTCAATGGCGCGATCCTCTCCGACGACTACAATCATCTCGGCTTTACGGGTGCCTTTGTCGGCTTGTGCTGCCAGGACATCAGTGGCCGGAAACGGCACGCGGATTTTGGCTGCTTTGTCTATCGTGAGAACGCCTGAACTCCGTGACTGGCCATCTTGCTCCTCCATGGAGAACATCTGCCTAGTTTCCCGGCCATGCCTTCAGCGCGGGTGCTTCTCCTCGGCTTTCCCGATCACCGCGTCAAAGGCTGGCTTGGGCTTGAGTTCGCGGTCGAACAGCAGTGGATGATTGGTCCGCCCGCGGATCGGGAAACCGTTGAGCCAGGTCTGGCCGTCGCTGAGTCCCCAGAAGGTCACTCGGGTGATCGACTTGCTGTGTTTAAGGTAAACGTCGAAGATCTCCGCGTAGCGCTTGGCCAGCTTCTCCTGCATGTCGGCCGGCAGCCCGCCGGTGTAGGGATTGGTGGACGCGTCGCCCTGTTCGCGGCGGTTGACATCAGCATTGCCGGGGGCACCGCGGCCGGGCAGAACGTCCACATCGAGTTCGGTGATCATCACCTTGAGACCCAAATCGGCGAAATCCTTGATGGTCTTTTCGATTTCGCCAACCGGTGGATGATTGAGGTGAAAGTGGGACTGCGTGCCGATGCCATCTATGGGCACCTTGCGCTCCAGCATCCCCTTCACGAGCTTCACGCAGTTCTCGCGCTTGCGCGGGTTTTCGAGGCCATAGTCATTGTAGTAGAGCTCGGCTTTCGGATCGGCCTCCTTGGCGAAGCGGAAGGCGTGGTCCAGGAAGTCGTCGCCGATGATCTTTCGCCAGGGAGAGTCGCGCAGGATATCGGGGCCGCCATCGGAGAGCGCCTCGTTCACCACGTCCCAGCCCTTCACCTTGCCCTTGTAGCGGCCCACCACGCTATGAATGTGGTCCTGCATTCGCTTGAGCAACTCCTCGCGGGTCGCAGGCTTGCCATCGGCGCCCTTGAAGACCCAGTCGGGCGTCTGGCTGTGCCACACCAGTGTGTGGCCGATGACTTCCATCTTATGCTTCTTCGCGAACTCGAAGTAAGCGTCGGCGGGGTCGAAGGAGTAGCGATCCGGCTCGGGGTGGATGAGCTGCCACTTCATGTCGTTCTCCGCGGTGAGGCAGGAGAATTGGGTGCCGGCGACTTCGGCGGCCTTCGGATTGCGGCCGGTGACCTGGCCTGCATTGAGCGCGACTCCCACGAGGAAGTCGTTTTCATAGGCTTTGCGGAGAGACGGCTCTGCAGCGGGCGAGGCATGGGCCAGGCTGATGGCTGCCAGTAAGCATAGAGCGGAGTGTGAGACGGTGCTCATGACGTCGGTCAGTGGGTAGGAGGCTTTCGGGCGAAGGCTGGTGGATCAGCGGAAGATCCGCTGGGAGAAGCTATAGAGCGCGCTGCCCCAGTGGATGGGATCGTGTGCCTGACCGTCTACGTGCCAGACATGTGGCACGTCCTTTTCGGTAAGATAGGTGTGGACACCCTTGCTGATGCGGAACAGGCCGTCCTTGTTACCGCAGGTGATCATCAGCAGCTTGAGCTTTGCTTTCGCAGCAGCGGGGTCGGGGACTAGCTCCGCAGGTGCCTTGGTATTCGGGGCCGATGAGAACGCACCTATCCAGGCAAAGGTGTCCAAATGGCCGAGTCCGAAGTTCAAGGTTTGCCCGCCACCCATCGACAGGCCGGCCAGAGCCCGGCTTGCTGGCCCGGTGCTCGTGCTGAAACGCGATTCAATGGCCGGGATCACGTCGTCCAACAGATCTCGTTCGAACACGGCGAAGGCCGGGGCGGCCTGCATGCCGGCGTTGGCCCGATCATCTTTCTGCGCGCGGCCGTTCGGCATCACCACAATCATTGGTTCCGCCTTCTTGTCCGCGATCAAATTGTCCATCAGGGCGTCGACCTTGACGAAGCGCTGCCACTCCGTTTCGTCGCCGCCGATGCCGTGCAGGAGGTAGAGCACCGGATATTTCTTGTCCTTTGTGTAGCCGGGAGGAGTGTAGACCTGCATCTTCCGGGTGGTGCCGACGGTTTTGGACTCGTAGTCAACCATCTCAAGCTTGCCGTGGGCGATGCCGTCACGCTTCACGTTGAACCCAACCGGGGGCGCTTCGTAGGCAGGCTTGTCGTCGGGGCCGACCACCGCGGCTTGGCCGGGAGCGGCAGGGATGGATGGCTCGGCAGGACCGGCGGAGGAGGGCAGGGGACCCCGAGTGGCCTTGAAATCGGAGGATGCGAAGTCGCCGACCTTGCGGGTGAATGAAATGCCGTCTTCTCCAATGCTGCCGGTATAGGTGATGCGCACTTCATTCCCTTGGAAGTTCATCGTTTGGACGAAACTAAGGGCATCGCCCTCGATCTTGCCGTCCTGAATCTCGGACTCCCGCGTCTCACCGCCGGACTGCGAGACTGATTTCCCCGTAAGCTTCCCGCCTTCGGTTCTGAACTCGAACTGAATCTTCTGGCTGCCCCGGCGGCCCTCGAATTCGGCGTGCCATTGACCGGCGATCTCCGCCGCGTTCGAGAGCGCAGTCAGAAGTCCGAAGATGCCAAGGGCAAGTGTAGTGGTGGTGGGTCTCATAAGTCGTGGAATTGAGGTTCTAACAAAGGTGATTACATTTCGCCCGGTTGTGGCTGCGGAAGGCCTTCGACCGAGACCGGGGGCCCGGGCGGGCTGGCCGGGGATCCCGCCAGCAATGAATTTTTCCCCGGTGACGATTCCGTGCGTTGAGTTAGGCGGAGGCTCAGGGGACTTCCCTGATGGTTGCGTTGGGAAAGATCGAGCGGAAAATTAACCGATTAATGAATCGGGAAGTTGCGCGCAATTCTTTCAATGATGTCAGGAATCATTTCATGCGGAGAAAGGGCCGTGAATGGGGCCTCGAGTATGGGAATTAAACGATTTATTTTCCTTGCTTCTCCACTGGGA
>Ga0247823_10004451_pt1 | contig 11244 bp, 6 predicted proteins | sample 13C_PalmiticAcid_2_FD_192426 | JGI IMG/M metagenome (GOLD analysis project Ga0247823, IMG submission 192426) | Soil microbial communities from agricultural site in Penn Yan, New York, United States - 13C_PalmiticAcid_Day30 | ecosystem: Environmental > Terrestrial > Soil > Agricultural land...
CTTCAGCGCATCGATGCCGCGCCGGGTGTCGACGCGCTGGTCTTCCTGCGCGGCATCGATGCGCTGAAGCCCGGCGACGCGGGCGCGGTGCTCGCGCGCGAGCAGACCGCATCGACCGAACGGCCGCTGCGTCTCGGCGCCGGTGCGACCGCGCCGCAGATCACCGTGCATTGCACCAGGTCCGCCGCAGAGACGGACAGTTCGAGCTGCGAGGTCAGTCTCGACGACGGCAAGACCACGCAGGTCCTGTTCCGCGTCGCGGGCGAGCGCAGCGAAGTCGACGGCCGCGTGTTCGATGATGCGGTCGCGACGGTGACCTTCGCCGGCGACCTCGATCACGACGGCCGCGTCGATCTCGTCATCGACACCAGCGATCACTACAACCTGAGCCGGCCGACCTTGTTCCTGTCCGGCGCGGCGGCGCCCGGCCTGCTGGTCGTACGCGTCGCGCAACAGGCGCTCACCGGCTGCTGAGGCTGCATAGACACACGCGTCACACAAAGGGAGCAAAATGCGCGTGCGACGAAATTTGCCGCGCGCGCGTCCGTTTCATCCCTGTTCGTAGTCGCGGAGTACCGATATGTCGTATCCAGCGAATGCCTTCCTCAAGCTCGCCGTCGCGATGGCCGCGTTCGGCTTCGCCACCGTGGCCACCGCCGCTGCCGACGAATCCCAGATCGTTCCGGTCCGTCCGAGCCAGTTCGAAGCGCTGCATCTGCGTACCACGCTCGACAGCTGCACCTTCGATGCGAGCTCGGTCAATGTGGAATTGCGCGATCACCTGATCGTCGCCTCGTTCCGTCCGCGGCTGTGCATCGTGCCGGGGCCGCCGGCCGTCATCGACATCGAGCTCGGCGCCTATCCGGCCGGCGACTACGAAGTGCATCTGTACCTCAAGGGCAATCGCGAACCGTTGCTGCGCCTGCCGTTCCAGGTCGCCGCACGCACGGTCACGCCGGGCGAAGAGGATCTGCCGCGTCCCGTGGCCGACTACGCCGGCCTCTGGGGCAACCGTCAGGAGCCGGGCTGGGGACTGAGCCTGGAGCAGGGCGCCGACGGCGGCATCTTCGGCGCGCTCTACGTGTTCGACGACGCGCGCCAGCCGCAGTGGTACACCTTGCAGGCCGGCCAGTGGCAGACGGCGACGCGCTGGAGCGGCCTGGTCGTCAAGAGCGAAGGCCCGTTCTGGGCCGGACCGAACTATCCGGCCGACGGCGCGCAATACCGCGGCGTCGGCACCGCGACGATCGACTTCGCGATGAAGCCCGGCGAAGAAGACCAGGCCACGTTCACCTATTCCATCGACGGCCGCAGCGTCAGCAAGACCGTGATGCGCGTGCGCCTGGACTGAAGCCGCTGCCGCTTTCCGCTGCGGCGTGATTCCACGCCGCAGCGGAAAATCGACGATCTGCGGACCGCCCGGTGCTGCGCCGCGGTCCCGGCGCAGACGTTCCCGACCGGCTTTGCGGAGCGCGCCAATACCCGCCACGTCGTTCATCGATTGCAGGCATCCTATGCCGGCTTCCGGGCCGCCTTGCGTTCGCGCGTCGCCGCTCGCGGCCGGCGAGGGGCAGGGTAGATGGCGCTGATCCTGTCCGGCGCCCGTTTTCGAAACGCTGTCTCGACCGCACCATCCACAGGGGAATTCATCGATGAACCGGATCGCTTCCGCGCCGGCCGCGTGCCTGCTCGGCATCCTGACCGTGCTCGGCTTCGCCGTGCCACGGCCTTCGGCGGCACAGACTGCCGGAGTCAAGCCGGCCGCGCCGATGAGCGTGCAGCGCCGCGGCCATACGGCGACCCTGCTGACCTCGGGCCAGGTCTGGATCGCCGGTGGCATCGTCAACAGCGGTCTGACCACGACGGCGGCCACGCAGCGCTACGACTTCGTCACCGACAGCTGGCAGAGTGCCGGCAATCTGCGCATGCCGCGCGCACTGCACAGCGCGACCTTGCTGACCTCGGGGAAGGTGCTCGTCGCCGGCGGGCTCGGCGCCGCCGGCCTCAGCGAAATCGGCGATCCGGCCACCGGCGTCTGGAGTTCGAGCGGACCGCTGGGCACGCCGCGCTACTCGCAGGTCGCTATCCGGCTCGCTTCGGGCGAAGTGCTCGCGATCGGGGGCATCGCCAACGACGGTACGCCGCTTCGGAGCATCGAACGCTTCGATCCGTCGACCGGCCATTGGACGCAGGCCGGCAATCTGCAGACCGCGCGCACCGACCATACGGCAACCCTGCTCGCCAACGGCAAGGTGCTGATCACCGGCGGCAGGAACACGGGCTCGAACATCCTTGCGACAGCCGAACTCTACGATCCGGCGACGAATCTTTCCTTGCTGACCGGCAACATGCACGTCTTGCGCTACCGCCACAGCGCGACCTTGCTGAAGTCGGGCCAGGTGCTCATCGCTCAGGGCATGGACAGCAGCAGCGCGCTGAACGGCGCGGAGCTCTACGATCCCTCGACCGGGCTGTTCTCGAACGTGAGCCCGGCCGCCGCGACGCGGCGCGACGGCAGCGCCACCCTGCTGCCGTCGGGCGACGTGCTGGTTACCGGCGGCATCGCGACCTACAGCGGCAACACGCCGATCGTTTCGTCCGAGCTGTTCCGGACGTCGAGTTCGTCCTGGAGCAGCGCGCTCGCGCTCACTGTCGGGCGCGACAATCATCCGGCCACCCTGCTGCCGAATGCCGAAGTGCTGCTGACCGGCGGCGTCAACGCCGCGCCGCTGGCCTCGGTCGATCTGTTCCCGGAAACCTGGAACGACGCGCAGTTCGTCGGCGCAGCGCGCCTGGTGGCGCGCACGCGCAACACCGCCAGCCTGCTGCCGGACGGCGACGTCGTGGAGATCGGCGGCAGCGATTCGGCCAACCAGTGGCGCGACACCGTGACGCGTTATGACGGCACGAGCTGGTCGATGGCCGCTCCGCTGCCGACGCCGCGCGGCGAGCACACGGCGACGGTGTTGGCCGACGGCAAGGTTTTCGTCACCGGCGGCATGACCGACGCCGAAGCGGCGAGCGCGGGCGCGCTGCTCTACGACGGTGCCGCTGACAGCTGGCGGCCGCGCGCGGCCATGCATGTGGCGCGGCATCTGCATCGCGCGGTGCTGCTGGATTCCGGCAAGGTGCTCGTGGCCGGCGGCCTGGACGCGGTCGGCAACCCGCTCGCCGACGTCGAGATCTACGATCCGCTCGTCGACACCTGGACGGCCGCGACCTCGCTGCCGGTGCCGCTTTACGGCCACAGCATGACCGTGCTGGCGTCCGGCCGCGTGCTCGTGTTCGGCGGCGTCAGTCCCGGCAACGGCGTGCAGCGCCGGCCGCAGATCTACGATCCGGCGACGAACACCTGGAGCCGCGGCAGCGAGGCGGACTATCCGGACGGCATCGCCGACCACGCGGCGACTCTGCTTGCCGACGGCAGCGTGCTGATCTCCGGCGGCGCGGCAACGGAACAACCGACGATGGCCGCGACGGCCGCGACGCGGTTGTATTTCCCGGCCAGCGACAGTTGGCAGGACGGACCGGATCTGCGCGCGGCGCGCGCGTCGCACAGCGCGACCCTGCTGCCGAGCGGCAAGGTGCTGATCGCCGGCGGCGTCGCCGCCTCGGGCGTGGTCGCGACGATCGAACGCTACGATCCGCTCGGACGAATCAGCGAAGCCTTGGCCGTGTGGCCGGTGACCGGGCATGGGCGCCACGTGGCCGTACTGCTCAATGACGGCCGCGTGCTGCTGACCGGCAGCCTGCTGACCGGCTCGACGACCCTGCGCTACGACGCCTACGACTACGGCGTATTCGGACCGGCGGCGATAACCACGATAACGCCCCACCTCCACGACGGCGTCGCCCTGAACCTCGCCGGCAGCGGCTTCGCGCCGGCGCTGGATGCGGGGCTCGGCCGCAACCGCAATTCGCCGAGCAACGTGCCGGTGCTGCAGCTCATGCGCGTCGACAACGGCCTGACGCGCTACGTGCCGGTGGATCCGGCCGTCGGCTTCAGCGACGCGAGCTATGCCGCCGCGGCGACGGCGCTGGACGGCAGCGCGAACGGCCCGCTGCGCGCGCGCCTGTTCGTCAACGGCCGCGTCGGCGGTGCGGTCTGGACCACGCGCGCGACCGTGCCCGGGCGGCCCGAGTCGCCGGCCGTGGTCAACGATGCGCCCGACGGCGTGACGGTCTCCTTCGCCGCACCCGGCTATTCCGGCGGCGCGCCCATTACGTCGTATGCGCTGGAGATCGTGCAGCTCGACAGCGTCTTCAGCTGCCCGGCGCCGTGCAGCGCGATCTCGGTCGGCGGAATGGGTCCGGGCGTGTATACGGGCTATCTGTATGCCCGCAACGACGTCGGGCTGAGTCCAGCCACCGCGGCCGGCAGCATCGTCGTGCGCGCGGTGCCGAGTCTCGCCTTGCAGAGTTCGGCCAATCCCAGCCCGGTCAACGATGCGGTCACGCTGACCGCGCAACTGAGTTCGTCCCTGCCGGTCGGCGGCACCCTCGATTTCCAGGCCGACGGTCAGCCGTTGTGCAGCGCCGTTGCGATCGTCGGGACCGCCGCGAGCTGCACGACGGCGGCGCTGTCGCTGGGCGAGCATACGCTGACAGCCCATTACGCCGGCGACGGTCTGAACACGCCGGCGACGTCGCCGGAGCTGACGCAGACCGTGCAGCGGCGCGCGACGACGACGAGCCTGAGTACGCATTGCGCCGATGTCGTCGTGGAAGGTGAGTGGCCTTATCCGGTCACTGCCCTTGTCAGCGGCCAGGACTCGGTCGGCGATGTGACGTTCTTCGTCGACGACGCCAAGACCTGCACCACGTCTACCGATGCGGCCGGCCAGGCGACGTGTTCGCTCAGCAATCTCAGCTCGCCGACGCCGGGCCCGCGCGTGGTCGCGATCAAGGCCGCTTTCAGCGGCAACCCGACGAGCGCGCCGAGCGAATCGGCGCCGCTGCAGGTCACGGTCCTCGACAGCGCGGACGTGATCTTCCGCAGCGACCTCGAGCCGCTCGTGGCCGGCTGCCCGCTGCCGTAACGCGGCCGGCGCCGCGGTTCCGGATGGTCCGGAACCGCGCTGCGGCGCCGGGCCATCGTCATCCCGGCGCGTTGCCGCAGGTCGGTCTCAGTCCGAGGCCGCCTGCTGCCAGTCCTCGACGCTGCGGTGGCGCTGCAGGCCGACGGTCTCGAACTCGTCGACGGCCGGCGGCACGGTGCGCACGCCGAGCACGGCGAGCGCGTTGTTGATCGGCCCGAGCTCGGCAGCCTGCGGTCCGAACACGAGTTCGCCGTCGCGAAACACCGCCGCGCCCTGCGTGCCCATGCCGCCGAAATATTCGGTCTCGAAATAGAGCAGGGTGCTGCGCGCGGACAGGGTCTGCAGCACGGCGCTCAGCGCCGGCGACAGGTAATTGAAGCCCGCGTGGAAGTCGTCCGCGTCGCCGGGCAGCAGACGCTCCAGCTCGTCGGAACCCAGCGGCAGCAGCGACAGGACTTCGGTCAGCACGACCGGCGAGGGCAGGGCATGCGCCGCGGCGAGCGTGCGCAGCGCCGCGTGGCGGGCGATCAGACCGGTAACGAAATGAGCCATGACTTTCTCGTAGCGGCTGCTGGCGCAGCCGGTATTGGTGGATACGTCAGTTTGTCGGTTCACCCGGGTTGCAATCCGCGTGCCCGCCGTGGCCCCATTGGGAGCGATGCTGCCGGCGGTCTTTCGCGATCATTGCCTGAGAACCGGTTGCGCGGCAGCCATCACCGTCGCCGTCACGTAATGGCCACGCCGGCCGGGGAGTTGTCGCTCATGCTGTTGTCCGCACTTTTGGCCGTCGCGCTCACCGCCGATCCGGGCCGCATCGAAGAATGCCGCCGTCTCTACAGCGTGGACATCGAACTCAGCGAACCGCTGTTTGACGGCGACAACCGATGGCAGTCCGAATCCTGCGCGTCCGGCATTCCGATGACCATCCATGATGCCGCTTACGAGAACGAAATTGCCGCCGTCAGCGTGAAGATCGTCGAGGACGGGAGACTGCGCGTGATCGTCGAGGACCTGCGTCGCGGCATCCGCCTGCAGCGCGACGGCATAGCTGCCGGCGATACGGCCGCACTCGACACACTGCCGGCCGGCGCCGGCCTGCGGGGCTCAGTCCATATCGGTGCCACTACCCGGTCGCCGCCGGGGACGTTGGTCTCCATCGATGTCGGCAACCGGCCGGTCAATGAGGTCGCGCGCGCGCTGCAAAAGGATCTGGGCTGGACCTTGCGCGGGCTGGATCACCTGTCGTCGACGCGCGTGACGTTGCGTTTCGACGCGATTCCACTGCGCTCGTTGCTGGAGCTGATCGCCGATGCCGGGAATGTGGATGTGGAAGCGAACGCAACGCGAGACGGCAAGGCCGTCTTCCGTCCGCGCAAACCCGGCGCGCCGAGCCGGATTCCCTAGCCCGGTCGCCGGATCTGTCGCGCGTGCGGGACCGGCGTGGTCGCTTGCGCAAACAGTCCCGTCTTGAGCCCCTGTCGCGATGGTCCAGGGGGAAAATCACGCTCGACCGGCGGCAGTGAGCAGAGGAGTCGTGGCAGGTAGTTTTCAGTGCGGTGCGCCGGGGCAGCGCTGCGCAGCCTTCATCGCCTTGGCCATCCATGCCGGCAGCGTGGCCTTTGCGGCGTCGCCGTCTACAGCGCCCCCGGCGCCGTCCGGCAGGTCGGCGAGCCAGGCGTCGATCTGCGCGTCGTCGGCGTTCGCCGTGATTGCCGCGGTCTGGCAGTCGCAGTAGCGCTGTGCGCGTGCGAAGTCGCGCGCGCCGGTGTTGTAGTGCTGCTTGAGGCAGCCGACGCTCAGATCGGCATTGCGTTTGGTGATGCGCATCTTTTCGTCTTTCGCGTAGAGCGCGCGCAGGACGCGCGCGGCGTCTGCGTCGGTCTTCGCGTAGTCGAGACTGCCTTCGCGCAGGCTGCGCGAAATCAGATCGCAGAGCGCCGCATTCGGTGCCGCGTCCGGTGTCTTGCCGCTATCCAGTCGCTGTTGCAGCGCCTGCCGCTGCGCCGCCGGCAGGGTGGCGAGCACGGCGTCGGCCGGCAGGCTCACGTCGAGATTGTCGACTTCCCAGCTTCGCAGGAAAAAGCGGAAGTCCTCGCCATGCCCGCCGGACACGCAATGATCGCCGAGCCAGTTCATGCGGTTGCGCGCCAGATCGATGCGCACCGCAGCGGATTTCAGTTCCTCGGAATAGACGTCGGCCAGCGGCGGGATCAGTCCCTGCGCGCGCGCCGGTGCGGCGACCGAGGCGAACGAGCGCTGCGCGAGCCGTTGCGCATCGGCGCTGCGTCCGAGTTTCGTATAGACCGATGCCAGCGCGCCTTCGGTGTCGGCCACGTCGCCGTACTGCGGTCCGACGTGCGTGCGCTGCCAGGCGATCACGCGCAGATACAGCGGCTCGGCCGCGGCATAGTTGCCGGCGGCCACGTACAGCCGGGCCAGATCGCCGGCGCTCTTCATGCGGTCGGGGTCGTCTTCGCTCAGCGTCTTGTCGGCGATGGCCATCGCACGCCGGTACAGCGGCTCGGCCTCGTCGTAGCGCTGCATGGCCTTGTAGATCAGCGCGAGGTTGTTGAGGCTGCGCGCCACGTCGGAAGCATCGGGGCCGTGTTCCTTTTCGACCAGCGCGAGGTTCTGGCGCATCGTGGCCGCCGCCTCGTCATAACGGCCTTCTCGATACAGCGACTTGGCCCGGTCGTTCAGTTCATCCGAGGACGGCGGCGCGGCCTGGGCGGCGATGCCGGTCAGGCACAGGAGCAGAGCGAAGAGTGGTCTCATGCGCGCAACAAACGCGGTTGTGGCACCCGAACGAACAGGTGCATCGGCGATGGCCGTTCGTCCGGCGTCCGGAGCGTTGCTGCCGCGCGGCGGACTACTGCAGGTCGGCGAAGATGCGGTCCGACGCACCGGCCTCATTGGCGAGCACGGCGACGTTGGTCTTGAGGATGGCCGCACCCATCGCGCGCGCGTTCGGGCCGATGTTGGCCGGCAGGTCGGTGCTGCGGTGGTAATGCGGATAGACGTCGTAGTCGGATTCGATCGCCAGCACGGTCGGCTTGGCCGCATCGAGATACGGCACATGGTCGGAGCCCCAGGCGTTCGTGCTCGTCGTGACCTGCAGCGCGGGCACGTAGGTCGCGGCTGCGGCGGCGAAGGTGTTCATGTAGGCGGCGAAAGCCGGATAGGTTTCGTAGTCGGCGTTCAAGGTCGTGTCGGCGCTGTAGCCGATCATGTCCATGATGACGACGGAACGGATCCTGGCCAGATCGCCGGCCTGCTGCAGCTGCGCGACGTGGGCCTTGCTGCCGTAGAGACCCTGCTCCTCGCCGGCGTAGCACATGAACAGGACGCTGCGCTGCGGCCGGTTCGCGACGAGGATGCGCGCGAGTTCGATGACGCCGGCACAGCCGGTCGCGTTGTCCTCGGCGCCGGGCGCATTGGTCGTGCTGGTGAGGTTGGTATTGCGCGAATCGTAGTGGCCGCCGACGACGATCCATTCGTTCGGCAGGCTCGTGCCCGTCCAGGTGCCGACCACGTTGCTGCGCGTGACCGTGCCGCCGCTGCCGGAAAAGGTGAAGGTCGGCTTGGTCACCGCGAGACCGAGCGCGGCAAAACGATCGCCGATCCAGTCGCGCGCCTGGGTCAGCGACGTCGTGCCGTAGCTCGAACGGTCCCAGCCGGCCAGGGTCGTGACGTCGGCGAACCAGCGGTCCGCGTCGATCGCGTCGACCAGCGGCTGCACCAACGGATCGGGTGCGGCGGCGGTGACGTGGTCGAGACGGTACTGGCGCGCGACGACGGTGTCGGGCTGCACGGCGCGCCATTGCGCGTGACCGTCGGTGTCGGCGGATTTCGGCAGGGTTTCATCGGCGGCCAGCCGACGCAGTTCCCAGCGTCCGCCGCGTGCGAGCAGGTGGCCGGGCACCTCGCCGTGATCCCGGCAGCCGCGCGCACGCAGGGCGAGTCGTTCCGGCGTGACGTCGGCGATCTCGCCGAGGTTGTCGCGTTCACCGACCAGGCGTGCGAGCGGCTCGCGCGCGCCGGCGACGACGAGTCGTTCGCCGAGTTCCAGCCACCAGCGCACGCCGTCGCCGTGCTTGAGCGCTTCCACCCGCGCCGCGTCGGCCTTCGCGATGTCGACGACGAACGCATGGTCGCCGGCCGCGGGCAAGGCCAGGCCGGACAGCAGAGCGAGAGCAGGCAGCACGGCGAAGTCCTGAGGGAAAGCGGGCGGCCATTGTAGGCGCCGGCCGTGCCGCTGCGCGGCGGCGGAACGTGGGGCAGGTCGCGGAATTCGAGGCCGGTGCGGCGGGCCCGATCGCTCGTCGTTCCGGGCGTCGCAGGTGCCCGCGCTACGCCGCCGCCCAGGGGTGAGGCGGCGGCGCGGCGCGGACGGTCGCGACTCAGTGGCCGACGGAACCGCCGAAGCGGTAGGCGAACTCGAGGAAGTACTGGCGGCCGATCGGATCGAACTGGAACTGGTCGTAGTACGGATAGGTCGAGTTGGTCGCGTCGCGGTGCGGCGGCGTGTTGCGCAGGTTGACGACGGAGAAGCCCAGGCGCGCGCGTTCGGTGATGCGCCAGTCCAGCGACAGGTTGTAGGTCATGCTCGGGCCGTAGCGTCCGCTCTGGTCGTTCTTGGGCAGCGAGCCGTAGCGCTGGCCGAACAACGTCGTCGTGAACGCGCCGTAGGTCCAGGCGGCGCTGCCGCTGACCTTGCTGCGCAGATTGTCATAGCCGCGATCGTCACGGACGTTTATGTCCGCATCGCCGGGGAACTGCTGATAGGTGTAATCGAGCACACCGGTGTAGTTCAGGCGGAACGCCCACTGGCCCAGCCGCGCCGTGTCGAGGCGATAGTTCAGGCTCGCGTCGATGCCCGAGTTGCGCAGCGCCGCGGCATTGATCGGATAGGTGTTGGCGCCGTTGATCTGGCCCGGCTGCACCGGCGCGTTGTCGGCGTTGCGGCTGACCAGGGCCAGCGCCTGCCGGCAGGTCGGCGAGTTCGGATCGATGCTCACGCCGCCTTCGGTCACGCCGAGCCGGCAGTCGGCCTCGGTGCGCAGGATCTCGTCGAGATCGCGGTCGGTGATCGCGTTGTCGAGACGGATGTCGTAGTAGTCGACGCTGATGTCGAACTCCGGCGCCGGCGACCAGACCAGGCCGTAGGTGAAGGACTTGCCCGATTCGCTGTCGAGGCCGCGGTTGCCGCGGCGCGTGCCCTTGACCGAGATCCGGTCGTAGTCGCAGTCCGAGTACGGCACGCCGGCCTGACGCGAGCGGCAGAGGTAGTAGTCGGTCAGCGAGTAGTAGGCACCGCTGGGGCCGGCGAAGACGTAGTGCAGATCCGGCGCGCGGAAGCTCGTCGCGGCGCTGCCGCGCAGCAGCAGCGAATCCGTCGGCCGCCATTCCAGGCCCAGGCCCTGCGTGGTCTTGGCCGTGGTATGGCCGGCGAAGGAATAGCTGTCGTAGCGCACGGCCGGCGTCAGGCTCAGGGAGGCCAGCAGCGGTATGCGGAATTCCGTGCCCACTGCATAGCGGCTGCGTGCGCCGCTGCCGCCGGTGCCGGTCCAGCCGAAATAGCGGTTCGCCGTGACGTCCGGATCGATGTTCATCGCATAGGCCTGCGTGCCGTATTCGGCCACCGCGGCCACGCCGACGTCGCCGGCCGGCAGCTCGAACAGCGCGCCGTTGTCGACGCTGAGGTTGAACGACTCGGCCCGCGTGTGCGCGGCGATCGACGTATAGCGCGAGATCGATTCGTACTCGGCGCGCGTCAGCGGCCGGTACAGGCGGCTCAGGTCCGGCGCGAAGATCGTATAGCCGGTGTCGTCGTCGATGCCCTGCGATTCGCCGAGGAAAAAGCGGTCGGCCGCGTCGATGACGATGGCGCGATGCGCCTGCACCATGCGGAAGCGCGCGTTGGAATAGCCCGCGTCGTAATGCCAGTCGCCGAAGTGGCCTTCGATGCCGGTGTTCAGCGAGCGCGTCGTGTCGCGGTTGTAGTCGAGCACCGCGTCGAGGCCGCCGACTTCCTCGGGCGTGAAGATGCGCTGCCACGCTTCGTAGGTACCGGTCGCTGCGTTGATGAAGGTGTTGTCGGGCGAGCCGCCGTAGCCCCAGAAGTTCGGGCCGCCGCCGAACTTCGTGCGCGTATGCGCGGCCTGGAAGTCGAGATATGCGCGCGTGTCGTCGTTGAGGTGATAGC
>Ga0247823_10004452_pt1 | contig 11242 bp, 1 predicted proteins | sample 13C_PalmiticAcid_2_FD_192426 | JGI IMG/M metagenome (GOLD analysis project Ga0247823, IMG submission 192426) | Soil microbial communities from agricultural site in Penn Yan, New York, United States - 13C_PalmiticAcid_Day30 | ecosystem: Environmental > Terrestrial > Soil > Agricultural land...
TTCGAGCGCGAGTTGCGAGCGCCGGCGCTCGGTCAGGTCGCGGGTGATCTTGGCGAACCCGATCAGCGTGCCCGACGGATCGCGCACCGGATCGATGACGATACTGGCCCAGAAATGCGTGCCGTCTTTGCGCACGCGCCAGCCCTCCGCCTCGAAGCGACCCTTGCTCCGCGCCTGTTCGAGCGCTTTCGCGGGAATACCGGAGGCGCGATCCTCGCCGGTGTAGAAACTGGAGAAATGGCGGCCGATGATCTCGTCCGCCCGATAGCCCTTGAACCGCTCGGCGCCGGCGTTCCAGCTCGCCACATAGCCGTCCACGTCCAGCATGTAGATGGCATAATCGGTCACGCTCTGAACGAGCAGGCGGAAACGCTCTTCGCTGCGGCGCAATGCTTCCTCGCCGGCGCGGCGCTCGGTGAGGTCGCGGGTCACCTTGGCGAAGCCGATCAGATCGCCCGCGAGATTGCGGATCGGGTCGATCACGACATTGGCCCAGAAGCGCGTGCCGTCCTTGCGCAGACGCCAGGCCTCGGCTTCGAACCGGCCTTCCTGCTCCGCGGTTCGCAGCGCCAATGCAGGGATGTCCGCGATGCGATCCTCGTCGGTGTAGAAGCGCGAGAAATGCTGGCCGACGATCTCGTCGGTTTTATAGCCCTTGAAGCGCTCGGCGCCGGCATTCCAGCTCGCCACGACGCCGGTGGGGTCGAGCATGTAGATCGCGTAATCGGTGATGCTCTGAACCAGAAGTTCGAAGCGGTTGATCTCCGATCCTGCCGAAGCGGTCGTCGTCGTCATGGGCTCCCCGCGGGTCCCACACGGCCCGGCTCACGGCGCAAAACGCGTTCCGCGAGCCTGGGTTCCCAAGCGCTTGGAATCGGGCGGTTCAGCCGATCAGAATGGCAGCCAGCGCTGCTTCTCGCTGAACTTCATATAGCCCGCATTGACGCCCAGCCGCCAGCCGACGCCGAGCCGCACCGGGATCAGCACGACATCGCCGCGGCGCATATAGCTCGCCGAGAAGCCGCCGACGAAATAGACGCGGCCTTCCCCCGCCGGGAAGCGCTTGTAGAGTTCCTGGCTGTCGTAGAGATTATAGACGAGCACGAAGACCTTGTTGGCGTCGCCGCCGATATCGAAGCCGATCGACGGGCCGGTCCAATAGACCTTTCGCTGCCCTTCGATCTTGTGGAACAGTTCGCCCGAGCCATATCGCAGGCCCACTCCAATCGCGCCGCCGGCTTCGCGCCCGGCGATATAGGCGTTGGGCTGACCCTGATCCTTGAGGATATTCTCGATGATTCCCGCGAGCCCCGACGCGCCCTTGCCGAACACGCCTTCCGCCGCGCTGAGCAGATCGTCGCGCTGATAGGTGTTGGCGGCCTCCGCGCGCGCACTGGACGCGGCATCGGGTTGCGTGGTGGGAACGACTGGCTGGGGATCGACGATGGGGGCATCGTTGCGCGGGACTTCCTGATACGCGCCCTGATCGACCGGCTGCGGATCGTTCTGCACCGGCGGCGCCTGCAGGTCCGAATCGATCGCGGTGTTGGGGTCGATCGTCGTGATCTGGGCGGAGGCGGGAACCGCGCCGAACCCGAGCGAGGCCGCAGCCGCCCACAGCATCAAGGTCCGCACGCGCATTCGATCGTCATCCCCAGAAAACCAGGCGATCACGCTACGCCGGCACGGCTGACCCTGCAATGAACGGACGACGACAGGAATCGATTTTGCGTCGAGGCGGTTCTGCCGTTGATTGGACAAAAGTACGTCGCTATAGGCCTCGGCTTCGAGCCTCTTCCGGAGACGTGGGTGAGTGGCTGAAACCAGCGGTTTGCTAAACCGCCGTACCGGGATTACTGGTACCGAGGGTTCGAATCCCTCCGTCTCCGCCAGTGCTGACGCACTGCAAAATAACTAAACAAATCAAGGTGCTTAACGGGAGGCCCACGGCCCCCGCGTATCCCATCGTGTAGCCGGTCAAGCCGCGCTACCAATCGCTGGCCTCCTGTGAGCGTTTTCTAACGCATTCGGCGGGCACACTGTCCGCCACAGAATTCCTATAATTGACGGTTCTTCAACTACTCATGCACGAGATGCCTCAAGGGTTACCACAAATGTACCCACGGTTCTTATTTTGTTCATCGCACGAATGGCTTGGAGCGTGGCCAGAATTCGGGCGGAAGGCAATATTGAGGTGCAGGGACGTTAATCTGTCCGAAAACAAACCTCAAAGCCGCAGGGCCGATGGAAACGCCGAGGGTCGTGGTTCAATCTTGAGAATACCTTCGGTTGGAATTGGCCGGCTCGCGGATGGGAGAGTGGGTTCGCGAGCCGGCTCCAGCCCTCAGAACGCCAGCCGGAGACCGGCTGTCCCCTTCAGGCTGTAGCTCTTGCCGAAGTCGTTGATCGCGGTGTTGCCCGACACTTCACTGTAAAGGGTCAGCCGGTCGCCGAGCAGCACGCTACCGCCCAGACCGAGTTCGCCCCACAGGCGATGGTTCTCGCGGGCGATCGGCGTTCCTGAGACATCCGTGACGGTGCCGTCGAGCCACTCGTAGCTGAGATTCGCGATGCCGTAGAGATGGCTCTTCGCATCCTGCCGGTCGATCGAGAGACCCCAGCGCGACTTCAAGCTGTCGCCGAGACGCGACGAGACCGTGGCGCCGTTCGGATCGGTGAACCGGTCGAAGCCGACGGTCGAATAGACCATCTGGATCTGCGGCGTCACCGAAAGGGTATTGCCGATCGGTGCACGCTTGCCGATCTCCAGGCTGTACGCCTGCCCGCGGCCGTTGTTGCCGTCGGCAAGCGTGCCGAGCACCGTGGACTTGAGCTTGCTGTCGAACCAGGTCACCTGCGCGCGGCCGTCGACGTAGAAGCCCTGCGGACCGAACCAGGTCAGCGTCGCACCGGCGCTATAGCCTTTGGCCTTGATGCTGCCGTTGCCGTAGATCGAGCCGATACTCGCATTCGCCTCGCCATAACCGCCGAGCACGCCGAGCACGAGGGTGGCGCCATCGCTGCGTTCGCTCAGCACATGGTCGGCGCCGAGCTCGAGCTTCCAGCTGTCGATATTGACGTCGCTGAGGCTGGTCGAGCGCACGGCATTCGGGCGCGAGCGGCTCGACTGCATCCGGCCCCAGATGCCCGACGGCCTGCCGCTCTCGGTTTGCGCCCATTGCCGGTTGCCGATCCGCTGTTGCAGCGTGCCGACGTCGGTCAGCGTCAGCAGCGTCTGGCCATAGGCTCCGTAGATCGGCACGCCCGGCTGATAGAGCGGCACGTTCGGCGTGTTCGGGTTGGGCGCGTCGAGCAGGCTCGAACGCAAATACCAGTCGCCGTCCGCCGGCGTCGAGACCCCATTCTTGTAGAGCCGGTAGCCATAGGCCCCGGCGATCACTGCCTGGTCGCCTTCGAACACATAATCGCCGTCGAGCGTGAACACGCCGTTGGACGCGCCGCCCACGTCGACGATTCTGATGCCCTCGGCCGTCGCCGCGCCGGTTCCGCCCAGATTGATCACCTTGACCTCGGTCGTGCCCGCGGTGCTGCCCGTCACCACCAGCCGGTCGGCCGGCGAAGCATCACCGCCCAGTTCGGCCTCGATCTCGAGCGTGCCTTGATTGCCGGTGTAATTGCCGGCGACGGTGAGTGTGCCGATCGAGTTGCCCGGCGCGACCGTACCCGCATTGACCGTGGTGCACACCGTGCCGGTTCCCTGGAGACGCGCGCCGCCAAGCACGTTGACGTCGCCGCACAGGCTGCCATTCACTGCCAGCGTGCCGCTGACCTGCGTGCTGCCCGCATAGCCGGAGCTGTCACCGGTCAGGACCAGCGTGCCTGCGCCGGCCTTGGTGAAGGCGCCTGTGCCCGTGAGCTTGCCGCCAAGGGTGAAGGTCGTACCGCTCGCAGTGGCGATCGTGCCCGCACTCGCGAGCGCGAAATCGCGCGCGCTGGTGAAGGTGGCGCTGGTCGCGAGCGTGCCGCCGTTGAGCGTCACGCCGCCCGAAGCGGCACCAAGATTGGCGTCGCTCGCAATCTGGAGGGTACCGCCGTTGACTGTGGTGCCGCCGGTGTAGCTATTGGTACCGCCGAGCACGAGCGTGCCCGCATCGGTCTTGACCAGCTGGGTGTTGCCCGAGAGCACTGCATTGACCGTGGCAGTGAACCCGGCGCCCCCGATGCTGCCGTCGCCGACGCGGATGGTCGATTGCGGCCCGGTGAGTGCGATTGCGCCGCCCGCGACTGTATAGCCATTAGCGGCGAACTGCATGCCGGAGGCCGTCACCTGGCCGGGGCCGTTGTCGACGGTCACGGTGCCGCCGGTACCGCCGAATACCGCGAATGCACCGTCGCTATACGGCGCGTTGACCGTACCGCTGGCGTTGGTCCAATTGTCGTTGCCGGTGCCGTTTTGCCAGGTGCCGGTGCCGCCGTTGATCAGCCCGTTGTTCTTGGGGCCTGCTGCGCCGTCCCAGAAGCTGAGCGTCAGGCCAGCCGAGTTCACGAGATTGACCTGCCCCGCGATCGAGGTCTGCACTGCCACGTTGCCTCCCGCCGGCATCGCGCCGAGAGTCAGCCCGTTATCGGTGAGCGTGCCGCCATAATTGAACACCCGGTACACACCAGCGTCGAACGTGCCGCCCGTGGGCACCGCCACGTTGATCGTACCGTCGAGCGTCAGGTTGCCACCGACGTCGACGAGATCGTTGAGCGCGCCGCCGGCGACATTGGCTTGGCCGAACTCCCAGGCGAGCGTCGTGCCGGCCGCGAGCGAAAGGTCGCCGCCGATGATGAGCGTTCCCGCCCCGCCAGCACCCGGGGTTAGGATCGCCCCGCCCGCGAGCGTGACATCGCCGCCGATCGCGCCGGTGCCGCCGATGCTGGCGCCCGAGGCCACACTGGTGATGCCGGTGGCGCCGGCATAGTCGCCGTTGACCAGCAGTGTGCCGGCCCCAACCGTCGTCGTGCCCGCATGGCTGCCGGTGCCGGCGAGCACCAGCGTTCCGGCCCCGCTTTTGATCAGGATTCCCGTGCCGGTCACTCCACCGCCCAGGGTTAGCGTCGTGTCTGCCTCGGTGAGGAAGGTGCCGGCTCCGGCGAGCTCGACCGCGCGGGCCGAGCTCAGGCCTGCGGTGGTGTTGAGCGTCCCGCCGTTCAGGCTGAGCCCCCCCGCGGCGGCGCCGAGGTTGGCGTCGCTCGCGACCCGGACCGTGCCGCCGTTGATCGCGGTGCCGCCGGTGTAAGTATTGGTGCCAGTCAGCACGAGCATGCCAAGGTCGGTCTTGACCAGCTGTGTGGCGCCGGTGAGCTCCGCAGCGATGGTAGCGGTGTAGCCGCCTCCTGCTGCCGTGCCGTCACCGACCCGGATCACCGACTGCGCGCCGGTCAGCGTCAGCGCATCGCCGGTGATCGTGTAGCCATGGGTCGCAAATTGCAGGCCCGAGGCGGTGACCGCGCCGAGGCCGTTATCTACCGTCACCGTACCCGCGGCGCCGGTGAAGATCGCGAGCGCCCCGTCGTCATAGCCGGCATTGACCGCGCCGGTCGCATCCGCCCAATTATCGTTGCCGCTGCCGTTCTGCCAAACGCCGCTGCCACCGTTGACCACGCCGTTGAACTTGGGTCCGGCAGCACCATCCCAGAAGTTGAGCGTCGCGCCGCCGACATTGATCAGGTTGACCTGATTGGCGACGGAGGTCTGCACGAACAGGTCGGCGCCCGCTGGCATCGTGCCGATCGCAAGCCCGTTGTTGGTGAGCGTGCCGCTATAGTTGATCACGCGATAGAGGCCGATGTCGAACGCGCCGCCCGGCGTCACCGCGACGTCGAGCGTGCCGTCGAGGGTGAGATTGCCGCCGACATTGACCAGGTCGTTGAGCGAATTACCGACGGCGTTGGCCGCACCGAAGTCGAAGCCGAGGTGCGCGCCCGCTCCCATCGACAGATTCCCGTTGATCGTGAGCGTGCCCGCGCCGCCGGTGCCTGGCGCCAGCGTGCCGTCACCCAGCAGGACGTTCCCGCCGATCGTGCCGATGCCGCCGAGCGTCGCGTTCGCGGCAACCGCCGTGAGGCCGGTCGCAGCCGACTGGTCGCCGTTGATCAGCAGCGTGCCCGCCGAGACCCGCGTCGCGCCGGTGTAGCTGTTGGCGGCGGTGAGGATGGTCGTGCCGGTGCCGGTCTGGAGCAGTTCGCCGCTGCCCGAGATGGTGCCCGCCAGCGTGAGCGTGTCCGACCGGCTGACTGCGAACTGCGCGTTGTTGACGAGGTTGCCGACGATGCTCCCGGTCGTCCCGCCCGCGCCGAGCTGCAGCAGGCCGGCAGTGATCGTCGTGCCGCCGGCATAGCTGTTGTTGCCGGTCAGCATGAGCGTGCCGGAGCCGTCCTTGACGAGCGCGCCGGGGCCGGAGACGATTCCGCCGAGCACCAGCCCGGCGCCTTGGGTGAAGAACGTGCCCGTCCCGGCAAGCGTAACGGCTCGGTTGGAGCCGAAGACGCCGGTAGTGCGCAACATGCCGCCGTTGAAGTTCAAGCCCCCGGCCGCGTCGCCGAGATTGGCGTCGCTCGAGACGCTGAGCGTGCCGCCATTGATCGCGGTGCCGCCGGTATAGCTGTTGGCGCCGCTGAGGATGAGCGTGCCGCCCATGTCTTTCACGAGTTGCGCCGAGCCGGTCAGGACGCTGCTGACCGTGGTGGTGATCGCGGCATCGCCCGCGCCGCCGTCGCCGACCCGGATGAATGCCTGCGTACCGGCCAGCGCGAGCGGTCCGCCTGTGACCGTGTAGCCGTCGACAGTGAACTGCATGCCTGCCGCCGAGACGTTACCACCGCTGTTGTCGACCGTGACGGTGCCACCAATGCCCTGGAAGATCGCGAAGCTGCCCTGCGCATAGTCGGCGTTGACCGCGCCGTTGACCTCGGTCCAGTTGTTCGCGCCGCCGCCCAACACCCAAATGCCGTTGCCGCCCTGGATGGTGCCGTCATTCCTGGGACCGGCTGCGCCATCCCAGAAGTTGAGCGTCAGGCCGGCCGTGTTGACCAGGTTGACCTGGTTCGCGATCGCGGTCTGGACGAAGGCGGTGCCACCCGGTAGCGTGCCCACCGTGAGACCATTATCGGTAAGCGCGCCGGCATAATTGATGACCCGGTAGACGCCCGGTCCGAAGCTGCCGCCCGCGCTCTGCGTCACGTTGATCGTGCCGTCGAGCACCAGATCGCCGCCGACATCGATCAGATCGTTGAGCGCCCCGCCGGGCACGTTCGCCTGACCGAATTCGAAAGCGAGCGACGCATTCGGGCTGAAGCCGAGATCGCCGTTGATCGCGAGCGCGCCGACGCCGTTGCTGCCCGGTGCCAGCACGGCACCGCCGCTGACGAATACGTCGCCGCCGATCGTGCCGGTGCCGCCCAGCGTGCTGCCGCCGGCCGCGCTGGTAAGCCCGGTCGCCAGCGACTGATCGCCATTGATGAGCAATATGCCGCCCGAGACGGTGGTGGCGCCGCTATAGCTGTTGGCGCCGGTCAGGATCGTCGTGCCCGAGCCGAACTGGTCGACCGCACCGCTGCCCGAGATCATCCCGCCGAAGGTGAGCGTGTTCGAGCGATTGAAGACGAGCGTGCCTTCATTGGCCACATCACCGATGACGCTGCCGGTAGTGCCGCCATTGCCGAGTTGCAGGGCGCCGACGCTGATCGTCGTGCCGCCGGTATAGGTGCCGGTGCCGCCGAACGTGAACGTCCCCGTGCCGGTCTTCACCAGCGCGCCACCATTGCCGCTGATCGCACCGGTTACGGTCGTGCTGTTGCCCGTCCCGAAGGTTAGCGACTTGCCGCCGAGCGCGATCGCGCCAGCGCCGCTGAGGTCGCCGATCGTGGTGCCCGCCGCCGTCAGGCCGGAGATGTCGAACACCGCGCCGGGATTCACCGCCACCGCGCCGCCGCTGTAGAGCGAGCCATTGCCGCTGAGCACGAAGGTGCCCGATGAGACGGTGGTGCCGCCGGTATAGCTGTTGGCCTCGAAGAACCGGACTGCTCCGCCCGGCGCCGCGATCACGACGCGGCCGCCCACGCCTCCGGCGATGCCCCCGTCGGTGATCGTCCCCGACCAGTCGCTGAAGGAAGCGCCGAAGCCGAGCGTCAGGGTCCTGGATCCGAGCGCGATGATGCCGGCAGGACCGCTGTTGAGCTGGATGATCCGGGCGCCGGTAGTGGTCTGCGAGATGTCGAAGACGGTGCCTGCGTTGACCACCAAATTGCCACGGCCGATCGTACCCGCGCCTGCCAAAGCCAGGGTGCCGTCCACGATGACGGTTCGGTTGCTGTAGGTGTTGGCACCCGTCAGGGTCAGCGTGCCGGTACCGAGCTTGTTGACGAAGTTCCCGTTGGAATTGTTCGGCCCGTCGCCGATCGTGCCGGCCAGAATGACGTCGAAGCCTTGGGTATCGATGCTGTTGAAGTCCGGGCTGCCCAGCAGCATGGCACGGGCCGAGGTGAAGGACGCGCCGGCTTTCAGCGTGCCTCCCTGGAGCGAAAGCGTTCCCGCCACGTCGCCGAGATTGGCATCGCTCGACACCTGCAACGTGCCGCTGTCGAGGAGCGTGCCGCCGGCGTAGCTGTTGGCGCCGGTCAGCATCAGTAGGCCACTGCCGCGCTTGGTGAGCGCGCCGGTGCCCGAGATCGTGCCGTCGAGCGTGAGCGTGTCCGAACGGTCGACGACGAGCATGCCATTATTGGCGATGTCCCCGATGATGTTGCCGCTTGCCCCGCCGTCGCCCAGCTGCAGCGTGCCGCCGTCGATCGTGGTGCCGCCGGTGTAGCTGTTGGTGCCGGTGAGCACGAGCGTGCCGAGATCGGTCTTGACCAGGCCCGCCGTCCCGGTGAGTTCGGCGGCGATGGTCGCGGAATAGCCCGCGCCTGCCGCGCTGCCGTCGCCCACCTGGATCAGCGCCTGCGCGCCGGTAAGCGTCAGCGCGTCGCCGGTGATCACATAGCCATTGCTCGCGAACTGCATGCCCGACGCGCGGACATTGCCGCTGCTGTTGTCGACGCTCACCGTTCCCGGCGCGGCCGAGAAAATCGCGAAGCTGTCCGGGGTGTAGTCGGCGTTTAACGTCCCGGCACTGTCGGTCCAGTTGTTCGAGCCGCCGTCGACGCGCCATACGCCGTTGCCGCCATCGATCTGGCCGTTGTTCTTGGGGCCGGCCGCGCCGTCCCAGAAGCTCAGTGTCAGCCCGGCGGTGTTGACGAGGTTGACCTGCCCCGCGACGGCGGTCTGCACCGAAACGGCGCTACCGCCCGGCATCGTGCCGAGAGTGAGACCATTGTCGGTGAGCGCGCCGCCATAGTTGAACACGCGGAAGATGCCGGGACCGAAGCTGCCGCTGGCCGGCACGGACACGTTGATCGTGCCGGCCAGCGTCAGGTCGCCGCCCACGTTGACGAGGTCGTTGAGCGATCCTCCCGCGGCATTCGCCTGGCCGAACTCGAAGTCGAGCACCGACCCGGCGCTGAGCGCCAGATTGCCGTTGATGGTGAGCGTGCCGACATTGCCGGTGCCGGCCGCCAGCGTCGCTCCGTTGGCGAGCGTCACGTTACCGCCGATCACGCCGCTGCCGCCAAGCAGGGCGCCGGAGGCGACGCTGGTCAGTCCCGTGGCTGCCGTCTGGTCGCCATTGACGAACAACGCGCCCGCATCGACCAAGGTATTGCCCGAATAGCCATTGGCGCCGGTCAGGATCAGCGTTCCGGTGCCGATCTTGACCAGATTGCCCGCGCCACCGATCGCGCCCGTCAGGCCCAGCGTGGTGCCGCCATCGGTCAGCAGCGTGCCATTGCCCGCGAGATCGATTGCGCGCGCGCTGTCGACAGCGGCCGTGGTCCGAAGCGTACCGCCGTTGAAGATGAGGCCGCCCGCGGCATCGCCCAGATTGGCATCGGCCGAAATCTGCAACACGCCCGCGTTGATCGCGGTGCCGCCGGTATAATTGTTGCTGCCGCTCAGGATCAGCGTGCCGAGGTCCGATTTCAGCAGCTGTGCCGTTCCGGTCAGTTCCGCCGCGATCGTCGCGGTCGTGCCCGCGCCCGCCACCGTGCCGTCGCCGACGCGGATCGTCGCCTGCGCACCGCTGAGCGTGACGGCGTTGCCCTGAATCACATACCCGTCGGTCAGGAACTGCATGCCCGCCACATTGACCGCGCCGAGGCCCTCATCGACCGTGACGGTGCCCGGGGCGCCCTGAAACACGGCAAAGGCGCTGTCGGCGAACGGCGCATTGGGAATGCTGCCGTCGTCCACCCAATTGTCGTTGCCCGTGAGGTTCTGCCACACGCCGTCGCCGCCATCGACGACGCCGTCATTCTTCGCGCCGGTGCCGTCCCAGAATCGGAACTGGAGACCCGAGGTGTTCACCAGATTGACCTGATTGGCGATCGAGGTCTGCACATATAAATTGGGTGACGGGGCCATGCCCAGACCGTTGTCCGTGAGGGCCCCGGCATAGTTGATGAGGCGATAGATGCCCGGATCGAAGCTGCCGCCCACCGATGTCTGCACGTTGAGCGTGCCATCGAGCACCAGGTCGCCGCCGACATTGATCAGGTCGTTGAACGCTCCGCCCACGACGTTCGCCTGACCCAGATTGACGTTCAGGGTCGAGCCGGCCGCAATGTCGAGATTGCCGTTGATCGTCAGCGCGCCCGGCGCGATGCCGATGTCGCCCGGATTGATCGCGCCGCCGGCCACGGTGACGCTTCCGCCGATCGTGCCCCTGCCGCCGATCGTGGCGCCCGCAGCCACCGAGGTCAGTCCGGTCGCAGCGGTCTGGTCGCCGTTGACGATCAGGGCGGCGCCGGAGACATTCGTCGCTCCGGTATAGCTGTTATTGCCCGTCAGGATGGTGGTGCCCGCCACCTGATTGACATTGCCGATCCCGCTCAGGAGCGTCGTGAAGCCATAGGCCGGATCATTGTGGTTGAAGTTGACGCGCGATGTCGTGCTGCCGAGGCTGACCGAGCCTGAATTGAGGGTTCCGGCCGCTGCGGCCGGCAGGCTCTCGCCTCCGCCGATATTCAGCACGCCGGTCGCGCCGGCATTATTGGCCAATACCAGCGATCCGCCCACGTCCAGTAGCCCGCCATCGGCGAGCGTGACCACGCCCGTGCCCGCGCCGCTGCCGACGGTGAGGTTGCCCGTCGTCGTGAAGCTCGAATCCGTACCCGAGACCAGCACGGTTGCCGGTCTCGG
>Ga0247823_10004453_pt1 | contig 11242 bp, 10 predicted proteins | sample 13C_PalmiticAcid_2_FD_192426 | JGI IMG/M metagenome (GOLD analysis project Ga0247823, IMG submission 192426) | Soil microbial communities from agricultural site in Penn Yan, New York, United States - 13C_PalmiticAcid_Day30 | ecosystem: Environmental > Terrestrial > Soil > Agricultural land...
CGCGGAGCATGGCCGGCGTGGGTGGCTTGGGCCGCTGGTAGCTGCGCGGCGGAATCGGAGCCGGTGTAACAGCCGGTGCCGGCGTCGGCGCGGATACGGGCCTCTCGGCCGACGCGACAGACGCCGAGGCTGGTGTAGTTTGCCCGCAGGCAGGCGCGGCACCGACCAACATGGTCGCCGCGAGCAGGATCGCTTTCATTGACGGTTCTCCAGTTGCGGCTCCGCGGGTGCAGCAAGATTGGGATCGAGCGGGGAGCCGAGCGGCAGGTTTGGCGGCGCGGCCGCTGGAATATGCGGCGGCGCTACAGGCTCGGCCGGCACGAACGTGTCGAGCTCACGGCTCCAATCGACCGCATCGACATAAAGGCCGAGCGGATTCTTGCGCAGAGTCTCGGCATCCTTCGGCGGCCTGACGAGCACGGTCAGGATCGCGGTCCAGCGCGAGGTGCCGGCCAAGCTGCCGCGCTCGAACGCGCGCTCGGTCCACTTAACCTGGAAGCTCGTGTCGGACGCGCGCACGACGCTGGTCACTTGGACCGATACGGTCTTCTCGCCGATGTTCGCGAACGGGTTTGCCGCGCGCGCATGTTCGCCGAGGAAGATCGCGCCGCGCGGGGACACGAAGTCATAGGCCGCGAGCCAGTTCTCGCGCATGAGCACCGCGTCGAGCGACTTCGCGCGGACGTTGGTGATGAAGCGGGCGAGATGCCAGGCGATCTGCGGATCAGTTGGGCGATAGCCGGCGGCCACGGGGGCAACGGCGCGCGCCTCGCCCAGCCGGTCGACCTCGACGATATAGGGCACGACGCGGCTCTGCATCGACTGCCAGACCAGAGCGGCCGACAGGCCGGCGGTGAGGATCAGCCCGCCAAACGCCATCAGCCGCCAGTTGCGCGCCTGAACGCGGGCCGAGCCGATCCGTTCGTCCCAGAGCTGCCCGGCGCGCTGGTAAGGCGTCTGCGGTTCGGGCGTCCGCCCATAGCGTTGCACCGCGCGTCGAAATCGCATGGGTCAGTCCCTTTCCTTGATGTCGGGGGTGGCGGAGGCGCCGCCGCGGTCGCCGTCCTGGAGCGTGTGGTAGGCAAGCTGATGGCGGTGCCGCGAGGTTTGCTCGGCGCGCATGTTGCGTGCCCAGGCGGGCGTGCCGCCGCCCGGTTCGCCGCTGTCGCCAGGTGAAGAGGATGATCCGGACGTCTGGTTGAACGCGTCCCATGCCGACTGTCGGCCGCGTTCGGCGGCGGCGCCGAGCCCCAGCGTGTTGCTCACCCTCTGCGCGACGGTGCCTTTGGCCGCCGCAGCGATCCCGCCCATGCTCGAGCCACCAGTCTCGCGGCCAAGCTGAGCCGCGGCCGAGACCGCAGATCCCATTGAGGTGCCCGCGCGAACTGCGCCGAGCGCCCCGCCGGCGACACCGCGTGCCACGGCAACAGCAGCACCGCCGCCCGCGGCGAACACCGCGCCCGCGCCAAGCGCCGTTCCGACGACGGCACCGGCGCCGAGTTGGGGCGCGCCCGCGACCAGACCCGACGCAATGCCTGGACCGAAAATGCCGAGTCCGAACAGCGCGAGACTGGCGAGCACGAGGCTCATCGCGTCGCCGATATCGGGCTCCCGGCCCTGCAGCGCGGCGACGAACTCGGCAAAGAAGCCCGAACCGATGCCGACGATGACCGCGAGCACCATAACCTTGATCCCCGAGCTGACGACGTTGCCAAGCACGCGTTCAGCGAGGAAGCTGGTGCGATTCCACAACGAGAACGGCACGAGCACGAAGCCGGCGAGCGTGGTCAGCTTGAACTCGAGGATGGTGATGAAGAGCTGCACCGCGAGGATGAAGAAGGCGCAGATGACCACCACCCAGGCGATCAGCAGCACCATGATGCTGAGGAAATTATCGAAGAAGGTCGTGAAGCCGAGCATCTGCGATGCCTGGTCAAGCAGCGGCCATGCCGCCTCGAAGCCCGTGCCCGCCAGGCGTCCGGGCCTGAGTAGATCATCGGCACTCATCGAACCGCCTCCGGCCGTCAAGCCAAGGCCCGCGAACGAGCGGAAGATGATGTCAGCGAGCGTCGAGAAGCTGTTGAGGATCAGCGCGAACGCGCCGACGTAGAGGATTTTCTTCAAGAACCGGCCGATGACGTCGTCCTCGCCGCCCATCGCCCAGAACAGGCCTGCAAGCGTGATGTCGATGCCGATCAGGACAGTAGTCAGGAAGGCGACATCGGACCCGAGCAGTCCGAACCCGCTATCGATGTAGCGGATGAAGACCTCCATGAAGCGGTCGATGACGTTGAGGTCGTCCACTGGAGCTCGATTCCATCGCAAGAGGGTTGTGCCGCGAGGCCCCGGTCGGGGAGCGAGGATCGGGACCTCGCGGGCTGCAGCCGCGGCGAACGGGGGCGGATCGCCGCGACTGGTCTCGCTATTATTGCGGCGTGTAAGCCTTGCCGGTGCCGAGGAACCGGCGCGTCGCGGCTCGGGCTTCCTCGCTCTCCTGCATGCGCCGCGCCTGCTCGAGCGCTTCGCTGCGGAACTGCGCCGCCATCATCTGCTGGAGCTGAAATTGCTGCTTGGCGGTGAGCGCGAGCAGCTGATTGGTCGCCTGGCTGGCCTGAAGCGAGCCTTCGGCGCCCTGGCTCCTGGCGACGATCGCCGACAGTGTCTCGGCGTCGTCGCGGACGTTCTCGACGATCTGTGCCTGCACGCCCATGGTATGGCGGAAGGCATTCATGCTGGTGTCGAGCCGCCCGCGCGCGTTTCGGACGCGGGCATCGGTTTTGAGCGCGGCATCGAAATCGCGCGGGAAGAGCTGGCGGAAGCGCTCGTCGAGCTGATCGACGCGGAAATCGACCCCCTGCGCCTGACCCATCAGCCGGTCGATCTGCTGGAGCTTCTGACGAAGCTGATCGAGCTGCGGAAAGTCGATTTTGGAGAGGTTCTTCTCCATGTTGAGCAGCATTCGCGCCTCGTTCTGGAGCTGCTGGATCTGCTGGTTGACGGTCTGCAGCGTGCGCGCGGCGGTCAGGATGTTCTGGCTGTAGTTGGTGGGATCGAACACGCTGATCTGCGCGGCGGCCGGCGTCGCGGGTACGCTTAGGCTCATCGCCAAGGCGCCGAAGGCACCAGTGCCGAGCGCGGCCGCAATCAGATATTTACGGGTAGGCGTACGCATCATTTCACTCCTTCGCTTGGGGTTTCGGGGTTTGGGAATTGCGCGATCAGCTCGGCAGCCCAGTCGAGGCCGGCGGCTTCGAGGAAGCGCTGTGCGAACGCATCAGCACCATGCTCCGCAAGGATCGCATCGATCCGCTGCTGGCTCGCCGGATCAGAGGCGCCGCAAAGCGCCAGCGCGACCGGACCCAAGCCGAGCTCGAACAGCCGGTTGCCGCGCGCCGATTGCAGGTAATAATGGCGCTTGGAGGTGGCGCGGCTGATCAGTTCGATCTGGCGGTCGTTGAGGCCAAACCGCTCATAGGCGGCGCGTGCCTGCGGCTCGATCGCCCGGTCGTTGGGCAGCAGGATGCGCTGCGGGCAGCTTTCGATGACTGCCGGCGCGATCGAGCTATCGGCGATATCGGCGAGGCTTTGGGTCGCGAAGATCACCGCGACATTCTTCTTGCGCAACGTCTTCAGCCATTCGCGGAGACGAGCAGCGAAGAGCGGATGGTCGAGGAACACCCAGGCCTCGTCGAGCACGAGCAAGGTTGGGCGGCCGTCGAACCGCTCCTCGAGCCGATGGAAAAGATAGGTAAGGACTGGGGCAACGACGCCCGCCTGTCCCATCAGCGCCTCGGTCTCGAAGCATTGGACGTCGGCTACGCGCAAGTCGTCCTCGGCCGCGTCGAGCAGCCGGCCGAACGGGCCTTCGAGCATGTACGGCGCGAGCGCGGAGCGCAGCGCGGTCGATTGCAGCAGCAGCGAGAGGCCAGTGAGTGTCCGCTCCTCGACCGGCGCGGAGGCGAGGCTTGCGAGCGCCGACCAGAGCGCTTCCTTGATCTCAGGCGTGACCACGACATGCTCATGGGCAAGCAGGGCCGCGATCCATTCGCTCGCCCAGGCGCGCTCGTCCGGCCGGTCGATGTGGCGGAGCGGCTGAAAAGCGATTGCGCTCGCCTCGCCGTCCTGCTCGCCGCCGAGCCCGAGCGCATGGTGCGCTCCACCACAAGCCAGCACCGCTGCGCGTGCCGAGAAGCCCTTGTCGAAGACATAGACCTGAGCTTGGGCGTAGCGGCGGAACTGAAGCGCAAGCAGCGCGAGCAATACCGACTTGCCGGCGCCGGTGGGGCCGACGATCAACATATGGCCGACATCGCCGACATGGGTCGACAGGCGGAACGGCGTCGATCCGCTGGTCTCGGCATAGAGCAGTGGCGGACCACCGAGATGGGCGTTGCGCGCCGGCCCGGCCCAGACCGACGACAGCGGCATCAAATGCGCGAGGTTCAGCGTGTGGACGAGCGGCTGGCGGACATTGGCGTAGACATGGCCCGGCAGGCTCGACAGCCAAGCCTCGACCGCATTGATGCTCTCGCGGATCGTGGTGAAACCGAGCCCGTTTACGATGCGCTCGACTTGCCGGACCTTGGCTTCGATCCGGCCGCGATCGGTGTCCGCGACGGTGATGGTCGTGGTCAGATAGCCGAAGGCGACATGATCGCCGCCGAGCTCCTGCAGTGCCAGGTCTGCATCGACCATCTTGTTGTCGGCGTCGCTGTCGAGCAGCTGGACGGGCTGGTTGTAGATGACCTCGCGGAGCAGCGCGGTGACCGACTTGCGCTTGTTGAACCACTGGCGCCTGAGCTTGGCCAGCGTCTTGGTCGCGTCGGTCTTGTCGAGTGCGATGAAGCGGGTGACCCAGCGATAGCCGAAATCCTGGTGGTTGAGCGTGTCGAGGATCCCGGGGCGGCTTAGGTGGGGAAAACCGAGAATGGTCAACGTGCGCAGATGCGCATCGCCCAGCCGCGGCTCAAGGCCACCGGTGAGCGGCGTGTCGACGAGGATGGCGTCGAGATAGAGCGGCGTCTCCGGAACGGCGACGGCATGCCTGTGCGGCGAGATCGTGCCGTGCAGAAAGGTCAGCATCTCGCCATCGTCCAGCGCCGACACCTCGGGCATGAAGCCGGCAAACAGGTCGAGTGCGCGGTCAGTCTCAGCGATGAAGCCGGCCAGCGCTTGGCGCCAATCGCGTCCCTTAGCCTCGCCCGCCCGTTCGATCAGCGCTCGGCCGGCGCTGTCTGCCTGATCGGGCGCGGGCAGGAAGGTGAGCGTCAGATAATAGCGGCTCTCGAAATGCATGGCCGCACGCTCGAACCCGGCGCGCCGTTCCGCATCGACCAGCCAGCTTGCCGCATCGGGGAAAACGCCGTCGGGGTAACCGGGCGCTTCGCGCCGCTCGGCTTCGATGTGCAGCGCCCAGCCCGAGCCGAAGCGCTTCAGGACATTATTTGCCCGGGCGCAGGCCGAGACGAGTTCGGCCTCGGTCGCGGACTCGAGGTCGGGACCGCGAAACCTCAATGTGCGGGAGAAGCTGCCGTCCTTGTTGAGCACCACCCCCGGGGCGACCAGCGCTGCCCAGGGCAGATGGTCGGCGAGCCGGTCGGCGCCATTGCGATATTCGCGCAACGCTAGCATGCGAAATGCCCCTTCTGCCGCAGATGACGGGCGAGCACGGCCGCGAAATCGGGGTCACGCTTGGCGGCGAAGACCGTGATGGTGTGGCCGATCGCCCAGGCGGCGATCCCGGCGAGCCATTGCTGGAGGCCCAGACCCAGCGCGGCCGCGACCGTGCCGTTGACGATCGCAAGTCCGCGCGGCGCGCCGCCGAGCAGGATCGGCTCGGCGAGCGAGCGATGAAGCGGCGCCTCGAAGCCGTCGATATGACTGCCGGTCCCGATCACGCGACCAGCGCCCCGCCGCCGAAGCTGAAGAAGCTGAGGAAGAAGCTCGACGCCGCGAACGCGATCGACAGGCCGAACACGATCTGAATAAGCCGCCGGAAGCCGCCAGCGGTTTCGCCAAAGGCGAGGGTCAGGCCGGTGACGATAATGATGATCACCGCGACAATCTTGGCAACCGGACCCTGCACCGATTCGAGCACTTGCTGGAGCGGCTCCTCCCACGGCATGCCGCTGCCGGCGGCCTGCGCGCGAGTGGCGAGCGCAAGCGCAATCCCGGCCGCGCTGCCGATCAGGATCGAGGGGCGCAGGTCCGCAAAACGGTCAGCTTTCATGACAGTCTCCTTGGGGTTGATCGGGCGGGGTGAGGTCGAGCACGGCGTAGTTGCCTTGCGCATCGAGCCCGGCGACGCGGGCGACCGCCCCGACGCGGCGGCCAAGGCCGCGGCCCGAGATGAAGACGATCATGTCGATCGCTTCCGCAATCAGGCGACGGGGCACGGTGACCACCGATTCCTGGACGAGCTGCTCGAGCCGGTAGAGCGCGGCGACTGCGCTATTGGCATGGACGGTAGCGATCCCGCCGGGATGTCCGGTGTTCCAGGCCTTGAGCATGTCGAGCGCCTCGCGTCCGCGCACCTCGCCGATGATGATACGGTCGGGGCGCAGGCGAAGTGTCGAGCGGACGAGGTCCGCCATCGACACGCTGCCGCCCCCGGAGGGATTGCTCGGGCGTGTGCGCAGCGCGACGACGTCGCTCGCGGCGCATTGCAGCTCGCGCGTGTCCTCGATGAGGATCACCCGCTCGTCGAGATGCGCCATCTCGGCGAGCAGCGCATTCGCGAGCGTGGTTTTACCCGAGGAGGTGCCGCCCGCGACCAGGATGTTGTGGCGATCGATCACGGCGAGGCTGAGCAGCCGGGCGGTATCCGCCGGCATGATGCCGTCGCTCACATAGTCGGGCAGCGTGTAGATCCTGGCGGCGGGCTTGCGGATCGAGAAGCAGGGTGCCTGCGAGACGGGCGGCAGCACGCCTTCAAAACGCTCGCCGGCGCCCTCGCCATGCGGCGGCAGCTCGGCCGAAACGATCGGTGAAGCAGCATGGACTTCGGTTTGGGCATGGCTCGCGACCAGCCGGACGATCCGCTCGACCTGTGCGGGATCATAGCGGGTACCGGTATCGATCCGCCCCCGGCCGAGTCGGTCGAGCCGCAGCGCGCCATCAGGATTGACCATGATCTCGATCACCGCCGGATCGGCAAGCGCGGCAGCGATGGCCGGCCCCATCGCAGTGCGGAGCATGGCCCGGCGGCGATCGGCGGAAAGGCGCTCGCTCATCGCTGCGCATCCTCGCTCTCGCCGAGCGTGCGTTTGCCCGAGCCGATCTGGCGGCCGACCTGGGTCACGAAGGCCTCGAACCGCTCGCGCCCCGCAGCGCGCGCAGCGCTGTCCGCGTCGGGAAGCGGCGCGGTGACGGTCAGCTGATAGCGGACGAACAGCGACAGGCTTTCGAGCAGCACTTCGACATCGCGGGCGACGCGGCCAATGTCGCGCGACATCCGGTCGAGCCGGAGCTTCAGAAGATCGTCGATCTCGCGCGTGCCACGCCGGGCCAGCCAAGCGGCGAGCGCATCGTTGACGATCCCGCTCTTGGTCGCGCCGGGCTTGGCCGCGAGCGCGTCGAGCGCTTCGCTCAATTGCCGGTCGAGATACAGATTCTGGCGGAACTTCATCGCCGGCTCACAATCCCGGGAGCAGGTCGTGATCCCTGCCCTGGTTGAGCGCGTGCGCGCGCATCACCGTGGTCGCCGTCCGCATTCGGTCCATGGCGCGCTTGTCGGCGACGGGATCCGCCTCTTCCTGCTCGAGACCGAGCAGGTCGAGCTGGCGGGGCGCGTCGGGCTTCGCCGCAGCTTCGTCGGGAAGCCCGGGATGGCGCTGCTGCTGAAGGCCGCCATCTTCTGATTGAACATCGTCGGCGCCGGCATTCTTCGCGAGGCGAAGGTCGGGCTGGCGGACGCGCCGCTGCCAATCGTCAGGACGCGCTGCAGGACGGTCCTGATAGTTCGCGGAGTCCAGCGCGGGGGGCGGCAGAAGCCGTCCGCGAAAATTGCGATCCTCATAATAGCGAAGCTTGCTCGCGCGGATCGGCGCAAGCCCCGAAACCATCACCAGTTCCTCGGCGGCCGGAAACTGCATCACCTCGCCCGGGGTCAGCAGCGGCCGCGCGGTTTCCTGCCGGCTGACCATGACGTGCGCGAGCCACGGCGCGAGCCGGTGCCCGGCATAGTTGCGCATCGAGCGCTGTTCGGTCGCCGTGCCGAGCGCGTCGGAGATGCGACGCGCCGTGCGCTCGTCATTGGTGGCGAAGGCGACGCGGACATGACAATTGTCGAGAATAGAATTGTGTTCGCCATAGGCCTTTTCGATCTGGTTGAGGCTCTGGGCGATCAGGAAGGCGCGGATGCCGTAGCCGGCCATGAAAGCGAGGCTGGTCTCGAAGAAGTCGAGCCGGCCGAGCGCCGGAAACTCGTCGAGCATCAGCAGCAGCTGGTGGCGGCGCGGCCGATGCGCCTCGCTGCCGAGCTTTTCGGTCAGGCGGCGGCCGATCTGGTTGAGGATCAGGCGAACGAGCGGCTTGGTCCGGCTGATGTCCGATGGCGGAATGACGAGATAGAGCGACGCCGGCTGCTCGGCTTCAACGAGATCGGCGATCCGCCAGTCGCAGCGTGATGTCACTTCGGCGACGGTGGGATCGCGGTACAAGCCCAGGAACGACATCGCCGTCGACAGCACGCCCGAACGCTCATTGTCGGACTTGTTGAGAACCTCGCGCGCCGCCGAGGCCACGACGGGGTGGACCTTCGGCGCCTCTTTGGTGCCGAGATGATTGGTCTCCATCATCCGCTTGAGCGTCGCGGTGAACGGGCGCTGCGGATCGGACAGGAAAGTCGCGACGCGCGCGAGCGTCTTTTCTTCCTCGGCATAGAGAATGTGGAGGATCGCGCCGACCAGCAGCGAATGCGACGTTTTCTCCCAATGGTTGCGCCGCTCGAGCGCGCCTTCGGGATCGACCAGGATATCGGCGATATTCTGAACGTCGCGGACTTCGTGCTCGCCGCGGCGCACCTCGAGCAGCGGGTTGTAGCAGGCGGAAGCGCTGTCGGTGGGATTGAACAACAATGCATGGCTGAACCGCGCGCGCCAGCCGGCGGTCAGTTGCCAGTTCTCGCCCTTGATGTCGTGAATGACCGTAGAACCGGTCCAGGAGAGCAGCGTCGGAACGACGAGGCCGACGCCCTTGCCCGAACGGGTCGGCGCGAACGCCATGACATGTTCGGGGCCGTCGTGACGCAGATAGCGAGCCGACAATCGTCCGAGAAACACGCCGCGCTCGCCGAACAATCCGGCGCGCTCGATTTCAGGGCGCGCGGCCCAGCGTGCCGAGCCGTAGGTCGTGACGAAGCGCTGCTGGCGGGCGCGCCACAGCGATCCTGCAATGGCGGCGGCGCAGCCGAGGAATCCGCTGGCACCGGCGAGCATGCCTGCCTTGTCGAAGACCTCCGGCGCATAGGCCTCGTAGTGATACCACCATAGGAAGATCGCCCAGGGCCGATAGACCGGCATACCATGCAGCTCGAACCAGGCTGGCCCGAGCTGCGGCTGGTAGGCCAGCATCATCGCGGCCCATTGCGTGGCTGCCCAGACGCCCGCGATCACGATCGCGAACACCACAAGGATCTGGCCGATAAGCAGCTTGGTCGGGGTCATGCAGGCGCTCCGCCCGGCGGTAGAGATGCGCACCGGGATCATGCCCGCGAGACTCCGCCTTTTTGGCCCGCTCGAAAATTACGGTCTCGAAGCGCCTCGACGCGCGATAGCGCAATTCGCACGGTGGAACGGTCGACGACGGCGTGGCGGTTTCACCAAATTGCTGGGTTCAACAGGCCGTTGAACGGGCCGATTTGCGTGAAATCCCCTAAGAGGCTCTTGTATCGGCGATTTGCGGGCGCGAATAAATATGTTACGAAACCTCGGACATTATGACCCATGCTCCGAGGAACAATAACACCCGCGAGACCCAGAGCGACCGTGCCCGGGCGCTGCTGAACGCGCGCGGCATGATGCGGCTGAGCGAATTCGCCGCGGAAGGCATCGCTGCAACCACCGTCAGTCGTATGGCCGCCGACGGCGTGCTCGTGCGGCTGTCGCGAGGCGTCTATCAACTCGCCGACGCGCCGATCGAAGCCAATCACGACCTTGCCGAAGCGGCCAAGCGCGTGCCCAAGGGCGTCATCTGCCTCACGTCGGCACTCGCCTATCACGGACTGACCGACCAGATTCCACGCCGCGTGTGGATGGCGATCGGCCTCAAAGACTGGACCCCGGGTGCTCACGGCCCCCGGCTGCGGCTGCTGCGCATGTCGGACCACGTCCTGCAAACCGATATCGAGATCCACCGGATCGAGAATGTGACCGTGCGAATGTTCACGATCCCGCGTACGCTGGTCGACTGTTTCCGGTTTCGCAAGTCGGTCGGACTGAACGTTGCCGTCGAGGCACTCAGGGAGGCGCTGCGGCAACGCAAGACCACGCCTGCCGAAATCGCCCGTCTGGCGCAGGCGCGTGGCGTCTGGCGGTTCGTCTCGCCCTATCTCGAAGCCTTCACCATCGATGGCTAAGGCCCCCGCAAATTCCGGCGCCTCAGCCCGTGCTCGCCTGCTCAACAAGGCGCGGGCGCTCGGCCAGCCTTATGACCTGCTGCTCGTTCGCTTCGCGCTCGAGCGGCTGCTCTATCGTCTCAGCATCTCGGCGCATGCGGATCGCTTCGTGCTCAAGGGTGCGATGCTGCTGACAAGCTGGTTCGACGATCCGGCGCGGCCGACGCGCGATCTCGATCTGCTCGGCTTTGGCGACTCCGATTCCGACGCGATCCTCACGACGTTTCGGGAAGTTCTCACCATCGAAGTCCCGGACGGCGTGGTCTTCGACGCCGAGGGCCTGCGCGTTGATCGTATCCGCGAGGCGCTGGAATATGGCGGGGTCCGCCTTCGCACCACCGCCGACATCGGCGGCGCGCGCGTGCCCGTGGCGATCGACATCGGCTTTGGCGATGCGACCGAACCGGGCGCCGAACTTCTGGACTATCCGGTCCTGCTCGACCAGCCGGCGCCCAAGCTGCGCGCCTATGCGCGCGAGACCGTGATCGCCGAGAAGTTTCAGGCAATCGTCCTGCTCGGCCGCGCGAATTCGCGCATGAAGGACTTCTACGACATCTGGCTGCTCGCTCAGAACTTTACCTTCGACGATGATCGACTGGCTCGCGCGATCCGGGCAACATTCGATCG
>Ga0247823_10004454_pt1 | contig 11240 bp, 11 predicted proteins | sample 13C_PalmiticAcid_2_FD_192426 | JGI IMG/M metagenome (GOLD analysis project Ga0247823, IMG submission 192426) | Soil microbial communities from agricultural site in Penn Yan, New York, United States - 13C_PalmiticAcid_Day30 | ecosystem: Environmental > Terrestrial > Soil > Agricultural land...
GCCTTGTTGGAACTGGGTAAAAAGTGGCCTTATAGGTCATTAGCAGCGATCTAGGAATTATTATATTTTTAACTCACTAGCTTATCGTGCGGAGGAGGCCAGGTTAGGTCATCTACTGACCGATATTCCCAGTATTTGTCTCCTTTATGAACGAGAGTATAGACTTGAATCCCAAAGTCGACACGGAGCTTCTCTGCGTTCCTCATATAAGTGCGAAGCCGGCGCTGGAACCTCTCCTGTTCTCGATTTCTCGTCTTAGTTGTTTGGCGCATATTGGCAAGTTGAATCGTTATTCTAGAGGCCTTATAGAACCTGGGCACGCTTCCGAGGGTGCTACTACTTTAAAGAGGTCTCTGTAAACTTGGAAGTCGGATCAATGCGCTAGCGTTTTTCGAAATGCGATTCCGGGTTCGTGTTTGGTGCGCGGCAAGGGCGACTTTGAGGGTGTCCCTATGTCTTTAATTGGAGAGTGGCAGTGCCTCTAAGCGCCATGTCTGTCTGTGGTCAGCCTCGGCTCCAGTGCTTAAAGTCTGGTCGCACGCCTACGCCTGTTATCGAGCTCTTGCTCATCGATTAGGGCGCCGCCCGTCGCGCCCTAAAGTAGCAATCCCATCGAGCTTTCCCCCGAATCCGGGTCCACATCCGTGGCACATCATGACGCAAATTACACCCTTTGAAGAGGACAGATAGATCCCTACTCCAATAGGCCCGAAACCACCGCGCTGGGTATAGCAGCACGAGGCGACCCTGTTGACTCGAGTATGTGAGAGGCGTAGCGCACCGACAAAATGGTACGTCATCTCTGAAGCAGTCCAACCGTGAGGGACAAGCTAACGCTTGACAGATTACCTGGAATGGACGGACGAGGCTACAGGTCACCCTGTCTTGAGGTTTACATATGATGTAGTGGACAGTTCAGCTTTGAGATTCCAGCTCTCTATATAACTACATATTCGCAATGGTTGCTAGGACTACTGCCATTGCAAAGTAAGATTGTGGAATATTCTTTTCGGCTTTTGCTAGAACCAAGGTGGGCGAGGGGGGCGACGAGAGGGTGAATGTTGCGTTATGGGTCGGCGTGCTACTAGGCCACGACGAAGCCGTATACGGCGATGAAAAGGGCGTTGACACAGTAGACCATATAGCCTGTGACCGTGAGATTCTTGTAGTTATTCTTGGTGTGTCTTCTGTACGCGCCTCTGCGGTTACTGTAGCATCTACGTCCGTCATTGTAACTGGCGAGGCAAAGCAGCCGACCACGCCGTTCCGGCCCGATAGAATATTTGCAGAGACATTTGTCACGGTAAACGCTGCAAACAAAATTCGCCACATTATGCGATTAGTGATTGAGCCCATTCGTCGAGTCGCTTACGTTGTCGGGCTCTTTGTATCTTAATACCTCGGACCGTTACTTGGAACGAGTTCCTTGCTCGTTAGAAAACGTAAATCAGAAGGCCGTATTTCGATTTCTTGATATGCTATATGTAGTATGGAATGAAACCCTTGATCCCTCTTTCTGAAACAACCGCAATACTTCAAATGCAGCGCGGGACTGAGAAGGAACTACCCGCAACGCCGCTGGCGGGAGCGCGGACGCAGCTCGGGGTAGGAGGACGTCCTACAGACACGTACACACGCTTGTTAGAACATGAGAATGAGCAGCTCCGCGTTTTGAACCAGAGTCTCCTACAACAAGTAAAAAACTTAGAGCGTTCAATTCGAGAGCAGTCCCAAACCAAGACGGCGCTACAAGACAAAACAGAGCGCTATAGCGAGGAGCTCAAGCGGCGCGACTGCGTCGTCGCAGAGATAGCGGAGACGATAATCAGTTCATTTCAACAGTACAAAGCCATGGTATCAGACCCAGAACGGGAATCCGTCTATAGCGAGTTTGAGGAAGATTCTTCGCAGGAGATTATAGTTGGCTTTATTTAGAAAGCGGACCTGAGAATCCGGAACTTAGATTTAGGGAAGGCGCGGCGGTTAGGACATAGCCTTGGGATTCCGTAAACGCCCAATGTAGGCTGAGCTAAATTTAGGAGTACTGCAAATATATTAAGCATTCAACTCGCTATACTGTTCGTGTTTTGGCCATCAAAGATCGATGTTCATCCTTCTCCACTCATTCTCAATAGTCTATCAATCCGCTTGACGTAATGTCTATCATTGTCCAGGCCTTTCGTCTTGATGCTACGCCGATTGCAGGGCTCTACATCACCTTGAGCGACCTCCGAAGTCCACACGTCTCTTACACGGCCTTTACAGACCATGAGGGCAACGTCTCGGCGTGGCTTGGGACGGACATGAGCCACACGATTCCTGTCCGCGCCGATGTCAACAGTCCTTGGCGTCTGACGTTTCACGTAGGCCTCGCCTACCCCGGTGACGACAGACTTTTCAACTACGTCTATACCGACTTCTTTGTCAAGACATCTCATCATTTCGTCACCCTATACCTTGCGCCCGAGGAGTATACCGTCAAACATGGACAACAGCTAGTCCCGCTCTATGTAGAGCCCATTACAGCACCTTCTTGGGACAGTTTGGTACACCCGAGACCAGTGCGACCACGGCATACATTCTTGGATTCTCCAGATTATTCTCCTCGAGAGCCAACCCCAGACATTATAGGAGCGACCTATAACGACACTGGTGCTATACCGCAGCGTCTTACTAGCCCTGACTTCATTGCGTTGCTTGAAGGTTGTCTAGCAGAGAAGACGCCTAATCGCAAACGCAAGCGGGAAGTGTTGGAAGAGAGTATTGAGCCTCCAAAGCTCCGCAGGTCTGAAAGACTGTCTGGCAAGAATTGAGGTCAAATGTAATAAGAAGTAGCGTTTTCTATATCGCCTACTGGTTAGGCTACAATACAACTCTTTTCTTTTGGCTAACTGTATTGTACATACGTAACTGCAATGTATTTGCCCGATGGGTTCAATCTGAACGGGCAATAGTCGTATGTGTACTAATGTACTATATTCACCTAAAGGTTAACTACGCCCTGCTTTTTTAGCTTACACCTAACGCTAGTTTCCTCCGCGGGTACCCGCAAGCTAAGATAGCTCGAAGGCTAGTCTCTGAGTGTTCAATGTCCTATCCTCGGCGGTTGAACCTTCTCCCCTACCGTGTGCTGGCAGAGTGGGGGCCAGTTCTATTCCGGATTCTAGATTGCGAGGTTTGACAACCCGGAGTTTATATTGGAGGAGATAGAACTTGTGTTTGAGAGGCTTGCGGAACGCGGGGAATCCAATAAACCGGAGTACAGGCTTATGCGGCTCGAATCTGTGCTCGAAACGTCCATAGAGCGTACTGAATCTGATATTCCGCTATCACATGCAAGACGTGCTGCATTCAACGCCCTGGAGTTCCAGCTTGAGCGGCTCACAGATTGTGTAGAACGTGCTGCGCTTGAGAGGCTTACGGAACGCGGGGAATCCAAGAAACCGGAGTACATGCTTCTGCGGCTCGAATTTGTGCTCGAAACGCCCATAGAACGTAGTGAGTTGGATATCCCGCTACTACGTGCAAGACGGGCTGCATTCAACGCCCTGGAGTTCGCGCTTGAGCGGCTCACAGATCGTATAGAACGTGCTGCGCTCGACACTCGAGAGCTTGGGCTTAAGCCTTCCACACAACGTACTGAGGCGCTCGCAGAATGTGACAAACTCGACGCCCTAGAGTTCACACGCCCAGGATGTAGCCGTGAGTCCGTGCTCGACAGCCTTGCCGAACGCGCTGAGCTTGGTCTTGTGTCGCTAGTAGAAGGAAGAGATCCTGATACCCGCTGTGTCGGACTCGACATCCCAAATTCTACCGGCCATGAAAACTGTGTAGGATACCAGCCATGACGTCTCGGGTTTTGGGTATGGAGTTCCGAGTCTGCGCTGGGTGAGACATGTCGAGGTTGATTACTCATATCACTATCGGAATCTATTCTAAGAGAACTCTGTGTCTGTGAGGTGCCTAACTGGCTGTCAGAGCGGGTGTCGCTGTCGGGTTGAGGCCGCCGAGTAGTAAGCTGTGCCTGCGGCTCTCGCGACTGGGTAAGTGGCGAGGAGACCGTCCCGAGATTAGGAATCTCGCCAAAAAAAGAGCGGATGAAGTCTATCTGAACGAACAACGTTCCGGGATATGCTGCCATCGGCTGGCATTCCGCAAGCCGCGGGAGGAAGAGGCTAGAGGCGCAAAACCGTGCCGAGTGCGAAAATGGCCGGTTCCATCTCCTCTCCACTGACACTTCGGCTGGTTCGATGACAGAGTGTCGGCTTCCTGGTGGTGGTGCTACTGATGGAACTGTTGGTGCGGCGGGTACAGAGTAGCCTACTTTTTGAGCTAGGATACGGAAACGATGAACCGCTACTGGATCCTTGGTTGCCCGAGTATGGCTTTCGCCCGCTTCGCGTCGGGGGCTCATGTAATCGCCGTCACAGAGGCGAGGAAAATTTCGGAGCGCGGCAGTAACTATAGTCATATATGACAGTTCCCGACTGGGCCGCCGAGCAGCCTTCCAGAATTTGCCCTCGGCATACTCAACCAAGCAATCATCTGGTTCGCTCCACGAGGAATTAAGTGCCTCTGATATTGACTCGCCTTTTCTTACAGCCGAGACGAGATGAGTTCTCATAATGTAGTTTACGATGTATAGATGCTTTGTGTTCTCGTGAAGGCTCTTGACACTTGGAATGAGCACCTCTAATTGAAGTATACGTTGCTCGACTTTTGCACGCAGGCCTGAGTCTTTCAATGAAGAAAAGAGTTCTCCAATTTGCATCATCTCCTGTATCGTACTTCTATCTACGCTGCTTGCTGAAGGCGCTAACATCTGGAGGCGCCGGACGGTCGGCACGTCCGCCGCCCGTCGTACCCTGGGCTGTCCGAGTGTAATGTGGTTCCAGATATCATAGATATGATCCAGATAGCGACGAATTTGAGGACGGGAAAGCGAGTAACCTACTCTATCGCCATTGCCTAACTCTAATGCGTCGAGAAGGCCAGGGAATACCCGAAGCCTCTTGAGCCTCTTTTTTAGCGGCTTGCATCTCATTAGAGTATTTAGCCTTTTCTGCTTTGCTGACGAAAGCTTCGACATCCAGTGATAGACTCGGTCGAGATTATCTTGCTCTTCCCAGTACATCATAGCACAGAAGATATGCCCGTCGTTGTATTTGGTTTGATAATGATCATGCTCGACTTCTTCACATAGGAGCAGTCGTGGATCGATGCCTTCTGGTAAGCAAAATAGCCTCACTGTCCACCACGTATCAGGCCCAAGCTTTGCGCTACCAATCGCCGCTTCGTATCTTTGTCTCCCGTGAATGCAACGAAATTTGCCATGGAGAGATATTAGCTGAGGATATGGGGGCACTAATTGCGACTGTTGGAAAGTATTGTGAGAGACTCGAGAATCTTCTAATAACTGTCTCAGCCTGTCTAGGTCGGTTAATATAGGGAGTTGGTGACTTTCCGTATGAGGCTTGAAATTATTTGGATCTTCAAAAACTGGCCGTAGATGGTCGATAGCAGCGTCAATTCTTTCGCGACAGTAGTCAGGATCTATCTCGATGTCTTTTAGTCGTAGTTGGCAGCGGCCAAGGAGAAACTCTGCCGCCATGGCTCCGGCATGTCACTCCTCGCGCAGTGATGTAGGTGGGGTCCGAGGTGCGACCTATAAAAGTCTCAGCAACTTACCAAGAAGCAAAGACGAGTTTCCCAGATCGCAGTATCCGCTTTCCCACTTCTCGCAAATCCCCACCTATAAATCGCTTAAAGACTCTAGTAACGTTATGTTAATAGCGACTATAGACATCATGGCTCTGGATCTAGATGTTCACGAATACTTTGCCATTGCCCTCTGGTCCCTTATCGGTTTGTTGATCCTCTTCTATCTTTTTCGTAAACAGTTGCATCTGTTAAAGTATGCCCTTGTATACTTAGCTCACTTACGGATTCCTGTGATACACTATGTACTGCCCGAAATCGGCGGTGTGATTCTCTATCATTCGGCAAATGCGACCGCCTTGCGTCTCGAAGGACGTTCATCCTCTCAGTTCTTTGCCATCGTCAACTTAGGACTATTGTATCTTGGGGGCAGGACAAGTTTGATTGCAAATAGTATCGGTATCTCCTTTCGCACCTACTACTTGGCGCATTATTCGGTGGCTGCAGCGGTCGTAGCGCTGTCGCTCATTCATACGGCGCAAGCAGTAAGATCCGGAAGTTCTGGAAGACTCCAGACCGCCTCCGGATCGCTTCTTGTCGGGTTCTTAGGCCTCTGCCTCATCCTCTCCATCGTTCACTTAGTGTTTCATTCGGTAGGCTATCCAGGCCACTACACCTCATTCAGAATTCACCACGTACTATTGTCTATTGGTATCTTGATTACCTTGGGATGGCACCTGTGGACGGTCTCAGCGCCTTTCTCATTTGGTTGGCTTATGCTCTTTGGCACGGGATCCTTGTGGATCATTTCAATGGCATTGCGACTGCTAATGTGGTATGGGTATCGCCGCGCTACGATGACTATCAGAGGTCCTAAGAAGGCAAAGATAACCCGGCTGTCTGTGGATACCAGTTCAACCGTTCCAGCCCTCCCAGGATCATATTTCTATGTCAACATACCAGGACAACGTAGTGGTGTATGTATTCCTGTTGCTTGGTGGACGGATGACGTGAATGGCTCGGTTCGTCACTTCGAAATCTTAATCAATAGAGAGATAGAATCAGCTCCGCCGGCCCTCAGACCTGGGTTAAGCGGCCCGTACGGAGGCGACCTAAGTATGGGCGCCTTCGAGACCCTTATATTAGCCGGTGAAGGGATAGGCATTGCTGGGATCCTCCCGTTCGCTCTCTCTCTCCTTTCCCGGAAGAAGCAGGATAAACAAAACAAGGGAGACGTTCCACTCCATTGCGATATTACCCGCTGCATTGACCTCGTCTGGAAACTCGATGAAAACTGCCAGTATGATTACGCAGCAGAATATTTTGACTCCCTCGCAGCGACATTGAGAGATATCACACCCCAAAGAAGCTTGGATGATCCAGACAAGCAACAGGTCTCCGTCTTACGTGTGTTTGTAATCTATCCCGAACGGGTAGATAAATCAACTAAAGAGCCTAAGTTACCTCCCTTGAAAAATTGGAACGCAGTCAGGAGCCAAGGCCTAAATATACTTTCCCAGCGCATCCAAAAGGTTGCTAATGAAAAGCCGGGTAGAACCCTCGTTGCCGGTAAGAATGTGCTGCAATTCAATGACCAAAAGGCTCTCTGCTTACCTTACCTATTTTATAGCAAGCGGCACCAGATGCTTTATGAATACGGCTAGAACTATGACCCTCCAGCACAGTAGCAGTGAAAACATCATTTGGTTTCGTGAGCTAAGTTACCGACCAGATACGCTGAAGAAGCCATCGTATCCCATGCTCTAGGTAAAATCATGTAGTTACATAGAATTAAGGGCATAATAAGAAAGTAACTTTAATATGAGACGTTTCTTTTTGCTTCTCGGATCCACTTCTAGAAAACGAGAAGACCGCATCGCATCTTGAATGCTAGGACATGCTCATAGGGCTCCCCGAGAGGGGCACCTTCTTTGTAGCTTACTTGAAAACCTGATGTAACTGCATGTCGAGGAAATCTATCGTGTTGACCACGAGCGACCGATGGTCGACAATACTAGCTTTTTGGCTCGGGGATTCGTTCATCAGAGCCTCTAGCTGGTAAGGGCAGTTGCTCACACTCGTAGTGTCGGAGACGAGACCGCTGATTTTGATGTCAACGATGTCGGAGGGCGAGGATACAGGAATGCAAATCCGCCTCATGAACGGCTTGCTCCGGGCTGCGTCGCGCCAGTTCTCTTCCGGACAAAGGACAAAGGTCTGCTTCCCGTAATGAATCCGAGCATTCCGCAGGCGAGCTCTCATTAGCAGGTCAACGAGGGTCTGGCCGGATGGTAGGCGGCATCTGATGCAAACTGGTAGAAGAATTTGCGACCCGAGGCGATCCTCCGCCTCGATGTAAAAGAGAGACGCGAGAAGCCTGTCCGCCGTTGGCCCGATCGGTTCTGGCCCGAGAGCATCGCCGTTGAACTCTACGACGACATCGCGCCGGGCCTTAGGCCAGAAACACTCAGATCTGCATTCGGTCGAGGGCGTCTCCTTGTGGTCCCTATGGGGTGACGTCAGCGCCATCGCTCCTCCAGGTGTCAAGTGCTTACCCGCCGCAATCCCGCAACCAGTGCTTATTTTGCAGGATCAGCCGGACACCATTGGTCACAAACTCCTCGGAGCGGAAGCGCAGGCGCCGGCCAAACTTCAGTCCCCACCTGCTCTGCTTGGCGCACTCCAGGTTTGGGAGGTGGTGAATGCAGTCCTCAATCGTAGCGCGTTTGCAGAATAGCATGACCGCGAAGAACATACCGATGTCACTCGCAATAACCAGGTCGAAATGGTCATGGAGCGGGCTGCGTACAACGGACCGCAGAGACCGCAGGAAACCGGCCATCCCCCGCGCTGCCCCAACCGGTCCCGCAAGTCGTAAGATTCGGGCCCCCGCTGTCGAAGGCTTCACGTGCAGCGGCGTGTGGTTCGCCGCCCGGCAAAACACGCACGCGGGCAGGCGGAAAGCTTGGCCCTCTGTGTCCTGGCAATGTATTGCGACACAGGCATCGCAGAGGCGGTGGCCACACGAAAGCCCGTTCGACGCCACGCGAACGAGGCATGAGAGGCACGTTCCCCGGCAGTCGAGATTGAGCGAGCCCACCTCTTTGAGGATGCGCTGGTGGTGAGCAACGGGGTCGAGCGCGCCAGCGACGGCGGCGCTAGCGAACTTGACAAAGTGACCATGCACCTGAGCAAAGAGGGTAGCGAGATTGGCTCGCGCTGCAAGGCGTCGTAAAGGTTCCAAATAAAACTCCTTGAAGACCTCGTCAGGCGGGAACGCCGCTTCGGGTAGACCAGGGCGATACCCGTATAGAGTCATCGCCGAGGCAATGAGCATGCTGACCACATTTAGTTCGTCCGTATCTTTGGTCCGCATTCTCAAGGCCTTGACGAGCTGGAACTCCATCGGTGTTTGATCCTGACGGGTTGCACGAACCGCATCGATCAGGCCGAACGGCACTTCTCGGCAGCGATGGAACCGCCGAAACGAAGCTTGGAGGAGTCCTACAAGTTCGCAGGAGCTTATCCGTGGGTACGAGGCCTTTGTCGGTTCTAGCAGGTATAATTCTTCGATAGATCGAGGCTCGCCAACGTGCTCGATACCTTCGAAGCATTCTCTCCAGGTTCTCTCAGCCGTCTTGAAGCTCAGTTCTCGGAGTGGGTTGAAGTTCGTCAAAATCTCTACCGTGAGCTCCCACTCCAGCCTCCTAGGATCATGCTTGCGCTGGGCTGTGACGACCAGCACCCGCGGCCGAGTTCGACTAGGCGTGCGAGGAGTGCTGTTGACCCAGGTCGCAAGCTGGTGGATAACCGCCGATAGACCGCCAAAGTCCTCCTCCAGGAGTATAACAGTGTTACTAAAGATTGATAAAATTTGCGAGTATAGCAGTTGCGCAATCGCTTCCGCTTGCAGATTGCCCCCGGGTACCTTGTGAAGAGAGACCAGGCCTTGTGCAAAGTGACTACCTCCCTCCCATTTCGTCGCAGCTGGGAGGAGATGAAGACCGCATTCAGCGACAAGACGCCAGGGAGGTCCAATGCGCCTGAGGTGGACCTGGTTGCCTGGGTACGATAGGAATTTGCATTGTGCGTGTGCTCCCCCACGCACTAACAGGATTAGATCCAAGCACTGCTCGCTCTCTTCGGTAATGGCCTGATACGGGCGGTGGTTTTCTAGTAGGAGCGGTTCGCCCGACGCGCTCCGTCGAATGTCGAGCCATAGCGAGTTAATCATCGCAACTTCTGCTCCCTGAATTTACTGGATAGAGAAGAAAAAGCTAAAGATGTCTTGAAATTCCAAACCTAGTGCGTCGGCGCTAAAAGCCCTGGATATTACGCGCCGAGGCGCCGCACAACGAGCTAAAAATAGAGAGCGCTAATTCTAGCATGAAATACTACGACCTCCGCGAGTTCTTATAAAGAATCAGTCAGTTCCCAAACCAACTTTTGAAGCTCTACGGAGAATCGCATTCTTACTTCAACCACTCTCCTTCGTTATTTCGCATTGTTCCGCTCGCAACTTTGGTCTATCTAGACTTGCGATGGATTCGTTATCAATATCATCGACACAGTTATCTATATTTATATTCGTCAGCATTGCCTTCAGCACTACAGCGCTTGCTGTTGCCCTTGGTGCTGTTATATGCCTATGGGGTCTACGCGGCAAGAAGCGGGAGCCTGGAGAGACCCACGCGTGTGGTAACTCTGCACCCGTCGTTGCATCGTATGCCCCCACCTACACGGCGTATCAGCCAGGGGACCCAAATCGGCTTCAGGCGGCCGGATTTGCGCCTCGGCCTAATCCGGCGTTGGCGACGGATAGAGCAGCATCTACCCAAAACTGGACTTCACAATCATACGGGAGACCAGACGAACTGCACATGCACAAGTCCGGGGGGGCGACATTGAGCTCCTAACATCTGTCCTTCTTCCCTCAATCATCTGCTCAAGCGTTCTAGCTTGGCCTGCTGCCACAGTGGGAGCGACAACATCTCCTAGACTTGAGCTAAGGTGGTGGAATTAGGAGAAGATGTATTGGCAAGCATTCAAGACGAGATGTAGAGTCGTGCTTGACTATCGGTATCTTTTTGTTATGCTGTAGGTATTGGTATGACACATGTAATGTATATAGTATACATGTACAATAATCCGAATATTTTCAAGCACTCGCGCTTTCCGTCAACGACGACTATAGGGCAACACGGCATTGCCCTATGGAGAAAGAGGAAAGATAGGCACTAGTGGACGAGGACAGAGAAATGGGAAAGGGGGCCACTAGTGGACAAAAGCAGAGATATGGGAAAGGAGGCCACTAGTGGACGAGGACAGAGAAATGGGAAAGGAGGCCACTAGTGGACGAGGACAGAGAAATGGGAAAGAGGGCCACTAGTGAACGAGGACAGAGAAATGGGAAAGAGGGCCACTAGTGGACGAGGACAGAGAAATGGGAAAGGAGGCCACTAGTGGACGAGGACAGAGAAATGGGAAAGGAGGCCACTAGTGGACGAGGACAGAAAAATGGGAAAGAGGGCCACTAGTGGACGAGGACAGAGAAATGGGAAAGAGGGCCACTAGTGGACGAG
>Ga0247823_10004455_pt1 | contig 11239 bp, 12 predicted proteins | sample 13C_PalmiticAcid_2_FD_192426 | JGI IMG/M metagenome (GOLD analysis project Ga0247823, IMG submission 192426) | Soil microbial communities from agricultural site in Penn Yan, New York, United States - 13C_PalmiticAcid_Day30 | ecosystem: Environmental > Terrestrial > Soil > Agricultural land...
CGCACGCTTGGCCACGTCCCACGTCTCGGTGAAGCAATGCATCACGCCACCCGCCTCACCGGCCTGCTCTTCGGCCATCAGGCGCAGCGTATCCTCGGCCGAGGCACGGGTATGGATCACCAGCGGTTTCCCGGTCTGTCGTGCGGCGGCGATATGTACACGGAAGCGTTCGCGCTGCCATTCCATGTCGGCGATGCTGCGGCCGTTCAGGCGGTAGTAATCGAGACCCGTCTCACCGATGCCGACCACACGCGGATGATCGGCCAGCGTCACGAGCTGTTCGATGCTCGGTTCGTTGACATCCTCGGTATCGGGATGCACGCCAACGGTGGCATACAGGTTTGGATGGGTTTCGGCCAGCGCGAGCACGTTCGGAAACGCTTCCAGCGTCACAGAAATGCACAGTGCATGTGTCACCTGATTGTCCCGCATATTAGCCAGCAGCTCGGGCATACGGCTCGAGAAATCGGGAAAATCCAGGTGACAATGTGAGTCAACAAACATTTTTAAATCAACTATTTATATACGAATTCAGAGAAACGACTGGAAGATGCGGCATGCATCACTGCGGTGCCATAGCGGCCAAAATTCAATCTCTCGGCCCCGCGCAGGCTCAAGGGCGAGTAAACCGCGGAGGCAATGCCAGTCATGTCGCGAGCCCTTGTCATCGGAGAGGCGCGACCCTTGTACGCACCGTCCGCTTATGACGATCCGACCGCTTGTACTTACAGTGTCTGTGTTGGCCGCTGCGAAGCCAGGGTTTTGCCGAGCAGTTCTTCCACCGTGCGGCGCAGTGCACGCCCCTGATCATCATCGCCCAGCTGCACGCCGATACCGGGGGTCTTGTTGGCCAGCCCGACTGGCGTGATCCAGGCCACGCGTCCGGCCACCTGGTATTTGTTGGGGCGGTCGAACAGCGAGAGCACCAGGAAGACTTCCTCGCCGAGCCGGTAAGGTCGGTTACTTGGAACAAAGATGCCGCCATTCTTGAGGAATGGCATATAGGCCGCATACAGGCCGGCCTGGTCCTTGATTGCCAGCGACACCACGCCGGGGCGTGGCATACCGGTACCGCCCACTGTTCGCGGCGCAGCCGCATCGGTAATCGGACGGGTCACAAGTGGATCGCGCGGGTCAGCGCTCATGAGCGGGCATTCTCCGTGACAAACATGCGGCGATATTCGAGGAACACGCTTTCCAGTACCAGCCGGGCCGCAAGCGGATGATGTTCATGCCGCCGCCGTTCCTGGACGGCACGCAGCATGGCTTGCAACTCCAGCGGTTCGACCTTTGCCGCGCAGGCCGCAGCCGCATCGGCATGGGCCGGAAAATAGCGAGGACGTCCCGCCATTTTCAGCGAAATCAGATCGAACAGCCAGCGCTGCAGGGTTCCGAACACCAATGGCAGTGGTGTTTTCTGCAACAGTTCGGCTGCTGCGAGCGGCTCGAACTTGCCGGCACGCGCGAGCTGCTCGACCAAGGCGGCCAGTTGTGGACGCTCGTCCGCGCTGGCTGCTTCTTGCGCAGTCAACGGCGCGTTGCCCGATTCCGCCAGTAACGCGGCGGCATCCCGCACGCCCTGGGCTTTGAGCCAGGCAAGCGCGGCTTCGGCGGACGGCGGTTGCACAGCCTGCTGGCGGCAGCGCGACAGGATCGTTGGCAGCAGCCGGTCGACCCTGTCAGTAATCAATAAAAACAACGTATTGGAAGGGGGTTCTTCAAGTGTTTTCAGCAGGGCATTGGCCGCTTCCACCGGCAGCATCTCCAGTGGGTACATCACCACGACCCGCCAGCCACCACGATGCGTGCCGATACCCACGGCATCGATCAGGCGACGCACCTGCTCGATACGAATGATCTTGCTGGGTGCTTTTTTCTTGCTGCCTTCCTTGCCTTCTTTGCCTTCTTCACTTCCCTCGGCATCGTCGTCCAGCGCCTCCGGCCGGACCAGATGAAAGTCCGGGTGATTCCCCTGCTCGAACCAGTGACACGATTCGCACTGACCGCAGGCCTGTCCATCGCTGGCGGGCGTACTGCACAGCAGGGCCTGGCCGAAAGCCATCGCCAGCGCCCGCTTGCCGATCCCGGCCTGACCATGCAGCAGCACGGCGTGCGGCATATGCGGTCGCAGCGCGTTCAATGCCTGCCAGTCATCAGTTTGCCAGGGGAAAATCATGTATTTCAATCAGTTAGACGTGATTTCGAGAAATGATATAAGGATAGATTTTTCTGACAAATGCATGAAAATCAGATCCTTGCAATCAATTCTTCAAGTTTAACGCGAATGGCATCGATGGGCTCTGTCGCGTCCACCACAACGTAGCGCGTCGGCGCCGCCGCCACCCGCCGCAAGTACTCTGCCCGCGTGCGCTCGAAAAAAGCACGGTTCTCGGCTTCGAACTTGTCCGGTGCGCGCGTCTGCGCGAGCCGTGCGCTGGCGGTCTCCACGGGGACGTCGAACAGCAGGGTCAGGTCGGGCTGCAGATCTTCCTGCACCCAATGCTCCAGCGCCTCGAGCTTGGCACGCGCCAGTCCGCGTCCGCCCCCCTGGTACGCGAAGGTCGCGTCGGTGAACCGGTCGGAAATCACCCAGTCGCCGCGCGCCAGCGCAGGCTCGATGATTTCGGCAATGTGTTCGCGGCGTGCGGCGAACATCAGCAGCGCCTCCGTCTCAAGATGCATCTTGCGGTGCAGGAGCAGTTCGCGCAGTTGCTCGCCAAGCGCGGTGCCGCCGGGTTCGCGCGTGGTCACGACCTTGCGGGCGTGCCCCCCCTGTCCCGGCACGTGTTCTGATGCCAGCCGCTGGCGCAACAGGTCAGCGAACCATTCGAGGTGGGTGCTCTTGCCGGCGCCGTCGATGCCTTCGAAGGTGATGAATTTTCCGCGCATGTCATTTACCACGTTGATACTGGTTAACCGCCCGGTTGTGCTCGGGCAGCGTGGCGGAAAAATGGCTGGTGCCATCTCCGCGCGCCACGAAATAGAGTGCATCGCTGGGCGCCGGGGCCACTGCAGCCATCAGGGACGCCGCGCCCGGCAGCGCGATGGGCGTGGGCGGCAAACCCACACGTGTGTAGGTATTGTACGGAGTGTCGGTCTGCAAGTCGCGTTTGCGAATGTTGCCGTCGAAGTTCTGTCCCATGCCGTAGATCACCGTGGGATCGGTCTGCAGCAGCATGCCCTTGCGCAGACGGTTGACGAACACCGAGGCGATCATCGGGCGCTCGCTCGCCTGCCCGGTTTCCTTTTCCACGATCGAGGCAATGATCAATGCCTCATAGGCATTCTTGTATGGCAGGTTGGGAGCGCGTGCCGCCCAGGCATCGTCAAGCCGCTTGCGCAGGGCATCATGCGCGCGGCGGTACAGATCGAGATCGCTGCTGCCACGGGCGAACAGGTAGGTGTCCGGAAAGAACAGGCCCTCTGGATGACGCTCCTGGATGCCCAGCCGTTCGAGCAACGCGGTATCGGACATGCCGCGTGTTTCGTGGCGCAGGGCCGGATGCGCATCGATTGCCGCGCGCATGCGCCGGAATTCCCAACCTTCGATCACCGTTACCACATGGTGCGTAACCTCGCCGCGTGCCAGCTTGCCCAGGATCAACCACGGCGTGGCGCCCTGCTCGAGCTCGTAGCCACCGGCCTTGAGATTGGCACCATTACCGCTCAAGCGCGCCAGCAGCACGAACAGGAGCTCCGGCATCGCGACACCGCCGCGTTCCAGCTGGCGTGCCACGCTCGGTACCGAGGAGCCGGGCTTGATGATCACTTCCACCGGCGAGGTGCGCAGCGTCACGGGGCGTTGCGCCCAGTAGGCGAACAGCCCTGCCGCCAGCACGGTCAGCAGCAGAAAAAACAGCATCAGCCGGGTGAGGAATCGTCTCATGAGTAGTTGTGCATCGCCGTGCAAAGCGCGACGGTGGTATCGTTTGGGGTATGGCGGCGTGCCGCGGACCCGTATGATAAACCGGCAAGCACGGTGGATCATGCGAAACACGACATCGCGGCGACGCCATGCGCCTGCCAGCGGCACATCCGCCCGTGCGCCATGCGCCCGACTCTTTAATCCCGGACGGTTTGTCCCAACATGCCAACCATGTTTACGACCCAATTCAGCATAAGCGAACAATTCGCCGCCGTGAGCGGCGGCTCGGTGGTCTGCGCCCCCAACGACATCAGCCTGATCCGCGTGACGGGCGATGATGCGGCCACCTTCCTGCACAGCCTGTTGACCAATGCCGTGGAGGACCTCGGCCTGGGCGAAGCCCGCCTCGCCGGGATGTGCTCGCCCAAGGGCCGCCTGCAGGCCACCATGATGATGTGGCGCGACAACGAGGGGCTGGTATTGCAGGTCCCGGCGGAGATCGCCGCGGGCCTGCAGAAGCGTCTCAATATGTTCAAGCTGCGCGCCAAGGTCGCGCTCTCCAGTGCTGACGAGGCCCTGCGCGTGTTCGGCACGGCCGGACCCGACGCCTCCAAGAGCCTGGCGGCATTCGGGCTTGAACTACCTGCCGCCGTGTGGGGCGTGACGCACCAGCCGAATGGCACTGTCATCCGCCTGCCTGACGCGGCGGACCGCGAGCGCTACCAGGCCATCTTGCCCCACGAACAGGCAGGCGATGCATGGAAGGTCCTCTCGGCGACGCTGCTGCCGGTGGACACCGAGGTGTGGAACTGGCTACATGTGCAGTCGGGCATTCCGCGCATCGTCACGGCCACGCAGGAGCAGTTCGTGCCGCAGATGGTCAATTTCGAAGTGGTGGGCGGCGTCAACTTCCGCAAGGGCTGCTACCCCGGCCAGGAAATCGTTGCTCGCAGCCAGTACCGCGGCACGCTCAAGCGTCGCATGTTCCTCGCGCACGTCGCGCTGGAAGGCTTGGACGTACCGGCACCGGGCACCGAGCTGTTCAGCGAAGCAGATCCCGGCCAGCCGTGCGGCATGGTGGTGAACGCCGCCGGGGCGCCGGACGGCGGCAGTCATGTGCTGGCGGAGCTGAAGCTGGACACGCTGGACACGCTGGTCCATGTCGGTTCGGCGGAGGGGCCGATACTCACCCTGGTAACGCAGCCCTACACGCTGCCAGCCGGGGAAGGCTGAGCGGCACATCAGGATCGGGAATGACATTGCCATGAGCCTCCACCTGTACGTCTATTTCAAGGTGCCCCAGACCGCGGCGACCGACCTGCTGCCGCGCTGGTGGCACTGGCTCGATACAGTCGAGGACGCTACCGGCGTAGCCGGCACGCTGCTGCGCCGGCCCGGCGTGGGTGGCGACGGCTTGCAGACATGGATGGAGGCTTACCAGGACATTCCCGATGCCTTTGCTGAGACCCTCGATCGTCTCTGGTCCGACAAGGGCCTGCAGCCGTTTCTGGCCGGGCCCCGCCACGCTGAACTGTTTGCCGACCAGGACCGGCCGGACGTGGAGGGCTGACGATGTGCCTGATCCTGACCGCGTGGCACGCGCACCCGGACTACGCGCTGGTGGTAGCCGCCAACCGTGACGAGTTCTACGAACGGCCGGCCGATGCGCTGGACTGGTGGGACGATGCGCCCGACATCCTCGCCGGTCGCGACCGCGCTGCCGTCAATGGCGCCAGCGGTACCTGGCTCGGGCTGGCGCAAGGCGGGCGCTTTGCCGCCCTGACCAACTACCGCGCACCATCCGAGAAACGCACCGATGCCCGCTCGCGCGGCGAACTGGTGCGCGGCTTCCTCGCCGGCAGCGAGCAGCCCGATGCCTTCCTGCACGGCCTGCGACCACGCCAGGGCGTCTATAACGGTTTCAATTTGCTGGTATCCGATCTGCAGAGCCTGTGGTGGTACAGCAACCGTGCCACGACCAGGCTGCCGCAGCGTTTGCAGGCGGGCGTTTATGGCCTGTCGAACGCCCTGCTCGATACACCCTGGCCCAAGGTCCGCAGCCGCGTGGCGGCATTCGCTGAGGCGTTGGCGGCCGATACCGGCCGGCGCGGCGCCAGCCTGTCGCCCTATCTGGCGCTGCTGGCCGATAGCCGCCAGCCACCTGACGATGCCTTGCCCGAAACCGGTGTGAGCCTCGAATGGGAGCGCGTGCTGTCGTCAGCCTTCATCCAGTCACCGCGCTACGGCACGCGTGCCAGCACGGTGCTGCGCGTGCGCCACGATGGCAGCTTCGAGATGCTGGAACGCAGCTTCGACGCCAGCGGTTGCATCGGCGAACGGCATGAGAGCGGCGTGCTGCGCCATTCGTCGGAAACGGCCTGATCGCCTGCCTCGGGAACATTTTGACTTGAGCATCAGCCGGATGGCTGGAGGCGGCTGCATGCCGCTCCCGCACCACCCACTACCTCTGATTCAACATCCCGGCCTTAGCGGCGATCCAGCCCCAGCCGCATCGTGACGTGCTCGATGCCAGCCTCCATGAAAATTTCACCTTCGCGCGCAAACCCGGCCCGCCGGTAGAACGGCTCGGCATGCGTCTGCGCATGCAGCACGACTTCCATATAGCCAAGCGCGCGCGCCTGTGCGATCAGCGCTTGCAGGATTGCCATGCCGACACCGGCGCCGCGTGCCTCGGCCAGTACCGCCATGCGGCCGATATGGCCATCCGGCAGCAAACGTCCCGTGCCGACCGGCACGCCCCGGGCATCGCTGGCGATGGCATGCCAGCACTCTGCATCGGCCGCATCCCATTCCAGTTCGGCCGGTACGCCCTGCTCCTCGACGAACACGCGTGTGCGGATGGCGCCCGCAACGGGACCGGCTTCATCCCAGCGCGCCAGCCGGATATGCACGTCAGGCATGGACACCTCCGGTTGTCGGGGGATTGGATGATGATGCATCAGCGGGCGGCAGTATCTCGTATGCCGCAATGCGTGCGCGCATCACCGCCGGAACGGGTACTGGCTGCCGCGTACCCATATCGGTACTCACGTAAATAAGCTCGGCACTGGCGACATGATCGGCGCCGCGATGCATCTCGATCAGGAACTGCAGGCTGGTCCGGCCGATGCGGGCGATGCGTCCGCACAACTCGAGCTCATCATCGTAGCGCGCCGACATGTGGTATTCGACCGTGGACTTGACCACGTACAGATCGACACCGCCTTCGAGTCGATCGGGATAACGCAGGCCAATGGTGCGCCAGTATTCGGTGACGCAGACGTCGGCGTACAGCAGGTAATGTCCGTTGAACACGACGCTCTGGGAATCGACCTCGGCCCAGCGCACCCGTAGCGGCACTCTATGCCGGAAATCAGTCCGTGCCATGCATCTCTCCCTCTGTGTGCCCGGTCTCCAGTCCAAACGCCTGCCGCAGTGCCTGGCCGGCATCTGCATGCGCCTTCGCCACCGCTGGCACGAACCGCGCCATCTTGAAAAAATCGTGGATCATGCCGTCGTAATGCACCAGTTCCGCCTTCACGCCGGCAGCCCGCAGCTTGTGCGCATAGGCAATACCTTCATCCACCAGCGGATCGAACTGCGCTACCGCAATCCACGCCGGGCAGCAGCCCCTCACGTCCGCACCCTGCCCGCCGGCATCGAGCGGGGCGAAGCGCCAGTCGTCGCGGTCCGCGTCGCTGCGCAGATAGTGCGAGAAAAACCACGCGATCATCTCGCGCGTCAGCATGTAACCCTCGGTCAGCGCGAGATGCGACGGCGTATCTTGCCAGCCACACGTGCCGGGATAGATCAGCAATTGCAGGACTGGCGACAGGCCGAGGTTGCGCGCCTCGATGGCCGATACCGTGGCCAGCGTGCCGCCCGCACTATCGCCGCCAAGTGCGATGCGCGCCGGGTCCGCGCCAAAGCGCTCGGCATTGTCGAAGGTCCATTGCAGTGCATCGAACGCGTCGTGCGCGGCCGTGGGAAAACGCCACTCCGGGCCCAGCCGGTAATCGACCGACAGAACCATACAGTCCGCCAGCTGCGCCAGCCGCCGGCACAGCGCGTCATGCGTGCCGATACCGCCAACCGTGAAGCCGCCGCCGTGGTAGTACAGCAGCAGGGGCATCGGTTCGGCCCACGAGGGTTCGCGCGGCGCGACCAGCCGCATGGGAATGGCATGGCCATCGCGCGCGGTGATGGTGAAGTCCTCCACTACTGCCATCTTGGCCGGTGTGAGGTCGAGAATCGGTGCGCTCTTGGCGTAGGCGATCTTGGCATCGGCCACGTCCATCTGGTTGAGGGCCGGCCGTTTGGCTTTCTCGATCAGCTCCAGCAGATGGGCCAGCTGGGGATCAAGGCCAGCGCGATCGAAGCGTGTGGCAAATGCGGCAGTCACGTTGGGAATGGCGGATGCGGATGGGTGTGGCACGGTGAAAGCAGGCGGGAAAGGCTCAAGCAAGGCATGTTACACGGGTTAACAACAGGGAATGGGGCGCGGCGCGGCGCATGTATGCCGTGCGCTGGCACGGCACCAGGTTTGATCCCGATCTGATTTTTCCGCTGCGGGCTCAGTCCAGCAAGTCGGGCTGTTCGCGCACGATGCGCCGGTACAGCGGCTGGAACTGGAACCAGCCAGATTGGGGCTTGCCGACGAGCGCGAACGACTGCTGCGCCGCCGCCTCTTCGATCAGCTTGAGCGGCTCACCCGTCCGCGCAGCGGCGGCTTCGGCCAGCAATTGCACCTGGCAGCTGCGCTCCATGGTGATAAACCACCATGCCGCCTCGTCCACCGTGCGCCCCACCGTCAACAGGCCATGGTTCTGCAGGATGGCGGCCTTGCACGGGCCCAGTGCATCGGCGATGCGCTGCCCCTCGTCGAGCTCCACCGCCACCCCGCCGAATTCGCTGTACAAGGCATGGTCACGATAAAAGGCACACGCATCCTGCGTCACTGGATCGAGCAGGCGGCCCAGCGTCGACCATGCACGGCCATGCGTGCTATGCGTATGCGCGGCGGCCATGGCATCCGGGCGCGTCTGGTGCACACGCGAATGAATGGCGAAGGCCGCAGCATTCACGGGGTAATCGCCCTCGACCACATTGCCGAGATGATCGCAGCGGATCAGATTCGACACGCACACTTCGCTGAAACCCAGCCCGAACGGGTTGACCCAGAAAGTATCCGGAAACTCCGGATCGCGCACTGTGATGTGTCCGGCTACGCCTTCGTCGAAGCCAAACTTCGAGAACAGCCGGAATGCAGCCGCCAGCCGCTGCTTGCGGTACAGGCGCTCTTCTGCGGTCGTGTCGAACTGCGGCGGGCGCGGCAGCATGCGGTACTTGGCCTTGATGTCTTCGCTCAGGACATAGCGTGTGTCGGAGGATGCGCGGGCGTTCATGAGGTAATGGACCGATGGGGCTGGTGGAAACGGAAAGGATGGAGAGCGGCGTAGTAACGGGTATCAGTCCCCGCGCTCAGCCATCGCCACCTGGAATGAGTTTGCCACGGCGGTCCGGCATGCTCTTGACGAATTTGAAGGTGCCCGAGCCGCGCGCCACGATCTCGCCGTCCAGATTGGTAATCTCCGCCTCGCAGAAGGCCATGGTGGTCGACCGGTGAACGCAGCGGGCGGTCGTGCGCAGCGTGCCGCGCCCCGGCCGCATGAAGGAACTCTTCATTTCGATGGTCACGAGCCCGCGGTCATATGGATCGGCCGCCCGCCCCGCCACTGCCATGGTGACGTCAAGCAGCGTCATGATGACGCCGCCGTGGGCGATGCCGAAGCTGTTGCAGTGATGCGGCCCGAGCACCAGTTCGACATCCGCGTCGCCGGGGCCGATATGGCGCGCCTGCACGCCCATGAATTCGAGGAACGGGATGCGGACCCGGAAACCGTTGTTCTCTGCCATTGTGATGATGGTTGGAATGAATCGAAAGCCTGTGAACGGAACCGGTCGCTGGTCAACCAGTGAAGGTCTTGCCCGTCGCAGCCAGGCGCACCAGCAGCGGCGCCGGCACCCAGGCTTCGCCATGGTACCCCTGGCTGAACTGGCGCATGCGCTGGAGCATCGCATCCAGGCCAACCATATCGGCGTACAGCATCGGCCCGCCGCGATGCAGCGGGAACCCGTAGCCGGTGAGGTAGACCATATCGATATCCGATGCCTTGGCGGCAATGCCCTCTTCCAGGATCGCCGCGCCTTCGTTGACGAGCGCATAGACGAGCCGTTCGACGATCTCCTCGTCGCTGACCTGCCGCTGCGGCACGCCAGAGGTTGCGACGTGCTTCGCCAGCAGTTCCGCCACCACGGCTGACGGATGCGCGGTACGGTCGCCCGGCACATAGTCGTACCAGCCCGCGCCGGTCTTCTGCCCGAAACGGCCCAGGGCGCACAGCTGGTCTGCCGTGGTCGAATAGCGCAGCGCGGGGTGTTCCTTGAGTTTGCGCGTGCGGATCGCCTGCCAGATATCGTTGCCGGCCAGGTCGCACATGCGGAACGGCCCCATGGCAAAGCCGAAGCGCTCGATGGCGCCGTCGATCTGCTGCGGTGTGCAGCCTTCGTCGAGCAGGAATCCGGCCTGGCGCACGTACTGCTCGACCATGCGGTTGCCAATGAAGCCGTCGCACACGCCGGAGACCACTGCCGTCTTGCGCAGGGTCTTGGCCAGCTTCATGACGGTGGCCAGCACGTCCTTGCCGGTGTGCGTGCCACGCACGACTTCCAGCAGCTTCATGACATTGGCCGGGCTGAAGAAATGCAGGCCGACCACGTCCTGCGGGCGCGCGGTGAATCCGGCAATGGTGTTGAGGTCGAGCGTGGAGGTGTTGGAGGCGAGAATCGCCCCCGGTTTCATCACGGCATCGAGCTGGCGGAAGACGGTTTCCTTCACGCCCATGTCCTCGAACACAGCCTCGATCACCAGATCCACATCGGCAATGGCAGCGTAGTCGAGCGTGGTCTGCAGCAGCGCCATGGCGCGCTCGGCTTTCTCGGTGCTCAGCTTGCCCTTCTTGACCGTGTTGTCGTAGTTCTTGCGGATGGTCGCGATGCCACGTTCGAGGGCCTCCTGCCGCATCTCCAGCAATGTCACGGGCAGGCCCGCGCTGAGAAAGGTCATGGCAATGCCGGCACCCATGGTACCCGCGCCGATCACGGCAACCTTGCGGATCTCGCGGACCGGCGTATCCGATGGCACATCGGCAATCTTGCCCGCCGCGCGCTCGCCGAAGAACGCATGCCGCAGGGCGCGCGATTCCGGGGTGGTGAGCAGATGCAGGAAGGCTTCGCGCTCGACCTTCAGGCCTGCGTCGAACGGCAACCGCACAGCAGCCTCGAGTGCCTCGATGCATTTGAGCGGTGCGGGAA